>Ga0180216_1001220_pt1 | contig 23535 bp, 16 predicted proteins | sample eDN3rd37CBELigMG_FD_128879 | JGI IMG/M metagenome (GOLD analysis project Ga0180216, IMG submission 128879) | Enriched Miracle-Growth compost microbial communities from Emeryville, California, USA - eDNA 3rd pass 37_C BE-Lig MG (version 2)... ...
CAGGCCGAGAAGCCAGTGGAATCGGAGGTAGCCCAGAACGAGCCGCCGCCCCCGCCGCCCGAGCCGGAGCCGGAGCCTGAACCACAGGAAATTCAGGCGCCGGAGGTTCCCCAGAAGGCGGAGGTCGTGCTTCCGGCCGCGCCCAGGGTTGATCCGCAGAAGGAGCGCGAAAAAGAGCGCAAGCTGGAGCGCGAGCGTCAGAAGCGCATCGAGCTGGCGCGCGAACGGGAACGCGAACGGGAGCGCAAGCGCGAGCTGGAGCGCGAGAAAAAGCGCGCCGCCCGGGCAAAGGCGCTTCAGGCCGAGCGCAACGCCACGGCGCAACGCACCTCGGCGCCATCCGGCGCGCCCGGGCCACGTTCACCTTCCGCCGCCTCCGCATCGGCGGGCGCCAACAGCGCGGCGATGGCGAGCTGGCGGGGGGCGCTAATGGCCCACCTCAACCGGCACAAGCGCTTCCCCGGCGGCGCCTCGTCCAATAACGGCACGGCGGTGGTGTCGTTCTCGATCAACCGGAGCGGCGGCGTCACCAGCGCCCGGCTGGCCCGTTCATCTGGCGACAGCGCCCTGGACAGTGAGGCCGTGGCCACCGTCCGTCGCGCCAGCCCGGTGCCGGCCCCGCCCGCGCACATCGCCGGCGGCTCGATCTCCCTGTCGGTGCCGATCCGCTACAGCCGCTGAGCGCCCGTCAGCAAGGCGTTGCCGGAGCAGGAAACCCGATAATGCCCGCGCAGGTCGCGGGCATTTCTTTTTTGCGGGGCATTTCTTGTGGGCAGGGGCAGCCGGTCCCCGGCGCCGGGACGAGCGCGGGGGTCCGTGCGCACCGTCCCGGCGTCGGGGGCGATTACTTCTTCGGCGGCTCTGGCTGCACCGGCGGCGAAAGCGGCTGCAATTGCTGGGCGGCGCCGTCGTGGCCGGCGGCGGCGCCGGCCTTCACCGCCGCGACAGCTTCGAGAATTGCCTTCGCGACGACCTCCGGTTGCGACAGCACCACCGCATGGCTCGCGGGCGTGGCGACCGTGCGCGCCTTGATGCGCCCGGCCTCGGCCTGCTGAACGCCAGGATCCAGCAGCCGGTCATTGGCGGCCACCACATACCAGACCGGCAGGTTTTTCCAGGCGGCGTTGTTCACCCGCTCCTCGAACACCTTGCCAAACACCGGCGCCTGGGTGGCGGCGAGCAGGCGGTTCTGCGCCGCGTCCAGGTCCTGGCCAAAGTCCGTGGCGAAAGCGTCATCCGCCAGGCGAACGAAACCGGATGAATCGGTCAGCAGTTTCGCCAGCCCCGGGCCGCGCGGCGCGTTGCGCAGGCGGTCGATGAAGGACTGGCCCACATCCGGCGCCATGGCCGCCACATAGACCAGCGCCGCCACCTTCCGGTCGACGCCCGCCTCGGTGATGATGACGCCGCCCCACGAATGCCCGACGAGAATGACCGGCCCGCGGACGATGGCGAGCGCCCGCTGGACCACCGCCACATCCGCCCACAGGGAATTCAGCGGCAACTGCACCGCGAGGGCGTTGACGCCAGCGCGCTGCAACAGGGGAATGACGCCGCGCCACGACGACCCGTCCAGCAGTTCGGAATGGACCAGGATGACCGTGGGCGTGACGGCGGCCTTCGCGGCTTCTGACGGCGCGCCCGCGGGATCCTGCGCGGCGGGCGCTGGCGTCGCGGGGTTTGGCGTGGCGGGATTTGACGCAGTCTCGCCAGGAGCAGACCCGGCTGGAGCAGAACCGGCTGGAGCAGACTGCCCCTGGGCGACCATGGCCGGCGCCGCCGTGGGCGCGCCCGAAGAACTGGCGGAAGAGCCGTCAGAAGAACTGGCGGCCGCTCCCGCCGGGGCGTTGGCCGGGCGCGCTGGCGTCGTCGGCGCGTGCGGCGTCGCGGCGGCGCTGCCGGGAGAGGTGGCCTGAGATGTCGCCGGGACGGATGGGGATGCAGCCACGGGGGGCGCGGCGTCGGCTGCGTGAACGGCCGGCGCCGCCAGGAGCATGGCGGCGAGGCAGAAGCCAGCCAGGCATTTGCCAAATGGTTTCGCGCCAGCGTTAACTCTGGCGCGGCTTGACAGGGAGGCTTTCCCGCCAGGGGGGAACGCGCACGGCGGCGGATGGTCGGGTCCGAAGGCGCGGTTAGCCCGGCTGGCTGCCGTTCCAGCCGCAAAAGCGGCGCGCACTTTTGCTGGAATCGCCGTGGCCGTCATGCCGTCCTCCTCGCCTCGCCCGTGCGCCGACCGTTCGCGCCGACTCGTCCGCGAATTGTCCGCGCGCGCGAAACCATGCGCCAGTCCCCATTGCGGTGTAGCGAGACTGCCCCAGGGTCGCCCGCCCGTAAAGCTGCTCCCGCGTCACGACGCCAGGGCGGCGCTGGAACGCCGGCCCGCCAAGCGTAGGGGTGAAAGGGGGATGCGGCAGGGAAACCAGATGGGGGGCGCACAAAAAAACCGGCCTGGCGGTGAAGCCAGGCCGGATGGAAACGTCGGCAAGGGGCCAGCCGGCAGGGCCGGTGAACTCTTCCGCCCTGCCCGCGTTCAGGCGCGCGGCGACAGCGCCCCGCGCACAGGCGCGCCTCAGCCGCGCAGCGCCTTCAGGGCGTTGCGGCCGGCGTAGATGGCCTGGCCGCCGAGCTGCTCCTCGATGCGGATCAGCTGGTTGTACTTGGCCGTGCGGTCGGAGCGTGCCAGCGAACCGGTCTTGATCTGGCCGCAGTTGGTGGCGACGGCGAGATCGGCGATGGTCGAATCCTCGGTTTCGCCCGAGCGGTGCGACATCACGGCGGTGTAGCCGGCGCGGTGCGCCATATCGACGGCGGCCAGGGTCTCGGTCAGCGAACCGATCTGGTTGACCTTGACGAGGATCGAGTTGCCGACGCCCTGACGGATGCCATCCGACAGGCGCTCGACATTGGTGACGAACAGGTCGTCGCCGACGAGCTGGCAGCGGGACCCGACCAGATCGGTCAGCGTCTTCCAGCCGGCCCAGTCGTCTTCGGCCATGCCGTCCTCGATCGAGATGATCGGATAATCGCCAACCAGCTTCGCCAGGTATTTCGCCTGCTCTTCCGGCGAGCGGGTGACGCCCTCGCCTTCATAGACATAATTGCCGTTCCTGAAGAACTCGGTGGAGGCGCAGTCGAGGGCGATCATCATGTCGTCGCCAGCCTTGTAGCCGGCGTCTCCGATGGCCTTCATGACGAAGTCGAGCGCAGCTTCCGCGGACGGCAGGTTCGGCGCGAAGCCGCCCTCGTCGCCCACATTGGTGTTCTGGCCGGCGGCCTTCAGGTTGGCCTTCAGGCGGTGGAACACCTCGGCGCCGGCGCGCACGGCGTCGGCGAGGCTTGGCGCGCCCACCGGCATCACCATGAATTCCTGGAAGTCGATCGGGTTGTCGGCGTGGGCGCCGCCATTGACGATGTTCATCATCGGCACCGGCAGGACGCGGGCGGTGGGGCCGCCGACATACCTGTAAAGCGGCAGGCCGGAGGCTTCGGCAGCCGCCTTCGCGACGGCGAGCGACACGCCGAGGATGGCGTTGGCGCCAAGGCGGGCCTTGTTGGGCGTGCCGTCGAGGTCGATCATGATCTCGTCGACCGCGACCTGGTCCTCGGCGTCCTGGCCGACCAGCGCTTCATAAATTTCGGTGTTGACCGCCTCGACAGCCTTCTGCACGCCCTTGCCGCCATAGCGGGACGCGTCGCCGTCGCGCAGCTCCACGGCTTCGTGAGCGCCGGTGGAGGCGCCGGAGGGAACCGCCGCGCGGCCCGTGGAGCCGTCCTCCAGCACCACATCGACTTCAACGGTCGGGTTGCCCCGGCTGTCGAGGATCTCGCGGGCGACGATATCGACAATGGCGGTCATGGAATGAAGCTCCATAGGTTCAGGAAAGCGCGGGCATACGAAACGCCTGTGACGCGCGCGTGAAAAGAATTCGCTCTGGCGACGGTTCCTGGGGGCCTTTTACGGCATCAACATGGGCTTTCAATAGCCATGCGCGGAAATTAGGGCGGACCGGTTTCCGCGCCCGACGGTCGCGGCCGTTTCCCGCGCCCTGCAAAAGGAGTATAGGGGCGCCATGAGCAACGCCGATCTCACCCAGCACCTCAGCCATTTGGGCCAGCAGAGCGCCGCGCCCGCCGATCCGGCGACGGCGGTGCTCGACCGCGTGCCCAATCCGCACCCGGACACGGACTACGTCGCCCGCTTCACGGCGCCGGAGTTCACCTCGATCTGCCCGGTCACCGGCCAGCCGGATTTCGCCATCCTGGTGATCGACTACGTCCCGGACCAGTGGCTGGTCGAATCGAAATCGCTCAAGCTTTACCTGCACGCCTTCCGCAATCACGGGGCGTTCCATGAGGATTGCACCGTCGCCATCGGCAAGCGGCTGGCCGGCCTGCTGGCGCCGCGCTTCCTGCGCATCGGCGGCTACTGGTTTCCGCGCGGCGGCATTCCCATCGACGTGTTCTGGCAGACCGGCGAGCTGCCGAAAAACGTCTGGCTGCCCGATACGGGCGTGCAGCCTTACCGGGCCCGTTTCTGAGCCTGACCGGCGCCAGCCCCTGAGGCGTAATAGCACGCCAACCGCTGTAATTTTGCCTTTCGTATAACATATCACCCCCTTGCCACGGGCTTTGGGGGATGCGCACACTCACATCAACGGTCCGTGAACGACCGCTCCCGCCAGGAACGGCAGGCCGACGGGCAGGCTGCCTCCACTTCAGGCATCGGGAATGCGCTCCCGCCCCCGCCCTGATCGTCCAGGACGATCCGGCCCGGACGGCCACGCTTTCTGGCGGGCTCCAGGGAGGGATGTGATGAAGAGATTGGTAACAGGGGTCGCCGCGTCATTGCTGCTTGGCGGCGCCGCGCTGGCGCAGGGCGCCGACATGCCCGGCGTGACCAAAGACAATATCAAGATTGGCCAGACCACCGCCTTCAGCGGCGGCGCCTCGGCTTATTCGGTTATCGTCAAGGCGCACCACGCCTATCTGGACGAGCTCAACGCCAAGGGGGGCATCAATGGCCGCAAGGTCGAACTGATTTCCCTGGACGACGGCTACGCCCCGCCGAAAACCGTGGAGCAGACCCGCAAGCTGGTGGAGCAGGATGGCGTTTCGTTCATCTTCAACCCGCTTGGCACCGCCACCAGCCTCGCCGTGCAGAAATACCTGAACAGCAAGGGCGTGCCGCAGCTGTTCATTGCCTCCGGCAACAGCGGCTGGGATAATCCCAAACAGTTTCCGTGGACCACCGGCTTCCAGCCCTCGTATTTCAGCGAAGGCGTGGTGATCGGTCGCTACATCGCCAAAAACCTGCCGAACGGCAAGGTCGCCCTGCTCCATCAGGCCGACGATTTCGGCAAGGACTACCTGCACGGCCTGCGCAAGGGCCTGGGCGCCAACGCCGACAAGCAACTGGTCAAGGTGGTGAGCTACCAGCCAACCGACCCGGTGATCGACTCGCAGCTCGTCGAGCTGAAGGCGTCGGGCGCCGACGTGTTCGTCAACGTCTCCGTGCCCAAGTACACCGCCCAGGCTATCCGCAAGGTGGCGCAGATGGGCTGGAAGCCGACCCACTTCGTCTCCTCGATCTCCGCCTCGGTGGCGGCGGTGATGAAGCCGGCCGGCGTGGAGAACGGCGTTGGCGTCATCGCCACGGCTTATCTGAAGGATCCGCTGGACCCGCAGTGGAAGGACGATCCGGGCATGAAGGAGTTCCATGCCTTCATGGATCGCGCCATGCCGTCCGCTGACCGGGCCGACACCAACTACGTTTATGGCTACACCTCGGCCAAGGTGCTGGAGGATGTGCTGAAGCGGGCCGGAAACGATCTCAGCCGCAAGAATATCATGAAGACGGCCACGACCATGAACCTGGACGTGCCGACGCTGCTGCCGGGCATCAAGATCCAGAACACTCCGGAGCGGTTCTCGCCCATCACCCGCATGCAGCTGACCAAATTCGACGGCAAGACGTTCCATCCGTTCGGCGACATCATCTCGGCGGAATAACGGATCTGGGAACAGCGCGCCCTGTTCAGGGCGCGCTCGGGGTTCAGAGCGCGCTCCGGGGCGCCTGCCCCCGCCCGCACGTCATCCACGCCGGCAGGACTGGGGGAACGCGCCATCGCCGCCCCGGCACACTGGCTGGCGCGGCGTTCGCCGGGACGCGCCAGCTACCTTGCGGGCTCTCCCAGAAGCTTGCCGCACAGCAATCCGACAATGGCGATCACGCCAGCGCCGAGGCACAGGGCCAGCGCCGGTCCGGCAAGGTTGAGCGCCGCGCCCCACCAGATCGGTCCCACCGCCTGCCCGGTCATGAAGCTGGAGCCGTGCAGCGCCACGGCGGAGCCGCGAAACGCCGGCGCCAGTTCGGTCGCCTGCACCTGCAGGGAATTGTGCAGGCTGTAGAAGCCGAAGCCGAGCAACATGAAAGCGGCGAAATCGCCCTGCCATGGCAGGCCCGTCGCCGTCGCCAGCAAGGCGGCGGCCGCCGCCAGGCCGCCCACGCCCATCAACCCCCGGCCGCCCAGCCAGCCCATCAGCCGGCCGGCGGCGGCGCTGTAGATGATGCCGCCGAGCGGAAAGGCGGCGATGACCAGGCCGGCGATGGCGGGACTGTTCTCGCCACGCGCCGCCAGCAGCACGGCGACGAACGGCATCAGACCGAAGATGAACACGCCCTCGCAAAACACGGCGCTGAAACAGATCCACGCCCGGCGGTTACGCAGCACCGCGCGGAAACCGTGCAGCACGCCATGGGCAGGCGCCGTGGCTGAACGGGCGCTGCGCGGCAACACCCGCATGACGGCGACGGTGGTGACGGCGCAAACCACGCCGTACAGCAGGAAGACGCCGCGCCAGCCCAGCCATTCCACCAGAAAGCCGGCGCCGATGGCGCCTGCGAGGCCGCCGCTGATGGTGGCGCCGAGCATGCGGGCCAGCACCGCCTGGCGCTCCTCCAGCGCCACCCGGTCGCCGATCAGCGCGATGGTCGCGGGGAAGATGCCCGCGGAGGCGACGCCGCAGACGACGCGCATGGCGAACTGCCAGTCCCACGCCGGCCAAAGGGCGCTGGCGACGCCGCCAAGCGAGATGATGGCCATGCAGATACGGATGACGCCGCTGCGGCCGAAACGGTCGCCCACCGGGCCCCACACCAGCTGCATCAGGCCAAAGGGAAATGCGAAGGCGCTGCCGAGCAACGCCACCTGCCCCGCCGGCACATGGAGATCCCTGGCGATCACCGGCACCAGTGGATCGACGGCGCGCACGAACAGACTGGCGGTGAAACAGGAGATCGCCAGCCAGACCTGAAGGTGGGCAAGCGAGGGCTCAGCCACGGGCTGGCGCATGGTGTTCCTTCCCTGACGCCTGACGGCGTCCTGTTTTTTGTTGTCGGCGCGACTTTCCGCGCGCCGTTGTCAGGGCCCGTCTTACGGGCACACGCCAGGGCAATGCGGCGCAAGGGGCCCTGCGCTGCCCGATGTTTGCTGGCTGATGTTTACTGGCCGGGCGCGGCGGAAACCAATTCCGGGCTGACAGGGTGGCGTTGCGTCACGCGAAGGGCTGTCGCGCCATTCAACAACCTGCCCGCCTTCCCGCGGAGATGGATACAGCGCCCTGGCCATCCACGCAGCGGCGCCGGGACACACCGGAGCCCGCTCCAGGGCGGCGAATACCTGGATGCCCGCAACACGCGCGGACATGACGCGCAGGGGGGTGTTGAGACGGCGCTGGCGGGATCTCCTGGCGTAGCGGGAACGCCTTGCCGGAACCCCTCTGGCGCCGGGTTAACCGGCGCGCTGTTTGGCGATGGCGTCGAACGCCATCAGTTCGCGCAACAGGTTTTCCATCTGCGCCAGCGGCACCATGTTGGGGCCGTCGGACGGGGCGCGATCCGGGTCGGGGTGGGTTTCGATGAACACGCCGGCCACGCCCACCGCCACGGCGGCGCGGGCGAGCACCGGCACGAAGCGCCGCTCGCCGCCGGACGAGGTTCCCTGCCCTCCAGGCTGCTGCACCGAATGGGTGGCGTCGAAAATCACCGGGGCTCCGGTGGTTTCGGCCATGATTGGCAGGGCGCGCATGTCGGAAACCAGGGTGTTGTAGCCGAAGCTGACGCCGCGTTCGGTGACCAGCACGTCCGGGTTGCCGGCGCTGGTCAGCTTGGCGACGACGTTCTTCATGTCCCAGGGCGCGAGGAACTGGCCCTTCTTGACATTGACGGTGCGCCCGGTGGCGGCCGCGGCCAGCAGCAGGTCCGTCTGCCGGCACAGGAAGGCGGGAATCTGCAACACGTCGACGACCTCGGCCACCGGCGCGCACTGGCCGGCGTCGTGCACGTCGGTCAACACGGGCACGCCCAGCTTTTCGCGAATTTCGGCGAATACCGGCAATGCGCCGGCAAGGCCCATGCCGCGCGCGGCGGAGGCGGAAGTGCGGTTGGCCTTGTCGAACGAGGTCTTGAAAATCAGGCCAATGCCAAGCCTGCCGGTGATGGCGACCAGTTCCGACGCCACCTCCATGGCATGGTCGCGGCTTTCCATCTGGCAGGGGCCGGCGATCAGGGCGAGCGGCAGGTCATTGCCGAAACGCACCGGCTTGCGCGTATCCGCGCCAGCGGTGACGACGGGATTGGCTGTGGCTGGAGCCTTGATGGTCATCGCGCGCCTGTCCTTCTGTCCGGTCTGCGGGCCCTTGCTTCAGGGCCCGCCATAAACGGCAACGCCCCGAAAACCGGGGCGTTGCTCCTGTCAATTCGCACCAGCCTGCGCGCGCAACCTGGCTGAAACGCGGCCGCCCGAGCGCCCTCAGACCAGCCGGCTCTGGGCGATCGCCGCCTCGATGAAGCTGCTGAACAGCGGATGCGGCTCCAGCGGACGCGACTTGTATTCGGGGTGGTACTGCACGCCGATGAACCACGGGTGATCCACATGCTCCACGGTTTCCGGCAGCACGCCGTCCGGCGACACGCCGGAGAAGCGCATGCCGGCGGCTTCGAGGCGCTCGCGGTAGTCCATGTTGACTTCATAGCGGTGACGGTGGCGCTCGGAAATCTCGGTCTGGCCGTAGATTTTGGCGATCTTCGTATCCGGCGACAGCACCGAACGGTAGGCGCCGAGACGCATGGTGCCGCCCAGATCGCCTTCGGCGGTGCGCCGCACCAGCTCATTGCCGCTCAGCCATTCGGTCAGCAGGCCGACCACCGGCTCGTCCGTGGGGCCAAACTCCGTGGAGCTGGCCGCGTCGACGCCAGCAAGGGCGCGGCAGGCCTCGATCACCGCCATCTGCATGCCAAAGCAGATGCCAAGATACGGCACCTTGCGCTCGCGGGCGAAGCGGGCGGCGCGAATCTTGCCCTCGGCGCCGCGCTGGCCGAAGCCGCCGGGCACCAGGATGCCGTGGACATGCTCCAGGAACGGCGCCGGGTCCTCGCGCTCGAACACCTCGCTCTCGATCCAGTCGAGATTGACCTTCACCCGGTTGGCGATGCCGCCGTGGGTCAGAGCCTCGATCAGCGATTTGTAGGCGTCCTTCATGCCGGTGTATTTGCCGACAATGGCGATGGTCACCTCGCCTTCCGGGCTCTTCACCCGATCGGAGATTTCCTGCCAGCGGCTGAGATCCGGCTCCGGCGCGTCCTTGATGCCGAACGCGGCCAGCACTTCGTTATCCAGCCCCTCGGCGTGATAGGACAGCGGCACGTCATAGATGGAAGCGACGTCACGCGCCTCGATCACGGCGGTTTCACGCACATTGCAGAACAGCGACAGCTTGCGCCGCTCCTCGCGGGGAATCGGCCGGTCGGTGCGGCACAGCAGCAGGTCGGGCTGGACGCCAATGGAGCGTAGCTCCGCCACCGAATGCTGGGTCGGCTTGGTTTTCAGCTCGCCGGCGGACGGGATGTATGGCAGCAGCGTCAGGTGCATGTAGATGGCCTGATCGCGCTCCAGCTCCTGGCCAAGCTGGCGGATAGCCTCAAGGAACGGCAGGCTTTCGATGTCGCCGACGGTGCCGCCGATTTCCATCAGCACGAAGTCGTAGCCGTCATTGCCGCTGAGGACGAATTCCTTGATGGCGTTGGTGACGTGCGGGATCACCTGCACCGTCGCGCCCAGATAGTCGCCGCGGCGTTCGCGGGCGATGATGTCCGAGTAAATGCGGCCGGTGGTGATGTTGTCGTTGCGGCTGCACGGCATGCCCGTGAATCGCTCGTAATGCCCCAGGTCGAGATCTGTCTCGGCGCCGTCGTCGGTGACGAACACCTCGCCGTGCTGATACGGGCTCATGGTGCCCGGATCGACGTTGAGATAGGGGTCGAGCTTGCGCAGGCGGACCTTGTAGCCGCGCGCCTGCAGGAGGGCTCCGAGAGCGGCTGATGCGAGGCCCTTGCCCAGGGAGGAGACCACGCCGCCGGTGATGAATACATACCGCGTCATGGGACCTGCTGGATACGCTGAATCGGCGCGGTTGGCGAGAGCTCCGGATAAATTTTGTTCAGTCATCACAAAAAAATGCCCCGCCGCGGCAGCGGCGGGTCCATGCTGGAGCAACCCTCGCAAACGTGAACGCCACCCTTGCGCGCGGAATTGCATCAAATCAAACAATCAGGGCGTTTTCACGGATTCTGGCTGAACCTGGAAAACGCTCCTGTGTGGCGCAACGCCGTGGCCGCAGGCGGCCGGCCGGGGCCGCCCGCGCCACATGACTTACTGCTGCTGCGTGGGAACCTGGGGCGTCGCCGGAGCCGCAGGCGCGGCCGGGGCCTGGTTCTGCATCTGCTTCAGCTGGTCGAGAACGCCCGCGCCAGAGGGCGCGGCCGGCGCGCCAGGCGCCGGGGCGGTCGACGCCGGCAGATTGCGATCGATGATCGAGCCGCCGCCGCGCGACATGCCGGCCAGCACGGTCAGTCCCAGACTGGTCAGGAAAAACAGCGCGGCGAGAATCGCCGTGGCGCGGGTCAGGGCGTTGGCCTGACCGCGGCCGGTCATGAAGCCGGAAACGCCGCTGCCGCCGCCCATGCCCAGCCCGCCGCCTTCGGAGCGCTGAAGCAGCACAACGCCAACCAGCGCCAGCACGATGAGCAGATGAACGACGATGAGAACGGTTTGCATGAACTACGCCCAATGGCCGGCGCCCGGCCCATCTCGATGTGAACGGGAAAGCGGCTCCGGAGGCGGCCTCCAGAAGCGACTTGCGCGTTTAGCATGCTCCGCTTCCAAGAGCAAAGCATGCGGCGACGCATGGCCAGCGCGGCGCAGCCCGCACGGGAAAGGGGCGCGCGGCGTTTCAGAAGCCGGCTTCACGCCGCCGGCGGGGGCATGTCCCCTGTGCTGCGCCCGCCTTTGCCCAAAACGCCCAGGCCGCCGGAATCAGCAACCGGCGGCGATGGCCAGGAAATCGGCGGCGACGAGGCTGGCCCCGCCGACCAGCGCGCCGTCCACGTCTTCCACCGCCATCAGCTCGGCGGCGTTGGCGGGCTTCACCGAGCCGCCGTACAGCAGGCGGACGCCGTCGGCGAACGCCGCGCCGAAGCGCTTGCGCAGCTCGGCGCGCATGAAGGCGTGAACTTCAGCCACGTCGGCGACCGTCGGGGTCAGGCCGGTGCCGATGGCCCACACCGGCTCATAGGCGACAATCAGGGCGCCCTCCCCATCGGGAACCGAACCGGCGAGCTGCGCGCCCACCACGTCCAGCGCCCGGCCGGCGTCGCGCTCCTCGCGGGTTTCGCCGACGCAGACGATGGGGGTCAGGCCGGCGCGCCGGGCGGCTTCGGCGCGGGCGCGCACGTCGGCGTCGGTTTCGCCATTATACGAGCGGCGCTCGGAATGGCCGACAATGACCGCCGAGGCGCCGGCGTCCGCCAGCATTTCCGCCGAAATTTCGCCGGTGCAGGCGCCGGATGCGGCCGGATGGCAGGTCTGGGCGCCGATGGCGACGCCGCTGCCGATGGACGCGGCGGCGAACGTGTACAGCAGGGGCGCCGGCGGGCAGACGAGAAGGTCGGCTTTGGCGCGCAGGGCGGCGTCATAGCCCTCGATCACCTGGCCGAGCGTGCGGGCGCCGGCGATTTTCAGACCATTCATCTTCCAGTTGCCCGCGATCAGCGGACGGCGCTTGTGACCGGCCATCGTGCTCCCCGTTTGCATCATTGGCGCTCCGCCAGTCGGGGCCAGGCCCGACCGCGAACCGCCGCCCGGCGAATCTGGCGCGGCCGCCGCCGCGCCTCCGATCCCGGGCTCCAGTTCCTGCGGCCGGCTCTAGCAGAGCCGCCGCGCCCCGGCAATGGAGCCCCCTGGCGGGGCGACGAGGCCGGATATTGCGGAATATGGTCTTCAGGGCCGCGTCCTCCGCGCGCGCCCATGGACGCAGGCGCGGTCGTGTTCTATGTCAGCGTGTTCGATATGCGCGCGCATTAACTCACATGCAGCCCGCCCATGCGGCCGGGCCAGCGCAGCCGGGCAGCCCGGCCCATCATTCACCCCGGCAGGCGGCCCCGCGCGGCCCGCTCCCGCCGGGCCGCTCCAGGAAGGTCGATTGATCACATGCTTCAGGGAATGCGCAACGCGAGCAAGGGCCTGCTTGGCAAGGTCGTTCTCTTTGTTCTCTTCGGACTGCTGATCGTCTCCTTCGCCATCTGGGGCATTGGCGACATGCTGCGCGGCGGCTCGCGCAACACGGTGGCGATGGTCGGCAAGACCGAGATCACCATGGAACAGCTGCGCGCCGCCTGGCAGAACGAATTGCAGCGCCTCTCCCAGCAGTACCGCACGGTGATCACCCCGGCGCAGGCGCGCGAAATGGGGCTGGACGCCATCGTGCTCGGCCGCCTGGTGACCGAGGCGGCGATGGACCAGGAGGCGCGCGACATGAAGCTCGGCGTCACCGACGCGTTCGTGGTCGAAACGATCGCCGCCGACCCGAATTTCCGTGGCGTCAATGGCCAGTTCGACCGCGCCCGTTTCACTGAAGTGCTGCGCAACAACGGTTTTTCTGAAGCCGCCTTCCTGGCGGAACAGCGCAACACCCTGTTGCGGCGGCAGATTTCCGAAGGCCTCGCGGGCGGCGTCACGACGCCCACGGCCATGAACCAGGCAGTTTACCGCGTGAACGCCGAGCGCCGGGCTGCTTCCTGGGTCGCGCTTCCCGCCGCCGCCATCGGCGAGATCGCCGCGCCGTCGGACGAGGCCCTGAAGAGCTTCTTCGAAAGCCGCAAGGCGTCGTTCCGCGCGCCGGAGTTCCGTACGTTCAACGCCGTGGCGCTGACGCCGGCCGCGCTGGCCAAAGCCAAAAACCTGGCCGCCGCCGTCACCGACGCCGAGATCAGGGCGCACTACGAGAAAACGAAGGAGACGGCCTGGGGAACGCCGGAACGGCGCCGCCTGCAGCAGATTTCCTTCCCCGACGAGGCGACGGCGAAAGCCGCCGTTGAGTCGATCCGGGCCGGCAAGCCGTTCGAGACCGTGGCGAAGGAACGCGGCGTGGCGGAGAAGGATCTGGACCTTGGCGAAGTGACCCGCGCCCAGATGGTCGACCCCGCCGTGCGCGACGCGGCCTTCGCCCTGGCCCCTGGCGCGGTCAGTGATCCGGTGAAGGGCAATTTCGGCGTGGTGGTGGTGCGGGCCGCCTCGGTGACCCCGGCTGCCATCAAGCCGCTGGCCGAAGTCGCCGACGCGATCCGGACCGAACTCGCCGTCGCAAAGGCCAGGGAAGAAATCACGGCGCTGCATGACCGGATCGAGGACCAGCGCATCAACGCCCGTCCCCTTGCCGAAATCGCCCGCGACGCCGGCCTGACCGTTGTCAAGGTGGAAGGCGTCGACAACCAGGGCAAGGACAGGCAGGACGCGCAATCGACCGCCCTGCTCGCGCTGCCCGGCGCCCAGGAGCTGCTGCGCGACGCCTTCAACACCGACGTGGGCGCCGACAATGAGGCGCTGAACGTCGATGGCGGCTACGTCTGGTTCGAGGTCACCAACGTCGAGGCGGCGCGCGACCGCACGCTGGCGGAGGCGCGGGCCGATGTGGAGAAACTCTGGCGTGAGGACCAGGTGAACGCGAAGCTCATGGCGCGCGCCGACGAGATCGTCAAAAAGGTCGACGGGGGCGCAACCCTGGCGGCGGCCTCCGGTCTTGCCGTCAAGACCGCCAGCGATCTGCGCCGCGGCCAGGCGGCGGGCGAGCTGGACGCTGACGCGGTGCGCCAGATCTTCGCCATCCCGGCCGGCAAGGCGGGCTCGGCGAGCAAGCCGGGGCAGCGGATCATCTTCCAGGTCACCTCGGCCACCATGCCGCCCTACACGGCCAGCGCCATCAGCCCCCAACTGGCGGAGCAGATGAATCTCGCTCTCACCGACGATCTGCTGACCAGCTACGTGCGCATCTTGCAGAACCGTTTTGGGGTCAGCATTAATCAGCAGAACCTTCGCAACGCGATCGGTTCCGCCCAGCAATAAGCTGAACGATGCAGTTCGAACCTTCCCTCGAGAACGCCGCCGCGCTTTACGCCGCGGGCCGGCCGTTCACCCTCGCCGTCCGTTTTCTGGCGGACCTGGAGACGCCGCTCGGCGCCTATATCCGCCTGTCGCAGGCCGCCGGCCCCAGCTTCCTGCTGGAAACCGTGCAGGACCTGTCGGTGCGCGGGCGCTATTCGATGTTCGGCATCGCGCCGGATCTCATCTGGCGCTGTGTCAACGGCAAGGCCCAGATCAACCGCCAGGCGGCGCGCGATCCCGCGGCGTTCGTCGACGAGGCGGCGGGGCCGCTGGAGAGCCTGCGCGCCCTGATCAGCGAGAGCGCCATCGACCTGCCGGCGGACTTGCCGCCGATGGCCGCCGGCGTATTCGGCTATCTGGGTTACGACATGGTGCGCCACATGGAGCGCCTGCCGCACATCAACCCGGACGCGCTCGGCGTTCCGGAGGCGATCATGGTGCGCCCCACGGTGATGGCCGTGTTCGATTCGCTGAAGGATGAGCTGATCCTGGTGACGCCGGTGCGCCCGCAGACGGGCGTCGCCGCCAGCGCCGCCCTCGCCGGCGCCCAGGAGCGGCTGGAGGCCGCCGTCGCGGCGCTGAGCGCGCCGCTGCCGGTCGTGGACCAGGCTGACGTGACGGAGATGGCGGAGCCGGAAGCGGTGTCCAACACGCCGCCGGAAACCTTCATCGCCATGGTGGAGAAAGCCCGCGACTATGTGCGGGCCGGCGACATTTTCCAGGTGGTGCTGGGCCAGCGCTTCGAGGCGCCGTTCACCCTGCCGGCGCTGTCGCTGTACCGGGCGCTGCGTCGCATCAACCCGTCGCCCTATCTCAGTTTCCTCGACTTCGGCGACTTCCAGCTGGTCTGCTCCAGCCCGGAAATTCTGGTGCGCTCGCGCGAAGGCAAGGTCACCATCCGCCCCCTCGCCGGCACCCGCCCGCGCGGCGCCACGCCAGAGGAAGACCGCCGCCTCGGCGAGGAACTGCTGGCTGATCCCAAGGAGCGCTCCGAGCACCTGATGCTGCTCGACCTTGGCCGCAACGACGTCGGCCGCGTGTCGCAGATCGGCACGGTGAAGGTGACGGAGAGCTTCGTGCTGGAGCACTACAGCCACGTGCAGCACATTGTCTCCAACGTGGAGGGCGCGCAGGATCCGCGCTTTGACGCGCTGGACGCGCTGGTCGCCGGCTTCCCGGCGGGCACGCTCTCGGGCGCGCCCAAGGTGCGGGCCATGGAGATCATCGACGAGCTGGAGCTGGAGCGGCGCGGTCCGTTCGGCGGCTGCATCGGCTATTTCAGCGCCAATGGCGACATGGACACCTGCATCGTGCTGCGCACCGCCATCGTCAAGGACGGCAAAATGGCGGTGCAGGCCGGCGCCGGCGTCGTCTATGATTCCGATCCGAAGTCGGAGCTGATGGAATGCGTCAACAAGTCGAAGGCCCTGTTCCGCGCCGCCGAAGAGGCGATCCGGGTGGCTGGGCAAGCCGGGCGCAGCCAATGAAAAGCCGGGCGCAGCCAATGAACATGTGGCGGGAGCTGAACATCACTCAGGTGGCGCCAACGCCGGCAGGGATGAATGCGTCCTGGCGTTGGCGAAGCTGCTGACAAACGGCCCCCCTGCCGGGCCGATCCTGCCCATCGCCAGAGCGAAATCTGTGCGTCCCGTACGCTGACGTATTTTCACGGAAAGCGGAAGTCGCATTCCCGAGAAACGTCCCGAATGATAAAGGCCCTGCCATGACGCGCGTGGTTCTTATCGACAATTACGACTCATTTACCTGGAACCTGGTGCACCTGATCGGCGCCCTGGGCCCGCAGGTGGACGTGCACCGCAACGACACGCTGACCACGGCCGACATCGCCGCCATGGCGCCGGACGCCATCGTGCTGTCGCCGGGGCCATGCACGCCCAATGAGGCCGGCGTCTGCCTCGACGTGATCCGCGATCTGGGCGGCCGCATCCCGGTGTTTGGCGTCTGCCTCGGCCTGCAGTCGATCGGCCAGGCCTACGGCGGCCAAGTGGTGCGCGCGCCGCTGCCGATGCACGGCAAGGTCTCCGCCGTGCGCCACACGGGCCAGACGATCTTTGAAGGGATCGACGGCCCGTTCAACGCCACCCGCTATCATTCGCTGATCGTCGACCGAAACACCTGCCCGGCCGAACTGGCGATCACCGCCGAGACCGACGACGGCCAGATCATGGCCCTTTCGCATGTCAGCCTGCCGGTGCACGGGGTGCAGTTCCACCCGGAAAGCATTCTCTCCGAGCACGGCGCGACCATGATGCGAAACTTCTTCAACCTGGCCGCCGCCTGGAGCGCCGCGGCAACCGCTGGACATTGACGGACGCCATGGACGCTTTCAAACCCTTCATCGCCAAGGTTGCGACCGGCGCGGCGCTGACCCGCGACGAAGCCCGCGCCGCCTTCGAAAACCTGCTTTCGGGCGAGGTCACGCCCTCCCAGGCCGGCGCCTTTCTGATGGCCCTGCGGGTGCGCGGCGAAAGCCTGGACGAGATCGTCGGCGCCGTCAGCGCCATGCGCGGCCGCATGGCGGCGGTCGAAGCGCCGGCGGACGCCATCGACATCGTCGGCACCGGCGGCGACAATGTCGGCACCTGGAATGTCTCGACCCTCAGCGCCTTCGTCATCGCCGCCTGCGGCGTTCCGGTGGCCAAGCACGGCAACCGCGCCGCATCCTCCAAATCCGGCTCCGCCGACGTTCTGCTGGCGCTCGGGATCAATCTGGACCTCGGCCCGGCCGACATCGCCCGCTGCATCCGGGAGGCCGGTATCGGCTTCATGTTCGCGCCCAATCACCACCCGTCGATGCGCCATGTGGCTCCGGTGCGCACCGAACTGGGGGCGCGAACCATCTTCAATATCCTGGGGCCGCTTTCGAACCCGGCTTCGGTGAAGCGCCAGTTGCTCGGCTCGTTCTCGGCCATGTGGCTGGAGCCGATGGTGCGCGTGCTGCAAACGCTCGGCGCCGAGCGGGTATGGGCGGTGCATGGCTCTGACGGGCTGGACGAGATCACCACCACGGGGCCTACCCAGGTGGTGGTCCTGGAAGACGGCGCGGTGCGCACGTTCACCGTGCAACCCGAGGACGTGGGCCTGAAGCGGGCCAGCCTCGAAGACCTGAAGGGCGGCGACCCGGAGCATAACGCTTCCGCGGCCATGCGCCTGCTCCAGGGCGAGGCTGGCGCCTATCGCGATATCGTGCTGATGAACGCCGGCGCGGCGCTGGTCGTCGCCGGCAAGGCTGATGATCTGGCCGCCGGCGTCGCCCTGGCGGCGCAGGCGATCGACAGCGGCGCGGCGCGCAAGGCGCTGGAAAAACTGGCCGTGGCGAGCCACGCGGGAGCAACGGCATGAGCAACGTTCTGGAGCGCATCGGCGCTTACAAGCTGGAAGAAATCGCCGCCGCGAAGGCCGCGATTCCGCAGGCGGAGATCGAGCGGCGCGCCGCCGCCGCCCCGGCGCCGCGCGGCTTCCTGGCCGCGCTGGAGCGCAAGATCGCCGCGGGCCTGCCGGCGCTGATCGCCGAGATCAAGAAGGCCAGCCCGTCAAAGGGCCTGATCCGCGCTGATTTCGATCCGCCGGCGCTGGCCCGCGCCTATGAGGCCGGCGGCGCCGCCTGCCTGTCGGTGCTGACCGATACGCCGTCGTTTCAGGGCAGCCCGGATTTCCTGAAGGCGGCCCGGGCGGCCTGCGCCCTGCCCGCGTTACGCAAGGATTTTCTCTACGATCCTTACCAGGTGTTCGAGGCCAGGGCGTGGGGCGCGGACTGCATCCTGGTCATCATGGCCTCGGTTGACGACGCAACCGCCCTTGAGCTGACGCAGACCGCCGCGCGCCTTGGCATGGACACGCTGGTGGAAGTGCACGACGGCGAGGAGCTGGAGCGCGCCCTGAAGCTGCCGTCGCGGCTGATCGGCGTCAACAACCGCGACCTGCGCACCTTCGAGGTGTCGCTGGCGGTGACCGAACGCCTGGCCCCGCGCGTGCCGGCCGACCGCGTGCTGGTCGGCGAGAGCGGCATCTTCACGCCGCACGACATCGCCCGCCTCGCCGCCTGCAAGGTCAACGCCTATCTGGTTGGTGAAAGCCTGATGCGCCAGGACGACGTGACCGCCGCGACCCGGGCGCTGCTGGCGCGGGACTGAGCATATTCCAGCCAGCCGGACATCACAGGACAGCGTCCGGCGCGCTCCAGGGAGGCGCCGGATGTTTTTGGGTGGCGCCCGGCGATCACGGCGTTGACCGTGATCCTGGTTTGGCCGCCCCGGCCTGGCCGCCGGGCCGGAGCGACGGCGGCCGGATCGTCTTATTCCGCCGCGGCCCGCTTCGCGTAGCCCAGCTCCAGCCCGTCCATGTCGCCCTTCTCGCGCCAGGCGTCCCACATGCGCAGAAACACGGTCGGGCCGCGCCAGTACTGGTTGTTCTTCAACACCCGCATGTTGTTCACGTTGCCTTCGTTGTTGTAGTAGCCCGGCGTGCATTCCTCCAGGTAGGGCACGCGGGCGCGGGCAACCTTGACGCAGGCGTCGACCCACGCCTTTTCCGCCGCCTCCGTCGCCTCCACCGTCACCGCGCCGCGTTCGCGCATCTGCCGCAGCAGCCAGCCGATATGGCGGGTCTGCTCATCCAGCATGTGCTGGAAATTCGGGCTCTGGCCCGACTGGATCGGCGTGACGATGAAGCAGTTGGGAAAACCGCGTGAGAACAGGCCGTGGAAGGTTTCCGCCCCATCCTTCCATTTTTCCGTCAGGGTCAGGCCGTCGCGGCCATGAACTTCCAGGCCGAAGCGGCGGGTGATGTCGGTGCCGACCTCGAAGCCGGTGGCGTAGATCAGACAGTCCAGTTCATACAGCTTGCCGTCGACCACCACGCCAGTTTCCGTGATGCGCTCCACGCCCCGCCCCGCCGTGTCGATGAGGTGAACGTTGGGGCGGTTGAAGGTCGGCAGATAGCCGTCGTGAAAGCACGGCCGCTTGCAGAACTGGCTGTACCAGGGCTTCAGCGCCGCCGCCACGGCCGGGTCCTGAACAATGGAATCAACCCGGGCGCGCACCCGCTCCATCTTCTGGAAGTCGGCCAGTTCGATCAGCTTTTCCGGATCCTCAACGACCTCGCCCTGCTTCTGCTTGCGCCGGGCGGCGAGGAGGATGTTGCCGATGAGATCGGTCCAGCCGTCGTTGACCAGGTCCTCCTCGAAGTCCCCGCCCGAGACGACGGCGGTGAAATTGTCCATGCGCTCGCGCTGCCAGCCAGGCTGGAGCGCGCCCGCCCACGCCATGTCGGTGGGCCGGTCATCGCGCACATCAATGGACGACGGCGTGCGCTGGAAGACGAACAGCTCCTTCGACCACTCGCCAAGATGCGGCACGCACTGCACCGCCGTGGCGCCGGTGCCGATGATGCCGACACGCCTGTCGGCAAGGCCAGTCAGGTTGCCGTGGGAATCACCGCCCGTGTAGGCGTAATCCCAGCGACTGGTGTGGAAGCTGTGGCCCTTGAACGTCTCGACGCCCGGGATGCCCGGCAGTTTCGGCCGGTCGAGCGGGCCGCCGACGAGAATGACGAACCGCGCCGAAATCGCATCGCCGCGATCCGTGCGCACATGCCAGCGCGCGGCCGCCTCATCCCACCGCATCTCCGTCGCCACCGTCTGGAAGAGGGCGTGGGGGTAAAGGTCGAAATGGCGGGCGACCCGCTGGGCCTGGGCGAGGATTTCGGGCGCGCGGGCATATTTGCGCTGTGGCGTGTAGCCAGTTTCTTCCAGCAGCGGCAGGTAGATATAGCTTTCCGTATCACAGGCGGCGCCCGGATAGCGGTTCCAGTACCAGGTGCCGCCGAAGTCGCCGCCCTTCTCGATAATGCGGAATGATTCGATCCCCGCCCCGCGCAGGCGCGCGCCAGACAGCAGACCGCCGAAACCGCCGCCGATCACCACGGCGTCGACGGTTTCGCGCACCGGCTCGCGGGTGAAGCCCGCCTCCACGTAAGGATCGTCCAGATAATGCGCGAACGCGCCGGTCATGGCGGCGTATTGCTGGTTGCCGTCGGCGCGCAGACGCCGGTCCCGCTCCTCCCGGTAACGCGCCTTCAGCGCATCGACCTCGATATGCGCGGCGTTATCGTCCGTAGCAGACATGTTTCACTCCCGGCGCAGTCGCCATATTTTATGAAATGCCTTTATTCTTGATCATGATACTGGTGAGTACCATTGCCCGTGTCAACCGCCGCCGCCGCGCGTATCCGGCGCCGGATACGCAGGGCCCGGCGGCGCGAAATCCTGGCGTCGCGGCGCCCTTGCGTCAGCGTGAGCCTGAGCATGGGCGTCCGCGCATGACGTCGCCTCTGCAACGCCCTCCGCCGTTTCGCGGCAACAGGACGCCAATCACATATTGCGGAACACAGAGGGAACATGTATTGCTGTTCATGATTTGTTTCGTAGCAGATTCGGCCTGAGCGCTTCGTCCTGACAACCGGCGTCGCGGCGCGCCGCAGGCAGGCCTGTCATCGGGGGATGGACAACAATGTTGACGGCCAAACAGCACGAGCTTTTGCGTTTCATCCATGAACGCCTTCAGGAAACCGGCGTTCCCCCCTCTTTTGATGAAATGAAGGAGGCGCTTGACCTCAAGTCGAAGTCAGGCATCCACCGTCTGATCATGGCCCTGGAGGAGCGGGGTTTCATCCGCCGGCTACCCAACCGGGCGCGGGCCGTTGAAGTGCTGCGCGTGCCCGAGATCCAGCAGGGGGCTGGCGTCAAACCGGCGCAGGCTGGCTTCCGGCCGCGCGTGCTGGCGGGCGGCAGGGGCGCCGCGGGCAATGGCGGCGGCGCAACGGCAAACCGCGCAGGCAGCGATGGCGCCGGGCCGGAAGCGGCGGATGCGCAGGTCCCGGGAGTCATCGCCGTGCCGCTGATTGGCCGCATCGCCGCCGGTGTGCCGATCAGCGCCATCCAGCATCAGGGCGAAAGCATTCCCCTCCCCGCCGGTCTGCTGGGAACTGGCGAGCATTACGCCCTGGAGGTGCGTGGCGATTCGATGGTCAACGCCGGCATTCTTGAGGGCGACACGGTGGTGATCCGCCGTCAGGACTCCGCCGACAATGGCGATATCATCGTCGCGTTGATCGATGATGAGGAAGCAACCCTGAAACGTCTGCGCAAGCGGGGGGCCAGCGTTGAGCTGGAAGCGGCCAATCCGCAATTCGAAAACCGGGTGTTGCCGGCCGGGCGGGTCAAAATCCAGGGCAAGCTTGTCAGCCTGGTCCGCCGGTACTGAAGGCCGCTCGCCGCAACGCGCCCTGTGCGGCGCGCGAGGTCCATGCGGAGATATCGGCCCAGTTGATCTGGCAGCTGAGCTGGCAAGCGATCCAGCAAGCGGCCCAGCAGCTGATCCAGACATTTGTTCAGGACCTTGCAGATAACAGGAAGCCGCCGCTTCCCGCCGCGTTGTCTGAGCGTTCAATTCGCCAGCGCGGCCGCATCCTCTACAGGCTCCTCGCCATGCGGCTCCGACAGCAGTTGCGGCGTTTGCCCGGGGGCTGACGCGGGCGCGGAGGCGGCGGCTTCCAAGCTCCGCTCCGGCGCCTGCGCCGGGGACGGATTGAAGAAACGGCGGGTCGGCTGACGATAGCGGGATGGCGGCGGCGGGGTCCAGGGCCAGTCTTCCTCCGCGAGGCGCGCCCGTTTCACCGTGGCCGTTCCCTCGTGCAGGCGGATGCTGGCGGCGCCCAGCTGCTCCAGCGCGGAGCGGTCGAGCACCACCGCCGCCTGGCAGCCTGCCGGGGCGCGATGTGGCGAGACGACCACGTCGGCGCGGGCGCAATCCTCAAACATGGCCCGCCGCTCCCGGCTCCAGGCCACCGCGCCGCCGTCATCACGCACGGCGATGCAGCCGAGGGAATCGCAGCGCGCGCCAGTCCGCAGGGAGGGATCGGCGACGGTTCGCGAATCGCCGATGGCGCGCAACCACTGCTCCGCCGTGAACGACGACGGCGTTCCCAGCAGGGTGACGCGCCGCCGTCCTTCCGCGTCACGTCCCGGCCCATGGATCACCAGCGCCCCGCGCCCCTGCCGGTCGGCCAGCACGTCCGGTGGTTGCGTGAGCTGCACCAGCACGACGCCGGCCAGACCTGGCGCGAGGGCGAGCCAGCGCAGGGGCGTGCGCCAGGTAACGAACCAGACGATGGCCGCGCTCAGACATAGCAGCGCGCCGGATCCGGGCGCGGCGATGCCGGCGACCGCATGGGGCGTGGCCGCGATGCGCATGGAGACATACAGCACCGGTTCGGTCGCCGCCCCCATCACCCACCATACCGGCCAGTCGAGGCCAAGCGGCGTCAGCGCCACGCCGATCACGGCGGCGGGCATCACCACCAGTGAGAGAAAGGGCAACGTCATGGCGTTGCCAATCATCCCGAGCGGATAGATCGACTGGAAATGCCAGATGCTGAACGGTCCGGTGGCCATTTCACAGACGAGGGTCGTCAACCCCACGGCGAGCAACGGCGCCGTCACGCGGCGGACGAGGCCAGGTTGCGGGCGGCGCTGGCGCGGCGCCCCCGGGGTGACGGAGCCATGGCCGGCCAGCACGATCAGACCGGCGACGGCGGCGAACGACATCTGGAATCCGGGGCCAAGCAGGCTCTCGGGCTCCCGCGCCAGCACGATCATCGCCGCCACGGCGAGGTTATGCATGGAAAGCGCCGGCCGGTCGACGAGGATTGCCCCCAACATGGCGAGGATCATGATCAGCGAGCGTTCGGTGGCCACATCGGCCCCGGAAAACACGCAATAGGCGGTGGCCCCGGCCATGGCGAGGACAGCGGCGATCTTGCGCACCGGCAGATGCAGGGCGCACCAGGGCGACAGGGCCAGCGCCGCCCGCGCCGTCCAGAAGAACATGCCGGCGGCCAGCACCATGTGCAGGCCGGAAATGGAGATGATGTGATAGATGCCGGCCGCCCTGAGCCAGGCGTTGGTCTGCTCCGTAATCTGTCCGCGCTTGCCGGTGACAAGGGCGGCGGCGACCGCGCC
>Ga0180216_1001221_pt1 | contig 23528 bp, 22 predicted proteins | sample eDN3rd37CBELigMG_FD_128879 | JGI IMG/M metagenome (GOLD analysis project Ga0180216, IMG submission 128879) | Enriched Miracle-Growth compost microbial communities from Emeryville, California, USA - eDNA 3rd pass 37_C BE-Lig MG (version 2)... ...
GTTTCGTTCTTGAAGCCGTCGACGAACAGAGGCCGAATGGGCCGGTCGATCAGGCGGGAGGTGAGGGTTTCCTTTTCAGTAGGACGGCCTTCGCGCTTGAAGTAGCCGCCTGGGATTTTGCCTGCTGCGTAGCTCTTCTCCTGGTAGTTCACAGTGAGTGGGAAGAAATCTACGCCGGGCCGAGCTGCCTTTGCGGCCACAACCGTGGCCAGCACGCTCGTTTCACCATACTGGGCGAGCACGGCACCGTCCGCTTGGCGGGCGAGTTGTCCCGTTTCGAGCTTGAGCTTCCGCCCGCCCCATTCAATTTCCACACGATGGATATCGAACATTTCGCGTCTTTCGAATCTGAGAGTCGGTTGTCAATCTTGTGCCGATCGCCCTCCGACACAAGGTTCGAGTTCGCCTGAAGTCGCAGGAACGAGTGCCGGGTGTTCCGAGGGGCTAAACTTGGCTTGTCCGAATACGTTTGCCACCTGTGGTGGTCCTCGGGAACAGAGACTAGTCGGCCGATACGGGCCGAAAAGGCGGGTGGGCAGCAGATTTGCTGCCCACCCAGACGATCAGCGGCGGATGCCGAGCTTTTCGATGATCTTCTGATAGCGCGCTTCGTCCTTGCGCTTCACGTAGTCGAGCAACTGCCGACGCTGGCCGACCATCTTCAGTAGGCCGCGGCGAGAGTGGTTGTCCTTCTTGTGGACTTTGAAGTGCTCGGTGAGCTGGGTGATGCGCTCCGTCAGGATCGCGATCTGGACCTCGGGCGAGCCGGTGTCACCCGGCTTGGTCGCGTGTTCTTTGATAAGCTCCTGCTTCCGCTCAGCGGTAATCGACATCGGGTTTTCCTTTCTCGTTCGTTGAGGGCGCCAGCCCGATCGAGTGGCCACAGCCGGGATGTCGTCCAGCCAGGTCACCAATGAGAAACCACGGGCCGTGCCCGCGGGTGGCGCACTTATACACCAACGATGCTGCAGCGCGAATTGTTTCTCGATGAATCGCTGCGTCTGCCTGCATTCTAGCCGAAATTGAAGACCCGGGTCGGGCGGAACTCGCCCTTGCTGAGCTCACCAATGGCAATGAGCTGGCCCTTGGACATGGCGTAAGCCGAGCCGTTCAGGACCGGTGCGTCGCGTCCCCGGATCAGAACGCCCTGCCCGCGCCGCACCCTGGAAGCATCCGCCGCGCTCAGGTTGAGACGTTGTAGCCCCTCGAGCACCGCCTCGACGGGAAGCAGTTTGACCTTGAGGAAATCCATTGCTGCATCGAGCTTGCTCGCGTGCTGCAGTTCCGTGAGCGGGACGGCGGCTTCTTCGTCGAACGGGCCGACCTGCGTGCGGCGCAGGGCAGTCACGTGGCCGTAGCAGCCGAGCGCTCGGCCCATATCGCGTGCCAGCGCACGCACGTAAGTTCCTTTTCCGCAGATCGCCTCGAAGACGGTGGTGTCCTCGTCCGTGTGTTCGATCACATTCAATTCCGAAATGACGACCGGGCGAGCCTCGAGCTTTGGCGTCTCGCCGTCACGTGCCAAGTCATAAGCGCGCTCGCCATTCACTTTTATCGCCGAGAAGGTCGGCGGGACCTGCTCGATTTCGCCGGTAAAGCGCGGGAGAATAGCGCCGATCTCTTCCGGGGAGGGACGCTGATCGCTGGTGTTCACCACCTCGCCTTCGGCATCGTCCGTATTGGTTTCGGCGCCCCAGCGGACGGTGAAGCGATAAGCCTTCTCACCCTCGACCGCGAACGAGCAGGTCTTCGTCGCTTCTCCGAGCGCGATGGGCAGAATGCCGGTGGCCAGCGGATCGAGCGTGCCCGCGTGCCCGACCTTTTGCGCATCGTACAGCTGCTTGATTGTCGCGACGGCCTGCGTCGAGGTCATTCCGATCGGTTTGTCAAGAATGAGCCAGCCGTGAATGGGATTGCCTTTCTTCGGGCGCGCCATGGAGACACTCAAGGTAGTTTGTGCAGAGTTGCAGTGATGCCTACCAGCGCTACTGCTGGTCTTTGAGGCTGTCGAGCAAGCGGTCGATATGCTGCCCGCTCTCGAAACTTTCATCCTTGCGGAATCGAATGTCGGGGGCGAACTTGAGGTTTACCGCTCGCGCCACCACTCCGCGGATGAAGCGCCTGTTCCGTTCGAGGGCTGCGAGCACCTCGTCCGCGTTCGCGCCCCCAAGCGGGAGCACGAAAATCGTCGCCAGCCTGAGGTCCGGGGACATCCGTACCTCCGAGACGGTGATGACGTGCTCCGCAATGATGTCGTCGTGGATTTCACCGCGCGCCAGCAGCTCCGACAGAGCATGGCGGACCAGCTCGCCCACGCGAAGTTGGCGTTGCGAAGGTCCGGATCGCGGGGTTGCTTGTCTTGGCATCAGTCATCCCAGGCCGGAATCGAACCGGCTCCGCCTCCTGTGCGGGCAATAGGCGAGATCGGTGGTGGGCGCAACATCTGCGCCCACCGGCGTCCATCGAACCCGAACGATCAAAGCGTCCGCTGGATCGTCTCGACGTTGAAGCACTCGACCACGTCGCCGACGCGGATATCCTGGTAGTTGGCGAATGCCATGCCGCATTCCTGACCTACCGGAACCTCCTTCACCTCGTCTTTGAACCGCTTCAACGTGGACAGTGTTCCCTCGTGGATCACCACGTTGTCGCGGATGAGGCGGACCTTGGCACCGCGCTCGACCTTGCCCTCGGTGACACGGCAGCCGGCGACCTTGCCGACCTTCGTGATGTTGAAGACCTCGAGCACCTCCGCATTGCCGAGGAAAACCTCGCGCACGGTCGGCGCCAGCAGGCCGGACATCGCCGCTTTCACGTCATCCACGAGATCGTAAATGATGTTGTAGTAGCGGATCTCCACCCCGTCGCGTTCCGCCGCGGCCCGGGCCTGTGCGTTGGCGCGCACGTTGAACCCGATGACGACCGCGCCGGACGTCTGAGCCAGAGCGATATCCGACTCGGTGATGCCACCCACGCCCGCGTGGAGGATGCGGGCCTCGACCTCGTCGGTCGAGATCTTCTTCAGAGAACCGGCGATGGCTTCGACGGAGCCCTGCACGTCGCCTTTGACGACCAGCGGGAACTCCTTCTTCCCGGCCTCCTTGAGCTGCTGCATCATCTGCTCGAGGGTCCGGGCCGTGCCGACCGAGCCGAGCGTCTCGCGGCGCTTGCGGATGCGGTACTCGGTGATCTCGCGGGCGCGGGCCTCGTTCTCCACCACGGCGAACTGGTCGCCAGCCTCGGGCGCGGAGTCGAAGCCCAGCACCTCGACCGGAACCGAGGGGCCAGCGTCCTTGACGTTCTCGCCCTTGTCGTTGATGAGCGCGCGCACACGTCCCCACGCCGTGCCGGCAACCACGATATCGCCGACATGCAGCGTGCCACGCTGGACGAGCAGGGTGCCCACGGGGCCACGTCCGCGCTCCAACTTGGCCTCGATGACGAAGCCTTCCGCGGAGCGATCCGGGTTGGCCTTGAGTTCGAGCAACTCGGCCTGGAGCGAAATCGCCTCGAGCAGCTTGTCGAGGTTCATGCGTTTCAGGGCCGATACTTCGACCTCGAGCACGTCACCCGACATGCTTTCGACGACGACTTCGTACTGAAGCAGTTCCGTTCGGACACGGCTCGGGTCTGCGTCCGGTTTGTCGATCTTGTTGATGGCAACAATCATCGGCACGTTGGCCGCCCGCGCGTGATTGATGGCCTCCACCGTCTGGGGCATCACGCCGTCGTCCGCCGCAACCACCAGCACGACGATGTCGGTCACCTTGGCGCCGCGGGCACGCATGGCCGTGAACGCCTCGTGGCCTGGCGTATCGATGAAGGTGATCGTCTCGCCAGACTGCGTTTTCACCTGATACGCACCAATGTGCTGGGTGATGCCGCCCGCCTCGCCGGCGGCCACATTCGCATGCCGGATCGCGTCGAGCAGCGAGGTCTTGCCGTGGTCGACGTGGCCCATGATGGTGACCACCGGCGGCCGCGGCTTGAGCATCTCGGGCGCATCTTCGGCGCCGATGAAACCTTCCTCGACGTCAGCCTCGGACACACGTTTCGGCGTATGCCCGAACTCCTGCACGATGAGCTCGGCGGTATCGGCATCGATCACGTCGGTAATCTTGTGCATCGCGCCCTGCTTCATCAGGAACTTGATGACGTCGACGGCGCGCTCCGACATACGGTTCGAGAGCTCCTGGATCGTGATCGCCTCGGGGATCACCACCTCGCGCACGATCTTCTCGCGCGACTGCGGGATGCCCATGGCGCGCAGCTTCTCGCGCTCGCGACGACGCTTCAGCGAGGCGAGAGACCGCTCGCGCTGGCGCTCGTCGAAAGCGTTCGTAATCGTCAGCTTGCCGCGCACGCGGGTGTCGTCGGCGCCCTTCAGAGGCGCCCGAAGAAGTTTGCCGCCCTTCTTTTTTGCGCGGCCTTCCTCTTCATCCGCTAGTTCGGCGAGAGCACCGGGCTTGACGGCCCGCTTCGGCGCCACCTCGGGTTCAGCTTTCTTGGCCGTCTCGGCGGGCTTGGGTCGCTCAGGACGCGAGACGATGATCGGGCGCGTCATGCCGACGGGCTGTGGAAGCACTTGCGGCACTTCCGGAGTTTGAGGCTGCTCGGCAGCGGTCGGCTGAGCGGCTTCGGACACACGCGGCTCCTCGGGGCGCTCCTCACGAGTCTCCGGTTCGGTCTTGGCTTCTACCGGGGCGACCTCTTCGAGCTGGGCAGCGGCCCCTGCGGCCGGCTCAGCTGCCTGAGCGGTTTCGGCCGTCTCGGGCTCGCTTACGGTTACTGTCTCTGCCCCGGCTTTCCTGCGCTCGTCCTCTTCACGCTGCCGGCGCTCAGCCTCCTGGCGCGCGCGCTCTTCGCGCAGGCGCTGCTCCTCGAGCTCACGCGCTTGCGCGGCTGCGAGAGCTCTCGCTCTCGCCTGCTGCTCTTCCTCGGACAGAGTGCGCAGAATTTTCGGCTGCGGCTGCTGTTCCTGTGGCCTGGGCGCGGGAGCTGCGGCAGGCCGCTGTTGAGCCTGCTCCGGGCGCAGGCGCGCTTGAGTCGCCGCAGGGGTCTCCTCCGGCTCCTGCCCCACAAGGGTCCGCTTTCTCTTTTTCTCGACCACAACCGACTTCGACCGGCCATGGCTGAACTTCTGCTGCACGTGGCCGGACTCGACCGTCCGCTTCAGGCTCAGCGGCTTGCGCGTACCTGACAGCACGGTCTTGTCGGTTGTCTCTTTCGTTTCGCTCATACCTTGCCCGTTCTAAACGTCCCTTGGGCGGCATCACCTGCCGCGCGTTCTCTGCCCGATGCCGACGCGCCCGACCGGTATCGGGTCAATCGGCCAACCTCGTTCAGGAAATTGTTCGTGGCACCGCCTGCGCTCAGCGCAGCATGTACCACATTCGACCGCCCCAAGGCCAAACTCATTTGCTCGACGGTCAATTCCTGAATGATCGGCGCGGGCCGGCCAATCTGAGCTGAAACCGCCTGAAAGCGGCGATTCAGCTTGCCCACGCCATCCGCTGCGGCCTCAACGCCGTGCAGCAATGCGGCAACACTTCCATTTATGATTGCCGCTTCGATCCGAGTGAAGCCAGTCGTCACGAGCCCGGCCTTATTGGCTAGGCTGAGCGCGTCCATTGCGCGCTTGATCAACAGTCGTTCCACGCAATCCGCCAGGTCCGGCTGCACCGAAACCTGCCGTCTCAGGCTGCGCGCAAACGCCTTGCGCTTGACGGCCTCGGCAACGGCGCCGCGTTCGGCCGTCACCCACACGCCGCGACCCGGCAGGCGGCGCGCTACGTCAGGAACGATCTGGCCATCAGGCCCCGGAACAAAGCGGATCAGCTCCTCAGGCGGCTTCTGTGCGCGCGAGACAACGCAGGTCCGCAGCGGAGACTGACGCTCCGCTACCGGCTTCTCTGCGATATCTGCCCGAATCGCCATCCGCTTTATGTCTGCTCCTCGTCACGGGGCGGATCATTCGCTCGAACCGGCTTCGCCGGCCGCAGCTTCGTCGTCCGCCTCGCCTTCCTCACCCTCGGCAACTTCTTCGGCCGGAGGCTCGATCCATCCCAGCAGCACGCGAGCCGCCATGATCATATCCTCGGCCTCTTTCCGGCCGATGTCGAAGCCGTCGAAAACGCCCTTGTGGCGAATGGGCTCGGCATCCTTCTCCTTTTTCCGCTCGGTCCAGCCAACGAGGTCGTCGGTGGCGCAGTCGGCGAAATCTTCTAGCGTCTTGATCCCGTTCTCACCCAAAGCGACCATCATCGCGGTGGTCATGCCGGGCGCTTTCGCAAGATCGTCGGATACTCCGAGCTCCTTGCGGCGCGCATCCCGCTCCTGCTCGATGCGATCAAGGTACTCGCGGGCGCGCGTCTGAATCTCCTCGGCCGTGTCTTCGTCGAAGCCTTCGATGTGAGCGATCTCGCTCAAATCGACGTAAGCCACTTCTTCGACCGTCGCGAAGCCTTCCGTCACCAGCAACTGGGCGATCACCTCGTCGACGTCGAGCGCCTCCATGAACATCTGAGAGCGCTCTGCAAATTCTTTCTGCCGCCGTTCGCTCTCCTCCTGCTCAGTCAGGATGTCGATGTCCCATCCCGTGAGCTGTGAGGCGAGCCGCACATTCTGACCGCGGCGGCCGATGGCCAGCGACAGCTGGCTCTCAGGTACGACGACCTCGATACGGTTCGAGTCTTCGTCGAGCACCACCTTGGTCACCTCGGCCGGTGCCAGGGCGTTGACGATGAACTCCGCAGGGTCGGGCCGCCACTGGATGATGTCGATCTTCTCGCCCTGCAGCTCGTTGACGACGGCCTGAACGCGTTGACCACGCATGCCGACACAGGCGCCCACAGGATCGATCGAGCTGTCCTTCGAGATGACGGCGATCTTGGCGCGCGAGCCGGGGTCACGAGCAACCGACTTGATCTCGACGATGCCGTCGTAGATCTCCGGAACCTCCATGGCGAACAGTTTCGCCATGAACTCCGGCCGTGCACGCGACAGGAAGATCTGCGGCCCACGCTGCTCCCGGCGTACATCGTATATATAGGCACGCACGCGGTCACCGTAACGGACGTTCTCGCGCGGGATCATTTCGTCGCGGCGGATGATGCCTTCGGCGCGGCCTAGATCGACGATCACATTGCCGTACTCGACCCGCTTCGCCGTGCCATTGACGATCTCGCCGACACGATCCTTGTACTCGTTGTACTGCCGCTCCCGCTCGGCCTCGCGCACCTTCTGCACGATCACCTGCTTGGCGTTCTGGGCGGCTACGCGGCCGAAATCGAGCGGGGGCAGCGGCTCGGCGATGAGATCGCCGATTTTTGCTTCCGGATTACGGCGCTTGGCCTCTTCCAGGGAAATCTCGGTGGCGTCGTTCTCGACGTTCTCGACGACGGCAAGGACGCGGGAGAGCCGGGTATCGCCCGTCCGCGGGTCGATTTCGCAGCGAATATCGTTCTCGGCACCGTAGCGCGATTTGGCAGCCTTCTGGATCGCGTCCTCCATCGCCTGGAGAACGATCCGGCGGTCGATGGACTTTTCGCGCGCGACCGCGTCAGCGATCTGCAGAAGCTCCAATCGGTTTGCACTAACTGCAACGGCCATTGCCCTGCACCCTTGTCTCTAATCTTCCTGCTGCGGCTCGGCGCCGCCATTGCCTTTGGCAATCTTCTTCGATCGCCTCAGCGCCTCCCTGATCAGCTCATCGGTCAGAACGAGCTTCGCTTCGGCGATAAGGTCCACCGGAAACCCGAGCACATGGGTCCCGTGCTGATCGAGCGTGCATTCGAGCCGCACCTCGCCGTCCTCGAAACCTTCGAGCGTGCCGCGATAGCGTTTACGCCCGTCGACAAGCTCTTTCAGCTCGATCTTTGCCTCGTAACCCGCCCAATCCTCGAAATCGGATGGTCTTACGAGAGGCCGGTCGATTCCGGGCGAGGATATCTCCAGCCGGTAGCTGCCCGGCAGGGGATCGTGCGCATCCAGAAGTGGAGATAGCTGTCGGGAGATCGCTTCGCAATCCTCGATCGAAATCGTCCCGTCCGGACGCTCGGCCATGATCTGGACGGTCTGGCCATCCCGTCCATGAATTTGCACCCTTACGAGCCTGAAACCGAGGTCTTCCAAAGTTGGCTCGACGAGTGCCGCGATTTCTGCTGCAAGGCCGGTCTCGCGAATGAAGCGCTGCGCACTCGCGCCCTCATCCCGCTGGTCCATATCGCCTCAATACCCGCAATTCTGTTGCTCACGAGCATGCCGTAAAACAAAAAGAGCGGACCCGTCGGGGCCCACTCTCAGAGTTGAGATGATCATGAGCATTTGAAGGATAAGAGATAGTTGCTGCCCTGGTCAAGCGCAAATGGCGAAAATCGGGCATGCGGCTCCTTTATTGGGCTGACGTTTTGTCGGATTCGCCTGATCCTTGCTCATCGATCCGTCGAAATCGCAGGTAAACGGGGCGCCGACGTGCCGCGATAGCTTTCTGCTCGTAGCGGGTTGGCGGCCAGTCAGGTGTGCGCTCGCGCCAGTCGGATGGGCCCTCCGCCAGCCATTCGAACGCCGGCGATGCGCGGAATGCCAGCAGGCTCGTACGGGCGTATTCGCTGATGTCGGTCGCGAGCCTCACCTCCGCACCTCGTTTCAATACGCGTGAAAGCAGATGGAGGAACTCGGGCGAGACCAGCCGTCGCTTGCGGTGGCGCGTCTTCGGCCACGGGTCTGGGAACAAAATGAAGACGCGGCCAACCGACCGCTCGGGAAGCCAGCGGAGAAGGTGCCGGGCATCGTCCGGCAGAATGCGAATGTTCCGCAGCCCTTGCGTCTCGACGGCATCAAGCACCTTTACGACGCCGTCGAGGTAGGGCTCGCAGCCGATCAGTCCCACGTTCGGATGATGCTTTGCCTGCCAAACGAGGTGCTCACCGCCACCGAAGCCGATCTCCAGCCAGACATCGTCGACTTCGCGCTGAAAAAGGTCGCTCGCCCGCTTCAACGGGGGCTGCTTGGGGTCGATTTGCAGCCTGGGAAGCACGTTTTCCAGCAGTCCCTGCTGTCGGGCGCTGAGCTTGCGCCCGTGCCGCCGGCCGAAACTGCGAATGTCTTCCCGTGTGACCTTTTCCAAGTCTCCCATCGTCTTCTCGGGCTGCTCTTCAAAACCAATCGGCCGCGGGAGCGCCGCGGCCGATGAAGCCGGTTGCTGGACGTGACCGCTAGGCGACCTCGAACTTCAGCTTGTCGACGAGGTCGAGCTTCTCCCAGGAGAACCCACCGTCTGCATCGGGCTGCCGGCCAAAATGACCATAGGCTGCGGTCCGCGCGTAAATGGGCTTGTTCAGTCCGAGGTGCTCGCGAATGCCGCGCGGTGTCAGCTTCATGACTTTGCGCATGGCTTTCTCGAGCGACTCCTCCGAGACCTTCCCGGTGCCATGCGTATTGACATAGATGGAGAGCGGCTCGGCGACGCCGATGGCGTAGGAGAGCTGGATGGTGCAACGGTCGGCTAGGTCCGCTGCGACCACGTTCTTCGCCAAGTAACGGGCCGCGTAGGCTGCGGAACGGTCAACCTTCGTCGGATCCTTGCCGGAGAACGCGCCGCCGCCATGTGGCGCAGCCCCGCCGTAAGTGTCCACGATGATCTTGCGGCCAGTGAGGCCGCAGTCGCCATCAGGGCCGCCGATCACGAACTTCCCCGTCGGGTTCACGTGCCACACGGTCGCCGGAGTGATCCATTCCTCGGGCAGGGTCGCGCGGATATACGGCTCGACGATCGCGCGCACCTGGTCGGAGCTGAGGTTCGGCTCGAGATGCTGTGTCGAAAGCACTATCTGCGTGACGCCGACGGCTTTGCCGTTCTCGTAACGCACGGTCACTTGGCTCTTGGCGTCCGGTCCGAGCTTGGCGGCATCGCCTTCCTTGCGCTTGCGCGCGGCCGCAAGGACCTGAAGGATCTTGTGGCTGTAGTAGATCGGCGCCGGCATCAGCTCGGGTGTTTCACGGCAAGCGTAGCCGAACATGATGCCTTGATCGCCGGCACCCTCGTCCTTCTGTTCGGCGGCATCGACGCCTTGGGCGATGTCAGCTGATTGCGGGTGCAGCAGCACATCGATGGCTGCTTTCTCCCAATGGAAGCCGTCCTGCTCGTAGCCGATGTCACGGATCGCCATCCGTGCGACGTGAGCGACCAGCTCCTTGGTGATCGTCGCCGGGCCCCGAGTCTCGCCCGCGATCACGACCTGGTTTGTGGTCGCCAGCGTTTCCGCTGCCACGCGAACATCCCTGGGGTCGACCCCGCCTGCAGCGGCCTCGCGGAAGAAGAGATCGACGATCTCGTCGGAGATCCGATCACAGACCTTATCCGGGTGTCCTTCCGACACCGACTCGCTCGTGAAAAGGTAGGATTGGCGTGACACCGGAGTTCCCGAAAACAGATGAAGCCGCACGTCGTCGCGCTTCATTACAGGGTTTCAAAGGGGGGTCAAGCCGACTCTGCCGGCTCAGCCCGGCGCAGTGGCCGCACCGCGCCGCGGGCGGCCGATGCAAGCCTCATCAGACGTCTCTGTCGTCTCCGGCCAGAGTGCGAACCAGATCGACGATCGAGCGCCTGACCTTGGGATCCGTGATCTTGACGAAAGCCTTGTTGAGCTCCACTCCCTCGCGGCTGCTCAGGAAATCCACGACATATCTGTCCGCCTGCCGTTCGCCGAACCCGCTCGACGAGACGGCCGACTTGTTCGAAGAGGCCGTTCCCGGGGCGTCCTCGTAGAAGAACTCGACGCTGACCCCCAGAACCTTGGCCAACTCGTACAGCCGGCTCGCGCCGATCCTATTGATGCCTTTTTCATATTTTTGGATCTGCTGGAAAGTCAGGCCCAGCTGTTCGCCGAGCTTTTCCTGGCTCATTCCGAGCAACATGCGCTGTAGTCGCACCCGGCTTCCGACGTGGATGTCGAGTGGATTTGCTCTGCGTGAGCCTTTCTCGACGACATCGAAATCGTGGTCGGCGACAGCTTCGTCGTGTCTGGTCATGCCCCTATTCCCCACCCATTGGTTTACGTTACGCTTTCCCCGCGCAATTCGTAGGTGCAGCAGAGTTCGCCGTCAACCGGAACAAGAGGTGATGACTGCTGATTTTTGTGCCCAGCTTATGAGTCAGGTGGACGACTGATAATCTAAGTCCATCGGACGAGCGAAATCTGCAAGGAAAGTCCCGCTAGCCACAGGAGAGCGAAAAGTCCATCTCCGAACCGTGAATAAGGGGGCGGCGGTCGGGCTCCGGGGAGCTCCGTGTCGATCACGCCACGCTCATTGAGTTCGAGGCGCGCCAGAACACGCCCGTTCGCATCGATAACGCCCGAAATCCCATTATTGGCAACGCGTATGAGAGGAAGGCCTTCCTCGACGGCCCGCACGCGCGCCTGATGGAAGTGCTGATGCGGGCCCGTGGTTTCCCCGAACCAGCCGTCGTTCGTCACGTTGATGAGCGCAGCAGGCCGAGTTACCGACTGAATGACGGCTCCCGGGAAAATCGCTTCGTAGCAAATGAGAGCGCCCGTGGGCGGCAGCCCCGGAACCGCGAACAATTGCCTCGGTGCAGTTCCCACTGAGAATCCGCCTCGCCAGGCAACGAGCTTGTCGAGACCAATTGTCTCCAGCAACGGCCTAAGCGGCAGGTATTCGCCGAACGGGACCAGGTGGATTTTGTCATAGATCGCCACCGGCTGCCCATCCGGACCGAATGCGATCAAACTATTGAAGGCACGAGGCCGCGGCATGTCGGGAGCGATCGGACCATCGGCCCGCAGCGCGCCGGCGAGCAAATGCGTTCCATCGGCTAGCATGTCGCCGATCGCCTGAAGGGCCACAGGGGTGTTGAGCGGCAGAAAGGGCATCGCCGCCTCGGGCCAGATGACGTGCGTGATCCCGGTCATATGGTCAACGGTACCGTCTGGCGCGCGCTGGGAGAGGGCGATGTGATCGTAGAAGATTTCGCTCTGCCGGTCGGGGCGCCATTTCTCTCGCTGAGGCACGCTCGGCTGTACGAGCCGCAACCGGACGCCTTCAACCACCGGCGGTGGAGGGGTCCCGAGCTGAACCAGGCCGTAGCCCCACCCAATTGGAAGCGGGAGAAGTGCAAGAAACGCGCTTGCCATGGCTGCTCGGTGGCGATTCGTCTCGGCCGCATCGGTCAAGGCAACTAGCGGGACAGCAAAGACAAGTACAGCCAACAGTGTGAGGCCGTAGATGCCGAGGACGCCGGCCGATTGCATGAGCGGTAGGGGCCAGGTCAGCGCATAGCCGAGAACGTTCCACGGAAATCCCGTCAGAACGTGCCCACGAAGCCATTCCGCGGCGGATAGCGAGAGCGCCAGCGCCAGAACCCTGCAAAGCCCCGGTCGCCAGGCAAGCGTCGCGGCAGCCGTAGCAGAGCCATAGAACAGCGCGAGACCCGCCGGCATGAGTGCGACCGCAAAGGGCATCAACCAGGCGAAGCGCTCAGCGTCGACGAGGAAGGCCTCGCCAATCCAAAACAGGCCGGCGAGGAAGTACCCTGCGCCGAACCACCAGCCGATGACGCCAGCCTCGATCGCGAGCTTTCTCCGATTAGGCGGGCTTGGTTGGTTGGTTGCAGCGCGAGTCGCAGCGCCGTCAATCAACCAGACGAGGATCGGCAATGTGAGGAAAAGAACCGGCCAGGCGAAGAACGGCGCCATCGCGGCAACCGAAAGCAGGCCGGCGCCGAAGGCGGTCGCAGCTCGCCGCCAACCCGTAAGCGTACGAACCTGACAGAGCTTCCTGCCCAGGCCAGACAGGATGTTTCGGCCTTGCAGCGGCGCGTGATCCGTGCTGTCCGCCAGTTCGTCGTTACCTGGAGAATGCGGCATTCCGGATCAATGGCCTACCGCCGCTGCTTCGCCATTGCCCGCTTGGTTCACCCCGCTGAGATCGACCCTGAGCTTGTTGATGCGCCTCGTATCGGCGTCCAACACCTCGAAAGCCAAGCCCGATGGATGCTTGACCAGCTCTCCACGGGCCGGGAGGCGCCCCACCAGCGCGAAGACAAGACCGCCCAGCGTATCGATCTCCTCTTCCTCCTCCGGTTGAAGCAGCTTGAGCCCCACGTGCTCCTCCAGCTCGCTCACAGGTGTGCGCGCGGAGGCGATGACCCCGCCCTTCGGGTCGGAGATGATGTTGGCCTCTTCCGCCTCGTCGTGCTCGTCCTCGATGTCGCCGACGATCTCCTCGACGAGGTCCTCGATTGTCACAAGCCCATCGGTACCGCCGTACTCGTCGATGACCATGGCCATGTGAATGCGTGTGGACTGCATTCTGACGAGGAGATGCATCGCCGGCATGGACGGCGGCACGTAGAGCATCGGGCGCCTGATCTTCGCCTCCGTCAACGGGCGGGACAGGTCGACCTTCGAAAAGTCGAGGCCCTGCAGGCCCGACCGCCGGTCACCTGGGTTGCCCTCGGCTTCCCCTGACTGCCGCGCTTTGGGCGGACCGCTGGATGAACTCTCCACCTTGCCGGCGCTGATGGCGGCTTCCTTAAGGAGCCAGTTCATCATGTCCTTGACGTGGATCATGCCCCGCGGATCGTCGAGTGTTTCGCGGAAGATGGGGATGCGGGAAACGCCCGCCTCCTGGAACGTCGCCAGCAAGTCACCAAGCGTTTGCGTCTCGTCGAGGGCAATGATGTCGCCGCGAGGCACCATCACGTCTTCGACCCGCAGTTGCCCGAAATGGAGCAGCCGCAGCATCATGCTGCGCTCCTCGGGGCTGAGCTCGTCCTCGGCTTTCGCCTCCGTCTTCAACGTGTGCTCGAGGACATCACGCAGGGTCTGCGTGCCCGGCAGTCTCAAGCGGGCCATGAGGCTGGATAGCCAACTCTGACTCTCGCTGCCTTCGCCAGAGTTCTGGCTGTTTTTCGTTTGGTCGCCGTCGAAAGTCATGACGCTGAACGGTTCGGTCTTCATGCTTCTGTTGCGGGATGAGCGCCGTACGGGTCAGGTACCCCCAGTTCGGCGAGCAACTCGACCTCAAGTGCTTCCATTTCAAGCGCTTCAGGCTCCGTCTCGTGGTCGTAGCCGAGGAGATGGAGCAGGCCATGGAGGACGAGATGCTGGAGATGGTGGCGTGGCGGCTTGTCTTCAGCCGCAGCTTCACGCGCCACCGTTTCGGCGGCCAAAATGAGGTCGCCGAGAGGACGGCGCGAGCCGGCCGGGACGCTGACATTTCCGCTGGGGAAAGAGAGAACGTTCGTCGGCTTGTCCTTGCCCCGGTACGCCAGGTTCAGCGCGCGGATCCGTTCGTCGGAGCTCAACGCGACGGCGGCTTCCGCATTCTCCAGATCGAACCGGCGGGCAACGACGTCCGCAACCGCGCCGATCGCCTCCTCGACGGGCTCGAACACGCTCCAATCGCCGTCTTCGGTGAAGATGTCGATCTGCAGTCGACCCGGAGGCTCCGGGTCATCGTCGCCGCTTTCGCGCGGCTCGGCGGTTATCGTCGTCTGGTTCGTATCACTCATGGCGGTCGCGATTGGCTTCGGCGGCCTTATCCCGGTCGTAAGCCTCGACAATGCGCGCGACGAGATCTCGCCGCACCACATCTGAGGACGAAAACCGGACCACTTCAATGCCGTCGACCCCGGCCAGCAGCCGCACAGCTTCATCCAATCCGGATTTTTGACCGGGGGGCAAGTCGATCTGGCTCGGGTCGCCCGTGATGACCATCTTCGAGTTCTCACCGAGGCGGGTGAGGAACATCTTCATCTGCATGCTGGTCGTATTCTGCGCCTCGTCGAGAATGATATAGGCATTCGCGAGGGTCCGGCCACGCATGAAGGCCAGCGGCGCAATCTCGATAACACCTGTCTCCAGGTCGCGCTCCACCTTCTCCGGCGGCAGCACGTCATAGAGGGCGTCGTAAAGCGGGCGCAGGTAGGGGTCGACCTTCTCGCGCATGTCGCCGGGCAGAAAGCCCAGGCGCTCGCCTGCCTCGACCGCGGGTCGCGACAGTATGATGCGCTCGACAACGCCCCGTTCCAGGCAATGGGCGGCATAGGCCACTGCAAGATAGGTCTTACCGGTACCCGCTGGCCCCAGCCCGAAGACGAGATCCGTTCTTTCGAATCCGCGGATGTAGTTGCTCTGAGCCGGCGTCCTCGCCTTGATGATGCGCCGGCGCGTCGAGATCTGCGCCTGGCCGGTGTCAGACGATCGGTCTGCCGCCTCCATCCGGCCGTGACGGATGAGGCCATCGAAATCTCCCGGCCCCACTGGCTCGCCGCGCGCCACGCGGGCATAGAGCTGCTCCAGAACGCCGCGCGCAAGCTCGCAGGCGGCTTCCGAGCCCGACAGGATTACCACATTGCCGTGGGCATGAGCCTCGATGCCGAGGCGATCTTCGATGAGCGCCAAATGCGCATCGTACTCGCCAAGCAGCTCAGCGAGGTATCGATTGTTTTCAAAGGGTACCACCAAGCGCTTCTTGGTGTGCGAAGCCCTGGGTCTGGGCGAGGTGGCTGCCCCACGATGTCCGTTCAATATGAACTCTCTCCAGTGCGGCCAGGGCAACGACTCAGCCCGCCGCCGTCAGTATACTAGCCTATGTAAGGAATTTGTGACAGCCTTCCAGCATATTCCAACAAAAGCGACTGCCTATCGCACGACACCAGCAAGACTATTCGGGCCAGCGTCGGAAATTTCGACCGGGAGAATGCGCCCCAAAAGGCTTGGTTCTGCCTCTGCATGAACGGCCTGCAGGTAGGGCGACCGACCGACGAGCTGCCCGGCCCGCCGGCCCAGCTTTTCGAAGAGGACGGGAAGCACCTTGCCGACACAACCCGCGTTGAATTGGCGCTGTTGAGCCTGCAACAGCTCCTGCAGCCTGTTCAGCCGGTCCGCTTTGACCTCTTCTGGCACTTGGACGTCCATATTGGCCGCGGGCGTGCCTGGGCGCGGGCTGTACTTGAACGAGAACGCCTGGGCAAATCCGACCTGACGGACGATGTCCAGAGTGTCCTGGAACTCCTCCTCCGTCTCGCCCGGGAACCCAACGATGATGTCGGTCGATAGCGCCAGATCCGGTCGCGCCTTACGGATCTTATCGACGATCCGGAGATAGTCATCTCTCGTGTGTTTGCGGTTCATGGCGGCGAGGATGCGGTCCGCTCCAGCCTGGAAGGGCAGATGCAAATAGGGCATCAGCTTCGTGATGCTGGCATGCGCCTCGACCAGCTCATCATCCATGTCGCGCGGGTGGCTTGTCGTGTAGCGCAGCCGCTCGAGTTGCTCGATCCCGGACAAGTGGCGCAGCAACTTCGCGAGCGACCAGGGCCGCCCATCCGGGCCTTCTCCGTGATAGGCATTCACGTTTTGGCCAAGGAGCGTGATTTCCCGGACGCCTTGATCCACGAGCCGACGGGCTTCCTCCGTAATCTGCGCCACCGGACGCGAGATCTCCATGCCGCGAGTATAAGGGACCACGCAAAACGTGCAGAACTTGTCACAGCCTTCCTGCACGGTGAGGAACGCCGACGCAGTGCGAAGACCTTTGCGCTGCGGGAGATGCGCAAACTTGTCCTCGTCCGGAAACTCGGTGTCGATGAGCGGACGGCGCTCAGCCCGCACCCGCTCTGCGAGCTTCGGCAGCCGGTGGTAAGCCTGCGGGCCCACGACGAGATCCACGAGGGGCGCCCGTGCGATGATTTCGGCGCCCTCGGCCTGGGCGACGCAGCCGGCAACGGCCACCATGATCTCCTTGCCTTCGAGCTGGCGGGTGACCTTGAACTGGCGTATGCGGCCGAGTTCCGAATAAACCTTCTCGGCAGCTTTCTCGCGAATATGGCACGTGTTGAGGACGATCATGTCCGCTTCGGCGGGATCAGAGGTCTCCACGTACCCGTCCTGCGCAAGGGCTTCAGCCATGCGCTCGCTGTCGTAGACGTTCATCTGACAGCCGTACGTCTTTATAAAGACCTTTCTGGTCTCGGACATTCAAACCTCATCATTCCTGCCGGCGACCTAGCCCCGACGAGGGGTTTCGCCGCGCTCGAGCAAATACTGTCCAGCTCCCGCTCAGGTTCCCGAACTCATCGCCGCACCGGCTGCGCCGTTTGCTGCATTGCAACAACATTTCTCAGTGGATGTCCAGTCGGTTGCCAGTCTGACGATTCAACCTGGGGATGCCGGGTACTTCAGTCACGTCGACCGTGGAGTAGCTTGGCCAGGGATTGCCTGATAACTGCCTCGGTGTAGCGGGCCAACTCCTTGCGATCGGTAAAGTCGGAGAGCGGCACCGGCGGAGAGATGTGAATTTTGGCGTCGAGCGGGCCCGCTTTGAGGAGCTCCCACGCGTGGCTTGCCATTTCCATGTCCCCGTACCACCCGACGAGCGACCTCCGCGTCCGGCTGAGTGGGATGCCATGCAGATGGGTGTAGGCGATCGTCAGCGTCTGCACGCAGGCCCCCACTTCCGTATGGCCGTTGGCGAGGGTCGGCTTCACGGCCGCGAACAGGGGCGTCTTGAACGGCAGCACGCGATTGCCATCGCTCGACGTACCTTCCGCAAACAGGACGATGGTATCGCCAGACTTGAGCCTCTCGATGATCTCGTTCGTGGTGTGTCCGACCGCTGTCCGGCGGGTACGATCGATGAAAACCGACCGTTGCAGGCGCGCCAGAGATGACACGAACGGCCAGGTTCCCACCTCTTTCTTGGCGACGAACGAGAGCGGCGCAACTGCCGACAAGACAGGAATGTCCAGCCACGAGACGTGGTTGGCGACGACCAGCACAGGAGCGTTCTCGACGATCCGGCCTTCCACGTGCAACCGGATGCCGAGCAAACGGCACACCTGCCTATGGTACCAGTGGGGAAACTTCCGTGCGAGGCGCGGAGAGGTCCGCAGCAGCGCTGCCTGAACCGGCATGAGGGGAAGTGTGATCGCCCCGAAGCCTCCCAGAATAGCCGCCGCTCTGAGAGCGCCTCGCAGATCCTTTTCCGTTTTGCTTACCGGCTCCAATTTCATTCGACCGTTACGTCGGCGATCCTCGCAGCTTTGCGTCACGTCTTTTTGCGGCGCAGAGGTATGCCGTGCAACTCGAGGCGATGGCCGACCAGCTCGAACCCGAGCTCACGGGCAACACGTTCCTGCAGTCGCTCGATATCCTCATTGCGGAACTCGATGACTTTGCCTGTCTCGAGGTCGATCAGGTGATCATGGTGCTCGCGGGTGGCTTCCTCGTATCTGCGACGCCCAGCCCCAAAATCGTGACGTTCAAGAATGCCATTGTCCTCGAACAGCTTCAGCGTGCGATAGACGGTCGAGAGGGAGATGCGCGAGTCCACCTCATTGGCCCGGCGGTAGACCTCGATGACGTCGGGGTGGTCTTCGGCTTCGGTGAGCACGCGCGCTATGGTTCGGCGCTGGCCGGTCATGCGGAGCCCGCGCTCGCTGCAGAGCCGTTCGATACGGCTCGGATTCTGATCGTTGCTGTCGGCCATTCCAATCAGCAAAAAGCCCCCTCTCCGGCTGCCTTCCGCCTTTGTTCTCGCTTATACGGAGCGCCTTGCTGCTCGTCCACCCAAGGGGTCAGGGAATAGCGGATCGGGACATGATGATCGCATCGACTGACGGTCCGTCCCGGCGTTCGTAGTAGCAGGGCCGGCGTCCGATTTCGTCGAAACCCAGCGTGCGATAAAGCTGCCGCGCGGCTTGGTTCTCTGCCGCAACCTCGAGAAAGATGCGGCTTGCCCCGCGTTCGGCAGCACGAGCAGCCAGCTCGTTGACGAGGCGGGTCGCGACGCGCCGGCGTTGCCAATCGCTCTTCACTCCGAGTGTCAGGATTTCGGCTTCATCGGCGATAACCCGACCCAGGATGAACCCGACCGGCTCCTCCTGTGATACCGCAAGCAATGCCACTGCACCGTCGTATTTGATCAGATCCTCGAACGCCGCCGCATCCCAGGCTGGCACGAAGTGCTGGCGATGGAGGGCGGCGAATGTCGAGGCTTCCTCAAGGCCCGCTGCTCTGATGGTGACAGTCATGGGCCTTCACGCCCGTGGAAGAGATTTTCCCGTCTGCGGCTTGGCATCAGGCGGCCGCAGATAGAGCGGGATCAGAGGCTTGCGGACCGGCAGCGCGGGTGCAAGTCGCGCCAGATCACGCGCATCGGGCTGGAGCGCGGAAAGCTGCGATGAAGCGGTTCGGCCAATCCGGCTCGCTGCTTCCGCCACGGCTTCCCCGCCTGACCCGAGGCAGAGCAGGGGAGTGTCCGGGCGGAGTACTGCAGCCCTTTCCGGGGGGAGAACAGCAGGCTCGGTCAGTGGCGCGAGCTGCACGGTGTCGAAAACCTGCACGAACACCTGGCCAGCCCGAGCATCCACACAGACGGCTAGTGTGTGACTGGCCGGAATGCCACCGAGCTGACGCGCCGCGCGGTGCGCCATGACATGGAGACTGCTCGTTGAATGGATGGGGAGCTTCGAGGCAAGCGCCAAACCGCGCGCCGCCGCAACACCGATCCGGGAGCCGGTAAACGTGCCTGGACCCTCGGTCACAGCGATGGTGTCGAGGTCTTCCAGCTTCCGGTCTGCCTCTTCCAGCACTTCGCCGATCATCGGGATGAGGCGCTCAGCCTGCCCGGTCGCCATCTCCTCGTACCGCCAGATGAGCCTCTCCTCAGGCGCGTCCTGCAGCAAAACCGCAGCCGAGCAGGCGCCGAAGCACGTATCGAAGGCCAGAATGTTCATGGACGGAGCTCTTGGCAGGTCCGGATCCGAATGCGAGCTACGGGATAAATGAATCGGGGCCCGAGCGACCGGGCCCCTCAACCGTACTGGGATGCCTCAGCGCCTCAGACAGCCTGAACTTCCTGCACTTCAGGGCAGAAATGCCGGAGAAGGTTCTCGATCCCGTGGCGCAGGGTTGCCGTCGAGCTGGGGCAGCCGGCGCAGGCGCCGCGCATGTGCAGGAACACGATGCCGTCCCGATAGCCGTGGAAGGTGATATCGCCGCCATCCTGGGCCACTGCGGGACGTACGCGCGTCTCGAGCAGCTCCTTGATGGTCATCACCGTTTCCTCGTCCTTGGGATCGTAGTTCACGCCCGCCATGTCGTTGGCGCCTTCGGTCCCGAGCACGGGAGCGCCAGACATGAAGTGCTCCATGATGGCGCCGAGGATCGCCGGCTTGAGGTGCTGCCACTCGGCATCCCCCTTCGTCACGGAGATGAAGTCTGCGCCGAGGAAAACGCCCTTGACGCCGTCCACTTCGAACAGCCGCTGCGCCAGTGGCGAGTCGGCCGCCTCCTCGGGCGTGCGGTAATCGGCCGTTCCTTCACCCAGAACCGGCCTGCCCGGGATGAACTTCAAGGTGGCGGGATTCGGGGTCGGTTCGGTCTGAATGAACATAGATGTCTCCTTTGCCCTGGCGGGCATCTCATGCCGGGGCACGGCAGAAGCTGCTTAGAATTGTTCTATTAAACTAGTGACCGTCACCTGAAAAGTCGAGGTCGGCAGTTGGAATTTCCGCTTACGCGAGTGCCTGCAGATCCTCTAGCGTCAGGTTGCCCGGCACGATGGTGATGGGGATCGGGAATGAGCCGGCGGCCGTTCCGGCGGCGAGCGAGGATACGAGTGGGCCCGGCCCCATGGCATCGGTCGCGGCGCCGAGCGTCAGCACCGCGATGTCCTCGTCCTCTTCGATCAGCTCGAGAATGGCTTCGGCCTTCTTGCCCTCACGAATGACTTCCTCCGTGTGAACGGATTCGAAGCCGGCCGTATTCAGCTTGCGGCGGAAGAGCCGGAACAGGGCCTTTGCCTTGTTGGTCTCCTCTTCGAGCTGAACCTGACGCACGCCGACCCAGTGCTGATACTCCTGCGGCTCGATGACATAGAGCAGCAGGATGGAGCCGTTGGTGTGCGTTGCTCTTAGCGCAGAAAAGTAGAGGGCGGCCTCGACCTCATCACTCTCGTCGACAATGACGAGATACTTGCGTCGATGCCCTTCCTCGAAAACCCGGCGTTTTCTCGTCGCGGCCATGGCTCATGCTGTCATGTTGCGGCTCTGGCAGCAATCCCGGCGCTGAGCTGGCTCAGCTCGCGAGATCAACTGGCTCATCCACCGGAATCAACTAGCCCGTTTCGAAGAACCTCAGTTTCGGATGAAACCCACGATGTCTTTGACGCGATCCATGATCGGCGCAGCGATCGCCTCTGCGCGCTGGGCACCGTCGGAAAGGATACAGTCGATCTGCGCAGCATCGTCCGCAAGCCGCTTCATTTCGGCGCCGATGGGCGCAAGCTTCTCCACGGCGAGTTCGGCGAGCGCCTTCTTGAAGCTCGAGAACTGCCCGCCGCCGAACTCGCGGAGGACGGCGGGTACATCCATGTTTGCGAGCGCCGCGTAGATGCCGACCAGATTTTCTGCCTCCGGGCGGCCGGCGAAGCCGGCTTCCTCGGACGGCAGCGGCTCGGGATCGGTTTTCGCCTTCTGGATCTTGCGTGCGATCGTGTCCGCGTCGTCCATCAGATTGATGCGCGAGAGGTCCGACGGGTCGGACTTCGACATCTTCTTCGTGCCGTCCCGCAGGCTCATGACGCGCGTTGCCGGGCCGGTGATCACCGGCTCCGGGAGCGGGAAGAAGATGCCATCCTCGAAGCCGGCCTCGATGATCGACTCCCGATAGTCGTTGTTGAACTTCTGCGCGATATCGCGCGTCAGCTCGAGATGCTGCTTCTGGTCCTCGCCGACGGGAACGTGCGTCGCGCGATAAGCCAGAATGTCAGCCGCCATCAGGTTGGGGTAGGCATAAAGGCCAACGGACGCGTTCTCGCGGTCCTTGCCTGCCTTTTCCTTGAACTGTGTCATCCGGTTGAGCCAACCGAGCCGCGCAACGCAGTTGAAGACCCAGGCCAGCTCCGCGTGCTGATGCACCTGCGACTGATTGAAGATGATGCTCTTCTTGGGATCGAGGCCGCACGCGATGTAAGCCGCCGTCACCATCCGGATCGCGCTCTTCAGCTCCTTGGGGTCCTGCCAGACCGTGATGGCGTGCATATCCACGACGCAATAGATGCACTCGTGCGTGTCCTGCAGCCTGATCCACTGCAGCATGGCGCCGAGATAATTGCCGAGGTGGAGAGAGCCGGTCGGCTGCATCCCTGAGAAGACTCGCGGCGTGATCTTCATGGGTGTCCTGCGTAGTTGCGATTGGCGCGCGCGTTATGGCGCGCCAGGTTGCTCGGCGCAAGGGGAGCCGATGCCGTGGCTCAGGCCGAGCGACGCGCGAAGCGGCGCACTTGATCGAGCCGAAGCACGCCCGTCGATACGATCATGAGTGCGTAGAGGCCGATCCCCAGCGCAACGAGACCGCCAAGCGCTGACGCCTGCACCAGCAGAGCTCGTTCTGGCGCGAAGTAACCGGAGATCCACTGAAGGACGGTCGCAATCGCAGCGCCCATCACGGCGCTCGCGAGCAGGATGAGCCACAGATTGCGAACGAGGCGCCGGTCGGGCACGTAGTCGCCAGTGCGCATCAGCGTCCCCAGGAGCAGCCCGGCGTTGATCCACCCAGCCAACGTGGTCGCGATCGCAATGCCGACGTGCGGCATCCATCCGAGGCGCTGGAACACGAAGAACAGCACCAAAGATCCTATCGCATTCACAGTGAGATTGATTGCAGCGAACCACATGGGTGTCCGCGTATCCTCGCGGGCGAAGAACGCTGGCTGAAAGACCTTGATCAGCACGAACGACGGCAGGCCGATCGCAAATGCCGCAAGTGCAGCCGCGGTTGCATCGGTGTCAGCGGTGGTGAACGCGCCCCGCTCGAAAAGCACGCGAATGATCGGCTCGGCGGCGATGACGAGGGCCACCGCGGCTGGGATCGTGAACAGCATCGCGAACTCGAGCGAGCGGTTCTGGCTGTCGTGCACAGCGGCGGCATCACCGGCACGAAGCTTGCGGGATAGATCCGGCAGCAGCACTACGCCGACCGCCACGCCGATAATCCCCAACGGCAGCTGATAGAGCCGATCAGCGTAGTAGAGGTACGAAACGGCGCTCGCCTGCAAGGACGCAATGATCGTTCCGATGACGATATTGATTTGCGTAATGCCCCCGGAAATCACTCCGGGAATGCCGAGCGAAACGAGTCGTTTCATGCCCTCCGTGTAGATCGGCCGGCGCAAGCGCAGGGACATGCCTGCCCGGCGGACAGCGACCCAGAGCATGGCAAGCTGCAAAACTCCGGCCACCGTTACGCCGGTCGAAAGAAGGAGGCCAGCACCGGGCTGGAGACGCAAGCCCAGCCACATGGCAATGAGAACTGCCACGATCATTGTGATATTGAGCAAAATTGGCGCCGCCGCAGCAGCCAGAAACCGCCCCATGCTGTTGAGCACGCCCGAAAGCAGCGCCGCGAGTGACATGCAAAGGAGGTACGGGAAGGCGATCCGGGTCAGCAATACGGCGAGGTCGTATTTTTCAGGGTCAGTAGCAAAGCCCGGCGCCA
>Ga0180216_1001222_pt1 | contig 23518 bp, 23 predicted proteins | sample eDN3rd37CBELigMG_FD_128879 | JGI IMG/M metagenome (GOLD analysis project Ga0180216, IMG submission 128879) | Enriched Miracle-Growth compost microbial communities from Emeryville, California, USA - eDNA 3rd pass 37_C BE-Lig MG (version 2)... ...
AGGACGCAGAGGACGCAGCGGACAACAGCGACGCAGCGGACGAAGAGGACGCAGCGGACGACGGCGTCGCAGCAGCCGAAGAGGACGCAGCAGCTGAAGAGGACGCAGCAGCTGAAGAGGACGCAGCGGGCAAAGAGGACGCAGCAGCCGAAGAGGACGCAGCAGCCGAAGAGGCCGCAGCCGCCGAAGAGGACGGAGAGGACGACGGCGACGCAGCCGAAGAGGACGCAGCGGACGACGACGACGCAGCGGACGACGACGCTGCAGCCGAAGAGAACCGCGCACTGCAGCCGAGAGAACGACGAGGACGAAGAGAAGGAAGGTTGCTTGGGTTAGGGACGGGTGGAGAAGTGGGCTCGAGGAAGAACCGAAGAGACAACGTCTTGTTGACAGACAGACGTCCGCACGCCGCTGCAATCATGGCGCCGCTGCCGCCGACGGCGACGCGGCTGCTCGTCGTCGCGGCGGACGAGGGCGTTCCGCTCGTGGACGTGGTAGGCGGCCGCCTGGGCGGCCGCGGCGCGCGCCACAGCTTCCGCTCACGCTCGCTAGTTGGCGTTGGTGCTCCATGCTGCTGCCAGATTCGGGACGGCACGGCGACGTCGGACGACACGCACCTGACGTCTGGCCTGCTGCAGGCATTCCACCAGTTTGCACGCGAGGTCGACCAGGGCGGTACGAGACCAGAAAGACCCACACCGCCAAGGCGGTCAGCCGGGCCGAGTTCTTATTGGAACGGTTCGGCCATAACCGCGGGGTCGCGATCGCAGAGGTCGCGGTGGTCCACTTTGGCCAAGCGGCCCGCCCGGCGGCGTCGCCTCGGAGCCCGCCCGGGACCGTCGCCGGCGGCTGGGTGTACTCGCGGACCGCCGGCCGCGTGTACAGCGGCACCGCCAGCGGCAGCCTGCGCGCCCAAATGGCGCGGGTACGCCCGGCGGTACCACGGCCCGGCCGGAACGATGAGGGATCTCACCTTCTCGCCTGCTTGGCATATGCGGGGCACGCCCTAGGCTGTGGCGGCCGAAGAGGCGCCGGCCAAGGTGCAGACACTGGTGGCGCACCGTCAGAGCGGCCTGCTCTTTGGCCTGGTGTCGACCAACCCCAAGGTGCGCCCGCAGGCGCCCGCGTCGTGGGGCGACGTTGAGGCAACCTTTGTGACTCGGCCAGCCGCTCTCCATAGTGCTCGTCGTTTTCAGGTGCCCGGCCCTGGTGCGATTGCCGAGCTGCGCACGGCGCTCGCGGCGGTGGCGGCGCAGTTTGTCCAGGACCACCTTGCCGCGCTGGAGCCGCTGCGGCCCAGCATGCGGACGTACCGCAACGACGACGACGACAAGGTGCGAGGCGAACCGATGCCTAACGAGGTGATGGACCGGCGCCTGCGCTAACCGGCGCCGGTGGGCCTCGGCGTATGCCGGGAACGCACCCCCAGCGCGCCAGCGTCGCGGCGGCCGTGACGGCGGCGCTGGCGCCGTTCGTGGCGAACCTGTCGTTTGCGAACGACTCGCCTCTGACGGTACCCGTACCGACGGTGCCGTCGTAAAGAGCGCTGTACATAAGTGGAGCTGTACGATAGGTGGGCTGCACATCCATGTACACTACGGGAGAAGTATGCACAACGTTGACGCTCTCAGTCATCGAACGCGCCGTCGTCCGCGTCGTCGCTGAAATCGTTCGCCGTGCTCTCGGCGTCGGACATGGCCCGCTTGATCGACTTGAGCGCGTTGCCCAAAAAGTTGACCTGAGCGCGGCATCGTACGGCGGCGCGAGCATGCGAACGGTGGCGTCAGCACGCATGAGCGACGGCGTCCACCAACATTGCGGCACGGCCGCACGGTACCTCCTTCGCGGGCGGCTTGACGATCGGCTGCGTCTTGCGCAGGCGGCCCAGCGCGGCCACGATGTCGCTCTGGCCCGGCCGCACGACGACGTTGGCGGGCGTTTGGGCCAGTGGCCGCTCCGTCTGCTTGCTCGGCCGCTTCAGCGGCTCGCCTGCCGCCACGGGCGGTGCCGGTGGCGGCGGCGGCGGCGGTGGCGGCGGCGGCGGCGGCGGCGGCGCCGAGCCCAGCGAAACTGGACCTGGCGGCGGTGGCGCCGGCGTCGAGGGGCCCGACGGCGGCGGCGGCGGCGACGTTGCTGGCGCGTGCGTCGCCTGCGCTTCGGCAGACATGGGCGCATCAGGCGTAGTCCCGGCAGTGGCTGGTTGGGCCGCGACGGTCATCGGCTCGTCGGGCTCGTCGGGCCCGTCTGGAAGCGCAGAGGGCACCATGAGGGGAACCAGGAAGGCACCCGCCACGTAGCCCGTGTTGTCCAGCGTGGCTGGCGGCGACGGCCGCGGCGATGCCGGAGTGGGCACCGCGGGCGATCGCGGAGCCGCGGGTTTCTGTGCGGAAAAACATGCCAGACGGGGCTGTGTGGCATGCTCCTAAGGACCACGAGTCACAGCCCAGCCCAACCGTGCTAGCGGGTGGCACGTACAGCGGTGGCTGAGGTGCTGGCCCGATTGGCGTTGAGCTTGACCGGGATGCCAGCGGCCTCACGGTTCGCCCTGATCCGCTCCACCGCCTTGCGCCGCGCCTCGAGCGCCTCCTCGCGCTGCCGCTGCTGCGACTCCACCTGCCGCTTCGCATCCTGTGCGATCGCACACCAGAAACCAACGCACGGCACCGTCGGCGAACCGTCCAGGCTTGGTGCACATGCCGCCGCGTGGCTGACGTACCAGGCCCTTGGCGGCAGCGGTGCTGGCAGCGACGGGCTTGCTGCCAGCCTTGGCCTGCTTTAAATTCGCCTTGAGCTTGTCCTGGGCGCGTTGCACCAACCAACGTATGCCGGGGAGATATGGGTCGGGCGATGCAGCCCTCTCAAAGTGCACGGCCAGTGCCCAGGCGCACCTGAGCCAGGCGCAGCTTGGCGAGCTTTTGCCCGATGGCCGCCCGGGCGTCGGCCATCTGCTCCTGGTACTGGCGAAGGCGCTCGGCCTCGTTCATTTCCTCGTCCAGCGGGATATCCTCGGCCATGCGCCGCGGCCTGTTGCGCGCCTCCCAGAGGACCAGCTGCGGGACGTGCGCCGCAGGGATCCAGTGCGAGCAATGGGGATCAGGAGGGGGCCAACCTCGTGGGACCGGTCCCGCCAACGCCCGTACCATCTGGTTCTGCACGTTAACCTCGCGCTCGTGCACGAGGCGGTTGCATCGCTGGTCCAGCAGCTCCACCTGCACCTCTTGGTACGCCTGTGCCGCAGGGTGCCCGGCAAATGTGCCGGAGCCGGTCTTGCCATCAGATCGGCGTCGACCTCGTCGCTGTGCGTCCTTGAACGTACCCGCTCCTCGATGGCGGCGCGCTCCCGGATGAGCTGCTTGTCTGCGTCAGAGGTCGCGAGATCGTAGTCGCTCGAGAGGTAGGCCAGGTTCTGCTCGATGTCGTGCCGCCGCTCCTGGAGCTCCTCAATGCAGGCGTCCGCAACGGCCAAGTGGCCGATCGCGATGGTGCGCTTGGCTGCAGCAGCGATCGCCGGAACGTAGGCGCATCGATTTAATCGCCGTTGCCGGAGCCTGGGCACCTGCTGCATCCGCCGTCGTACCGTCGGCCTTGTAGAGCTCGAAGCGCGCGTCAAAGAGCGCGTCGGACGTGTCGGCCAGGACGTTGACGAGCACCTTGGCGGCATCGTTCAGGCGGTCCTCGTGGAAGCGGATGATCGCCTCGGCCTGCTGCAGCCGGAGCGCCGTGTACGCCTTGCGCGCCTCGATGTGCCGGGCGTGGGCCGCGCGGGCGCGGCGGAGCAGCGCGCGGCGCCGCGGCGGCGCCACCTGCGGGTCACGCGCGGCTGCGCGCAGCGCCTGCATCGCCGCCGCACAGGCGTCGCGCGCGGCCAGCTTGGCCTGCAGCGCGAGCTCCAGCTCGACGCGGTGCCACAGCCGCACGCGGTCGTTGGCGTGCTGGACCAGCGCGAGCTCCTGGGCGCGGTGCTCCTCGCTGCCAAAGAGGTCGGCGAGGCTGGCGAACTGCTGGCGGAACTGCCGCGCCGCCGCGCACGCCTGCGCCGCCACCTCGCGCAGCGTGCGCCGGTGAAACTCGGCGAGCTCCTCGATGGCAAACGGGTCGGCGGCGGGGTCGTCGAACCAGATGGCCAGCGCCAGGTCCGGTGCCGCGCGACCGACGTCCTCTAGGTACGCCTGCAGCTGCTCGGCGTACGCGTCCGGCGCGACGTGGCCGCCCAGCAGCGTCCACGTGGCGGGCAGCGTGCCCACGGCGTTATCGGCCCAGCCGGCGAGCACGTCGACCAGCCGGCCGTGCCGCGCCCCGATGCCGGCCTCGTCCAGCACGGCGACGTGCTCGCGCCGGCCGCGGCCGGCGCCGGCCACCGCGGGCAGGGTGTACCGGCACACGATGCGGTACGTGCCGGCGCCCTCTGGGCTCACGCTAAAGGTGAGCAGGGACGCCGGCTGGGGCGTGGCGGGGCTGGCGCTGGCCGCGCCGCCGAGCCACCGGGCCGCCAGGTAGTCCCACGCCGCATAGGCGCGGCCCAGCAGCTCGTACGCCGGCGCGAGCCACGGCGCCAGCACGCCGCCATTGCTGGGGTCTTCGGCGGGCGCACCGGTGCCGTCGGCTCCCGCTGCCGCGGCGTCCAGCAGGGCCGGCGGCAGCGCCTCGGCCGGCGGCCCGTCCAGATCCAGGAGCGCGGCGGGAGGCGTGGCCGATGCGGGCGCCGCGGTCGCTGGCGCGGGCGCCAAACTTGCCGTGGCAGCGAGCGGCAGCAGCCGCCCGACCACGAGCCAGTCGCTGAAGTCGTCCGGGGCGGCCGCCATTGGCCACTGCCTGCGTCACCGCCGAGGCGTGGCAGGGTGTGGTTGGCAGCGCCAATCCCGGGCGCTGCTGCGCCGTGCCACGCGGCCCAGCGCAGCTCAGCGGTCCTGCGCCGTCCGCCGCAGTGTCGGGCGGCGCGGCCGGCAGGCGTGCGCGGCCGTACGCGGCGGACGAGGGGCCGTTGGTTGAGGGCGGTGCGCGCGTCGGCGGCCGGCGTCGTGTTTTTCGCGCCAAAATGTCTGTGATGACGTCATTGTCAACAATGGTCATTTCCGCGGCCGGCGGACTGGCCGCCGCGCAGTGCGGACGCCGTTGCCTCGCCCATGCGCCCATGCCCACCGAGCCTGCTAGCGGCACCAGGCACCACACTGCGCACGGAGCGTTGGCGGTTCTAGCGTACTTGGCGTCGTCAGATTGGACTGCCGAGTTGCAAGGCCTTGGTGATCGCTTGGGTCGCGCCCCGGCAGCAGGTTGACCAACGAGAGCAGTGAAATAAATTCAGCGTAAGGTACGACGTGCAAAAAGTGTACAAAGTGTAGGGAATGTCATATGCTGGCTATCTTACATGCCTATCTTTGCGGTACAACTGGACGGAGGCAGCCGCCGCCGGCGACCGGAGCCACACGCGCCATCCGCCCGTCCCAACTGTAGGGGGGTCTAGAGCGCACAGAGAAAAACCTCATCACCTGCACCGTATCGCACAACATCAGACCACCGCGGTGCGCCGACCGCGCCTGCCGACAGACAGAATGCCCCCGCAGCAGGGCAGGACCGTTCCACAGACCAGCAATCACACGGCGAAGAAGAACACAAAGTACAGAAGGTGCCGCCATGTGCCGACTCGTCGACGAAGGAAAAAGGGCTGGGTTAACTGCCGCGGCGTTCACGACCTCCCTCCACAGCCCGATCACGCGAACGACGCGTCCGGCACCGACGACATGGACCGCCGCACGACCGCGCCGCTCAGCGGCGTCGGCTGCAGGATCGGCGTGTCGACGGCGAGCTGGTAGCGGTCCCTGACAGGCAGGGGCAGCCGCACCAGCGCGTTGTTCTGCCACGCGTAGAGCGCCTCGGCCTTGGTGGACGCCCGCCGCGGCGCCGTCAGGACGGGCGACGACAGCGCGGTCCGCCGCACGCGCGGCGAGCGGGCGGCGGCCGCCTGCGGCGGCGCGTCGGTGGCGTTGAGCGCCTGGCCCTTCCCGTCGGCCGCCGCGATGGCCGCCGCCAGCGACGTCGCCGCGCTCGAGTCCGCCGTCCCCGAGTTGCTCTCGGACTCGAACCAGCTCGCGGCGTCGTCGGCGCTCAGCGCGGTGTGGATAGGCCGCGGCACGACGCCGCCGCGGGTGCGGACAGCCGGCAGGGTCGGTGCGCCCATGATGGTGCTGGCGACGCCCACGGCGTCGATGTCGGCCGCGTCAGCGGTGACGGCGGCGCGCGAATCGTTTTCCTGCCCACGCCGGGTGGGCAGCGGCGGCGGCGGGCGCATGCTCGTCCTGGCGCCCTTCCCCTCGCTCTCGCAGCAGCACATCGCGCAGGTGGCTCGGTGGAGAGACAAAACCACGCGACGGACGGGTGGTGCGGCGCACGTGGTTGCAGTCTTGTGCGCGAATGGCGGCGTGAGCACTCGCTTGGCAGGGCAAGCCCCGCACTCGCTGCAAAGGTAGTAGTGGGTGTCGCAGTGGTACGGCCGCGGCCTAGCGGTTGTGCTGGTATGGCAAAGCAACAGGCGTGGTGTAATGGCAAGGCAAAACGAGTGCTGGGGCGTTGCCGGGCGCGGCCGATGCTGCCGCGCGCCGTGCGCTTGGTGGTCGTGGTCGCCGGGCGTGTCGTTGCGGTTGTGGCGGCCGTCGGTCCGTGAGGGCACGGCCGCCCGCCGTGGCGCCAAGTTCGCGTGACCTGGCCAGGGACTCCACGGACGCCAAGCGAGACGAGACGGGCCGCGGCCGATACTGCCCACCGCCTCGCACCCACGCGCAGCGGCGTCTGCGCAGCTTCGACGCTTCCAATTCCGCCGCCGCCGCGTGCTGCTTCGAAGGCACCTTCGATTTCCAAAAAGCGTTGGCGCGCTGTGGCGACGTTCGCTGCGATGACGCCAGCGGTTAATCCCTGCGAGCCCCGTGCTCGGGTATGCCGCCACCCACCCGCGGCGTTTGGTTCCAGTTCGCCTTCCACCCAGCTGCAGCAGGCGGTGACCGCACGCGCAGGCGCCACGTGGCGCAGGGCAGCGCGGGTCGATGTTGGGGCGGCGGCTTCTCGATTGAACGACGCCGCCGCCGCTGCCGCAGGAGAAGAAAAAGGGCGTGCGCGGCGGGCGCGCAGGCGCGGTGGTCACTTGGCGAAGCGTGTCTATGGGAACTGCCCACCGGCCACGCTAGGGTTTGGGCTACGCCGAACGCCGCCCTCGCTAGGGTTTGGGGTAGGAACCCGTGAGAGGAACGAGGCGACACGCTAGGGCTTGGGGTAGGAGGGGCGAGGGGCGAAGGGGGAGGGTTTGGGGTAGGGCCGGTGGCCAGGGCGGAGGAATGTGTGGGCGATCTGCGACGGCCTGACGACGCGCGCCGGCGGGCCCGCGGGCGCGGGCGGGCGAGGCGGGCGAGGCGCCCAGGTTGTGCGGGCGGACGGCCGCGGGCGCCAAGGGAGGCAAACCAGCCGCGGCTGTCGACCGCTTAGATACGGCAGGGGCGCAGACACGGCAGGGGCGCAGACAGCCGCTGAGATCTGTGCTGGGGATCGATGGGATGGTAGATGCCCCGCTGTCATCGATGCCGCAGGATGAAATACGCCGCACTATCGACCCACGCGCCGTAACAATCCACATGCATGCATGCACATGCATGGCAGACAGCGCCGTACGCACTAAGGATCGATGGGTGCGTGAAGCAAGGACGACCGAGCGTTTGGTTGCCGCGCCGTGCCTGACTGGATGCGCCATCGCCATCGCCAGTCGTGCGACACAATCTATCCCACCCCTCAGCCGCCGCGCCACGCGGTTGCGGCCTTGCACATGTCGACATGTTGATCTCGCGCCCATGCAAGCGTGAGCCGCGGCGCCGGTGGGCGCACGGCCGCCCGCGCGACGCGCAAAGGAGCATTTAGACGCACACGGGCCTTGTCCACCGGCCAAGGTTCTCTAGGCCGACGCCCTTCGGCCAAGCCGGCGGCCCCAGCCCGTGGGAGGCGCTACCCGCGCCGAGTGGCGTAGCAGGGACCAGTGTATTGCATGCAGAGAGATTGGGTACATGCCCGCGCTGCATATGCGGGAAGGATATTTGCGGGTGTGTCGTCCTTGCACCCGCACAACCGGCGGCTTTCTTGCGCTCGAGGTCGGCCTGCTGGAAATAGAGGCGTTGCCGCGCGGCGGCGTTGGGGGCAGCGCGCCAAGAATGGCGTTGGCTCTTGCAAACTTGAAGCACGCCGGAGCAGAGGCTCACTGGCCAGCGTCTTCGTCCTCGTCTTCGTCGCCAGAGCCGTAGGCGCCGAGGCCTGCGCACCGCTGCCCGCGGCAGGGCGCCAGAGCGCGGGGTCAGCTGAGCTCGGCGCCACGCGCGGCCTTGGGCTCATGCTTCGTGGCACGCACCGAGGTCCAGCGCGGCCGTGGCGCGCGGCGGCCGGGCGGGCCCCACGGCTGGCTCCAGCCGCCGCCGCTTGCGCTCGCGCTGCGCCTCGCGGACGGCTTCCGCCGCAAGGTCACGCAGCATCCTGGAGCCACACACGCACACACACGAGTGGCCTCGTCGTTGTGCGTGTCAGCTTGGTGACCGTCCGCTGGACAGCGTACCAGCGCAGGCGCACGTACCGGTCCGTGCCGTCCAGGAGAAAGCCGGTGAGCGTCGTCTTGATCAGGCCGCGGATGGTCGCCTCGCGCTCCTCTTCCTGCGCCAGCGCAAACTCTTCGGCCTGCTGCTGGCGGTCCGCCTCGTCCTCCGAGTCCTCGCTCTCGGACGCGGCCACTAGCTGGTACCCGCTGAGCGCCTTGGGCGCCGGCGCGTCAGCGCCTTCGCGCCCTCGCTTGTTCGTGGCTGCCATGGCCAACGCCTGACCGGCGAGGCACGCGTGCTCCAGGCCTCTCTGCTCTCTGCCACTTGCCGCTGCCTCTCTCTCCTGCTCCCGGCGTCAGCCGCCGGAGAAACGACCGTCGTCGTAGCCTCCTCCCGCCGCCTCGGCTGTGCCGTCTCCGGCTCTCAGCCGTCCGGCCGCGTCTGCCGCTGCCCGCCACGTCTGCCCCTCCCCCGCGCCTCTTGAGCCTCCTGGCCTTCTTCTTCGCCGTCGGCCGTCGCTGGTCTGTGGTCGCCGCCTGCCTGCCTTCCCTTCCCTTCACCCAATGACGTCATCCGAGGCAGTGTGGCAGGCAGCTGGCAGGGACGCGCCGGACCGCCGCACTGAGGCGGCGCCGTAGGCGGCTGGCAGGGGCACGCAGGGCCTCGCTGTGCGCGCCGACACGTGGCTGGAGCGGGCGCGGGGATAGGGAAGCAACATCGGAGACGAACGGGTGCTTCTTGGGCGCGGGCGCCGCAACGGTTGGCCAGCGCTTTCCGTCTGTGCAGCCGGCAGCGGATCGTTGAGCACGTTGTCGGCCATGTCGACGGCCGGCAGCCGCGCCGGCGGCTCCGCCGGCACGGCGGCGACCAGCGGCGGCTCGTCGTCCATGGCCACCGCGCTCGCCGATGGCCACGACTACGGGATCTCGGGCGCGAGCTTCGGCACCGACGGCTCCGGGAACGCCCCGCTCGTGACGCCGGGCGTCGGCTCGCCGTTCTACCCGCCGCAGGTGCGCGAGGACTTTTTGCTCGTGTCCGAGTTTTCCGAGCACGAGGGCCCGCGGCCCGTCTTCACGCTGCCGGACAGCATGTTGGAGGCGTCGCACATGAACCTCAACGCCTTTGTCCTGCGCACCATGGCCGTCGACTACCAGGCGCGCGTCGGGTACGCGGCTTGCAGCGCGGCCCCGGGGCCGGCGCAGTGCGGGCCTTCCGCTAATCAAGCTAGGGCCTGTTCCTGGGCGTGCTTGGCGGCGGCGCGCAGGACGGACACCTTCCACATGCCCGCCGACAGCCAGATGTACCTGACCGAGCCCGACGAGCGCGTGTTTGCCTACGTAGGCGTCGTCCGCGTCTCCTGGCGGCTGCCTGCAAGGGTTTGCCTAACCCGCTCACGCCTTTTCTTTTCCGACCTTGGGCTGCTGGCGGCGCAGGTGTATCAGTTCACCCTGTACGATATCAACGCCCGCGGCTTTGTCCGGCCGGTGTGCATCAGCTTCATCTCGAGCGACCCCGACAAGATCATGCCGCAGTTTGAGGACCTCACGCGCGAGTTCAGCAAGGTCTGCGCCTGCGTGCAGCCAGCCACAGTGCACCGCACGCCGCCGCTGACCTGTGGCGGCGCGACTTCCGTCGACGCGCACCACCACTGGGCCCAGGCGCTCGCGCTCATGAAGGAGGTCAACCTGCGCAACTTTTTGCACGAGCTGGAGCAGCGCTACCATGATCTGGTCTACACCAGGTGCGCGCGCTGGCCGCCCAGCACGGCCGCATAGAGTCGCAGCGGCCCTCGTTGACGCATCACCTGCGGCGCTGCCTTTGCTGTGCTGACCGGGTCCAGGGGCATTCTGATGGAGCAGAGCGATGCGCCGCCTTCCTCGTCCACGACATCCCTGGCCACAGCAGCGGATGTACGCACGGCGGCGCGGCGCCCGCCATGACTAGACGCAGTGGGCCTGACCACTTCTTTCCCAATGTGCGCGCTTGCCGGGAGCTGGTGCAGAGCAACCAAGAGGAGCAGGGCCACCAGGCGGTGGACCGCGACAACGTCGACACGCACCTTGCAGAGACCGCCATCATGATCGTGCGTCACCAGCCGGCCGGCGATCTCCCTGGTTCGTCACCCCAATGCTGACCTATTCGATGGCCGGTACCCCCAAGTTGTCGCGCTGCAGCGTTCGATTCGGAGGCGGCTGGCGGGCGATGCGCGGGCGTCCCTCGGGGCGGCGAGCACGCCCACAAAGGCAGCCGCAAGCACGCCGCCGCCGGCGCCGGCGCCGGGCGCCGCCCTAGCCGTGGCGTCCCCAACGGAGGACTTGATGCTCAGTCCCCCCGTCTACCAGGTCAGGAACCGTCTCGCCCCGCTCGACGTATCGCGACGTTTTGAACGCTGACCACGCTCGGTCTTCTAGGGGTGTGAGGCGTCACTGTGTGCTTCAGCCCCGGCTCATCCGGCACTTTCACAAGTCGAGCCGGTTCGAAGTGCCGCTGCGCAACCTGCCGGAGCTGGCGACGCCAGAAGTCTACAAGGACACGGTGCATCGGCTGGCCCGCCTGCTGAGCCACTACCGGCGGCCGGCCTTTGTGCTGCGGCTGGAGTCCGAGGAGGCCCGCTGCCTCGGTACGCCAACGGCGCAATGGTCTCGATGGCCAGGCAAGACGCGCGCGCTCACACGTTCGTCCCTGCGCCGTAGCTTGCGCGGCGATGCCAGGCCCGGTGCCCTGCTGCCTGCTCACGATCGGCCGGACCGTTGTGCTCAACTTTGCCCCGAGCCACGCCTCGGCCGGGTGCGTTCTGTGCGCACTCCCCTGTAGACGCCGAGTGGCAGCTAACCAACGTCGGCCGCGAGCTCGCTCTTCGGGGCGCTCGCCTGACCTAGGGAGCGCTTCAGCCACGGCGAGTTCCTGCTGTCGCGGAGCATCAACATGACCGGCGCCATGCAGGTAGGGACGCCGCTTGCAAGCGTCGTCTGCCTGGCTGTGTGGTGCGCTGACGCCGACGTTAGCAACGTCTCTTCATGCGCATGAATTGTCCCAGCCGGCGGCACGGCGCAACTCGGTGACGGTCAACATCCCCGCGGGCCTGCCACAGCAGCAAGCAGACTCGGCGTCTTGCTCCTACGAGTCCGCCAAGGAGACCTTTAGCCTGCGGTCGGCGTCGCCGCCGTACCGCGACGCCATCGAGGCCGAGGAGCTGTTCTTTGAGCTCCTGCAGCAGGAGAGTACGGGATTGCCGTGTCGCTGGTTGATGGATGCTGCCGGGCTGTGCTAACGCTTACGCGATGCCGGGTTTGCGTTTTGCGAATGCCAGGCTCCCCCACGGACGCCATCTACGGTACGCCTCCACGTGCGGCATGGCTAGGCCGGGTCCAAAACGCTCACCGAGCCAGCGCCCGGGCCAGGCCACCGGTTGCCTTTGGATCGCACAGAGGAACCGGCCTCCAGATCGCGCTCGCGGGCGGGGAGCCTGTACCGGTCGCCCGACGGGTCCATCGGCGGGTCGTACCAGGATCCCGGGCCCTTCCAGGATCGGGTACGTGCTCTCTCGCCCAGCGCACTCACAGGAGGGTGTCTGTGTGTGAATGGGGCGAGACTAATCGCTGCAACAACGTCGCTTGTGAGACGACGCCTTTCTAGGACGTCATGTCGGTGCCGGTGTCGGCGACCGTTCCCCCACCGCCGCCGGGAGTGGCCAAGTACATGCCTGTCGAGAGGTAGGGCGTACCGCCGCGTGCGGGATGGCCATCCTTTTAGTCCGTTCCGTGGCTCACACCGTACGCCAACCCTAGCTCGTTGTCACGCGCACGCCAGCTTTGTCGACCACCTGTGGCACGACTCGCGCCGGAAACCCGGCGCCGGCATGGCCAAGGTGTGCCGCAAGTACTCGTTCATCAAGCACCTGATCTTTGCGCTCCTGCACGGACGGCCCGTCCTCATCGTCGGCAACCCCGAGAACGAAGGGCACGCGACGTTGGCTGGCGCCTGCACAACGTGCCGCCATCCACTGACCCGGCCGCCATCAGTCGATGGGTGCCTATGCATCGCGCGCTCGCAGGCAAGTGCGGTCGCTGGTTGTGTCGCTGGCGGTGTTTGTGCCGGGCCACTCGGCCATCAACCAGGTGCTGCCGTGGGTGACCAAGCCGCTGGGCTTGCCGGACCTGGCCAAGGTGCGGCTGGCCGGGTACAGCAAGCGGCTGCCGCTGTCGCGCGTCCTCGAGGTGCGCCGCCACGCCGGGTGCCCCGGCGGCGACGCCCGCGCCAGCGGCTGACTCGGACGCGTCGGCCGCCGCTGGCCCAATGCGCAGAACTACGTGTCGGTGCTCGACTTCGAAGCCGACACGCTCAAGACGCCGCCCTACCACGGCACCTACCTCGATCAGATGGTCGGCAAGTTTGCGGTACGCTCTCTCAGCTGGGCGGGCGCGGGGCAAAGCACGTAGCCTGGGACTCATGCCGCACTGGCTTCCGCTCTGCTGATCGGGGCCGCCCAGAGCAACGACGCGTACCTGGCCCATGTGCACGCGTGCCTGCTGCAGCTGGCGCGCGAGGCGTACGCGTTCTACCACGTGTGCTGCATCGCCAACCCTGACGTCCCCATCCTGCGCCTGCCCGGCGGCGCGTTCAACGTGCACGCGGCCGTCGGCGACGACGTACGTTGGCTGCGCGAGTAGCACTTAAGGTCGCGCCGCGCTGACGGCCAGTGGCTGCGCCCTCCTGGGGTGACCACTCGGCCAGGCGCACGCCGCGCGCAGCGTCCGGTCGCCGTCGATGGTGAGCATGCCGTCCATGTCGCTGCTGCCGGCGGACGCGCAGGGCCGCGCCCGCGGCAACACTACGTCGGGCCCGCTCGCGGCGAGTGCGTCGACGCTGCCGAGCCCGGGGCCCGAGATGTCCACGGCGCAGCCGTCGCCGATCTCGGGCGGGGGCCCGTTCTCCGCGGGCGAGTCGTCGTCGGCCACGTTAAAGGCCGCCGCCGCCACCAGCCCGACCAACCCGACCGGCCCCGGTGCCGCCGACGGCGGCAGCCGTTCCGACCCTCGGTAAGGGACCGAAGGGAAGGCCAAGCGGGTGAGTGGTGCTTCATGCACTTACGCAGGGCCTGCGAGTGCCTGCGTGCGGCGGGGAACCAGGCGACGCACGGCGCGGTCGGCGTTGACGGAGACGCTGCGGCGCGGTCGGTCGGCGAGCCGCGCCGGCATCGGCCCGCCGCTCGCCGGCGCCACGCTCGAGCCGCAAATGTACCCGCCGGTGTACGCCGAGCGGATGCGCCGCTGGGAGGCCAAGCTCAATCTGCACCCGCACGACCGGCTCATCCTAGAGGTGCGTGGGTCGCGGCCAGGCGAGTGGAACACGGCTATTTGATGGCTCACGCGCGGATGGCCGCGGCTCGTGGGCGGTGCTGCCGACACCAGCACTTTGCCGAGGTGATCAATGGCCAGCTGATCCACGAGCTGGAGCGCGTGGCCGGCGGGCCTGCCCGCACCGCTGGCGGCGGCGAGGACGGCGCGGCCACGCTGTCCGAGCCGCTGCGGCTCAACTTCCACCGGCCGCAGCTCTTCAAGAACGGCAACCGCACCATGCGGTAACGCCACCGTGTTGTTTCATTCTCATGTACAGTGCATGTAAGCATCATGTGTGATATAGGCGATAAAGCAGAGAAGGGAGCAAGAGCAAATAAAAGGAGCCAAAAAAAGAAGCTGAGTAGATTCCGATGTGACGTCGCCGGGGTTGAACGCCTGTTGGTTGGAGGGCGCCTGTAGGCGCGTGCTTGATCTATCCGATGCTAGCATGGCGCCACATGCGCATTGCGGACATGCCCAGCTGGCCTGTAGCTCTCTATACTGCTGTCGGGGGCGGCTCAAACCCAGCGCTATGCCGACGCTGCGCTGCATCCCCACCCATCCATCCGCATGTGGCATGTTGTCGTCGCATTCCGTGCGTGCTTCTGCCGCTGTTCTGCCGCTGTTCTGCCGCTGTTCTGCCGCGGTCTGCCGCGCCGCGTCTGCCGCAATTCTGTCGCAATTCTGCCGCAATTCTACCGGTATTCTGCCGTTTGCTGTTTGGCCGTGTTTTGCCGCGATTCTGCCGCTGTTCTGCCGCTGTTCTGCCGGCAGAATTCTTTTGGCGGGGACGGAGACGGCGACGGCGACGCGGACGCCGCAGCAGCGGACGGCGCCGACGACGAGGACCGACCGCCTGCCGGAGTACGGGAAGACGCGACGACGAGGTTCGAGGACAAGGACGCAGCGGACGCGGAACGCGCTCGCGGATTGCGGTTGCGACGTCACTTGGTTGTGTTCCGCGGCCGGCATCCCGGTGGCGCTCTGTGGCCGCCGACGAAGCGGCCGAGGAGCGGACAACGCAGAGGAGCACCGGACTCGCCAGGCCCAGCTTGGCCGAGACGGGGCCGAGGACGAATAGGAGCAGAGCGAGATCGGCGTCTGGTTGCGGCCTGGTGAAAACAGCGCGGCCGCCAGCTCCAGGGTGTGCCTCCCTCCCGATTGGGTTCTGCCCGCTCGCCGCACCGGCAGACTGGCTTGGGACCCTGCCGGGTTTTCCAGCCGGGCTTCGCTGTGTACAACGTCGGCTGCTTCGGCGCTCGACACTGGCGTCCGGCCGAAACCTCGACTGGAGATCCACGCCGCGGAGAGGGCCCGCTGAGTTGCTCGTCGCGAGCCGCGTCACTGCAACCGCGCAGTACGTCGCTGCGGCCAGCCGCTGCATCGGCATGTGGTAGCACACTTGCACTAACCGGTATTCGGCCACTGTCCTGCTGGTTGTTCGAGCCGCCAGCCGCGCCTGCGAGCGGCGGCGCTTCGCATTCCAACCATGGCGTCCTTTATGGGTACGACGACGCCGTTTCGACGGCGCCTCCGCAACCGACAGCGATACTGACGCGCCCCGTGCCCTGTGCTCCTTTCGCTCCACGGTTCCAGTCGTGGTGGACTTCCACTACGATGCCGTCAATCCGGACGAGCTGACCCTCCAGGTCGGCCAGAAGGTCCGCGTGGACGAGGTCATCGACGAGGGCTGGTGGGCCGGCCAGGAGCTGAGCACGGGCCGGCGGGGCCTCTTCCCCAGCAACTTTGTGCGTCGCATCAACGGTACGTTTGCCGCCGGTGCCCAACGCGCGTTCCCCAAGCATTTCGGGCTCACGTTGCGCTCTCCACCCGTCCGTCCGGTCGTCGTCCGCATATAGAGCCGGTGCCCGGCTTTGCGGCCGCCCCGGCTGCGTCGCCCGCGGCAGCGCCCGCGTACGCGGCGCCGACGCCCGCGTTTGGCGGGGCCGCGGCCCAGCCGGCCGCGCCGGCGGCGGCGGCCCAGGACGGCCGCAAGCGGTTCCGTGTCATCTTCGACTACAACGCGGAGGCGCCAGACGAGCTGTCGCTACGCGTCAACGACGTGGTGGCGCTGATCCGCGAGGACTCGCCGGACTGGTGGACGGGCGAGGTCAACGGCCGCGTCGGCATGTTCCCGACCGTGTTCATCGACAAGACCCCCCTGCCTGGTGCGTTGCGCAGCCGCAAGCCGAATTGGGAGCCATGCCGGCCTCTAACCGCTTCCTCGTCGTCGCCGCTGCGGCTGACCTGAGAAAAAAATCAGGTGCGGCCCCGGCCGCGGCGGCGGCAGCCCCCGCACACGCGCAGCCCGCGCACCCCGGCGCGCACGCCGGCGCGCACGGCCCCTCGCAGGCCGACAAGCTGCGCGCAATGGGCGTGTCGATGCCGGCCAACTTGGGCGGCAGTGCGCCGGGGGCCGGCCGGCCGCGGTCCAGCTTCTTTAGTGCGTGCCGAGTCCATCGCACGACGATGGTTCGAGCACACGCTGACGCAGCTGACCGCGCGATGCGCCCGTTGATGTCTCCTATTATGAACAGTGCCGTTGGCGCCCAAGTACGACGGCCTCTTCCGCGCCCGCGTCACATTTGACTACGCGGCTGCCGCCGAGGACGAGCTTAACCTTGCCAAGGTGCGCTGCCTCCACATCGGACGGTCGTTCGCACAAAACGCGACGTCGTGCTAAACCGGCGGCGGGCTCCTACCGCCCGAACACACTGTGGTGATCACAGGAGGACATTATCATTGTCAAGAGCAAGTTGGACGATCAGGGGTGGTGGGAAGGCGAGAGCACGTCGACGGGCAAGCGTGGCATGTTCCCCAACAACTTTGTGGAAATCATTCCGGACGGTGCGTGGCCGAGCACACACTAGCTGTCGTCAGCAGGCAGCTGCATTGCGGCTGACCGTCGGCGACGGTGGCGCGGTGGCGGGTCGATTGCCCGCACCCCCCCAGATGACCAGTCGCTGGCGGCCGCAGGCGGCGCTGGCGCCGGTGCGCCAGGTGCGCAGGCTCCAGGCGGCAAGGTGCGACCTCAGCGGCAGCCCACGCGTGCGCTGCGCCTCCCCCTTGCTAACCCCTACGTGGCGGCGGCCGCCTCCACGCGTGACGCGGCCAGCGCCTCGTGAACGCCGTCGGCGTGATGCCCGGCGGCATCGGCCAACTTCCGTTGGCCGCGCTCAAGCCCGTGTCGCGCCCCCCACGAGTACGGCCGTTTACCCCCAATCCAGTCTCGATGTGTCCCGTGGGCGATGCTGACTGGTGCGCGCTCTACCGCCGGGTACTCCCTCCTCGCACTGTAGGATCAAGGGGCGCCGCCAGCGGCGGCAGGCCCGACCGAGCCGGCCGCCTTTGAACGCAAAAAGTTTGCCAAGCCGTCGCACGCGCCGCCGGGCCCGGCGGCCGGCGCGGCGTCGGACTCGGCGGCCAGCGACGAGCTGGCGGCCAAGCTGCGGCGGCAGGCCAACAAGGCGGAGAGCGACAGTACGAACAGCGGCCGCGCAACACGGCGCCTTTGGCAGACAGCGATTCTGACCGACGGGCTGGGTTCCCTTCTTTTCGGTCCTGCGTGACCGATCTCGCAGGCGCGCAGCCTCAGCCGGCACCGCAGCATGCGGCCGCGCCGAGCGCACAGCCCGTTACCTCGCCGTTGCACTCGACGCCCGCGGCCGCGCCGCCGCTGGCCGCCCAGAAGCCCAAGCCGGCGTTGAGCACGCCCGCCAAGCCCGTTGCGTCGCCGTCGACGCCAGACCCTCTGGGGCCGGGCTCGCGGCCGACGTCGCTCGGCGGCGGCGGCACGTCGGACGAGCTGGGCTCGCCGGCGTCGCCGTTCGACGTGGCACCGAGCGCCTCGACGCTCACCCACGCCACCAAGGCGCGGCCCAAGGGCTCGACCGCGCGGCGGCCGCCGCAGAACCGGAAGAGTATTCTCGGCGACGATACTTTCAAGAACGTACGTTTTTGCCCGTACAAAGCCAGGGCATTTCACGGGAGAGCGACTTGGTAGCTGACTGTGACTGCCTGCCTAGCACCCGCGGCGCACGGCGACACAGGACAACGACTTTGGGCCCGACGAGCCTGCTGCCCCCGCACCGGCGCCGGCGCCGGCGGCGGCACCGGCACTGCCCTCGGCGTTTGGCGGGCCGCGCGCGTCGTTTGCCGCACCGCCGCCGACCGCCAGCAAGCCGCCGCTGCAACGGCCGTCGCTCACCACCGGCTTTGGCGCCTCGCCTGCGCCCGCGCCCGCTCCGGCGCCCGCTCCGGCTCCGGCGCCCGCTCCGGCTCCGGCGCCCGCTCCGGCTCCGGCCCCCGCTCCGGCTCCGGCCCCCGCTCCGGCGGCCGCTCCTGCCCTCGCGCCCGCGCCCGCGCCTGCGCCCGCATCCGTCGCGGCCCCGGCTCCCGCTCCCGCTCAGGCGCACCCGCCCGCGGCTCAGGCACACCCGCCCGCGGCTCAAGCGCACCCCCCCGCGCATGCCGCGCCCCCCCCGGCGGCTGCGGGCCACGCGCATGTGGTGCCCGCTGGGGCCCACGCGCCGGCCGCCGGGCCCGGTCCCGCCACCGCGTTCAAGCCCAAGCCCGGTACGATGCTGGCCGATCGCCCTCTAGTCGCACTGATTTGCGTGTCGTGCTGACATTGAAAATCGTGCATGCACACCCCACTCTTGTTCGGATGCAACGCAGGCGTCGAGTCGCCCAAGCCGGTTTCGCCGTCCGGCGACAGCGCGGCGATCGGCGAGCTGCGCGCGGTGCTGATGGCCGAGATCGAGAAGCTGCGCGCCGAGCTCGCGGAGGAGCGCGCGCGGCGCATGTCGCTCGAGGCGCGTGTGGCCGGGCTGGAGGCTCGCCTGTACTCGCAATAGTTGGCGAGCCGGCGGCATCCGCAGAGCATTGAGCGACGACTGTGGTGCAGTATGCTGGTGGAATGCAACGCAACGAACTCATGACTGTGCGTGTGTAGGGTGTGACTGCTCGACGCGGGGCGGTCGCTGCGACTCCCTTTTTTCCCCTTGTGCGGGCTCGATTGCGTTCGGGGTGCGCTCCCGGCTGTACATTGTGCTTACGATAGTGATACACGCAAACTAGATGCACGCGCCGCGCTCAGTCCAGCGTGTAGACGTCGCGACGCTGGTGCTGCTCCACGGGCATCTCGGTGCGGACCCGCTGGAGAAGGTCCGGATCCAGCTCGGCAAAGGCGAGCGCGTCGCCGTCGGGCTGGCACCTGCGCGGGCGGGGTCGGGGGGCATCGAACCACAGCCGCAAAGGACCTGCGGCGGTTGGCCTGCGCAGCGTCCTCAAGCGTGCTGACAGCGCCCACGTACTCGGCCACGACGGTGCCCCACGGGTCGACAATCATGCCGTGGCCGTAGCTGGCCCGCTTGGGGTTGTGCACGCCCGACTGAGCCGCCGCCACGACGTAGCACTGGTTCTCGATGGCGCGGGCGCGCAGCAGCACCTCTGGGAGCGCCCAAACCACGGGCGCGGCGCCCCAGGGCGTGAGTCCCGGCCCCCGCTCCTTCCCCACCCCGGCCGCAGCAGTCGTGCGGCGCGCGTGGAGGTACCCCAGTGAGCCTGCCCGGTCTTGACGGTGAAGGCGGACGGGAACGTCAGGATGTGCGCGCCGCGCCGGCGGTGCGTGCGAGAGAGCTCCGGGAACCGCAGGTCGTAGCAGACCTGCAGGCCGACGTTTCCAAAGGGCGTTGGCACCGGCGCGCCCAGCGCCGGGCCAGGCCGGACGGCGTCCGATTCTTTCAAGGTCGGCCCATTCGCCATCGCAATGTCGAACAGGTGCTGGACAGCCCGGCACGCGCCGGCAACAGCGCATGAGGGTCAGCGGCGGCGAGCGGCGCCCGCGGCGGGAGCTGCTCCGCCCACCAGCTTGTGGTAGACGCCGGCGATGTCGCCCGAGCTGTTCACGAGGACGTGGCTGTTGTAGAACCGCGGGTCCGACGCATCGCCGGGGACCTGTGCCGCCGCTCGCATGCACGCCGCTACGGGCACGGTGTCAGGCGCCTGGGGCGTCCCTACGTGCACCTGCGGGACGCACCGCCTGGTGGACGCCGACGGCGACCCACACCGCGTGGCGTTTGGCGGCCTCGCGAATGGCGGTCATGAACTCGCCGCTCAGGGGCTGCGCCAGGCGGAGGCTCTGCTCCTTGCCCTCGGCGATGTAGTCCGACGCCTCCGGGAAGAAGACCACCTGCGAGCGCGAGGCCGGCGGAAGCGTGGACGGGTACCGCCTTGAGCGTCCGGCCACGGCGCCCGCTGGGCTGCACACGGTCGTCGTGCCGCGCACGCACTTCGGCGCGCCCCTGCGCGGCCCGCTCAATGAGCTCGTCGCAGCGGCGGGCGTTGGCGGCGACGTCCGCCGTGGACGTGAGCTGCGCGATCGCGATCACCGCGCGGCGCGCCATCGTCCTCCTGCAGCGGCCATCCACCACGTTGGATGGCGTCCTTGGCTTGTTAGCGCGTGAACGGTGGCCGCCACTCCGCGGTCGTACGGGCGCAGCGTGCGTACCGTTCGGACGCGGCAGACGGGCGCTGTAGGTCGCGGCGGGCATCGACGGCGGATCCCAAATGCGGTGTGATCGGCACAAGCGCCGTTTTCTGTGTGGTATTGGAAACGAAATCACTGACGTGCGCCTCTCCAGCAAGCGGCCTTTTCCAGGCCGCCGTGGGCGCCAGTTGGGCGCCCTGCCCGGACGTCCCGCGTGTCACGGATGACTGCGCAACCGTGGGCCGCTCCATCGATCCGTTGTATTCGACAGACACCTAGGCCGCCGATAGTGTACAGGAGCATAACGGCAACGCTCACAAGTTGACGGAATACGTTACGACAGCGCTTGCTCCGGCAGCGAGCTCGGCTTGGGGGCATCGTCCAAGGCCATGTCGCTGTCGTCGCGGAGCTCCACGCGGTTCGTCGGCCGCGGCTCGCTGCTGCAGCAGTCGCGGAGGCCTTGCGGGATGCGGTCGCGCAGCGCCGGCGTTTTCTGGACAAACTTAAACGCGAAGAGCAGCACTAGGAAGACGACCCAGATGCTGTAGAGCGCCACCAACGACGTCCCGGCGCCGGCCAGCCGGAGCCTGTCGAAGCAGGGAGCACCAGCGATGACGGCGGTGGTCAGCGTGTGGGTCGCCTCAACCCAAGATGCAACAGAGCTGGCCTCACCCCAGGAAAATGTTGACGATGGCTAGCAGCTGCAGGACGCCGCCGGTGAATACGTGCGCCCACTCCAGCGCCGTGCGCTTGGGCCGCTCGGGGTTCCACATGCTAGTACTCCACGTGCGCGCGACGCCCGCCCCTGCGTGTCAGCGATGCGAGCGTGGCGCAGGCTGTGGTGGCGCCTATGCCTACCGGTGGGCCGCAGCACCCATGATCGCTTGAAGAAGCATCACGATGAAGATGATCAGGCCCAGCACCTGGTTGCGTTGCCGTGCGCCACCGTCGGGCGCGACCGCTGTCATGCTCTCAGCAGCTGGATGCCCCTGCACAGCGCAATCGACGCCGTGGCGCACCTGATGCGCAGTGGCAAAGTGCGCGGCACCCGCCCCGTTGATCTGGCTAACGATGATGCTAAAGCTCACGATCACCAGCAGGACCACGAGCGCCTGCATGCCGGCGTGCGCGTGGAACCAGCTCCGCCACTTGCGGGCGAAGCGGGCAATGTACACACCTGCGCCACGCAGCGCGCGTGATGGCTCGGCTCGGTGGCGGTCAGCAAGCGCGCCGCGACCGAGGCCAGCGCTGCAGCGCGGCCACGCTACCGATGACGGAGCAGATGGCCCATGCGACAAACATGAGCGCGCCGTGCACCGCCACCGAGCGGGCCGAGAGATCGTCGGGGAGCGGGCCGATGCCAATGTCGGGGTCGTCCAGCAGCAGGTTGACCGTCGCAAACGCGTGCGCATGCTCTGTGTGCTGGCTGTCCAAGTCGGTGCTGGTGCTGTGCAGCGCCCAGATCAGGTTGACCGTGTGGGTAATGTCCTGCCGGGGGCTTCGCCGGCTCGACGACCCTTGACATGCGCCTTAGCTTCGTGGCCACAGGCGGGCGCATTCTTTTTTTGGATGCGGCACGGGGCGCACCACCGCGTCAGAGTCGTTCAGCATCAGCGGGCGCCGGAACTCGCAGTGGAGGACGTCGGCGTCGGCGATAATGGAGCCGGCACCCACGGACCGCCGCTCCACGACTGCATGCACCCGCAAACGTCTGTGCTCATGCGTCGATGTGGTTAGCGCAGCTCACGCGAGGCCCTCTTTGCAAGCGTGCCCTACCGATGTGGCTCACGTGCTGCGTGGCGTACGTCTGCGGGTTGCGCACCGAGTCGGGCACATGGCGCGCCACGAGCGTGCCCGTCCCGCCAGCGGGCAGGGCGCATTGGTAGACGTCGGCGCCTGCACGAACGGCGAGCATTGCGTTCGGCGAGTGGAGCGTCAGCGCCAACGCAGCGATCGGCGCATGCGTGGGCAGCGGCGTACCCAGCATGGAGGGGTTGGGCGCAAAGCCGAGCGCGAGCCAGCCACCGCTCTGGCCTTCAAAGGTCACGTAGAGCTCGTCGTTGCGCACCTGCCACTGGGCACAAAACGTCGGCGGGACCTCGCCGTCCAGCCGCTCGCTGCACCACGTCATGACCGGCCCGGTGTACTCGGCTGCGTGCGCGTGTGCGTGCGGCCCAAGCCGTCACAGTGCCGATGCGAGTCGGTACGGCGCACGGGCGCCGCAGTTGCTCCGGGTGAGGTACGTACCATTCTGGTCGACGAGTGCGGCGCAGGAGGGCGCTGAGAAGGGTCGGGGGCAATGACTGCGCCGGGGAGGGAGCGGACCGAGTTAGCACCGTCCGTCCGCCGAATGCTCTGCACGCCGCGCAACCGCATGGCGCACGGGCATCGCTGCACGGCAGGTTCTGTGCAATGGGGATGTACTGGAACGCGCTGGGCTCGACCGCAAGTTTGCCTGGAGCGCCGCCGACCAGGGAAGGCCAAGGGCGCGGTGAGACAGCGGCACCCGTGGGCCACGCGCCCCGGATGGCGCAGCGTACCGTCCGCCCAGGCCGCGCTCTCGTGGCCGTAGGGGACGCCGGGCCGGCGCCAGCCTTCCGGGTAATCCACCTCGCCGCTGCCACACGGCCGACGCCCTTTGCTACATGCGCCCAACGTGAGTCCACGGCGGGGTGGACTGCCGGCGCCGGCGCCGCCCGGCGTACGTCCACTCGGCGATGGGGGTGCGGCCGACAATCTTGACGTCCGCGCAGGAGTAGTAGGTCACTGGGACCCCCGTGCATGCGCGCCGCACTGCAACCAAGCGAGGTCAGGTCCCCCCCTGTCCTGCCTGAATGGCGCTTGCCAACGCCGTGCAGCGGCGGCGTGCCCCAGTGCTCCGGCAGGCTGCCGTTGCAGCGCTCCTGCGCCTTGTCGGTCATCATCTGCGTCAGCTGCAGCACGCAGTGCTTGCAGGCGACGTCGGGGATGGTCACGGCCACGGTGAACATGTCGTGGTTGCGGCAGCCGGCGTCGTCGTGCGGGACATGGTCCAGCAGGACGTGCTGGTTGAAGCAGCCGCTGGCAGACCGGCACGGCATTCGTCCAAGCAGCGCGCATGGGGGGGGGGGGGGGGGGGGGGGGGCGACGCG
>Ga0180216_1001224_pt1 | contig 23500 bp, 19 predicted proteins | sample eDN3rd37CBELigMG_FD_128879 | JGI IMG/M metagenome (GOLD analysis project Ga0180216, IMG submission 128879) | Enriched Miracle-Growth compost microbial communities from Emeryville, California, USA - eDNA 3rd pass 37_C BE-Lig MG (version 2)... ...
AACAGCAGCCGGTTCGTCTCGGTGGCCCAGTTGCCGTTCTCGTCCTTGACCGACAGGTTCGTGCCGAGCATGTCCCACGTCGTCACTGCGGGGCGCCCGCAGGAGGAGGCACACCCAGCGATTGATATCCGACGCTTAGTGAGCCCTCGCGCGCTCAGCCCGCGCCCCGCGGGGTGCACGCTCGCGCCGCACCGTCGGGGTTCTCGTCCGGGCGGTCCTGCAGCGGCTTGCGGGAGCGCCGGGCGTACAGCGCCACCGGCATGAACCCGGCCGGGGTAGAGCACACCATCATGCGCAGGTCGGCCACGAACGTGCGCATGCGCCGGTCGGGCACCGTGCCGACGTGGTAAAAGGTGCCGTCCTGCGTCGACGACGACCACTGGCTGTTGCCGACGAGGCTCTGCACAATGAGGTTGTCGTACTGGTGCGCATACGCCAGAAAGTCGTCGAGCTCCTTCTGGCGCGTCACCGTGAAAACGCCTTGCCCTGCGGGTTGTGCCGCGGTCCAGCCCACGCGCCACGCCGTGTGAGCGAGGGCCGTTGCGTTCGTCGGCGCGCGCCCTTCTTTCTCCACGCCCCACGCACCGGCGTTGGCGTAGGGCACCTTGATGACGGCGTGGCCGCCCATGCGCTCCACCATGGCGCGCACCTCCGTGAGCGGCACGTCGTAGCGCGTCGCCGGCACGCGGACGGCGAGGCCGGTGCCCGCGAGCTGCTGGTTCAGCATCTCGTACGCCTTGGCTGCCATGCCCTTGTTGCGGCCGCCGGCCAGGCACGCCACAATCTGAACCGAGTCCCCCCCGCAGAAACATCGCCCAGGGAGGAAAACTATGTGAGCGGGCGGCCGGCCGGCCTCGCCGCGGTGACGCCAAGCGGGCGACACGCACGGGGTTGAAGACGACGGTGCGCGCGTTGACGGGGATGCGGTTCCACGGCCGCTGCGTGACGTACCGGAACGCCGCCCGGATCGGCACCCACCCTGCGCCGCGCCGCCCATCAAGGGGCGAGCTGACAGGCGAGGCCGTTAGCATATGCCCGGTTCCCCTGGCGCTGCGCTCCTGCACGCACCGCCGTCGGGGGTGCGAACGTGCAGCACGCCCTCGGACCAGCGCGCCGGCGGGTCCGGGTCGTTGTCGTAAAACTCGACGAGGTACACGGGCTCGTTGAACACGTCGGCCATTGTGGCCGCGTAGCCGCTCGCCTCCATGACGTTCTTGTCATAGATGACCGCGAGCGCGCCGGGCACCAGCTCAGTGCTGCGCAGGACGTCCAGGTACGCGTGCTCCAGCACCAGCCGGTACCCAGCGGCCTCGATCTGGTCCGTGGGCCAGGGCATCGACTTTTGGCCGGACGGGCACGAGTTGGTTTCGATGCAGATCATCTGGCGCTTCGCCTCGGCCGTCGTGACGTTGAACAGGTCCGCGCCTGCGGCGTTCGCGCACGGGTCCCAGCGAGCCGGTGTGGGCGGGTTAGGCAGCAGCCCGCGCAGGACATGTCAGTGGGCGTGGGCGTGGGTGCGCTGCCACACACCGGCCCAGCGGAAGAAGTGCGTCTTGCCACTGAGAATGGCCCGCAGCGCCTGCGGGTTAACCTGCGGGTTCAGGTGGCAGTAGCGCGTGATGATGCGCTCGTTGCCGAGCTGCATAAAGCTGGCGACGAGCGGGTGGATTTGCGCGTTGAGCACGCGCGGGTAGTAGTGCTGCTCCGGCTCGAAGTGGTTCGGCGGCACGACCTTGCACGTGCCGCGCTTGATGGTCGACTTGAGCGCCTGCACGGGCGGCGACCAGAGCACGGCCGACGGCAGCGGCGCGAGCCCGCCGCTGGTGGGCACCACCGCCGGGTACACGGGCACCGGCATGGGGCTCGGCTCCGGGCTGTTGTCGATCCAGTGCGGCACGAGGCCGTTGCCGCCGGTGCGCGGCACCGCCGCCATAGCGGCAGCGTGGCGCGAGCGCCTGCGGTGCGGGGGACCATGGCATGCGGTGGGCTACGGTAAGTGACCCGGCGACGCGAGGCGAGCAGGCCCTCCGGTCGCGTTCCCCGCACCGTTATCGCCCGGCCGGGAGCGAGCGGAAGGGCGTCCCGTGGTGCAAGACGGCTGCGGTCCAAGAACGCCCACGCAACTGGCCACGGCGGCGTTGGTATAAGAGCGGCCTGTTGCTATGTTTTTTCCACTGTCTGGCCGCCCATTGCCGCCAGTCTCGCAGTTCTGTTGTTTACGGCGGTGCAGCGTCGACTTCTGCCCAGGTCGCCCGAGCGAACTTGCACAGCCTCCGCTGACCCCCCACCGCGGTCCAGCCTCCCCCTCTCGGCACCGATTCCGGCGGCCCGCTTGCGTGTTGGCCCAAGGCCGCGATCACGGCGGCGCCGAGGCGGCTTCAGTCCAGCGCCACGCGCCCCCCCTTCTCCCCAACCCCCGCCTGGCCACGCGGGTCAGGCCGGCCCGGCGCGCCCCATCCATCGTCGCTGCCTGCTCGGCTGGTTGCACCCGCCGCGCGTGCCGCTATCCAGCGCCTGTACCGGCTTCTCCGCGTACCTGGCGTGTACTCGGGCGCGTTCGGGCGCCGGTGTATGTAGGGGGGGGGGTCGCGTGTGGACGCCCCGCGACGCCGTGGGCCGTCCGGTGCGCCGCCGCCGCCGCCGCCGCGGCGTTCGGCGATGACGTCAACGGGGGTGGCGCATAGTGCCCCGCCAGTAGTGATCTTGATGCACGATTCTGGCAAAACTCGGGCAGACCCGGCAACGACGGCCGCACGCTGGGCCGCCCGGACGCACGCTGAACGTGCCCGCCGGACAGGCTGGCGCGTCCGGTGCCGTCTAGCGCACGGTGCAGCAAGGGTGGCGCGGCTGTCACATCCCCATACAGCTCGAACACGGTGTGGCGGGTACGCTGCGGTACCCGGAATTTTTCCAGGAGCGCGCAGCAAGATTTTTGACATGACGTCACACTATTATGACGTCATCCGCCGGCGGGGAGGCTGGCGGGCGGGGCGGCGGCCCCTCTCGCTCTCTGGGCCGCCCTAATAGACGGCCCGCGGGCGGGCGGCGGCGGCCAGCTAAGCCTGGGCGGAGCTGCAGCGGACGCTAGGGAAGCCGCGGCGTGCGTTAGTTACGTGGGTGTACTAGACGATCGCGATGGCCGGGCGCCTGGCGGCCGCCGCGGTCGCCCGGCTCGGCCGCGCGCGGCTGCCGGGCGCGGTGGGCTCGGCCCTGCACGTCTGCCGGATGGCGCCGGCGCTGTCCGCGGAGCGCGTCGGCCACTGGTCGGCACCGGCCCTGTGCCGCCCGGCCTCCCGGCGCGTGCCGCCGCCGCCGCTGCCGCGCGCGCGGCGTACCAAGCCCATCGCCGCCGCGACGACTGCCCTGGCGGGCCTGCTCAAGATGCCCGTCGTGCAGGTCGAGGACGAGCTCGTGCTGGAGCCCGCCACGGCGCAGCCCCGCAGCGCCGCGCCCAAGCCGACCGACGCGGGCGACGGCACCTTCACGCTGGCCTCGCTCACAGACAGCGGCGACGTGGATCCGTGGGCGCTCACCGTGACCAACGAGAGCCCCGTGCCCGTCTACTTTCGCGTGGACTATGGCCGGTGCGTCCGCTCGACCGCGCGTCCGCGCGCGAGCGACGGCCTGCTAAATCTCAGGCCGGCCGCTGGCTGCTTGCGTGAGGGTGGCCCTGGGGTGCCGCCAGGTGCTTCACGCCGGCTGCGCCTTACGTCTACCAGGTGGAGAGCCGCAACGTGCACCGGCTCGAGCCCGGCCAGTCGGCGCAGCTCCGCGTGCGCGAGCCGCCCGCCAACATCAAACTATCTGTCAACTCGGCGATCGCTGCGGCCGCGTCAGAAAAGGCGCTGGTGGCGCCGCCCGAGGACGGCGCGGAGGCCGAGTACGTCTCGCGCTGCAACCTTGACCTGTCCCGGCGCGTGGTGTTTCGCGCCAAGGTGACCCCGGACGGACCGCGCATTGAGGCGCTCACCGGTACGGGCCCGACACGTTGGCGAAGATGCGCGAAGGAGCTTGCTCAGCCGCTGCTGTGGCGCGACGGCGGGCCGCGCCGCCGACGTAGATGCGTGGCGATCCGTGCAGCAGTCGGTGGTGAACCTGGTCACGTCCACCGTCGGCCTCAACAGCGTGGTGGACACCATCCGGAAGGCCATGACCGACACGTCCATCAACCCCGAGGTCGAATGGATCGCGACCGTGCGGTACGCCCCGCCGCGTCCCGCGCGTACCCGCGCCAAGTTCTGTCGGGCTGATCCTATCGATGACCTACAAAGGAAGGTCCGTGCCTACCGTATGCAGGCCGCAAACGGGCATCGGGCCCGAGGAGCGGCGCGCGCGGCAGCGGCGGGCCGAACGCGCCGCGCGCGCCTTTGAGGCCTTTGTGGGCTTGCCGCCCAACAGCGTCCACGTCGACGACGTGCCGGTCGTCGGAATGGCGGCCAGGTGCGCTGTGCGCCTCAGCTCGACGAACAGCGGAGAACGCTTGTGCCGCCGCGCTAACGGAGCATGCATGCCGCGGGCCCCTGCCTGGTGGCGCGGGCACAGCGGTGGCGGCTACCGTGCCATGATCGCGGCCATCGGTATGCGCCGGCGTTGCGTGTCCGAGCGTGCGTGGCCTTGCTGGCGCTAACGAGCGGCGACAGCTTTCTGCCTCCGTTGATGGCGATGCAGGGAGCCTGTTGGGCGCGTCGCAGTCGGGCCTGCTGGACTGCGTCTCCTATGTCGCCGGCGTGGTATGGCCGCAGCGCTTCTGTCCTTCAGCGGTTCGTCCGCAGCCGCTGACCGCACGTGGGCACGTTCTCTATGGGCAGGACGCGTCGGCAGTCGGGCGGCACGTGGGCGGTCGCCCAATGGCTCGCGCTGGAGCGGAACGACCCCGAACTGCTGCGCTCCGAGGTGATCGCGCGCGTGAAGGACGACTTGTTTGACATCTCGGCGGACGTGGCGGCCAAGGGCGAGGCCTTCCTCCAGTCGCTCGTCCAAAAGATGATGCTGAGCGGTACGGGGCACCGCGCACCATGCCCGCAGGTGTGCCCTCTGCCCGTTGCTCATCTCTTTGGCCCTGGCACACCGATGCGCTTCCGCGCGCGTAGGCGACCTGTCGGCGGTTGACTTTTATGCCACCTTGCTCGGCTCGCGGCTCTTCCCGAACGTCGACATGCTCGCCACGCCCACCAAGCTGAGCACCGTCAACGGCGCGGTGTACACCGGCGAGCTGCCCATCCCGATCCTGTCGACGGTCTACCACAGCGACGACGGCTACCACTGGTTCGAGTTTACGCCGTTCGAGGCCGGTACGGGGCGCTCGCCCTGTGCCAGTTGCCAGCGGCATTGCACCGTGCCCGCCCAGACGTTAAATGGGGCAGCGTGCGCCGGGTGCGACGGATGAGCGTGGCAGGTTCGCCGGATCTGGGCGGCTTCATCCCCATGTGGGGCTTTGGGCGGCAGTACTACGAAGGTACCCCCTCGCGCTCCTTGCGAAGCGTGCGACCGGCGCGCCGCGACCTCACGCGGCGGGCGCTTCGCTCGGCCGACCACCTTTGCGTAGGCCAATCGCTCAACCGCGTTCCCGAGCCGGCGCTGCCGCTGCTGCTGGGCGTCGCCGGCTCGGCCTTCTGCGCCAGCGTCGCGCGAGCGTGGGAGGAGGCCAAGGACACGCTGTCGCCGGACCTCGCGCGCATCATTAGCGCCGTGCTGAGTGAGGTACGCTCGTCCGTGCCTCCTGCCGCTGGCCGCCAGTGGCTCGACCCTTACACCGCCGCCGGTGCCGCCGCTGCCGATGCGACTGGTACGACCCATCCGCCACACAGGAATTGCTGGGCACAGAGCAGCAGCGCATCCTGCAGCCGGCCATGTTTGCCAACTACACCCGCGGCATGAATCTTGAACACTTCCCGCTCGCCCGTGAGGACAAGATCGGCCTAATGGACGCCGGCCTGGACGTACGTGCGACAGCCGGAAAAAGAGCGTCAAGGTCAACTGCGCGCGGTCGTGTCTGACGCGTGCCGTCGACGACCATGCTATCCCCGCAGCGCCCCCAGTTCAATGTACCCGTGCCACCGCTGCTCCGGCCTGAGCGCGGCGTGGACCTGATCATTGTGCTGGACAACTCGGCGGAGCAAGAGGGTTCGCCCAACCTACAACGGGTACACGTTGCCGCCGTGCGTCCCTGCGCAGGTGTCGGGGGTGCGTTTTGCTGACGCTCGGCGCGGCTGCCACCTCCGCGTGCGTCGTCCGCCGGCCTCGGTCAGGCCCGTCGGCACGCGCTCCACCGCGGCTTGCCATTTCCCGAAGTGGACCCCGACGTCGCGTGCCGGCGGCCGTTCTCCCTCTGGCGCTCGCCGGCGCTCTCGGTCGCCTACCTGCCACTCGTAAAGGTGCGCCACCGACGGCGCCGGCATTCGCGCGCCGCGCGCCGCGCCCTCACGGAGGCCTCCTGCGCCCTGCCCATCACGTCGCAGCGGCGTCGCGCAGAACCCGGACCACAGCCCGCTGGACCCTGCCGATGTGCACGCGTCCGCGGCGTTCTTGCGCACGACGAACTTCAAATACACCCTGTCGCAGGTGCGGCATTCTGTGGGAGCCCATGCGGCGCCGCTGACATTTGCTCGGGCCAGCGCTCAGCCCCCCCACCTTGTGTGTGGGTGTGTGGGTGTGGGTGTGTCGGGCCGGCGCAGGTCATCGCGCTGACCGAGCTCACGCGGTTCAGCCTCTACCAAGGCACCGACCAGCTGCGGCAGGAGCTGCGCCAAATCTACGAGCGCAAGCGCCGCTTGCGCGAGCAAGCGCAAGACGCTGCAGCAGCGACGCACGCAGCACCTCCGAAACACGTGTAAAGCGCAACACATGCATGCAATGATTCACGAGAAAATCGGGTCTACACAACATGTACAGACACATTAAAGTACACAAAGGCGTCCATTCATTGTCGCCACGCGGCCTGCCGTCGTCCGCTTAGTTCTGGCGGCGGCGCTGCGGGCTGTTGCGTGAAGGGCTGGCGGCGCTACCAGCGTTGTTGCTGTCGCCGTCGTCGTCCTCGGAATGCGCGGACTGGTCGCGCGGCCGGCGCACGCCCAGGAGCACCGGGCTGGTGAACGTCGAGGCCGGCGGCGGGATGACCCGCGGCCGGCCGCGCCGGCCCTGCGTCGCGGACGTCGACGCGGCGGCCGGGCGCACGGCCGCCGGAGCGTGGCCCTCCCGCTTCGTCGCCGTCGCGATGGTGCGCGCGGTCGTCTGGCGCGTCGCGGCGCCCTTGCCGGCGTCGGCCGCGTGCGGCACGTCGGACGAGCTCTTCTGAGGGTCGCGGGCTGCGCGCCGCATCGGGTGCCCCAGCACGCCGTCTGTCTTGCGCCAACGCGGCTCCACCGCCACGAAGACCTGCGGCAGCGGCGGCAGCATGTTGAGCGCTACGTCGCTGTCGCCGTTGTCGTCGTCGTCGCGCTTGTCGTCGTCTTTGTCGTCGTCGTCGTCGTCGTCGTCGTCCAAAACCATTGGATCGTCTTTGGCGGCACCGCTGCCACTGGCGCCGGCGCTCCGCTTGGCGCTGGTGTCCGGCTTGGACAGCAACGGCTCCACCGGCGTCCACGGCCCGCCGATGTTGACGAAGGTGCGCGGCTTGCGCTCGCCGGACCGTGGCGGCGGCTCCACAGTGTAGCAAAAGACGCGCAGGATGCGCCCAAAGCGCGCGCAAAACAGCTGCATCAGCTGCTCGGCCACCACGGAGGCTTCCAGCTGGTTGACGATGTCTTCGGGCGGCTGCTGTTGACCGCCAAACAGGGCCACCATGACCCGTGACGCCTGGTACTCGAGCTGGCCGGCGATCGTGCGGCGCGGGCCCGCTAGGACGACGCGCAAGCACGGCTCGAGCAGCTGCGCCCAGAGCCACTTGATGCCTTCCTCGTCGTGCGAGCCCGACAGCTTGCGGAAGCCCGAGAAGAGCAGGGCGCACACGGTCGACGCGGCCGCGACCCGCAGTTGGTCCCACCTGGTGATGTCGTCGTCGTCGTCGTCCTCGGCTACGCGAAGCTCATAGGTCGGCATGACCTCCCAGGTCGTCGGCACGATAACAGGGGCGCCGTCGACTGCGCCCTTGAGCTCGCGCGCCTCCTTGATGGCCGCGTGCAGCGAGGCGCGCGGCTGCGGCGCCGTCACCTTCTGGCCCACGAGCAGCTCGCGCGCCCCGGCGCCCGCGCCCATGGCCGCTGCCCACCGCGCGCCGGCGGCCTCGCGGAGCAGGTGCACCGACGTCTGGCCGCCCTGGCTGAGCAGTTCGGCACGGGCGGCCCCGAGGCGTTCGAGCGTCCTGATGGCGTGGTGCATCACCTCGGCGGCCTCCTCGATCAGGCGCACGTTGCGGCGGGCCAGCTCCGGGTCGCCGCGCTTCGCCAGCGCCTGGAGCGCGCGCTCCCACACGTGGCGCGGGTAGTAGCCCTGGATCGGCGGCCGCTTGCTGCTGGTCTGGGTGATGGAGTCGAGCGCGGCATCGAGGTAGTCGCTCATCACCTGGTCCATGTGCCTGAAGGTGAGCTCCCTGACGGTGCGGAGGGCGTCGTCGCAGATGACGGTGGCGTCCGCTTTGGCAAACTTGCCGTTGCGCGCCAGCGAAACGATGGTGTCGTCGATGATCGATTGCGCATCGTCGGCAAGCTGCGCGTCGCTCGGCCTGATGCTGTGGCCGGTCCTTGAGACGATCAGGGAGCCCCAGCTCGTGGGGCCGTCGCGCACGACGGGGGTGTCGTTGATCAGGTACGCCACGCCCACCTCCACGCGCTTGCGCTCGTTGCCCAGCGCCGGTGCGACCGCATCGTGGGCGATGTAGCGCAGGGCCAGCGTCCACAGCGCCGGCGGGGCCTGCGCTGATCCGGTGCTGGTGGCGACGCTGGGGCCGGCGGGCGCCGGCTCCAGCCGCAGCTCGCGACGGAGGAGGCGGTAGAACAGGTCAAGGGCGACCTGCACGGGTCCCTTGAGCCACTGGCTGATGGCGTCGTTGACGGACGGCAGCACTGCCACCGCCCCGCCGGCGCGGGGGTTTTTGCGGCCGGTCGTCAGGCGGCCCTTGCTGACGCCGGTCGTCAGCGGCAGGTCCGGCGCCTGGCCCGCCAGCGCGGCCTGGCACTCCTGACGGCGCTGCGTCTTGACGTCGTCGCTGTTGAAGACGTCCAGGGAGGCGGCCATGTCACCCCGCAGGCGGCTCTTGGCCTTGTCCACCATCTCTTTGGCCCAGGCGCAAAAGTTCGTGACTTGCAAGTTCTGCGCCTCGCGCACGCGGCCCTTGCCGACGAGGGTCTCGAGCCGCTGGAGCACCTCGGGAAACGCGCCGGAAAAGTCGCCCACCGACTTGCGCAGGTACTGCTCGGCGTTGAGCGTGTCGGCCGGCGCGAGCGCCGCATAGAGCTCCTCCAGGGCCGGCAGGCTGGCGTTCATGAACGTCAGCAGCGACTCGCAGTACTCGCGACCGCCGCTGAACTCGAGGGCGCGGACGGCGGCCTCGCTGCGCTCCAAGAAGCCCGGGCAGTGGCTGAACGCCGACGACCACAGCACCGGCCAGCAGGCGAAGACACGGACGGTGGCCACGGCGTCCTCGGCGGCCGCCAGGACGACGGCCGGCGTGACGTCGGCCTCGGCGGCCTTGGCCTTGGCGACGTCCTTCATCAGCTCCCACAGCTGGCTGCGCGTCGCCTGCTCCCACGTCTGCACGCTCTTCAACGCAGTCTCGCGGGCCTTGGCCGTCTTGGTGGCCTTGGGACCGGCGGCGTGCTCGGCAAAATGGTCGATCTTGAGCGGGTTGGCCCGGTAGTACGTGTTTTGCTCGAGCACGCCCATGATGTGGAGGCGGAAACCCGTGACGCGCGGCGCGGTGCCGGCGCCGGCGGTGCGCGCGCGCGCGCTCAGCGCGGTCTCGAGCACTCGGCCCAGCAGGTGGTTGCGCAGGAACTCGTAGGTCGGCCCGTGCGTCTTGAGGTCCTTGTTGAGGATGACGAGCACCGAGTGGGCCGTGTCCATGCACGTCTTGGTGCTGAGCTGCTTGAACATGTCGGCGTCGCCCACGCCGGGGCAGTCGACGATCTCCTGGCCGCCGGCGAGGATGGCGGATGGCGCAAAGACGTAGACGTCCTTGATCAGGAAGCGGCCGACCGGGTGCGACGCCATGCCGGCGAGTCGGTCGCGGATGTACAGGCGGTCCCGGACCATGTTGGCGCCGTCGCCGGACCACAGACGCACGTCGTTGCGGAGCAGCTCCTTCGCCTCCGGCGTCAGCTCGAGCATCGGCATGGTAATGCGCGGGGTGCCGAAGGTGATCGCGGCCTCGAGCATCTTGGCGTTGACGAAGACCACGCCCGGCTGGATGTCGCCCGACCGCCGCGCGCCCGCCGACGCCGGGGCCACGGAGAGCAGGCCGTCGCGAAGGCCGCGAATCAGCTCGTCCTTGTAGTCGGCGTCGTCGGACTTGCTGTAGCGCTCCTGCGCCATCTGCAGCATCTCGAGCAGGTCCTCCTCCGTGTGCAGCCGGACGAGCAGCTCGTACACGTTGCCCTGCAGCAGGTGGATCGAGTGCGCCGTTGTGGCCCGGAGCTCGGTGCCGGCGACCGGCAGCAGGAAGGAGTAGCTGGCGACCTCGGGCGCGGGCGCGGCCGCGAACGCCGCCGCCCGCACCTCCGCCAGGAGCTCCTCCTCCTCCGCCACGGCGTCGTCGGTGGGCGCGTCGGCGTCGTCGGTGACCACGGCCACGGGCCAAGCGGCGCCGCCTGTGGCCGGGTCGTAGTCCAGGCCGCGCAGGCTGTGCAGCTTGGCCAGCGCCCGCTGGCCGGGCACGAGGTTCTTGGCGCGCCCGGCGTTGTAGTTGGCCGGATCGACCTCGGTCACTTGCAGCAGGGTGTTGAGCGCCCGCGACTTACCGGCGCCGGTCTCGCCGAGCAGCGCGATGCGCTGCGCGCCGAGCTCGTCCATGCGATGGAGGGTGTGCGCCGCGATATTGCGGATGGTCGCGACCTGCTGCAGTGCGGCGGTGGAGCCATCCTGGCTCGACTCCATGGCGTCCTGCAGGCGCTCGAGGCTCGCGATGAACTTTTTCAGGAAGGCGCGGGGGTCCTGGCTGGCGTCTGCCGGACGGACCGCGCGAAACTGCGCCGTGACGGCGCGAAGCACGGTCGTGGCGTCGTCGTCTTCCTCCCCATCGCCCTCGTTCTCGTCCTCGTCGCGCCCGCCGTCGGTGTCGGCCGCGCGGCCGCCGGTGCTGCCGGTGCGCCGGGCCGGCGGCCCGCCGCCGGGCGTGGTCGGGTCGAAGCTGAGCTGGACGAGGCGGTATACGACGATCTGCTGGAAGAGCTTGAAGTAAACGTCGGCGCGCTTCTTCTCGGCCATGGGCTTGCTCGGGTTGTAGTTCTTGGTCTGCGTGAAGATGTCCCAAAAGTACGGCTTCCAAATTTTGTCGTCGAAATCGGCGTCGGTAAGGTCGGCCGGGTCGCGGTCCGGCAGGTACTTGCGCAGGGCCTTGTGCAGGGCGACGTAGAGCCCGAAGTAGTCGCACACGGTGTTGTTGATCTGCTTGTAGCGGTCGCGGCGGGCGAAGCGGACGATCGCGTAGAACTGCTGCTCGTGGTCGCGGTTGGTGGGGTCGGGCAGCGGCGGCAGCGGCGGCAGGGCGCCGCCGCTGTCGTGGGCGCGGTTGGTCGCGTCGCTGCCGTGGAGGCGGAGACCCAGCAGCCGGTCGGCGGCCTCTTGCTGCTGCTGGGCGTTGGCGGCCGCCATGGCGGCGGCAACGAGGCGGCCCGGCCCGGGCGGGGCGGCCTCAAAGGGCAGGGCGGCCTGGGCAGGGCCGGCGTTCAGCGTCGCTGGTTGCCCGCCGTTGGGATTAATTGTGTGAATTTGAATTTTTTGGCGCGAAGCAAACGTCGGCCTACTGCGCGCGATGGAAAAAATTGGCGGACGGGAAAAAATGCGCCCGCGATTTTTAGCCACATTGCACACACGCCAAACGACGATGCACAAAGCGAAACTTTGCCAAGGACGCACCTGCGCACGGCACAGCGGCGGCGGTGGCGACGGCGAGGACGTTGGCGCTGTTGGTGGCGATGCGCGTTGTCGACGGCGGCTGGCGGCGCTGGCGCGCTTTTTCCGTGGCGTTGAGGGGAAAGCGCGTTTGGTGGGGAAGATTTTGCAGCCAACCGCACTTTTGCGCCGCCGGCACGTACGACGTCGGCCAGCCCCGCGTCCGACGTTGACGAACATGACGTCGCATCCGCGCCTGCAAACTAAGCGCCTATTTCGTGTGGGCGTGTCGGGGCGAAGAATTCGACGCCGACGAAATGACCATCGTCAGGTGTCGCCATTTTTCTGCCCCAGCCCTATGTGCGACTGGGCGAGTTCCACCCCATTCTGCCGGACACTGCACCACGGCGTGGTGCACCATGCACTTTTGACACGTGGGTCACGTGTGGGGCTGATGCCTATCACTTCTGCACAGCCCACGACATTGCAGCGCCGCCCGCCTGCCCTCCTGTCCAAGCCCATAGCCGCCACTGGCTTTTAAGCCCCAACCCCAACCCCTGCGCGCCAACCGCACAGTGCTCCATGCACCGCGGTGCTCATTTCCGCGCGCGTAGTCATGGAGGTCCGCCGGCGAGCTTTCAAGACCTGCTTTGCGGCAACCGCGGCCGCTGCCGCTGCAGCACCCGACGGCAACAACGACGCTGCCAACGACGCGGGCGCGCTCGAGCGCCTGTGCGCGAGCCTCGTGCGGTGCGTGTGCCGCTCTACCTTGCGCGACAGCAAGCCGCAGCAGCGGCGCCGGCAAGACGACAGCACCGGCGGTGCCGACCCGCAGCGTGGCGTGTTTAAAGATCTTCAAAACATCGCTCGCCAAGAGCGCCTACGAGCGCCGGGGTGGCCCAGCTGCCTCTTCGACGTGCGGCCGCGTGCGCGTGAGCAGTTGCCCGGAGGCGGTGAGGAAGGGGGGGCGGAGGAGGCGGAGGAGGAGCAGGGCGAGGAGGGCGACGACGACAGCGCCAGCTTGCTCAAGCAAGACCCAGAAGTCTACCTCGACCTAGAGACTAGAGTTTCTACATAAAAGAGCGTGCTGATATGTTTTTGCGGCTATTTTGACGGGAGGGAAGTGTATTTTCGCTGTTTTAGAAATGTGGAATGTAAAGATTTGGAGCGATTAGAGCGGCAAAACGACGTCGACATCAGGCGCACCACACTTGCTGTTTTCTGCGCATTCGAGCATCGACCTCCGCCGTCATGCTGTGGGGATCCCTTGTACACGTAATTATTCCTCGGCGCTATGTACAGCTATTTGGACGTTCGGACTTCAATTTTTTTGGATCACCCCCCCGTGGTGCCGCCCGTCGCCCGGCGTTTTGTGGGCGAGGCACCGCGTAGCCTGCACCGCGGTGTTGGCCGGTGCGGGCAGATCGCTGACCACTCACCTGCGGGCCGCGCGCCGTCACAGCGTCGCGCAGTGTTCGTCGCAGCGGACGAAGCGGGCCGCGGGCAGGGCGAGCGTTCGTTGTAAGACCCCCGATCCAAGAGGCGCCCGTCAAAATGACGTCACCCAACCCCCACTTGATGACGTCATCCATGAGGCGCCCCGGCGGACGCGGCGGCGCACCACGCAGACCAGCGGAGGCGCAGGCGCGCGGCGCAGCACGCGGCCGCACGCGGGCGCGGACGGCGGCTCGCGGACGCTGGGCACCGCAGGACACGGCGAGCGTGGGCGGCCACGGCAGCGGGCGGGACCGGCATCGCGTCGCTTCGGCGGCGGACGGCGGAGGACGCGCGCGCGCTGGCCGACGCTGAGGTAATAAAAGCACCGACGCCGGTCGTTGCCGCCGGCCAGCGGTCGCACCACGCCATGGACGTGAGCGGCGCGACCATCCTGCTGCACAGCGAGGCGACGACCGCCGGCGCGCGCGACATTGTCCTGCCGCACCAGGTCACGCCGACGGCGCGCCCCGCAGCCACCCCCGCGCCGCCCGGCCAGCGCGCGCTCACACCGACCGCTCCGCCGCCCGCGGGCCGGGTTCCTGGTGCGCAGGTGGACCCCGTGAGCCGCATTGCGCTGGACATTGGCGGCTCGCTGTGCAAGATTGTGCACTTTGCGCCCGTCCCGGCGCGGCCCAACGGCAACGACGCCGCCGACGGCCTCACCGGCGGCCGGCTCCACTTTGAGCGGTTCCTCACGCAGGACACCGACGGCTGGCTCGGCCTCCTGCGCAAGCTGGTCGAGGAGAACCGCCGGCATGGCCGCACCACCGTACGGCGCGCGCGCGCGCTGCGCCGCGTGGGGCCGACTTCGGCCGCGTGCTGACGCCTGCTGCCCCCTCCACTTCCGTCTGCGCTTCTGCATGGCGCCGGGCAGGTGCTGCATGCGACGGGCGGCGGCGCGCTCAAGTACGCCGCGCGCGTGAAGCAGGAGACCGGCATCGACCTGCTGCCGCAGGACGAGATGCGCTGCCTCATCCACGGCCTCAACTTTCTGCTGCTCGAGGTGCCGTACGCCGTCTTTACCTACTCGGCGCGCACGCCCATGCAGTTCCACGACTCGCACCTGCGCTCCGGCCGCTTTCCCTACCTCCTCGTCAACATCGGCTCCGGCGTCAGCATCCTCCACGTGCGTGCCAGCCTCCCGCGCCGGACCCCGCGCGCTGCTGGTCGCTGAGGCCGCCGCCGCACTCGCCCGCGCCCGCTGCCTCCCGCCCCTCGGCCGGCAGGTCACGAGCGAGACCAAGTTTGAGCGCGTGGGCGGCACGAGCTTGGGCGGCGGCACGCTGTGGGGCCTGATGTCGCTGCTCACCGACTGCAAGGACTTTGACGAGATGCTCGCGCTCGCCGCCACGGGCGACAACTCCAAGGTGGACATGCTCGTCGGCGACATCTATGGCGGCGACTACGCCGCCATCGGCCTCAAGGCCAGCACCATCGCCTCCTCCTTTGGCAAGGTGCGCCGCCGCGACGGCGCACGCGCGCGCGTGGCCCGGCCACGCGTCAAGACTCACCGCGCGTCCTCCACGCCGTGGCTGCTATGGGGCCGCAGTGCTTCCAATACGCGGGCGACGCCGAGGCCGCCCGCGCCCACTTTTCGCAGGCCGACATTGCGCAGAGCGCGCTTTTCATGGTGTCGAACAATATTGGCCAGATCGCGTACCTGCACGCCCACAAGCAGGGCGTCCAGACGATCTACTTTGCCGGCTCGTTCATCCGCGGCCACCCGGACACCATGAAGACCATCTCGTACGCCATCAACTTCTGGTCCAAGGGCGAGATGGCCGGTGCGCCCTGCGCCGTCGGGCCGGCAGGGGCCGCCGCACGGGGATGGCTGCTGACGCCGGACGGACCCTGCGACGCCCTGGCCCGCCAACGCAGCGCTGTTTATCCGGCACGACGGGTACATCGGCGCGCTGGGCGCCTTCTTCGGCGACGAGGACCCGCAGTCCGCGCGGCCGCGCATGCTCGGGCCCGGCTCGCTGCAGGAGAACTTTGCGCGCGAGCGCCGGATCTCGGAGCACGCCGTCGGCGCGGTCGGCGTGCTCGACGCGGTGCGCGACCGCATGGTCGAGTTCCCGCTGCTGCTCGCGCCGCACGAGTACCAGCCCGACACCATCGTCATCCTCGACGCGGAGCAGCGCGACTTTTGGCTCACCGCGCTCGACTCGTCGCTCAGCGGCCTCGTCAAGGCCGTCGCGCACTCCATGGCCAAGAGCGACGCCGACGTCACCGCGCGCCTCGACGAGTTTACCGCGTACGGCCGCCGTGCGGACGCAACGCGGAGGACCGGCGGGGGACGGCCTGACAGTGCGTGCGTCCTGCATCGGGGGCTGGGCGCCCGCCCGCAGCGCGTTCCGCGAGGCGCTGCAGCGGCTGCGCGACGAACCGCTGGCGTTTGGGCCGCTCTCGGTGCGCTCCCTCCTCGACCTCCGCGAGCAGGTGCGCGCGGTGCGCTGTGCACGCTGAGGCGACGCGCTGCTTAACCGCCCGCCCTGCCCCGCCCGCCGCAGCGACCTACGGCTGTGTGGCGCGCTGGGCATAGTTCCTGCACGAGTACGTCGCAGCGGACCCGATGGCCGCCCTGAAGCGGTGGGAGACCGCCGACGCCCTGCAGGACCTGCCGGCGGTGCTGGCCAACCTGGACCGCCTGCCGCTCGACGAGCGGCGGCGCCAGCTCATCCACGGCCTCCTGGCGGGCAACATGTTCGACTGGGGCGCGCACGCCGTCGTGTCCAAGCTGGAGAAGGGCGCGTTGACGTTCGAGACGGCCGGCGCGACCGTCCGCCGCCCGGCGCACCTGGACGACTCGGCGCAGTTCTTCGAGCGCATGGACCGCCAGGGCCCCTACCGCCGCGCCATCATCTTTGTCGACAACGCGGGCTACGACATCGTGCTGGGCGTCTTCCCGTTCGTGCGCTACCTGCTGCAGCAGGGCACCGAAGTCGTGCTGGCGGCCAACCTCTTGCCCGCGCTGAACGACATCACGTACCGCGAGCTCCTTGGACTCGCCGACGCCATCGCCCAGAACGACGACGTCGTCAAGCAGGCCATCGACAGCCGGTGCGTCCCGCGCGCGCGCCTGCGTGCGCACAAAGGCGCGCGTGCGGCTCACTGCTTGCTGCGCTTCTGGCCGGCGCGAACGGACGGGCATGCGCAGGCGGCTGCACTTTGTGCCGACGGGCCAGGCGTCGCCGTGCATCAACTTGGCGCGCATCTCGGAGCGGCTCGCCCTGCTCGCGCTCGGCGCCGACCTGGTCGTCATGCACGGCATGGGCCGCGCCATCCACACCAACTACTACGCCCGGTGCGACGCGCGCGCACGTCCGCACATGAGGCGGCGGCGGAGGCGGAGGCACACGCTGACCGGGGGGGGCCGTCGCAACCTGTGTTTTCCGGTTTGGCGCCCCACGCGGGGCCGCACAGGTTCAAGTGCGACGCGCTCAAGATTGCGGTCATCAAGAGCGAGGTGGTCGCGCGGCAGATCGGTGCCAGCCTCTTTGACGGCATCGTGCGCTTCGAACCCGCCGCCACGCTGCCCACCGCCGCGGAAGCCGCCAGCAGCGCCGCGGCCACCGCCGTGCTGTGACGCGCAAACCTGTACATCGCCGTCTGCATGCTGTACATTTTGCAAGCGCGTGAATGCCTGTACAAACACCCGGGAATGCAGTGCCATGTTTTACACGACGTGTGCACGCTCAGCAGACCACGCGCCAGCTGTCTGGCAGCCCCATGGCGGCGCACGCGGCGGCATCGACGGGGTCGCCCACGACCAGCGGGTAGTACCGCCAGCCGAACTGGGCGGCGACGATGAGCACGGCGCCGACGGCGACCGCCGCGCCGGCGCGCGGGAGCGGCGCCACCGCGGCGTCCACGAGCACGCCGAATAGCAGCACACCAAAGTACAGCGCCGGCAGGTAGTGGTGCAGGAATAGGTTGCGCTTCATCAGGAAGAACGGCAGGTAGTGCAGCGCCCACCCGCCAAAGAGGAACCACCCCGCGCGCTCGGCGCGCGCCACGGCGGCGTGGGCGCGCACGGCCACGCCGCGCTGCGCGGCGACGGCCACCGCCGCCGCGAGCGCGAGAAAGGCCGGCACGGCGAGGCGCGCGTCGCGCCAGACGGCCGGGTTGCCGGCAAAGTAGACGAGCGCCTTGTCCTGGGCCCAGTAGCCGATGCCGCGCGTAAGGAACGGCCAGTCCGCCGGCGGCGACTGGTACGGGTGCGTGCCCACCAGCGCCTCGTTGGTGGCCGCCATCAGGCGCTGGTGCTCCCACAGCTGCCGCCACAGCGGCAGCGTCGGGCGCTGCGCCACGGGCGCATCGGGCGGCGCGCGCCGGTTGACGTGGTTGTCGATCACCCAGTGGCCCTCGTCGGCGGTGCCCCAGGGTGCGCCCCGCGCGCCCGGCGCCGCCGGCGCCGCTGCGGTTGCGGCGCCGCCGGGCCCCGGCGGCGGCCGGCACGCCACCTCGCGCTGCTGCGCGGCCCACTCGGGCAGGGGCGTCGCGGTGCGTGAGACGAGCACGCAGCCGGTCTGCAGGTGGCGCAGCTGCACGACCGACGACCACGCGTGGGTCACGTTGGGTGTGCCGGCGCCCGGCACGAGCTCCTGCACCACCTCGAGCATCCACACGGTCGCCGGGTCGATCAAGGACGCGCCGCCGCCGGCGCTGCCGCTGCCCTCGCTGGCCGCCACCTCCCACAGGCCGGGCGAGAGCGGCGCGGCGTGCTGCGCCGAGGCGCGCAGGAACGCCTGCGTCGCGCGGTGCTGCAGCCGCACGAGCGCCTTGGCTTTGACGGGCGCGCCGTTGGCCTGCTGGCCCCGCGCGCCGCCGCCGGCCTCGACGTACATCTGGACGGGCGTCAGGTGCGGCCGGACGACCCACCAGCTGTTGGCGTCCTTGAAGGTCGAGAGCGTCACCTGCTGCTGGCGCGAGCCGGCCGGGTACCGCTGCGCGTGCGAGTGCAGCAGCAGCGCGCCCTCCGGGCTGTGCTCGCTCGCGCCGACGTGCCGCAGCATGACCTCGGAGCCCAGCGCGACGTCGGCGGGGATCTTGGGCGCCGTGGGCGACGCGGCCTCGTGCGCGGCCTGCAGCGCGGGCGGCAGGAACGCCAGGCCGGGGCCCGGCCGGTTCAGCAGGCGCAGGTGCGCCGCAAACAGCAGCGCGTAGATGGCCAGCGGCACGGCGATGAGCGCCACGGCGCGCGCGGCAAAGTGCGCGGCGAAGCGGCCCAGGCCGACCCGGCGGTCGCACAGCAGGCCGTACAGGTCGCGCGCGGTCGACAGGCCGATGAGCGTCACCACGAAGAGGCCGACCCACTTGATGCTCGTCGCCAGCCCCAGGCAGACGCCCGTGGCCAGCAGCGCGGCCCAGCGGCCCCAGCCGTCGGCCGTTGCGGCGGCGCCCCAGCGGAAGCGCGCCCACGCGCAGGCGGCCGCGGCAATGGCCAGCAGCATGGGCGCGTCCAGCAGGATGTACCGCGACTGGACGGCCAGCGCGGTGTCGCAGAGCAGCAGGCCCGCGGCCAGCGCGGCGCCGAGCGGGCTCGCGCCCAGGGTCACCAGCGTGTCGTAGGCCAGCGGGATCAGCAGCCCGCCGCTCACCGCCGACACCAGCCTGGGGCAAGAAGCGATCCGGCGGGCGAAAACCGGCCAGACATCTTAGTGCCAGGCGCGGAAAACTGGCTTGCGGCCGCCGTACGTGGTGTACCGCATGGCCGTGTAGGGGACGCCGGGCGGGTACGGCAGGCCGATGGCCTCGAAGCGGAAGCTGCCATCAAAGCCGGCGAGGTAGCCGACCGCGGCGAAGAGCAGCTTGCCCAGCGGCGGGTGGACATCGAAGAAGAACGTGCGGGTGAGGTAGTGCGCGGCCTGCCCACCAAAGTGCACCTCGTCAAAGACCACCGAGCCGGGGTCGCTGAGCCGGTGGGCGCGCGTTGCACAGCCCACCGCGGCGAGGAGCACCAGCACGACCGCGTGGCCCAGCCGGGTCGTCCACCAGCTCCGAGGGCCAGGCAATCGCCTTGGGCCGTTGGCGGTGGCGGCGGTGGTCGCGTCGTCCGTGCCACTGGCGGCCTTGCCGGCGGCGGCGGCGGCGCCCTGTGCGGCGTCGCCGTTGGCGGCGGCCACGGTGCCGGTGGCGGTGGCCGAGGCCGGCCCACCGCTCACGGTGCGGTACCTGAGCGTCTGCGCCGCATGGCCCGCGGGCCGCCTACTCCGAGCCGCCGTGGACGCCATTCGACCTATTTCACGCACTGCCGACTACGACCATGGACCCGGCCGCGCCCCGGCCCGTAGCCGGCCGTCAAAAGCGCCCCGACTCCAGCAGTTTCAAGTGCTGCACGACCGACTCGTGGCCCTACTGCCGCTGCGAATGCATGTCCTGCCCGCCAGCACCTCCCGCCCCTCGCCCTCGTCCTCGTCCTCGTCCTCGTCCTCGTCCTCGTCCGCTGTGCGCTGCGCCGTCCAGTTTTCTTGGAGCCAAAAATTCCATCCGAACGTTCCAGAACCTTCGCGAATGTTCTGACTTCTGAACCCCTTTCCAGAACATTCGATTCGTTTCTGGAAGGTTCTGATAGGCCGTTGCATAACGTCGTGGGCTAGGGTTTGGCCTGCAAATTTTTCCTCCAACAACAGCGCAACGCGAGCGACAACGGTGCGGACGAGCCCGACGACGCGGAAGACGCCGCCCAGGGCCTCGAACCGGACAGCAAAGGGTACGCAGAGAATGGGCGGGCACGCCGAACCGACAAGATTGGGACGATGGCAGGCGTTGATTGACGTGAAGGCCCGCCACCGGGCCTGATGGGCGACCCGCGTGGCATCCTGCTCAGCCAGCCGACGCCAGGCTCGTCGACAGCCCAAACGGCAACGGTACGGTTTCTATGGCCCCAACGTCGCTGTTTGCAGGCCGCGCTAACCACACGAGCCTTGACGGCGGTGCTACTTCGCTGTCATGATCGCCGCCAGGACTGCTCTGCTGGCTAAGTCGAGGACGCGCTTTTGGCGGTGCGACCCAACAGCCCTCCCCCACCACGCCTGGGCCTTGCACGCGGCGGCTGGGCACGGACGCCGTTGACTGCCGTGGGCTCTGTGGGCGTCCTTGGCTGTTGCACAGCAGTTTCTGATTGGCAGGCAGACCTGCCGCTTGGTGGGCCCGGCGGAGTCGCCTGCTCCGACGAACCTTTTTCGTCCAATTGCGGACTCACCGCACGCCCCCCTGCCTGGCGGACGCGGTCGTCTCCCTTCCGCAGCGCCTAGCAACCATGGCGACCATCAACAACAAGTTCCAGCAGCGCAAGCCGTCCGTGCGGCCGGTGAGCAGCAAGGCCGTCCCGCCGACCAGCAAGGCCGACAAGGCGGTCGCCCCGTCCACCCCGGCGACTCCTACCAAAACCGGCGCGCCGGCGGCGGTGCGCACCGAGGATCAGCTCCGCGGTACGGCTGCAACACCTCCTCTCACTGACGGCGGCGGTCTCCTTCACGCCTGAGCTGGTGGTTAAGCCGTTTGTGTCCCATCGCTGCTCCTGCCCGCTCGCAGAGGAGGAGGTGGAGCAGAAGCTGCGTGCCTTCGACCTCGACATGCGCTTCGGCCCGTGTCTGGGCATCACACGGCTGCAGCGGTGGGAGCGGGCGCACGCCAACGGGCTCAACCCGCCCGCCGAGATCAAGGAGCTGCTCGAGGCGACGACCAACCCAGCCCAAAAAGAAAACCTGTGGCGCGACTACAAGGACACGCTGTAGCTGGCCGCACGACTGGCCAGCGTCGCTAGGCCGCTAGGGCACGCGCCCGCGCTTATTTGGGTGTTTTCCGTGTAGTTGTAGTAGATGTGGCGGCGGGACTGTACGACTGATGGCGATGGGAGCGACTGTTCGACTGAAATTTTCCCTTGTACGCGCGCCGGCGAACCAGCATAAATGCGGCGTTCCGGCAGCACCCAGAGAAGCCCCGTGGACGCAACCCAGCCAAAGTGCGGCTCACACTGCACGAGGCACCGCGGCCTCGGCGTCTTTGAATCTGTGGGAGTTTGGACAAGGTGGGCCACCGACCACAAACTTCGAAGCGGGCCAACGCAGGCGTATGGCTGCGGCAGTGGCCGGATACCTACATTGCAAAGAAAGCGGCGTGTGGTTGTACAACAAAAGGCGCGGCGCAGCCGTCTATAGCGCGAGCCCGTCGCACTCAACTGCTGCCAACCAACTCGGCCACCTTCTTGGCGATGTCTGCCTCGGATGCGTTGGCCAGCGAAATGGACTTTTCCACACCGCGGTCTGCCGCCGCGCCCGCTCGCCCGCCAGCCAGCTTTCAGCATTGGCTCGCTGTCAGTACGCGGTCCATGCGCGGGTTCCTCCGCCGTCCACCACGGCCGCAGCGGTGGGCGCGCGCACCGAAGCGGGCGACGACGCGCGGCGCCGCGTGCTCGGCCTCGCGGATCAGAATAGGCAGCTTGGGCGCCGCCTTCTTCATCTCCAGGTAGTGCTGGTTAACAAAGTTCCTGCGCCATGGTACCGCCCGCGAGCACCGAGGGTGGCCAGCGCGCGGGCCCGGCAGCAGCGGTGAGCCCAGCCGGGAAAGCCGGCCGACCACGGCTCGCAACGGCGCGCGCGGTGCGTACCGGATGCCGGCGCTCTCGGCGCTGGTCTGGCTGAACTGGATGCGGAGCTCGTGGAGGCTCGTGTTGAGGAGGCCGCGCCACGCCATGGTTCGGCCCGTCGCACCGCCGCTCGTCGCGGCAGGACCAGCCAGCAAGGCAGGACGAGGATAGACACACGTGATCTTTGATCACGTGAGAGCATTCGCTGCGGTGGCGGCGTCCAGCGCTCCACGCACGAGCTACAGATGCGCGGCGACTTGGAAGGGCCTGGATTGCGTGCTGTACACATGGATCAATACACATGCAGCTGTACCAAAAAAAACTTAGGGTGCTGGCTTGGATGGCCGCTTCGCCTTCTTGGCGGGCTCCGCCAATCGGTCGCCAAAGGTCCGCAAGTCCGCGGCAAACAGTACCTGCATGCGGCAGCCATCCATCTAGGCGCACAGTGAGGGTTAGGTGAGCTCGCGCGCGGGCGTGGCGACCGGCGTGCACGCGCGGGGTCCGTACCGAATGCGCCCAGCCCGCCAGCGGGCCGTAGAGGCTGCGGAAGTGGTCGCCGATCGCGCGGTAGACGGCGGGCGTGAGCGACTTGCCCTGGATGGCCAGTCCGTAGTCCCGCACCGCAATCTGCCACACGTGCGTGTCGACCGGCACGGCCTCGAGCTTGTCCTGCGCGTGCGCTCACAGAAGAGGTTGCTCGCCACCAATGCCCGTGAGACCAGTTGCGCAGACGCTCGGACGCGCGGCGGCGTGCGTCCGCACCAGCGACATGAGGCAGATGCAGTCGGCCACCTTGGGCCCGATGCCCGGCAGCCGCAGCAGCGCCGCGTGCGCCTCGGCGTAGGGGAGCGAGCGCAGGGCCGGCAGCCACGCGGGCCCGTGCTCGCGCAGGATGAGGCGCGCGGCCTCGCTGATGTATTTGGCGCGGTAGCCGAGGCCCAGCGCGCGCAGCTCCTCCTCGACGCCGTCCGCGGCCAGCGCGGCGACGGTCGGGAAGGCGTGCCAGGGGCGGCCGGCGTCGTCCGCGCCAACCGGCTCGCCGTAGCGGGCGCAGAGCTTGTCCACCATCTGCGTGATGCGTGCAATGTTGTTGCACGACGAGCAGATGAACGAGAAGACGTTCTCGACGGGGTCCTGCCGCAGCATGCGGATGCCCCGAAAGGCCGCGGCGTGCCGCGCAAAGTTGGCGTCCGCCGCCGCCCACTGCCGGTAGTGCTCGGCCAGCGGCACGTCCAGCCGGAAGTAGTCGCGCAGCAGCCCGCGCACGACCGCGTCGTCCGCGTCCGCCTCGGAGTCCGTCGCGTACCACCGGTAGTGGACGTCGTCCGAGGTCTGGCGCAAGCTGATGATTCGTCGCTGCAGCACGCTCGTCCACTCGTTGGGCCCGGTGGACCGCCACCGAAAGCTCTGCCCGCAGGCCAGCGTCAG
>Ga0180216_1001225_pt1 | contig 23495 bp, 20 predicted proteins | sample eDN3rd37CBELigMG_FD_128879 | JGI IMG/M metagenome (GOLD analysis project Ga0180216, IMG submission 128879) | Enriched Miracle-Growth compost microbial communities from Emeryville, California, USA - eDNA 3rd pass 37_C BE-Lig MG (version 2)... ...
AGCGGAGCTACCCGCGCCCACAGATCGTCAGGAACAAGATCAACAGGCACTCGCGATACGGTGCCCGAAACCGTCCTCGAACGCCATCTACCACGCCGAACTCATTCTGAAACGATCAGTAAGGGCAGCAGAGTTCTACGCGGACCACGACATCGCCCTGCGCCCGGGACGGCGGGTGCACAAGGTCGACCTGGCCGAGACCGGCGGTACGGCGGTTCTGGACGACGGCACCGAGATCGGCTTCGCGAGGCTCGCCCTGGCGACCGGGTCGGTGCCGCGGGCGCTGCCGGCTCCCGGCGCCGACCTACCCGGGGTGTTGTCGCTGCGCACGATCGACGACGCTGCGGCGATCCGAGCAGAACTCGACCGGGCCGGTCACGTGGTGGTGATCGGCGGCGGATTCGTCGGCCTCGAGGTCGCCACCGCCGCGGCGAAACGGGGAGCGGCGGTCACCGTCGTCGAGGCGGCCGACCGCATCCTCGCCCGCGTCGTCGCCGCTCCGCTGTCGGGCTTCGTGACCGAACGTCATGAGGCCCAGGGCATCCGGTTCCGGCTCGGCACGACGGTGGCGGGTTTGCGCGCGAACGATGCCGGGGCGAGTCGGCGCCGCGGTTCTCGCCGACGGCACCGAGCTCCCCGCGGATCTGGTCGTCGTCGGCATCGGCGCCGTCCCCACCGTGGATCTCGCCCGCGATCTCGGCCTCCGATGCGAGGGCGGCATCGTGACCGACGAGCACGGCCGCACCGATCATCCCGCGGTCGTCGCGGCCGGTGACTGCACCGTGCAACCCCATCCGCACCTGGCGGGCCGGCTGCTCGGACTGGAGTCTGTGAACAACGCGGCCGAACAGGGCCGGGCGGCCGGCCGGATCGCGGCCGGAACCGACCCGGGGCCCCGTGGCGTGCCGTGGTTCTGGTCGAACCAGGGCGACCTGCGGATTCAGATCGTCGGGGTCTCCGACGGGCACGACGACCTCGTGGTGCGCCGCAGCGAGGACCGGATCACCGTTCTCTACTACCGCGACGGTGTGCTCATCGCCGCCGACACCGTCGACAACCCGCGCGACCACAACGCTGCAAAACGCGCTCTCGCGAACGGCCAGACCATCGACCGCGAGGCCGCTGCCGACATCGAGGTACCCCTGAAGTCCCTCGTGCGACCCGTATGAGCTCCCGTCCCTGCCGCAGCAGGCCGCTGTGGCAGGGACGGGTTCGCACGAGACTGAGATGGCGGCACTACCCCGCCACCGGGACGGACACCCGCAGCGGCGCACCCGTGGCGGAAACCACCTCCCCCGCGGATACGTCGGGAGCCAACTCCGCCAGCTGCAGGCCGTCGTCGGTCACGTCGATCACCGCCAGGTCGGTGATGATGCGATCCACGACGCCGGCGCCGGTGAGCGGCAGGGTGTTCTCGACGAGGATCTTGGGCGAGCCGTCCTTGGCGCAGTGCTCCATGACGACGACCACCCGGCGCGCACCGTGGACCAGGTCCATGGCCCCGCCCATGCCCTTGACCAGCTTGCCCGGCACCACCCAGTTGCTCAGGTCGCCGCGCTCGCTGACCTGCATGCCGCCCAGGATCGCGACGTCGACCTTGCCGGAGCGGATCATCCCGAAGCTCGTCGCCGAATCGAAGAAGCTGGCGCCCGGGATCACCGTCACCGTCTCCTTGCCGGCGTTGATCAGGTCCGGGTCCTCGTCGCCGGCGATCGGGTACGGGCCGAGGCCGAGGATGCCGTTCTCGGACTGCATGACGATCTCCACCCCGGGCGCCACATGCCCCGGGACCAGGGTCGGCAGGCCGATGCCGAGGTTCACGTAGTCGCCGTCGGAGAGTTCGGCCGCGGCGCGCGCGGCCATCTGATCGCGGGTCCAACTCATGCGGACACCTCCTCCAGCTCGCGGACCGTGCGACGCTCGATGCCCTTGTCGGCCGCCTGGGCCACGGTCAACGGCAGCACGGCGTCGACGTAGATGCCCGGCAGGTGGATCTCGTCCGGGTCGAGGTCACCGGGATCGAGGATGTTCTCGACCTCGGCGACGGTGTACTTCGCCGCCATCGCACAGAGTGGGTTGAAGTTGCGCGCTGCCTTGCGGAACACCAGGTTTCCGTGGCGATCGCCCTTCCAGGCCCGCACGAACGCGACGTCCGGGCGCAGCGCCTCCTCGAGCACGAAAGTCCGCGGCGCTCCGTCCCAGACGAACTCCGCCTGTGGTTTCGGGGCCGATGCCACCGCCACCGCGCCGTCGGCGTCGTGCCGCAGCGGCAGCCCGCCGTCGGCCACCTGGGTCCCGACGCCGGTCTGGGTGTAGAAGGCGGCGATGCCCGCCCCGCCGGCACGCAGCCGTTCGGCAAGGGTTCCCTGCGGCGTCAGCTCGATCTCGACCTCGCCGGTGAGGTACTGGCGTTCGAGCTCCTTGTTCTCCCCCACGTACGAGGCGATCAGCCTGCGGATCTGTCGGTTCTCCAGCAGCAGCGAGTTGCCGATGCCCGGGATCCCGCAGTTGTTCGAGACCACGGTGAGGTCGCGAACGCCGGTGCGTGACAACGCCTCCAGCAACACCGCGGGGATGCCGCAGATACCGAAGCCACCGGAGGCCACCATCATCGAGTCCGATACCGCCGACACCGCGGCGTCGGCGGAGGGTGCGGTCTTGTCCATGTGTCCCCCTTCAGGCGAGTCGGGCCAGCTTCTCGAGCACCCGCTCGGGCTGTGCGGAGGCCGGGATGCCGGTGAGCAGCGCGTCACCGGCGGGAATCTCGTCGTCGTCGGACCAGAACCCCTCCGGCAGAAGCGAGATCGTGGTGCCGTCGCTCGTCTCGACCTGGTCGTCGGTGCGCAGGGCGACCACCCAGTCCAGGTGCGAGGCGATGTTGGTGATCGCGCTGTAGTCCGACACCGACTCGGGCTGGGCGATGGGATCGCCGACGCGGGCCCGGGCGTCGAGGAGGACCAGCGCCACCGGGAGTTCCGAGAGTTTGCCGAGCCATTCGGCGATGTAGGTCGACGCCATGTCGGCGCGATCCGGGTCGATCTCGTCCAACCCGGTACCGGCGACGCCGTGCGCACGACCGAGCCAGCGCGCCGGCGACGGGAGCGAGAGGACCAGCGGACGACGGGCCGCGTCGGCCAGCGTCTTGGCGGTGCGTTGCACACCCGCGACGCCGTCCTCGTCGGCCAGCAGGGTACGGAGCGCATACCCCGTGCGGGAGCGCGCGCCCATCGCGGCGACCAGTTCCGGATCGGCCACCAGGTGCGCGCCCTGGACCGCGCCGACGTCGAGCCAGGTGGCGTCGGGATCGAGTAGGGCATGGACCTGGCCCTGGTGCCCGGTGAGTGCGGCCAGGTCGGCCCACGGGATCGGCTGACCCTGGCGGATGACCGCGGTGGCGTAATCGGTGTGATCGATCAGGACCGGACGGGTGCGCCCACTGGCCGGCGAGGCGATCAGAGACTTCAGCGATGACATTGGTTTCTCCAGTATCGGTGTCGACCGGAAGGCCGGGTGCACCCGCGCGGGGTCACGGGTGCACCCGGCCGACCGGATCAGGCCAGTCGTCGGACGTTCTCGCCGTACTTCGACTCGAGCTCGGCGATCCGGGCCTCCAACTGTCCGATCTTGACCTCACGGCGGTCCGGGATCATGATCGGCGGCAGCTCGGCCAGCGGGGCGACCACGCGCTCGGGGCCGTCGATGGTGAAGACCGTGGCGGTCAGCTCCTCGACGTCTCCCCACGAGCCGTAGTAGTGGACGTCGGCCGGCGGCTCGTCCTGGACGAACTCCTTGCAGAACTCGTCGAAGGGCTTGCCGCGCTCCAGCCGCGCCTTGCGGGCGGCATCGCGCTTGGCGTTCGTCGCCTCGACGTCCAGGCGGAAGTTCACCGGGTCGTAGACCACGCCGAAGATGTCCTCGGCCACCTTCTGGGTGATGCGGCCCAGTTCGGCGTCGTGGACCACCGATTCGGGCAGACGCTCCAGCGGATCGCCGTAGCCGCCGCCGGCGCCCTGGCTGATCATGTACAGCTCGCCGTCCTTGGCCAGGTCGAACTGCAGGCCCATGTGGTAGGTCGAGTAGCGACCGTCCTCGAAGGGCTGCTCGTTCATGACCTTCTCGATCGACAGGTCGAACTTCTTCGGGTCCTTGCGGATGTGCTCGTATACGTTCGTGCCCTTGACCATGCACAGCGGGTATGTGCCGCAACCGTATCCGCCGTACATGCCGTAGATCGAGGAGAACTTGGCGCCAGAGGTGACCGTCATGAAACCCCACTGCGGGGTGCCCTCGGCGGCGACGATCATCTCGTAGCCCATGCCGCCGGTGAACTTGCCGAAGCCCATGTTGTCACGCACCAGCCGCTTGGAGACCAGCTGCATGAACGGGACCTCTTCCTCCATGACCTCCTGCTCGGCGGTGTCGGCCATCGCGCAGAACAGCGGCGAGACCGCGTCCTCACCGTCACGGAAAGGCTTTGCGCCGCCGGGCATGCCGTTCAGGTCGGCACACAGGTTGCCCACCATGTCGCCGTGCTGGGTGATGCCGCCCCACAGGAAGGTGTTGATCTGGTTGAACCAGTTGGCCACCACGTTGGAGTACTTGTTCGGCGTCGAGAAGCTCATCCGGCTGTAGAGCGCCTGGAAGGCCGAGAACCCGCGGAACGACGCCTGCAGCGACTGGCCCATCGGGGCGTCGTACGACGCGTCGACCCAGGTCCCCTCGTCGGAGATGATCTCGATGCAGCTCATCGCCGAGGTGCAGCGCGGCAGGTCCGGCCACCAGAACGCCAGGATCGCCTGCATGAACATCGATTTCACCGAACACAGCGGCGAGTTGATGGCCCGGTTGAGGATCTCCGGCCCCGTCCCGCGCAGGTCCACGATCATCTTGTCGCCCTTGATCGTGATCTTGCAGGCGAACTTGATGAGGATGTTCTCCTTCAGCGTCGAGTCCATGAACTGGTCGAAGCGGTAGGTGCCGTCGGGCAATTCGCTGATCCGCCGGCGCACCTCGGCGTCGACGTCCTCGACCGTGACGCGCAGGGCCGCGATGAAGGTGTCGACACCGACCTCGTCGATCACCTTGTCGATGCGCTCCATGATCTTGCGGACCGCGGTGATCTTGACCTTCAGGTCGGCCAGCTGCAGCTTGGGGTCGCGCACCGAGTGCTGCAGGAAGGTCAGCAGGTCCCGGCGCAGCTCGCCGCGCTCGACGATCTTGAACGGGCTCATCCGCAGGCCGTCGTCGAACGGGGTCTCCGAACCGGACGGCATGCCGCCGGGCTCGCAGGCGCCGTTCTCACCCTCGTGGATGGTGGCGGCCACCCAGGCGATGATCTCGCCGTCGCGGATGATCGGCATGATCATCGACTGATCGGTGTTGTGCACGTTCCCGAAACGCGCGTCGTTGTGGATGAAGCCGTCACCCTCGTGAACGCCCACCGTGGGCTCGTCCTTCCAGTACTTCATGATGTACCGGATCGGGTGGTGCAGGATCGCGCTGAACGCGATCACGCCGTGGCACGACAGGTAGGAGACGTCGCCGCTCGCGGTGTAGATCGCGGTGGTGAGGTCGCCCCACTTCGCGCCGGGTGCGGCGCCCTGGGCCTCGCACATCTCGTAACCCTCGTCGAGGGCGCCGGCGATGCGCTTGCGGATGCGCTCGACCTCGAGGCGGTCGACGCCGACGGCGATGGCCACCTCTTCGTGGTCGGTGCGTGGCGCGATCGCATGGCTGCGCATGATCTCCGGGTCGGGCCCGAGGAACAGCGTGGTCTCGTCCATGAACTTGTCGACCCACTCCTGCTCCTGCGGGGTCAGGACGCGGCTGTCATGGTCGTGAACTGCGGTCATGATGAACTCTTCTCTCGCTTGGAATGGTTTGTGGCTCAGTCCTGCAGGAACCAGACGGCACCCTGGCGGGTGGGCTCGAGGCGCCACTCCGGTTCGACGAGGAACGTGGTGTTCTCGGTGGTGACGATCGCCGGGCCGTGGATGACGTGCTCGTGGGTGAGTGCGCCCTGGTCGTAGACCGGGGTGTCGAGCGCCTTGTCGTGGCCGATGAAGTGGACGTTGCGCCGGGCCACCGGGGTCGGCTCCGTGCGGTCGCCGCCGGCGTCGAGGGAGTCGAAGTTGACCACGTCGCCGTCGACGTAGGACGCCACTCGGATGGTGTTGCACCGGATTCCGGCCTCCGGTGCGGCCGAGGACGCGCCGAAGCGGTGGCTGTACACGTCGCCGAAGGTCTTGATGATCTCCAGCACGTCACCGACGCCGTTGATGCGGCTGATGCCGTCGAGCGCCACCGCCTGGGTGAGCAGCTGATTGCCGTAACGCATGTCCACCTCGAGGCGGTACTTCACCTCATCGCCGTCGAATCCTTGGCGCACCAGGTCTTCTCGGCCGCGGGCCTCCAGCTCCTCGACCACGGCGTTGAACTCGTCGTACTTGTCGTACAGCGTGCGGGTGGTGGCGTTGTAGAAGGTGACGTGGACGCCACGCTCGTGGAAGTGCAGCTGCTTCATGTTGCCGGCGCCGCAGGCGGAGAACACCGAGGAGAACGGCGGGGCCAGGACCCGGCGGATGCCGGCGTGGCGGGCGATGCCGCAGGCGTGCAGCGGGCCGTTGCCGCCGTAGGCGAGCATGGTGAAGTCCTCGGGGAGGTAGCCGCGCACGCGCAGCTCCTTCCCGATCCCGATCGCCATCTGCTCGTCGACGCTGTCCTTGATCACCCGGGCGATGTCGATGACGTCCATGTCCAGCGGATCGCACAGGGTGTCCTCGATCGCCTGGACCGAGCGCTTGGGGTTGAGCTTGATGTACCCGTTGGCGTAGTTCTCGGGGTCGAGGTAGCCGAGCAGCAGATCGGCGTCGGTGACGGTCGGCCGCAGGCCGCCCCGGTCGTAGCACGCCGGCCCCGGGTTCGAGCCCGCCGACTCCGGCCCGATCTTGATTGAGTTGTGGATTCGGTCGTAGCTGGCGATCGACCCGCCGCCGGCACCGAGGGTGTCGAGGTGGACCATCGGCACGCTGACCAGCCACCGATCGATGGTCGGCAGGAAGTCGTAGTGCTTGACGCCGCCCTCCGGCACCAGGCCGATGTCGAAGGAGGTGCCGCCCATGTCGGTGGAGATGACGTGACCGAGCCCGGTCTCGGCGGAAAGGTGCTCGGCCGCACCGACACCCGCGATCGGACCGGAGTGGATGGTCTGCAGCGCGTCGGTGGAGTTCATCTGCGCCATGCCGCCCGAGTTGTGGATGACCAGCATCGGCTTGTCGTACCCGGAGTCGCGCAGGTTGTTCGACAGCTGCGACAACGCGTGGAACATGATCTCGTGCAGGAAGCCGTCGATGATGGTCGACGTGGACCGCACGTACTCGCCCTTGCGGCCGGACACCTGATGGCCCAGCAGAACCGGGATGGCGCCGAGCTCGTGGGGCGGGAACTCGTCGAGGATGATCTCCTGGATCGCCAACTCGTGCACGGGATTCTCGGTGGCGTTGACCAGCGAGACGACGATGGCCTCGGCACCCTCGTTGACCAGTTCGCGCACCGTCTTGCGCACGTCCTCCGGGTCGAGCGGCGCGACGATCTTGCCGGCGGAGTTGATGCGCTCCTTGACCGAGCGGATCAGCTGACGGGGCACGATCGGGTCGGGACGCTCGGCGGCCGGCAGGTTCTGCTGCATGGTGTAGTCGAGGCCCTCGCCGTAGCCGCGACCTCGAGACAGCGGGATGGTGTCCTCGAAGCCGTGGGTGACGATGGCCGCCACCTTCGGTCCCTTGCGCTCGATCAGCGCGTTGGTTCCGAGAGTCGTTGCGTAGCGGACGGAGTCGACCTCGCTGAGCACGGTGTCGCGGTCGAGGCCGGCCCGCTTGCAGGCCAGGTCGAGGGCCTCGTTGAAGCCGAGTGCCAGGTTGTGGTGGGTCGTCAGGGCCTTGGCGTCGACGTAGATGTCGTCCCAGACGAAGAAACAATCGGTGAAGGTACCGCCAATGTCGACGGATATGCGCTTCATGGTGCAGCTCCTATGTGGTGGGTCAGCGGATGTGGCCGATGGCCTTCAGTGCGGCGGTGTACTTCTGGGCGTCCTCGCCGGGTCCGTAGTTGAAGACCTCTTCGGGATCGACGCCGCGTTCCTCCCACTGCTTGCGCAGCGCGGCGACGTCGATGACCATGTCGACGGTCGGCGGATGGCCCGGCGGCAGGTACTCGACCTCGATCTGGGTGCCGCATCCGGGGCAGTAGTACTCCAGGATCCGACAGTAGGTGGGGTCGGGGCTGAAGGTGTACTCGTAGCGCTCCGGGTCGATGATCGGCTGGTGGATCTCACGCGGATCGCGGTCGTACACAAGCGTTCCCGGCTTGTAGTTGTCGTGGGCGGAGCCCATGTCGTGTTCACAGACCCGGCACACCCAGCGTTCGGTGTCCAGATCGATCACGAGGTACTCGGTCATGGGGACTCGCATCTCGAGTCCTCCTCTCAGATGTCGGTGTCTTTCAGGGCGGGGATGTCAGAGGGTGTCGGTGAGCAGCAGGTCGCCGGCGGAGGTGACGCGGAACTGCCAGCCGGGCAGCACGCGGGCGGTGAAGAACGGGCCCTCGACGATGGCCGGCCCCTCGCCGGAGTTGCCGGGCGAGAGTTCGTCGAGCACGTGCACCGGCACCTCGTCGACCTGGTCGGCGCCGCTGCGCACCCGGCGGGTCCCGATGCTCGGCGCCGGGGTCGGGGTGACCTCGGTGTCGGCGGTCAGTTCCGGCTGGGACAGTTCGGCGGTGACGGTGAACCGCAGGGTCGCGAGCTGCTCGGGGTAGTCGACCGCGTCGCCGGGGATGTAGGGCCGCCGCTCGGCGATGTTGCCGTCGATCCCCTCGATGATCAGTTCGCTGGAGACCGTGCAATCGGCGAGGGCGTACCCCTCCTGGAACATGTCGCGTTCGGCCCGTTCGACCAGCTCGGCGTGGGTGGCCGCAGCTGCCTCGGTGGTGGCGACGGGGACCGTGACCTCGTAGGTCTTGCCCACGTTCGAGAACGAGATGCCCAGTGCGGAGAACACCGCGGCGGTGCGCGGGATCAGCACCCGCTTGACGTCCGCGACGCGCGCCGCGCCCGCGGCGCTCATCGGGCCGGCCCCGCCGAAGGCGGCGAGGGTGGTGTCGGCGTCGACCAGGTGGGAGAAGGAACCGGCGACGGCTTCGAAGTACGCCTGCTCCATCCGGACGAGGGCTTCTTCGAGGCCGACCCCGAGCGGCTCGGCGATGGTCTCGGTGATGACCGCCTTGGAACGCTCGGCGTCGAGCTTGAAGGTGCCGTCCAGGTAGGTGTCCGCGTCGAGCACGCCCAGCAGGAGGTTGACGTCGGTGATGGTCGCCTGCTTGCCGCCGAAACCGAAACAGGCGGGACCGGGTGCCGCGCCGACCGACTGCGGGCCGACCTGGATCTCGCCGTCGACCACCTGGATCACCGACGAGCCGCCGACGCCCTTGGAGTGGACCTCGCTCATCGGGTAGGAGATCGGCACGCCTTTGATCGAGCCGCGCTCCCGGGTGGCGACCTGCTCGCCCTCGACCACGCCGACGTCGGTGGTGGTGCCGCCGATGTCCATCATCACGACGCGGTTGAGTCCATAGACCCGGGCCAGGGCAGCGGTGCCCTCGAGGCCGCCGCGCGGACCGGACGAGTAGGTCTTGAGTGCCACGGACTTGGCGACGCGGGAGGAGGCGCCGTCGTTGCGGTAGACCAGCAGCGGGTTGGCGACCTTGAAGTCCTTGAGCCGGCGTTCGGCGCCGTAGAGGAATCGCTCCATGGTCGGGTGCAGGAACGAGTTGATGACGCACGACCAGGTGCGGCGGGCGCCGTCGCGGTCGCCGGCGAGGTCCCAGCTGTAGATCACCGGGATCGAACCCAGCAGCTGGCGGGGGAACTTGCGGAGCAGGACGTTGCGCAGGCGGCGCTCGTCCTCGGGGTTGGCCGCGGTGACGACGACGCGCGCCGCGCCCAGCGTGGTGAGCCGGTTGACCGACTGGACCAGCTCGAATTCGAGGTTCTCGTCCTCGACGTCGACGGTCAGGTAGCGGTCGGCGATCAGGCCGTCCCACAGGTCGTTCTCCGCGTCGGACTTGCGCATCACCGTGTCGAGGTTCGACAGCGTGGTCAGGATGCCGATCATCGGTCCGCGGCGTTCGACGAGGGCGTTGGTGCCCTGGGTCGTCGAGTACCGGATGTGGTCGGTGGCGTGCAGGATCTTCTCGAGGTCGGCCTGCCCGTAGAGGGACTCCGACACCTTCTCGATGCCGCTGAACAGGCACTCGGACAGGTCGTGTGGCGTGGTCAGGGTCTTGGTGAAGGTGAAGCCCTGGCCGTCCCAGACACAGATGTCGGTCAGGGTTCCCCCGTTGTCGATGTTGATGAGTGTGGTCACTGGGGCGCACTCCTTGGTCCGGGAGTTCTCGATGGAACTCGGTTGGTGTGGACCCGGCGTCGTCGTCGGGTTCGGGAAGTGACGCAGACCACGGTGACGCGTGTCTCACACCCTCGATCTGTCCCAAGTTCGGACACTTTCGGGGGTTGGTTGTGTCCCGCATCACAGGGATGATGGTTCAGTCATCTTCCGAGGAAGTGAGGAGACGAGCGTGCCCAACGCCACGAATCGAATGCTGCGAACCGCCGCGGCCAGGGCGGATTTCCTCGAATCGGGCAGATCAGGCGCAGCGGGCGTACCCGACATCGTGGCCGCCTCGTGGGAGCGCAGCCAGACTGCCGGCGTCGACCACTCCCAGCCGTGCACCGACTTCAGCGACGAGATCGACACCGGCTCCCTGCTGATGCGCTGCGCCCGCCCGGTCCTGCGCCAGCTGGGCACCGATGTCGGCGACACCCCGATGGTGATCGCGCTGACCGACAGCCGCGCCCGCGTGATCCAGCGGATCGACATCTCGGGCGCGGTCGGACGCCTCCTGGACCGGGTGAACTTCGCCCCCGGCTTCCGCTACTCGGAGGACTCGATGGGCACCAACGGGGTCGGCACCGTCTTCGAGGCGGGCCAGCCCATCAGCGTCGTCGGACCCGAACACTTCGCCGAGAACCTGCAGACCTTCGCCTGCACCGGCGCCCCAATCATCGACCCGGTGACCCGCCGCATCGAGGGCGTCCTGGACATCTCCACGCTGAGCACGGGCTGGAGCCCGCTCATGCACACCCTGGTCAAGGCGGCCGCCAAGGACATCGCGCGCAACCTGCTCCTGGACCGCAGCCAGTCCCAACAGGCGATCTTCGACACCTACATCCAGATCGACGCCAAGGCCGGACGCCAGGCGGTGCTCGCCTTCGGAGACTCGGTGTTCATGGCCAACGCCGCAGCTCAGGCACTGTTCTCCAGCGCCGAGCAGCAACTGTTGCGCGACCACGCGATCTTCATGATGGGCCGGCGGGACAAGGCCAGCGACACCATCGCCCTGCCCGACGACCGGCTGGTGACCCTGCGGGGAACCCGCATCCTGGTGGGCTCGGAGGTGGCCGGACTGGTGGTGATCGCCGAGATCGCCTCCGCCCCGCGCTTCGGCCTCCCCGGCGACTTCGACGAGCACGTGCTGCCGCAGATCGCCATCGCAGGACATTCGTCGTCGCGCGTGGTCGGGGACCTGACGCGTCAGCAGTACCAGAGCGTCGCGGTGGGCTCGACCCCGGCCTGGGTCAGGGCCTGCGAACAGGTACGTCAGGTGCTGACCGAGAACCAACCCGCCGTGGTCATCGGCGAGAGCGGCTCGGGCAAGTTCACCCTGGTCGCCGAGATCTTCCACGACGCCTTCCCCGACGCCCGCAGCGTCAGCATCGACGCCTGCCAGATCGTCGACGAGGGTGACACCGACGTGGATCTGGACACCATGCTCGCCGGCCAGGCCGGGCCGACCCTGTTCATCATCCGCAACATCGATCAGGCGAGTACCGAAGGCGCCGAACAGATCTCGAACATCCTCAGGGCGCTGGCCGAGCACGAGGAGCCGACGTGGTGCGTGGCGACGCTGTCGGACTCGTCGCTCGACTCGGACCTGCCGTTCCAGATGCTGCTGTCGCACTTCGAGGTCGCGATCACCGTCCCACCCCTGCGGTTGCGCACCGACGACCTGCCCCAGATCGTGGCCTCGGTCCTCCGGCAGATCGCCCCCGAGCGTCGTGTTCGCCTGAGCCCGGCGGCGATGCGTGTAGTGTCGCGATACTCGTGGCCGCGCAACGTCACCCAGCTGACCGAGGCCCTCCAGCATGCACTGCGCCAGCGCCCGGTGGGCGAGATCCAGGAGCAGGACCTCCCCGGGTACTGTCAGACCACGGTCTCGCACAACCTAACCCCGCTCGAGCAGGCCGAACGCGACGCGATCGTGGCCGCCCTGCGCGAGTTCGACGGCAACCGGGTGGCGGCGGCGGCCCACCTCGGGATGGCCCGTTCCAGCCTCTACCGTAAGCTCCGCACGTACGGGATCACCGCCTGACCCTCCTCCCCTCTGCGACGCGCCACACGGCCGCGTCACCTCGAAATTCCCTGGGTGACGGCCCTTCCTGGACTCGTCGTCCAGGCGTCTCGGGAGTGGTTCCGCGCTGTCCACGGCCCGAGACTGTCCCAAGTTGGGACACGGCGACCCCCGGGACAGGTGACTACCGTCACAGCCATGGCCGAGACCTTTGCTGCCCTGTGGAACCGAGCGGTCCGTGACCACGGTGCGCGCGAGTTCCTGGTGTTCCGGGATCTCGACGGCACCGTCTCCTCCTGGACCTACGACCGCTTCGACGACGTCGTGGGCCGGGTCGCGGCCACCCTGGCCGAGCGTGGCGTCGATGCCGATGCTCCCGTCCACGTGATGCTGCGCAACTGTCCGGCGTTCATCGCGATCTGGCTGGCCGCCGCTCGGCTCGGCGCCTGGTTCGTCCCGGTCGATCCCGGTTCGACCCCGCGCGACGTCGCCCGTCAGCTGCGCCGCATCCGTCCCGCGGTGACGATCTGCGCCGAGGAGTTCGAGGAGACGGTCGCCGCCGGCGGCGCCGAGCAGGCGATCGCCCTCGCCGAGACCGCCGCCGACCTCCGGGACGGTTCGCCGCTGGTCGGTTCCGACCTGTGGCACGAGCCTGCGAGCGCGGCACCGGGCGACCGGCTCGCGGTCATGTTCACCTCCGGCACCACCTCCGAGCCCAAGGGCGTGGTGCTCACCCAGGCGAACTACGCCCACGTCGGACGGACCATGGCCGACCTGGCACAACTCCGCCCGCATCATCGCTGGTACGTGTGCCTGCCGCTGTTCCACGCCAACGCGCAGTACTACTGCTTCGCCTCGGCGATCGCGACCGGCGCGTCGGTGGCCCTCACCGCACGGTTCACCGCGAGTCGCTGGCCGCACGAGGTCGACGAACTGCAGGCCACCCATGCCAGCCTGTTCGCCGCGCCGATCAGGATGATCCTCGCCCGACGCCGCGACGACGCGCCACGGCTGAGCCTGCACCATCTCTGGTTCGCCCAGAACCTGGCCCTGGGCCACTGGTCGGAGATGGCGAGGCTGTGCGGTGCCGCCCCGCGGCAGATCTACGGCATGACCGAGACCGTCGCCGTGGTCACCGCCAACGGCCCCGATCGTCCCACCCATGACCGGATAGGACCGGAGATCGACGGTCGCGCAATCACTCTGATCGATCCGAACACCGGCCGACCGGCCGCCGACGGGGAGCCCGGCATCCTCACCGTGGCCGGGGTGCGGGGTCGCGACCTGTTCGCCGGTTACCTCGACAATCCCGCCGCCGACGCCCGCGCCTTCGTCGACCTCGACGTGCCGACGCCCGACGCCGACCATGTGTGGTTCAGCACGGGTGACCTCGCACGGCGTTGCGACGACGGCCAATTGGCGTTCGTCGGACGCGTCGACGACGTGGTCAAGGTATCTGGCGAGAACGTCTCGCTGACCGAGATCGAGGCCGCACTCGCCGAGGCGCCCGGCGTCCTCGACGCCGCGGTCCTCGCGATCGACGACCCGATCCGGGACCACGTTCCCGCCGCCTGGATCGTGCCGGCCGACAAGGACGTGCCGCCGTCGCCGGAACAGTTGCGGCAGTGGGCCGAACAGAACCTGCAACCCGCGGCGCGGCCGCGCCGGTGGACCGTCATCGACGAGTTGCCGCGCACCTCGGTGGGCAAGATCCGCCGTTTCCAACTCGCAGCACAGGAGAGAGCATGACCAGCACACGCATCGGCATCACCGGGGTGGGCCACACCCGCTTCGGCAAACTCGTCGACGACGACCTGTCCTCACTGGTGTCCGCGGTCACCACCGAGGCCCTGTCCGACGCGCAGGTCGACGCCCGCGAGGTCGACGAGGTCTTCGTCGCCCAGTTCAACAGCGGCCTCACCGATTTCGCCTTCCCGTCCTCCTTGCCGATGCGAGCCGCACCCGGCCTCTGGGGCAAGCCCATGACCCGGGTCGAGAACGCCTGCGCCTCGGGCACGGCCGCGGTCCACCAGGGCGTCAAGGCCATCCTGTCCGGGACGGCCGACACCGTGCTCGTGGTCGGCGTGGAGAAGATGACGCACGTCGACAACGCCACCGTCGGGCGTGCCCTGCTCGGCGCCGACCCGCAGCGCGCCGGGACCGATTTCCCCGGCGGCTTCGTGGGCGTCTTCGCCGAGGTGGCAGATCAGTACGCCCGACGCCATGAGATCGACGACCTCGGCGACGTGCTCGGCCGGATCGCGGCGAAGAATCATGCGAACGGGTGCGCCAACCCCTGGGCACAGGTCCGCAAGGATCTCGGCGTCGAGTTCTGTTCGACCGTCTCCGAGCGCAATCCGGTGGTGGCCGGGCAGCTGCGCCGCACCGACTGCTCGCTCGTCAGCGACGGCGCCGCCGCGCTCGTCCTGCAACGGAACCCGTCGTCGGCACTGGCCTGGGTCGAGGGGTTCGCCCACGCCAACGACCACCTCGACCCCGACCGCCGCGACATCACCGACTTCGCCGCCGGCCGGCTGGCCACCCAGCGCGCCCTGGAGATGGCGAAGCTGTCCCTCGCCGACATGTCCCTCGCCGAGGTGCACGACTGTTTCACCATCGCCGAGCTCATCGTCTACGAGATGCTCGGCCTGACCGAACCGGGTCAGGGACGCCGCGCGATCGAGGAGGGGTGGACCGCCCGCGACGGCCGGTTGCCGGTCAACGTCTCCGGCGGACTCAAGGCGAAGGGACATCCGGTCGGCGCCACCGGCGTGTCCCAGCACGTGATCGGCGCACTCCAGCTGGCCGGTCGTGCCGGGGACATGCAGCTGCCCGACGCGCACCACGCGCTGGTCCACAACATGGGCGGCCTGGCCGTCGCCAACCACGTCACCGTGCTGGCCGGTTCCTGACCGGGAGGATCGAAGGCCCTCGGGCCCACACGCCGCTGTGGAACCATCGACACCGTGAAAGCCATCGTCGTCGAAGCCGAGAATCTGTCCCTGCAGGATGTCCCCGACCCGGCGCCGGCCGCCGGCGAGGTGGTCATCGACGTGGTCGCGGCGGGAGTGAATCGCGCCGACCTCCTCCAGCGCGCGGGCAACTATCCGCCACCGCCCGGGGCGTCGGAGATCATGGGCCTCGAGGTGTCCGGCAGGATCTCGGCGGTCGGGGAAGGGGTCTCGGGCTGGCAGGTGGGCGACGAGGTGTGCGCCCTCCTCGCCGGCGGCGGATATGCGGAGAAGGTCGCGGTGCCGGCCGAGCAGGTGATGCAGGTGCCGCGCGGGGTCGACCTCGTCTCGGCCGCCGCGCTCCCCGAGGTAGCCTGCACCGTGTCGTCCAACATCTTCGACACCGCGGGCCTGTCCACCGGGGAGCTGCTGCTGATCCACGGGGTTCGAGCGGCATCGGCACCCATGCGACGCAGGTCGCGCGCGCGATGGGTGCCCGGGTGGCGGTCACGGCCCGCAACCGCGAGAAGCTCGAGCGGTGCCGAGAGTTCGGCGCGGAGATCCTCATCGACTACACGAGCGAGGACTTCGCCGCGGTCATGAAGGAGCACGGCGGCGCCGACGTCATCCTCGACATCATCGGCGCGAGGTACCTGGCCTCGAACATCAAGGCGCTGGCCACCGGAGGCCGGCTGGTGATCATCGGCATGCAGGGCGGCACCAAGGCCGAACTGCCCATCGGGCTGCTGCTCGCCAAGCGGCTCTCGGTGATGGGGACGACCCTGCGGGCGCGGCCGGTCCACGGGCCGGGAGGGAAGGCCGAGATCGTCGCCGCCACGGTCGGCCGGACATGGCCGCTGATCGAGTCCGGAAAGGTGCAGCCGGTCGTCGACCGAACCTTCCCGCTCGCCGAGGCCGCCGCAGCCCATGCCCACCTCGACAGCGGCGACGCCGTCGGAAAGGTGTTGCTGACGGTCTGAGGGCCGGGCGCCCTCTCGCTCGGTCTTGGTGCGCTGCCGGCCGCGCAGGACCTCCGTGGCGGCGCCCACGAGACGTAGGAATGCTGTGGCTCGCTGGACGGTGCGTTCGCCCAGGCCGGTGCGGGCCATGATGGTTGCCACCGAGAGCCGGGAGTTGCGTCCGGTCTCCCAATCGGCAGCAGCAGCTCGAGTCGCCGCGACTTTCACGACAGCGTCCTTACTGATGCCACCCCGTCCGTGTCTGTCTGCCAGGGCGGGGCGAATGGTGGGGTAGTAGAGGTCGTAGGCAACCTGTACCTGGATGAGGTAGTCGATATCGCTGTACCAGGCGGCGACGCCGGCATGCGCCCGCCGAGGAAGCTCGAGCCGTACTCGTGCCGGAGGCTCGAAGCGAATGACGTCGGCGGGTTTTGGACCAACGCGGATGCTCTTACTACTGCAACGACAGTTTGTGATGTCGACGTGTGTAATGGCTGACTTGGGCTCTGGCTTGGCTGATTCGGCGCCAGTTCGACCAGTGCCACACGTGGAGGAGGGTGTGTCGCACGGGACAGGCGATACGATTGAACAGTCTTCGAATCTCGTTGACGGTCAGGGGAATCAGATTGCCGTGACCGGCTGAAGATCCCCCTTTTGCGCGTCTCGGCGCAGGATCGTCAAGAACGCGGCCGCGGCCATGGACAGGTGATGTGCCGATACCACGCGGTATAGCCGCGGACCTGGTAGTGGTCGAGTCCGGTCTCGTTCTTGGCGGTCTGGAAGCATTCCTCGATCGCCCAGCGACTGCCGGCCACCCGCACCAGCTCCGCGAGTGGGGTCTCGGCAGGCCCGTAGCAGATGTAGTACGCGATTTCCTCGGGATCGGTGAGCGAGCGGCGGGCCAGCAACCAATGACCGCGGCCCGGTTCACGCAGTGGACGGATGTCGACGGCCGCCCAGTCGTAGACCCGAGGTCCCTGAGCACCGTCGCCGCAGGACAGGCGTTGCCACGCCGAGGCGTCGAGATCGGCGATGACGGTGTGGGCGCGGCGCTGCCGAAACTGCATCGAGACCACCATCTGCGACTTCGGCACCGCCAACACATGCGAGACGCCCTTCGATTCGAGCCACAATCGGAGCTTGCCGACCTGCCCGTAGGCCTCGTCTCCGGTGACCCACCCGAACGGCACACCGGCGTCGAAGGCTCGCTCGATCATGTCCTGTGCCAGTTCGGGTTTGGTGGCGAACTCGACGTCGTCGTCGATGCCGGCATCGCGGCACCGCTCACGATCCGCGGTCCAGGTCTTCGGCAGATACAACTCCCGGTCGATCAACGCCCGACCCCGGTCGGAGGCGTAGGCGAGGAAGACCCCGATCTGGGAGTTCTCGATCCGTCCGGCGGTTCCGGAGTATTGCCGGGCTACCCCGGCCGAGCGAGTTCCTTTCTTGAGGAAGCCGGTTTCGTCGACGATCAACACTCCGGTCTTGTCGTCGCCGATCGTCTCGACCACGACCTGACGTACGTCATCGCGCAGTCCGGCGCAGTCCCAGGCGTAGAAGTTCAGCAGCCGCTGCATGCCCTGCGGGCCGGTGTCTCCGGCGGCCTCGGCCAGTGTCCAGCCGTTCTTCCGTTCGACCTCCGCGAGCAATCCCCGGACATACGCCACCATCCGCCGTCGCGATTCCACCCGCGAGAACCGGTGCGCGAACCGACCGCAGAACGCCGTGAACCCCGCTGACCATTCCAACACCTCCGACTGCATGAGTGATCAATTATCACAAGTGCACCGGTGGTCACAAAATGTCGTTGCAGTATTAGAGAGTGTCTCTTATGGTCTAGATCGTTTGTGCGGCATAATGCACCGTCGTGGTCGATGCGTTGTCTTCCCGGCTGGTACCGGATGCGTTGTGGGATATCGTCGAACCGTTGTTGCCCGGATTCCGGGCGCGGCCGCAGGGTGGCGGCCGGGCGGCGCTCGATGATCGGGCGGTGTTCACCGCTATCGTCTACGTGCTCACCAGCGGCTGTGCCTGGCGGCACCTGCCGCCGTCATTCGGAGTCAGTGTTCCGACCGCGCATAGACGGTTCACGACCTGGGCCAAGGCTGGGGTGTTCGACGAGCTGCACCGCCGGGTCCTCGACCAACTCGGTGCCGGTGGGGACCTGAACTGGTCCGCCGCGATCCTCGACGCCGCGCACGTGCGGGCGAAAAAGACATCCCAGGAGCTTGGGTGTCAAGCAGCAGCCTTCTCGGCGTGATGCGCCCAGGCCGTCGTTTCGTCGTAGTGGGTGCGGGACTTGAGGCATCCGTGCAGGATGCCGACGAGTCGGTTGGCCAGCTGCCGTAGGGCGGGGCCGTGATCGAGTCCTCGGGCGCGTTGTTTGTCGTAGTAGGCACGGGCGCCGGGAGAGGCGTGCAGGGCTGAGAACGCCTGTGCGTTCAGCGCATCGACGAGCCGATCATTGTGGACGAACCGGGCCGCGACGACCTTCTTTTTGCCGGAGGCGCGGGTGATCGGACTGGTGGCGGCGTAGTTCTTGCGAGCCTTCGCGGTGGCATACCGTTCCGGGTCGTCGCCGAACTCACCGAGCACCCGGGGACCGAGCAACGATCCCAGCCCCGGTTGGGACAGGATGATCTCAGCGTCCGGGTGTCGGCCAAAATGGGCATCGACCTGCCCTTGCAACGCCTTGATCTCGTGATTGAGAGTGCTCAACACGGCGACGGCGGAGCGGGTGGTCGCGGCGTAGGCGGTGGTGATCACCGCCGCCCGGCCCAGGTGTTCGCCTCGCAGGGCTGCCTGGATCCGATCGGTCTTGGTCTCGATGTCGCGACGGCGGGCGTTCCGCAGCGCCGCAGCGATCTGGCCCCGCGTCAGCCGCGCCGCCGAGGCCGGGTCCGGTGCCTTCCCGAGCAGGTCGAGGGCATCGACTGCGTCGAGGTCGTCGAATGCCTCCAACGCAGCCGGGAAGTACTCGCGCAGCGCGTGGCGCAGCCGCTGGGTCTGGCGGGTGCGTTCGAAAGATCAAGGTCTTGTGCGCCCCGGCGAGGACCTTGATCGCCTCGGCTTCGGCGCTGTCGCCGGCCACCGTCCGCAGCTGGTGTGAATCGGTGCGCACCATGTCGGCCAGCATGTGGGCATCGGCGGCGTCGCTCTTGGCACCCGAAACACCGCTGCGTTCCCGAAAACGCGCTGCCTGCAACGGATTCACCGCGAACACTGTGTACCCTGCGGCTACCAACGCCGCCACCCACGGGCCACGGTCGGTCTCGATTCCGATCGCCACCTCGGACTCGTCGACATCGTCGCCGAGTTGTTCGCCGACCATCGCGTGCAAACGCGCGATCCCGACTACTCCTTCCGGGAGTCGCGCCTTGCTCAGCCTCCGTCCGGCCGAGTTCATCAGCTCGACATCGTGATGCTCTTCCGACCAGTCATCTCCGACGAACAACTGCATTGAGCTTCTCCCATCGTCCTCGAACTCGACCACGTTCGGCAGCGTGCGGAAGAACCATCTGCGCCCTAATGAAGCAGTGCTCACGCCGGAGCGGGCACGACATCCCATCAGCGATTCCGTTCTCCCGGCGGACGGGCAGGGGCACGATCTTTTTCCAGGACTCCACGTTGTCCAGGGGGGAGAAGTGCTCACCTGCCCGCCGCTACCGGTGACGAGTCTGCCGTATGATCGTGACCCGCTGACTCTCATCAGGGGGGCTCTCTAACCGGTCCCAGCCCGGTCGATCGAGGCAAGAACGGCTCGAAGATCCACATCCTCTCCGACGCCGAGGGCATTCCCCTCGTCACCGCGGTGACCTCGGCGAACACCCACGACAGTGTCATGCTGCAACCCATGGTCACTGCGATTCCGGCGGTGCGTTCGCGTCGCGGTCCGCGGCGCCGCCGACCCGGCCGGTTGCGGGCGGACAAGGGTTACGACTACCCCGTACACCGCCGGTGGCTGCGGGCACGGGGCATCGTTCCGCGAATCGCCCGCCGCGGCGTCGACAGCAGCGAGCGCCTCGGCCGGTACCGATGGAAGATCGAACGCACCCTGGCCTGGCTCACCGGCTACCGCCGGCTGACCATCCGCTACGAGCGCCACGGCGAGCACTTCGCTGCTTTCCTCCAACTCGCCGCGGCGTTGACCTGCTTCAAGAAACTCGCCAAATGAGACATTCTCTTATCGGGATCGGGCGATGGTGTGGGGCATGCTGTTCGGAGGCTTGCGCAGCGCCGAGGTGCGATCCCTGCGCTTGACGGACGTGGATTTCGGTCGACGTCGAATTCGGGTGCTCGGCAAAGGCTGCAAGGAACGGGTGGTGCCGGTCGATGCGGTGTTCTTCACCGAACTATCGGCCTATCTGCGCCTCGAACGGCCACCGGGGTTGACGACACAAGAGTGCTTCGTAGTACTCCGAGGCCCCACCGTCGGGGCGCCGATCACCGAGGCCGGACTGCGGTCGCTGTTCCGGCGGCACCGGGAGCTCTCCGGTGCTTCTCGGGTGCGTCCGCACCGACTGCGGCACACTTACGGCACCGAACTGGCCTCTGCGGGAATTGATCTGATGGTGCTGCGGGAGCTGATGGGACACGTGTCCCCGGAGACCACCGCCGGATACGTGCACCTGTCCGTCGAACAACTCGCCGCCGAATACGGCGCGGCCCGGGCCAGCCTGACAGGGGCACGGCGATGATCACCGCATCGACGACTGTGGCGGCGCCGGACACGGTGCTGGCCGGCTATCTCGACCACGTCGTCACCCTCGGGTTGAGCGGACGCGCTGTCCGAGGTCGCGCCCGCATCGCGGGTGTGTTTCTGGCGGAGCACCCGGATCTGCGGGACTGGATGACTCGGCCGGCAGCGGACCGGCTCATCGAACTGCGCAGCACCGGGGCGTGGCCGCTGTTGTGTCACGTTATCGGTCACGATGAGCTGCGACTGGACCTCGAGTTCGCCGCCGTCAAGAACCTCACCGGGCTCGGACGTGCCGTCGAAGCCCGCGACCCGGTCGGATTCGCCGCCGTCCGTGCCGCCGGACTGGCCTTGGGCTGGACACCGTCCTGGGTCGAGACCGTCCTGGGCGAGTGCCTGGCGGTGCTGCTCGCCCGGCACGGCGGACTCGTCAGCGGCATCACCGACGACACCATCGACGATTTCGATGCGGCACTGGCTGCCACGCAATCTTTTCCGCCGTCGTCGCGCCGGGCCTACCGCAACCGGATCGCGGGTCTGCGGCAGATGCTGTTTCAGGCCCGCATCGTCGACACACCACCACGGCGCCGGCGGTGGGCCCGCAGCTATATCCAACGGTTCGCCGAGGCTCCGATGGCCGACGCGATCCGCGCAACATTGCTGCGTTACGTCACCGTCCGGGCTGCGGTGCTGCGCCCGAAATCCGTCGAATCGCTGATCAACGACCTGCTGCCGTTCGCGGACTACCTCACCACCGCTCATCTCGAGGTCACGTCCCTCGAGGATCTGGATCGCAGTCACATCGAGGGCTTCCTTGCCTGGAACCGCGCCCGCAGCTGGCGTGGACAACGCGCCGCCGCCGGGGCTGGGCGCACCATCTCGAAGGCCGTGATCCAATCGACGGTGCTGAGCCTGCGCAACCTGCTCGACGATCTCACCGAATGGGGCTGGGAGCAGGCACCGACCCGCCGGCTCATCTTCGCCGCCGACGTCCCGAAACTCGATCAACCGCTTCCGCGGGCCCTGCCACCCGATATCGATGCCGCAGTAATGAATGCGGTTGGACAGTTGGATGATTCGTTCGCTCGCATCGGGCTGACGGTGCTGCGCGGAGCCGGTCTGCGGGTCGGGGAACTACTCGACCTCGAGCTCGGCAGCGTCATCGATTACGGACCGGCCGGGACCTGGCTCAAGGTGCCGTTGGGCAAACTCGCCACCGAACGCATGGTTCCGCTCTCGGCCACCACCCTTACGGCGTTGGATGAGTGGACCGGCGGGCGCGGTGTCTGCCGACCATTGCCACATCCCCGCACCGGAGCGTTGACCGATTTCCTGTTCGTCGCGCACGGTCGTCGTCTCGGTCAGACCCGGTTGCGCAACGGACTCCTCGCCGCCGTCGAGTCCTGCGGACTGCGCAGGACCGGCGCACCGTTGGTCGTCACCCCACACCAGCTACGCCACACCTGGGCCACCGAACTCGCCAACGCCGGGATGAGCCTGCAAGCGTTGATGGCGCTGCTCGGGCACGTCACTCCCCAGATGACTCTGCGTTACGCCACCCTGGCCTCGCCGACGCTGCGCGACGCCTACGACCAGGCCATGGGCACGATGCGCCGCCGGTTCACCCTCACCCCGGTCGGCAAACCCATCGTCCCCGACACCGTCAGCTGGCTCGGCAGCGAGATGCTCAAAACTCGTGTCGCTCACGGCTACTGCTCCCGCCACGAATCGGCCGGCGCCTGCCCCTACGCCAACATCTGCGAAACCTGCGACAACTTCGTCACCGGACCGGAATTCCGCGGCGCGCTCGAGGCGCAACGCACCGACATCCAGGCCCTCGAGGCCGACGCCCGCGACCGCGGTTGGCTCGACGAAGCCGCCCGCCACCACCGCGTCACCGACGCCCTCACCGACCACCTCCACCGCCTCGACCGCTGACCCAAATCGGCAACGAGAGGTTGATCCGGCACCGAGGGCCGGATAATCGAGCGGCTCAACAAGGAAATCAAGCGTCGAGCCGATGTCGTGGAGATCTTCCCGAACCCGGCGGCATTCCTACGGTTGGCGACCGCGGTGGTCATCGAGCAGCACGACGAGTGGCAGGTCACCCGCCGGTATGTCTCGGATGTGAGCATGGACGAGCTCCGGGCGGTGATCGCCGCCAAGCAGCACGCTACCGAACCAGCGTTGTCGTTGACCGGCTCGAGCGAAACAGCATAGTATTCACCGCGACTCGTTGATCACCGCGCATACCGCGAGCCGATCCGAAGTCCACCACTCCACGGGGCACTATCGTTGAGCTCCTGGGCGACGTGCTCGAGGTCCGCCGGGCTGTAGACACTCAGATCGGTGCCCTTGGGGAAATACTGCCGCAGCAGTCCGTTGGTGTTCTCGTTGGTGCCGCGCTGCCAGGGGCTGGCCGGG
>Ga0180216_1001230_pt1 | contig 23389 bp, 16 predicted proteins | sample eDN3rd37CBELigMG_FD_128879 | JGI IMG/M metagenome (GOLD analysis project Ga0180216, IMG submission 128879) | Enriched Miracle-Growth compost microbial communities from Emeryville, California, USA - eDNA 3rd pass 37_C BE-Lig MG (version 2)... ...
AGCCGGCGCCGGCGCCTGCGCGAGAGCCGGCGTGCCGGTCAGGCCCCAGGCGGCGAGCGATGTGGCGGCCGCCAGGGCCAGCGCCCGTGTCGCGCGATGTTTGAAACTGCGGGCGGTCATGAATTCCCCTCCTTCTGTGCGGCACCTCGTGCGCGCGATGACATGATACGGTTGCGAATCTGCACTTTAACTCTCGTGACGGTCGAAGCGATCTTATCCTCTCTCGCCGCGCCCGTCAGCCCGTGGCGGCTCAGCGGACCCCCTCCACCGTCGCGCCGGCGGGCAGCGCGAAGGCGATATATTGATTGGGGCCCGGCTCCGGCAGGTCGAGCTTGGGCGCCCAAAGGCCCAGACCACCGACCGGAATGACGATGAACTGGCGGCCGCCCACCTCATAGACGGTCGGCACGCCCTCGGACGCTGCGGGCAGATCATATTCCCAGAGGATCTTGCCGGTCGCCGAATCCCGCGCGCGGAACTTGCGGTCGGTCGATGTCGCGTTGAACAGCAGGCCGCCCGCTGTCGCCACCGGCGCGCCGCGCCCGATATGACTGCCCGTGCCGGTGATCCCCTTGTCCGCCAGCGGCTTCACTTCACCGTTGGGGAGTTGCCAGATGATCTTGCCGTCGGTCATGTCGTAAGCCGTGATCGTCGACCAGGGCGGACTGATCGCCGAGAAGCCGTTGCTCTGGATCATGAAGTCCACCGGCGACTGATAAGGGATCACCTCTCCGCCGCCATTGGGCATGTTGGCGATCGCCTGCGGGCGCTTGTCCTCGTTGAGCTTGATGATGACCGGCAGGTTGCGCGCGATCACGAACACGCGATTGTTCTGCGGATCGGCAGCCGCCATGCCCCAGTTGGAACCGCCATTATGGCCCGGCATCGAGATGGAACCGCGCACGCTCGGCGGAGTGAAGATACCCTCGTTGCGCATGGTGCGCAGTTGCTGGCGAACCTTCTCCTGATCCTTCTCGGGAATGTAGGGATTGATGTCCGCTTCGGTGAAGCTCTGCCGCGCGAAGGGCAGCGGCCAGGTCGGCACCGGCTGCGTCGGCGAGGCTTTTTCACCCGGCACGTCGGAGGCTGGCACCGGCTTCTCCTCGATCGGCCAGATCGGCTTGCCGGTGCGCCGGTCGAGCACGAACAGATAGCCCTGCTTGCTCGGCTGGACGATGATCGGCACGTCCTTGCCGTTGCGCTTGATCGTCAGCAGCTTGGGCGCGGTGGGCAGGTCATAGTCCCACAGATCGTGATGGACGGTCTGATAGTGCCACAGCCGCTTGCCCGTGCGCGCATCCAGCGCGAGGATGCTGTTGGCGAACAGATTGTCGCCTTCCCGGTTGCCGCCGTAGAAATCGTAGCGCGCCGTGCCGGTGGGGATGAAGATGACGCCGGCGTCCTTGTCGATCGTCGCTTCCGACCAGTTGTGGACGCCGCCGAACTTCTCATGGTCCTTTGCCGGCCATGTATCGTAGCCGAACTCACCCTTCTGCGGCACGGTGTGGAACTTCCACACCAGCTTGCCGGTCCGCACGTCATAGGCGTGGATATCGGCGGGTGCTGAGGTATAATCATAAGCGCCGGCGGGCAGCGACATGATGATGAGGTTCTCGAAGATCCGCCCCGGATTGTCTGTCTGCAACGGCCGCAGCTTGCTGATGTCCACATCCAGGCCCACGCGCAGGTCGACCTTGCCGTCCTGCCCGAACGAAGCGATCGGTTCACCGGTTTCCGCCGAGATGGCGCGGAGCATGCCGTCGTTGAGATAAAGCAGCCGCCGGTCGCGCCCATCCGCGCTCTGCCAGTAGTTCATGCCGCGCGCGCCGATCCGTCCCTCATTGGCGCGGCGCCAGATTTCCTTGCCCGTCGCGGCATCGAGCGCGACGATTACATTATCCTGCGCCACGACATACATGACGCCGTTGACGACGACAGGGTTGAAGCGCGGCGGCTGCGCCCCCCCGGCCGGGAATGTCCAGGCAACCCGAAGCTGGGTGACGTTCGACTGGTTGATCTGATCCAGGGGCGAATATTGCGCCGAATCATTGCCGAGATAGCCTTCCCAGTTGGGCGAGGCGGGCGCGGCGGACGCCGCCGTACGCGGGGCCGGCTGCTGCGCGCAGGCCGCGACCATCAGCCCCAGACTCGCGACGCCCAGCTTGAACGCACCGCCAAAAACCCGGCGGCGAGCCGAATGCGATTCCGACAGATGATGCACTTCCAGTCCCCCTAATCCCAGTCAATCAGCCAGTTTGCTCTGTCGGTCCGTCGCGACGCTGCTGTACGGCGGCAGGAGACTAGACTAGATTTTGTCAACTTGACAACAGCCCACTGCACTCGCCATTGACTTTGTCCGTCAAACGGCTGTGTGGCGGCGAGACCGGGCGGCCGCCCATTCGGGACGGCCGGTCGATGCGGGCCATCGGTTCACGCACTGGCAATCTGGCAGCGCATAAACGCCGGGATGGCGCGATCCCCACGCAGCCCGAAGGAAGTTGAAAAGGAGAAGCCGTGGTGCCGGCAACTGAAATAGCGAAGTGGGTGAAACTCGGATTCACGGGCGCGGGCGCCGCGCTCGCGCTGGTTGCGGTGGCGCCGCATATGGCGGGCGCCGCGACCGGCGAGGTAGCGCCGGCGGACCCGGAAGCCCAGACAGCAGCTCCGGCCGGCCCGGAAGGCGCAAGCGCGGACAAGATCGCCAAGGGGCGGGAATTGTTCAACAACTGGTCGTGCGGCACCTGCCACGCCCTCAAGGATGCAGACGCCTCCGGCCATGTCGGCCCCGCACTCGACGGCAATCCCAATCTGACCGAGGCGTTCATCGTCGATCGCGTGGCCAACGGTCAGGGACCGATGCCGGCCTTTGGTGGCCAACTCAGCGAGGAAGAAATCGCCGACCTCGCCGCTTACATTCACCAGGTCGCCGTAAAATAAGCACGGAGGCGCGGCCGGTGCGGCAGCGCTTATCCCTCGGGCCGGAGCATGGAGCCCACGCTCTCTCCGCTCGCGCTGCTTCTCCGCCCATATCCCTCACGGCTGCGGCGGCACCTCGATCAGCGGAACGGCCGCCGGCACATCCACAGGCGCAATGGGCGCGGTTTCGCTCGCTCCAGCGGACGGGCCGCTACCTGGCTGCGTGGAAACGGCCGGGAATGACGATTGCGGCGCCGAGTGGCTCGGCTGAACGGCAATCCCCTTCGCAACAACCGGTCGGCTCGGCGACGCCTTGGCCCTGACCTGCCGATTGATGCGCGGGAGACGGGAGGCTGCCGGCGCGGGTGTGGCCTGACCGGCTATGATCCGAGCCGGCGCGGCCGGTGACGGAGGAGTCGTCTCTCCCACCGGGGGCCCTTACGGCGGTGCGGCCGGCTCCGCGGCAGCCACGGGTTGTTCGCTTTGCGCCGATGCCGGCAGCGCGGGGGCAGACGTGACCGGCTGCGCGTCTTCTGGATCGCGCGCGATAGTCGATGGTTCGGGCGCCGCTGCGGGCGGGACGGGCGAGAGCAGATAGGCGATGCCGGCCGCCACCGCGAGCGCCAGCAGGCTCAACAACACAACTGGCAAACGCCGGAACACCGCTTCCCAAGCGATGGCCCGCGCCGCCGCCGCGTCGCGCGCCTGCTCCGCACGCGCCAGATCGCCCGCTCGCTCGCTGATCTTGGCGATCAGATCCGGCGGCAGATCGGGCTGGCGCAACAGCGCCCGCAACGCGCCCGGACGCAGCATGACAGGCCGGTGCGGGCCGTTCATGCCGGCGCCTCCCATCCCCGGCCGGCCATCCAAGCCCGCCGGGATCCGTTTCGCGGCGATCCGCCCGCCTTCTCGTCCATATGATGGTCCGCGTCGCCCAAAGAGGGCCACTATAGCCATGATCCGCGAGGCAGCAATGCCGCAGCACGGACGGGCAGCCCCAGGTCCTTGCAAGCAAGACCGTCTTTAAGGTCCAAAGGCAGGGCGCGGAACCTGTTCGGTCCTCTCACGCGCCAGCCCTTGCTCCAATCGGGCAGCCTTTCAGTCCGGCTTGGCCGACCAGACGGTGATCGTCCCGGCGTCGCCATCGACGCGCACCCAGTCGCCGGTCCGGATCACCTCCAGCGGGTCCTGATCGCAGTCGGTGATCGTCGGGATGCGCATCACCACCGCGCCGAGCGCCGCCTTGGTCGTCATGATGTTGAAGATCATCGCCTTGGGCGCGGTCCCGGCGAGGCGGGTCAGGTGGAACGTCGCCGACCAGCCGGACGAGCCCTTTGCGCCGGGGAACACCAGTATCTTGCCGGCGAAGCTCTGATCCTTCAGCTCATGCCGGCTCTCGATGATCGTGCCGGTCATGGCATGGACACCACCCCAGCCGGAGATCGTCTCACGCGTGACCAGCGCCTCGCCCTCGGCAACCCCGCCGACGACCTTGCGTCCCCGAATGACGGCGCGCGGTTTGTCCATCACCTCGCTCATGACAATTTCCCTCTCCATTTGCCGGTGCAGGCGGCGTCGATGCATTCGGCGGTCGTGCCGTACCAGCCTTCGATGTTCATCATCGCCGGCAGATAATGCACCTGCTTGGCGCTATCGAGCGCGGCCACCTTCGTGCCCGCCGGCACCGCCTGGCTGATCGCCGAGCATGTATCGGTCATGAGGTAGGCGCCCGCATCGCGCAGGATCTTGGTGTAGCCGTTGGCGTCCGCTGTCGCCTTGACCGCGCGGCTGGTGAAAATCCACAGCGCGCTGTTCGTATGCACCTTGCGACCTTCGATCAGCGCCGCGGCCTGGGCGATCTGTTCGATCGAATAATGCGGGCAACCGAGCATGACGTAGTCGACATCCTCGCTGGTGCCGACGCTATTCAACGATTCGTAGATGCGCTTGCGGGCGGCGGCGTCATAAACGAAGCGCTCGCCGCGCGGCGCCCCGCCGAAGGCCGCTTCCACGCTGGGCGCCTCGGGCGTGATGCCGACCATGTGATACATTTCAACACCGCCCGAGGAGGCCGCCGCCGCGCCGAAATGCTTGTGGCGGATCAGGCTGGCATCGCTCACCGAGCCGGTGATGACGGGGATGGTGTCCTGCACCGCGTCGCCCACGAAATAGCCCAGCATGCCCCATTCGAAGATGCTGTCGACCGGCACCTGCACGTCGACGCCGTGCTGACCCCGGCGGAAGGCATCGGTGTGGAAGCCCCAGTCCGGGATGCGCTTGGCCAGCATCGCCGCACTGGTCGACTCGCGCCCCTCGCAATTGGTGCGCGCGCCGATGACGGAATTGGCGAAAACCACCGCGCTCGATTCCATCCAGGCGCAATGCTCGCCCATCACCGGCACGTTGCCGGCCAGATAGGGCGTGCAGGTCTTGAGAATCTGGATGCCGTGCGCAGCCACCTCGCTTTCGTCGGACTGGAAGTTGGCGAAGGCGTCCTCGCTCATACCCTGTTCGCGCCACAGGCTCGGGTCCATGCCGCCCTGTAGATGGCAGCTGAACGCGTTCATGCGCGGCACGTCCACCACCTCGTCCGAATCGAGGTCGAAACGCGAAAAGACGGCGCGATAGTCGCCGCCGTCCTGCGCATAATATTGCTTGACCCAGGGCGGCGCCGATCCCGGCACGCCGGCGACGTTGTTGGTCTCGACGAAGCGCTCGGCTCCCAGCGCCTCGGCATAGCGCACGAGCAGTTCCATGGCCTTTTGCGTCGCCGCGCCGGCTTCGCCGTCGAGCATCGCCCGTTCCGCATCCGTCAGTTCAACCATGGCTCACCTCGTTTTCTCGTAAAATACAATATGGCGCGCCCGGCCCTCAACAAAGCTCGTCGAGCCGGGCGTGGATGCTCTCCAGCACTTCCAGCGTCACGGCCAGCTTGACCGGGTCGATATCGCGCAGCAGATCGGCGCGCAGCTCGTTGGTGATCGCCATGATATCGCGCGTCACCTCCCGCCCGCGAGGCGTGATCCGATTGTGGGTGACGCGCCGGTCGACGCCGCTCTGGTGGCGCTCGATCAGCCCGTCGCGCGCCAGCGAGTCGAGCATGTGGACCATGCTCGGCCCCTTGACCCCCACCAGGCGGGCCAACTCACCCTGATTCAGTTCCTCATCGGCGCAGGCGAGCAGATAAAGCGTCTCCCACCGCGCCATGTTCTGGTTGACGCTGCGCACGCGATCATTGGCGAGCTTGCGCCAGCGGCGGGCCGCCACCACCAACGAGCGGGTAATGCGGAAATAGGTTTCGTCGCGCGCGTCCGGCTTGCTGTCGCCATAGAAGGTGCTGAGGTGCCGCGCCGCCCGGTCGATCGAGAAACCGCCGAAATGCTGGCCGGACGCATCTCGCCCCGCACCCGGAGATCCCGTTTTCGGCGGCGATCCTTCGAGCGCCGCCTTGGGCGCCCTCTTATACCGCGTCCGCATAGATCCTTTTTCCGCCGCCAACGATCCTTCTCCCCAGATGCCTGCCGAATGCGCGGACCTGCGCACCGCGCCGCCATGGCCATAGCACGCTCCGGCCATCCGTTGACCAGTCCGGCGGCGAAAAGCAGCGCGCCCTCGCCCCTGCCCCGCCAATGCACGGATCGGGAGGGGAGAGGGACGAGAAACCATCGGCAATCTTCCGGCGCGCGGCGCGCGAACGAGGAAAAAGCGTGCCGGACCGCACGGCCCGGCACAGCTTGGGGAAATCCTAGAACACAGCGCGGATACCGGCCTTGAACATCCGCCCGACCGGGTTGAACAGCACATTGTTGCCGCTGCCGTTGGCGCCGGGATAAGCGGGCGGGTCGATATTGAACAGATTATCCACGCCGAAATAGACGTCCATGCGGTTATCCGCGCCCAGCGGCACCTTCACCGTGCCGAGGACGTCCACATAGGTGCGCGACGGCATCGCATTCGTGCTGGAACTGTTCGGCAATGTGATGGCGTAACCCGGCTGCTCGGCCCCGATGAACGCGGCGTTATAGAAGCCCTTGTTGATCCACCGCACATGCGTCGAGAAGGCGAACATCTCACCCAGCGTCAGGCTGGCCGTGCCATCGACCGTCCAGTCCGGGATGCCCGGAGGCGTGCCACCGCGCAGGCCGGTCTGCCCGGCACGCTCGACGGGGCCGACCGCATCGACCGTGATGAGATCGCGCACGTTGCTGGCCATTACCGAAAGGTTGAGCGCATTGTCGCCGCCGAGCGGCTGGCGATAGCTCAGCTCGAAGTCGATGCCCTTGGCGATCAACTGGTTCACATTCTGCACCGTGTCGGTGACATTGGTGATGATGTTGTTGCTATCGCGCGTGACCAGCGAGCAGCTCAGCGCATCGCCCTGCGAGCAGCGCGTCACGACGTTCTGCTGGCCGAGCGTGCTGATCGCATCGTCAATGTCGATGTCGTAATAGTCGGCCGAGAGGCGGAACCGGCCCAGGAAGCCGCCGGTCGGCTGCAATACCACGCCAACCGTGAACGTATCGGCTTTCTCCGGGCGAAGATTGGGGTTGGAACCGAGCGTGATCGGCACCACCGTCTGCTGCCCCCCGTTCGCGGGATCGTTCAGAATGCCCGAGGATTTGGTGATCGGGCCGAACAGCTCGGACACGTTGGGCGCACGAATGTCGCGCGACCGGGTGACGCGGAAGCGAATGGCGTCGATCGGCGCCCAGACACCGCCGACCTTCCAGGTGGTGACGTCAACGGTGCTGCTGGGAAGCAGTGCGCTGGAGCGCTTGTAATGGGTCCGGCGGATCGCGCCGCTGAGGCTCAGTTCCTCGAAAGCGGTCATGTCGCGCAGGATCGGAATTTCCGTTTCGCCATAGACCTCTGCCACGTTGATCTTGCCGGAAATCGCAGCGCCATTGCCCATGAAGAAGGCGTTGGTGCGGGACAGGGCGTCTGCATCGCCGTTCACCGAATCGCTGCGATATTCGCCGCCGACCGCCACGCCGAGCTTGCCGGCCGGCAGCTCGATGAGCGAGCCGGTGATATTGGCCGCCACGACATGCTCGGTCGTATTGTTGGTCTGGAAACCGTCAGCCTTGATATAGGCCTTGGCGGCATCGAACGTCGCTCCCTGGCCGGATCCGAACGGATTGAGCGGGACGCAGGCCGGGTCGTCATTTGTCGTGCTGGCATCGGCATTGACCCGGCAGACCGGCATGCCGCCGCTCGTCGTGGCGTCCAGCGCCTTCACGATGCGGGAGGTGACGGTGCCCCCGATCATGTCGCTGCGGAACTTGTTGCGGCCATATTGATAATAGATGTCGGCCTTCCAGTCGTTGCCGAGATCGTAGGCGGCCGAGGCGACGACCCGATACATGTCGTTCTTCACGATCAGGTCGGCCGCGCCGACATCCCGGAATCCCTTGCCGAGCGTGAAGCTGGTGAGGCCGCCCTGCGCCAGCAGCGTGCGGATATCGAGGCTCGGGTCCGCCGAAGTCGGAATGAAGGGGTTGTCGGACTGGATGGTGATGGCGGTATTACGATAGGCGACGGCACGGTGGCGGCCCTCGCTATGCCCGTAATTGACGCCCAGCTCGATGGTCAGGGCCGGCGTCGCTTCCCAGGTCGCAAAGCCCATGGCGTTCCAGCGTTCGGTCGGCGAGACGATCGGGAAGTCGAAATAGATGTTCTCGCCCGGCCCGTCATTGGTGCCGCCCTGCTGATAGAGATTGTTGGCGAGAGTGCCCTGCGTTGCGCGATAGGGCGTACCGTCGGGCCGGAAGGCGATGCCGTCGATCGGCCGCAGCGCGGGCACGAGCCGGCCTGTATAAGCCGAGGACGGTGGCGTGGTGATGCCGTTATAGGGCGCCGTCCACGGATAGACGTTGGCCAGAATGTTGTTGGCGGGCAGGCTGGTCACGCCGGGATTGCGGCTGATGTTGATGAGGCCATTCGCACACCAGTCGCGCTCGGGGCAGGCTTCCACGCCATCGGCCTTCTCATATTCGCCGCCGACCATCAGGTGGAAGTTCGACCCGAACTGCCAGCCGGCCGCCGCGCCGAACTGGCGGGTAAAATTGTCGCCATATTCCGAGAAGCCCATCTGGGCATTGGCCTTGTAGCCCGTGAACTTCTTGTCGAGCAGCAGGTTGACCACACCGGAAACCGCGTCCGAGCCATAAACGGCAGAGGCGCCGCCCGTCACCACTTCGGCGCGCGACAGCAGGATCGACGGGATCATGTTGGTATCGACCGTCGCCTGGGTGGTCGACGGCACGAAACGCTTGCCGTCGACCAGCGTGAGCGTGCGCACGGCGCCGAGGCCGCGCAGGTCGAGAATACGGCCGCCGATATAGTTGCCCGTGGTGGCGTTGAGGCCGGAGGAGGCCGGCGTATTGGTGGCGCGGAAAGATGGCAATTCGTTGAGCGCATCACCCAGATTGGTCGCGCCGCGTTCCGCCAGGCGATCAGCGCCCATGACGGACACCGGCGTCGGCCGGTCGAAGCCCGAGACGATGCGGGAACCGGTGACGACGATCGCCTCTTCGCTACGAGTCGCGTCATCCTGATCGGCCGCTGTCGCCGCGTCCGCTCCGGCAGGCTGCTGAGCCAATGCCGGGGTGGCCATGGCCCCCAGCAAACCGATGGCAAGTGCGCCCATGCAAGCGTGGCCCCGCAAGCTGGCAATGGCAATGTTCATGCTATCCCTCTCCCGCTAGTGGTTTCGTTTTCGTTAGCTAGGCAACTATCAAATACATCATTAGGTCGCAATCTACTTGTTTTGCCTTTCCGCCGGGCGCTGTGAACGGGATCCGAACCGTTGCTTTGCGGCAACAGGAGGCGGCGCAGGCAACTAACCGGAAGTTTTGTAAACCACAGCGCGACATAGCTTTTTAGGGAAAATGGGTGTCTTACCCAGTTATCGGGCATTCGCGCCAATCGCCGCACGGCGGGGATGATCTCGAATGCGTGGGCACTTGCCGATCATCAACGGCTGCTCCACATTGTTTGATAGTGGGATCGCGCAGCGGCTCGGAGCCGCGATATACACCCAACCTTCGTAGGGTGATATGTTCGCGCCTACCGCGAAGGTCAGAATCGCAACGACGCAGATGCTCCCTCTTCACACACTTGCCGTTGGCGTGTCAGGACTGGCCTATCCTTGCAGCCACAATGGGATCCAGAGGCGTGTCGCCTCCAAGGACAGCAGCGATATTATCAAGCGCGCGATGCCCCATTGCGTTGCGGGTCTCAATTGTCGCACTGCCCATGTGCGGCGTCAGGAAAACGTTCGGCAGCACCTGGAAGCGCGGATCGAGGTTGGGTTCGCCCCGAAAAACGTCGAGCCCCGCCGCGCGGACGTGGCCCCTCTTGAGCGCGTCGATCAGCGCGTCCTCATCCACCAACTGTCCTCGTGCCGCGTTCACGATTACAGCGCCCGGCCGCAGCGCAGCCAAGGCCGCCGTATCCAGGATCCCATCGGTCGCGGGACCGCCGGGCGCATGGAGCGTCAGGATGTCGGTCTCCCGAAGCATCGCGTGGAAGGTAGGAACATAGCGCGCACCGAGCGCTTGCGCGGCCGCAACCGGTTCCGGGTTGTGGTAGAGCAGCTTCATACCGAAACCTTGTGCCCGGCGAGCCACGGCCTGGCCGATGCGGCCAAACCCCAATATGCCCAATGTCTTGCCCGTGACCTGCACGCCGAGCAGTTCATTGGGCTCATGCCGCACGCCCCAACCAGCCCGCATGACGGCGAGATATTCAGCAGCGCGGCGGCAGGCGCACAGAATGAGCATCATCGTGATATCCGCCGTCGCATCCGTGAGAACATCCGGCGTATTGGTGACAATGATGCCGCGTTCGGCAGCGGCGGCGACCTCGATGTGGTCATAGCCGACGCTGTAGGTCGCCAATACCCGCACGGTTTCAGGCAAACTGAGGATCGTGGTGCGATCCAGCTTCACGCGGGACGTGACCAGCAGCCCCCGGAGTTGGTGGGCATGCGCAAGGTCGATAATCTCGGCTGCGGAGAGGCTCCGTTCCTGAGCCACAATCGCACCGAATTCCCTGACAGCACGCGTCACGACTTCATCCGGCAGAGGCGCCGAAACCAGGATGGAGGGCGCCATCAGGGCTGCCCCGCGCCGTCGTCGACCGCGGCGATACCTCTCAGGAAATCGAAATCGCAGCCCAAATCCGCTTGGGTCACGCAGCGCCGATAGAGAGCGGCATAGCCGCGCTCCGGCGCTGGAGGAGGGTTGAAGCCAGCCATACGCCGCCCGATCTCGCCGTCATCGACCAGCAGGTCGATGCGCTTTTCCGCGACGGACAGGCGGATACGGTCGCCATTGCGGACGGCATATAACGGGCCGCCCGCCGCCGCCTCCGGCGTTACATGGAGAACGATGGTGCCGAAGGCGGTACCGGACATGCGCGCATCCGAAATGCGGACCATATCCTTCACGCCAGCTTCTGCGAGCTTTCGCGGTATGGGTAGATAGCCCGCCTCAGGCATGCCTGCCGCCTGCGGCCCCGCATTCTTGAGAACAAGGAAATCATCGGCTTTCACATCAAGCGCGGGATCGTCGATCCGCTCGCTCAGATCGCGCAGATTATCGAACACCACGGCCCGCCCGGTAGTTTCGAACAGCGCCTCGCTCGCCGCCGCCCGTTTGAAGATCGCCCCTTGCGGCGCAAGGTTGCCGCGCAGGCTGATGAGTCCGCCGGTTTTCGACACGGGTGTGTCAAACGGACGGATGACCCGACTGTTGATCCAGTCGAGCGGCTCCGCGAGGCGCTCGCCGAGCGTCCGGCCCATGACGTCGATCGTATCCAGATGCAGCAGTGACGCCAGTTGACGCAGCACGGCCGGTACCGCGCCCGCTGTATGGAAATCTTCCATATAACCTTCGCCGACCGGTTTCAGGTCGACCAGTACCGGCGTTTCGTCCGAAATCTCGTTCAGGCGGTCGGGCGATATGGTGTGGCCGATACGGCCGGCTATGGCGGTAAGGTGGATGATCGCGTTGGTGGAGCCGCCCAGCGCCATGATGAGCCGCAATGCGTTCTCGATAGAGCGCGGCGTGACGACCTGCTTTGGCACGATGGGATCGGCGGCAAGAGCGACGGCGGCCCGGCCGCTCTCTTCCGCGGCGGTGAGGCGCGCGGCGTGCGTCGCGGGAATGGCCGCCGTTCCGGGAAGCGACATGCCCAGCGTCTCGGCGATGCATGCCATCGTGCTGGCCGTCCCCATGACGGCACAGGTGCCGGCTGTGACGGCGAGCCTCCCCTCGACCGCCCCGATTTCGTCCGCGTCGATCTCGCCCGCCCGGAATCTGGCCCAGAAGCGGCGGCAGTCCGTGCAAGCGCCGAGCCGCTCGCCGCGATGGCGGCCGGTGGACATCGGCCCGGTGACGAGCTGGACAGCCGGAACGCCAGCGGAGATTGCCCCCATGAGCTGAGCCGGCACCGTCTTGTCGCAGCCGCCGATCAGGACGACCGCATCCATCGGCTGGGCACGGATCATCTCCTCCACGTCCATCGCCATCAGGTTGCGATAGACCATGCTGGTGGGCGCCAGGAACGTCTCGCCAAGCGAGATGGTAGGGAACATCCGTGGCAGCGCCCCCGCCGAAAGCACGCCACGTGCGACGGCTTCCACCAGCTCCGGCATGGCGCGATGGCAACTGTTGAAATCTGACGGCGTGGCTGCGATCCCGATGACCGGCCGATCGAGCAAGGCGCTCGAAACACCCGTGGAACGGGCGAAGGAGCGCCGCAGAAAACGGGCGAATTCCTTATCGCCATAGTCGGTAAGGCCGCGCGAGAGGCCAGTGGAATCAGACATCGAAATTACCTGTCCTTCATGAGGCGAGCCGACGAGGCACCGCTGCTACTCGATTTGGATGCGGAGCGCCGTCATCAGGGCGGCGCCAGAAACGAGCCGTCGCTTCGTCGGACATGACCGGAACCTATCTCACCGATCGACCGGCAGCCGAGCATGGCCATCGTCCGGTCGATCTCCTGGCGCAGCAGCGCAATCGCATGGGCGACACCATCCTCGCCGCCTACGCTGGCGGCATAAGCAAAGGGGCGGCCCACAAAAACGAAAGCCGCGCCAAGCGCGAGCGCTTTCACCACATCGCCGCCGCGCCGAATGCCGCCATCCAGCATGACGGGCATCCCTTTCGCCGCCGCGAGAAGATCGGCGAGCATCAGCAATGGCGAGATGGTCGAATCGAGCTGCCGTCCGCCATGGTTGGAGGCAATGACCGCATCCACCCCGTGTTCGCGAGCGAGCGCGACATCCGCCGGCGCCAGCAACCCCTTCAAAATGAAGTGCCCGCGCCAGCGCTCGCGTATCTGCCGCACATGCTCCCAAGAGAGCCGGGCCTGCCCCGAAAAATCGCGTGCTGCATGGGGCGAGAGCACCGGCGACCCGCGAACGTGCGTGCTGTTCTCAAAATGCGGCATACCGTGTCGCAGGAGCGTGCGGAAAAAGACGCCGCCCAGCCAACGCGGCCGCAGGAGGCCATCCCACGCGAGCCGCAGCGACGGCCGCAGCGGCGTAGTGAAGCCAACGCGGATATTGTTCTCGCGATTGGCCATGACCGGAATGTCCACCGTCACCACCAGCGTGCGGAAACCCGCACCCTCGACGCGACCGAGCATATGGTCGATCTCTTCCTCTCCCCCGCGCAAATAGGCCTGGAACCAGGCTCCCTCGTTGTGCGGCGCGATTTCCTCCATCGGAATGAGCGAGGTTGCGCTCACCACCATCGGCACATTGGCCGCCGCCGCCGCGCGCGCGAGCACGATATCGCCCCGATAGGCGTCGAGCGCGCACAGGCCCATGGGCGCGATCCCGAACGGCGCGGCATAATCTTGCCCCAGCAGGCGCGTCTCGAGGGACCGGACGCTGACATCGCACAGCACCCGCGTTACGAACGCAAAACACTCGAAAGCGGCGCGGTTGCCCTTCAACGCCAGATCCTGCTCGACGCCGCCCCGGATGTAATGGAATAGCGGCCTCGGCAGCCGCCCCCTGGCACCACACTCGAAATCGTCGAGCGAAAGGTAGCGGCGCTGCCTCATACCGCCCTCCGGGGGCGTGCCAACATCAGCACCGACGCCGCACCGACGACCAGCAGCCCGCCCGCGATCAGGAAGGCGCCGCTATAGCTCCCCGTGCCCTCGACCACATAGCCAGTGACGATCGGCGCGAGGATACCGAACACATTGCCGCCGAGCACGAGAATGCCCGTCACCTTGCCGATATCGCCGGGAGTGTGCAGGAGGTCGCTCGCCAGCGCAAAGTTCAGCGAGATCGCGCTGGAAATGCCGGTGAGCGAGATGGCGAAGAGCAGCGTGATCGTCCCGGTCGACTGGACCACCGGCGCCAGAAGCACCACAGCCGAGCACATCAGCATCAGTGCAACCATGCCACGCCGCTGCCCCCGCTCTATCGCAGCCGGCTTCATCAGCCTGTCGCTGGTATAACAAGCGGCGAATGCCAGCACGACGGACGCTGCATAAGGAATGGCCGTATACAGGCCGGCGCTCTGAACGTTCAGCCCGCGGGCCGCCTGGAGATAGGAGGGGAGCCAGGTCAGGAACAGATACTGGGTATAGACGGCGCACCCCTGGGTCAGCGCCATAGCGAGGATCTCCCGGCGGCGGAGCAGTTGCCCGAGAGAGCGCAGCGTTCCTCCCCGCACCGGCGTGGGCGGCAGAGCATCGCTCCCCTGCCCGGTTCGCGCAGGGCGGTACCAGACCAGCCATGGGACCAGCCACAGGAAGCCAAGCAACCCCGCAATGACGAAACTCCAGCGCCAGCCGAGCGTGGCGACGAGCCATCCGGTCAGCAGGGCGCCCACTGCCGGACCCGCATAGCTGCCGCCATTGAGGAATGCGGTGGCGAGGCCGCGCTCCCGCACCGGCGCACTCTCCCGCACCACCCGCACGCCGGCCGGATAGGCGGTGGATTCCCCGACACCGAGCGCCAGGCGGGTGGCGAGGATGGCACCGAAACTGTTCACGGCGCCGGTGACGACCGTAGCCAGCGACCACAAGCCGATCCCGCCGGCCGCGACACCGCGAGCGCCCCAGCGATCCACCATCAGTCCCACCGGGATGAGACAGAGCACATAAGTCCAGAGAAAGGACGAAAAGAGATAGCCCATCTGGACCGGCGACGCCCCGAACTCATCGGCAATATAGGGCGCCGCCACGGAGAGGACGGCCCGGTCGACGTAGCTTATGGTCGTCAGGAGGAACAACTGCGTGTAGATAAAACCGCGTCTTGCACCGAGATTCACTGTGCCGGATCCTTCACGCTGGCGACCGATCGCTGAATTGCATTCAGCCTGCCGGCAGAAGGTCGTTCGACCTGTCATGCGGAGTCATGTAGATCAGGCTGCCGGCACTGCCCCAGAAGCCGTTCTTGTAGGTCATGATCCGCACATCGAAGTTGGAGTTGAGGAACTCCCCGCTGGTCGAGTAACGAAGCGCTCCTCCGAAAATATGCACCTTATTCGCGCTCGCGTGAATTACGCGCGAATCCTGACCGATGCCGGAGACCCAACCCCACTCAGGCAGGCCCGCCGTGGGAAAGAGTGAGCGATATTGCTCCATATAAGCCTCGACACCGCGATCGCCGAGGCGAACCGAACCGGAGCCCCCTTCGGTCACGCCTTGACGCACCTGTCCGATCCTCGGCGCATCCGGCGACGTAATCCGCAATCGGGATTTGACGCCTTTGATCCGGAAATTGTCCATGATCTTGCCTTCCGGCCCCATCCAGAAAGGAGCGCCGCCGCTGCCGCCCACGCTGGCGCGCGCGCCCTCCTGTGGCGGATGATCGTAGCGGATATCTTGCACCTGATAGGCGAGATCGTGATCTATCCTCGAGCGGATGGCGGCCGCCACCGCATCGGGATAGTCAATGCCGATGAGATCGTTAGGCGTGAAGATCGTCGACATGAGCTGCAACGCCCAGCGGCCGTCATTATTGGTCACGGAATAGACGCCGTCGCACCGCAGCAGGCGTTTGCCCTGTTTGTCATAGCGATCGTAGGACATGGCGAAAACGACATTGACCGGATCCGACGCGATCACTTCCAGCCCGCGGAACAGGTCGTAAGAGCCTTCCTGCATATAACTGTCGCTGGGCGTGAACCGCTTGGGCTTGAGGTTCATGTCCATCGATGGCGGCGGGTCGCGCAGAAACGCGTCCGGCGCGCGCACCTCGACAGGATCCATCCCCTCGAAGGACCCAAACGGAAAGTGGAGATAATCCGCCATTCCCCGAAGATCGCGCGAGCCAAGGGCGGTGAAATACCCAATCAGCGCCTCGGTCGCCTTGGGAACGCCCGCAAAGCTAATGGGGAAGCGATTGTCGAGCATCGCCTTGGGGCCCAGTTTCGCAGGACGTGGGATTTCGGTCGCGCCAGGCACGCCATCGCCAGGCGCCGCGGCGGCGCGGGCAGATGCGAGCATGACGGCTCCGCCGATCGCGGTCGTCCCGGTTAGGCGGAGGAATGAGCGCCGGTTTGTTTCTACCCTTTCCCCGTTCAGCGTTGCCGTCTCGTGCGCGGCATTTTTGATCGTGCTGTTCATGTTCCCCTCCTGCGGGCACCGAGTGTCTTATTTGTGCTCAGAATTTTACGCGGACACCGGCATTGATGAAGGTTCCGATCCCATCGAACAGGGAAGGATTATATTGAACGTAAAGATAGGATGCGACGGCCGGAGCAACCGGAGGGTCCTTGTCGAACAGATTCTTCACGCTGACGAACATTTTCAGGCGACCATCTTCGTAAGGCGAATATTGCGCCGTAAGATCGAAATAATCGGCGCCCTCAATGTGGTTATCATCCACCGTCAGCGGTCCGGCGGCATTGTCGAAGAAGCTGTTTGAAAACACGCCGGAACTGATCCGCCGCCAGCTCAACGTGACATCGAATGCCCCCTGCTGGTAGTTGAGCGTCGTCCGCCAGCGCCAATCCGGCAGACCAGAGGTGGGGGAGCCGGTCTCTCCCGCCGAATCGTGGATTGTGCCGAGACCGTTGTTGCTGATATATTTTTTGATGTGCGTTCCCAAGGCGCGCAGCGTGATCGCGGCGTCCCAGCCCGGAACCCAGTCCGAGAGCTGCTTGCGATAAGCGAACTCCACGTCCACACCGCTGGTTTTGACCGACGCGATGTTCACCGGTCCGACCGTTGCGGAGAGCACCGCATCCGGCACGGATACGCCTCCAACCGTCCCCGCACCGCGCACCACCATCGCGCAGAAATCGGGGCGTGCACCGGACTCGCACAGATTCAGGACCTGTTGCAGACCGATATTGGCAATCGCATCGGATAGGCGGATCTCATAATAATCGACCGACACGCTGAAGCCCCGCAGCCATGACGGCTGATAGACGATGCCGACACCCAGCGACTTGGCGATCTCGGGAACGAGCGCCGCGTTGCCGACACTTGCCGTCGGAACGCTGATCGCCGCATTACTGTAGCGCGGATCGGTCGCAGGATTGAGGCCGGTAGTGCCGCCCGAATAGAGTTCGCTGAGGTTGGGCGCCCGGATATCCCGCGACAGCGTGCCGCGCACCAATATGTCCTCCATGGGACGATAGTTGATACCGGCCTTGTAGGTCGTCACCGTGCCCGAGGTCGAATAGTCGGTCAGGCGAACCGCGCCGTTGAGATCGAGCTGGTTCAGCAGCGGCAGCCCCTTGGCAATCGGCACCAGCACCTCGCCGAACAGTTCCTTCACGGTATAAGCACCGACAGTCGGCTTGTAATTTGCGGCAAAATAGGAACCGCTCAGAGCCAAGGGGTCCACGAAAGGCGTCACCACCTTCTCGTTGCGCCAGCCGACGCCCCCCGCGACGGAAACGGGACCTGCCCAGAGGTTAAAAAGATCGCCGCTCAACGTTACCTCGGCAACCTGCTGGGTCAGTTGCAGTTGCTGCTGCGCGGTGCCGAGCACGTAAGCCTTGGCCTCAGGGCTGGCGACATCGATACCGAACAGATTGAGCGGCGCGCAGGCCGGGTCATCGTTCGCCGGATTCGCATCGGCGTTCACGCGGCAGACGATATCGCCTGCCGTGTTGCGGACAGCATCGACGGCCTTATTGTAATTGGGCATGATCTGGTTGTTGCCGAGCCGCATGTCGACGTCGCTGCGGCCGAACTGGTAATAAGTGTCCCAATTCCAGTTACCGAATAGTTTTCCGTTGATCCCCGCTGTCGCGATATAGGTCTGGCGTTGAACGCGGTTGCGGCCGCCGCCGATGGCCATATGTCGGTAGCCGTCATATCGATACGACAGATCGGCATTGTCGGTTCCGAAGCTGAAGCAGTTGGTGTTCGGACCTGCCGCAGGACAAGCCAGGTCACGGATCGACTCCGGCAGGAAGGCGTTGTCGCTCTTGATAGTGACATTGCCAAAGCGCCGCTGCGGCGAACCCCAGCCACGACCGAGCGAATAGCCGTAATTGAACTGTGCGAACAGTGTGGTGTTCTCATCCAGGTCATAGCTCAGCCGGCCGAAGCCAGTCGCGATGCGCACCGCCGAGACGAAGGTCGTCTGGTCCGCCGTATCGCCATATTGGCCGCCGACCATGAAGGTGCCGATGATCGGCGAGCCATATTCGAAAGGCATCTGCTCGCCACCAACGCCGAACTGAATACCTCTGGCCGGTCCGGATGTGATGAGGCCGCCCGCCGCCGACAGCGCATTGTTGACATTGTTGAAGAGAAGCGTGGCCGGAATATCGGGCGTCGCGGTCGAACTGACGAAGGCTGGATTGGGCAAGCGCCGCATACCGGTGTTCCAGCGCCGTTTCTCGCGATCGAAGAATTCGATACCGGGCGTTTCGGAGACCATGCCGCTCAGCAGCAAGTGGAAGCGGTCGCCGAGTGGCGTGCCGAACGTCAGGCTGGCCTGGCCGATCTCATTGTCACTGCGCGACGAGATCCCTGCCTGGACTTCCGCCTTGAAGCCGGTGAACTTGGTATCGAGGATGAAGTTGACCACGCCGGCCACCGCATCCGAACCATAGGCCGCCGACGCGCCGCCCGTCACCACATCGACCCGGCTGACGAGTTGGCTCGGGATGTTGTTGATGTCGCTGGAGCCGCTTGTCGCCGTCGGCACGATCCTCCGACCGTCCAGCAGCACCAGCGTGCGGTTGGCTCCCAAGCCGCGCAGATCAAGGAAGTTCTGGCCAGTATTGCCGCTCGACGTCATCGCGTTGTTCACCGTCGGCGTGACGGTTCCGCTCAAAGCGGGAAGCTGGTTGACGAAGTTCGCAATATTGGGAACGGCCGCGGCTTCCAGGTCCTGGGTCGACATGATCGTGGTCGGCGTGGGCTGGTTGAAGCCGTCCCGCACAATACGGCTGCCGGTGACGACGATCATCCCCTCGCCAGCATCCCCTTCGGGTGGAAGGGCTTGCTCTGTGGAAATGGCCGGCGCCCCATCCGCCTCGATAGGCGCTCCGTTTTCTTGCGCTGCAGCTGCATCGGCAAGCATAGTTCGCGCATGAGCAAATTCCGGTGCGCACAATCCTACGAGTAAAGCCAGTATGCTGGCATTTCCGAAACGTTTGCGCCTGTTTTGGCAAAAACTTTTATGAACGAAATTGATGTTAGCCACGACTGGATTACCCCTCCAATATTCATTCGGCACGCTTTCCGTCCCGAGATGAGAATTTTTCTTTATTTATGTCGACGGAATTTAGCGGCGGGAATTGAATTCTTCATATCATGGCAATAAGTTACGCTGATTAGCGCCGTGGCCGAAAGCTTCGTAAGGTCGCCACAGGCCATTCGCAGCATGGACGGAGAGGCTTGGCGATGAATGTCACGCTACAGCAGATAAAGTCGTTTCTGGCCGTGGCACGGTGCGGCAGTTTCACGCGGGCAGCGCAGTTGCTCCATCTCTCTCAGCCGGCGCTCACCATCCGCATCAAGCAGTTGGAGACCGAGCTTGGGGTCAAGCTGTTCGACCGCAGCACCCACTTCGTCCGGCTGACGCCGGCGGGGACGAGTTTCATGCCGATCATACAGAATGCCGTGAACGGCTTCGAGAATGCGATCGCCGCAGCCAGCAAGCTCTGCGCGCAGCAGGAAGAGGTCATCCGACTCGCCTGCTTCCCATCGTTCGTCGCCACTGTTCTCCCGAAGGCGATCCGCTTGTTCCGCAAGGGGAACCCCCAAATCACCTTTCTCATCCACGACGTGAGCGCGCGCACCGTAGTGGCCATGGTCCGGTCGGAGGAAGTCGACTGCGGTGTCTGCCATCATGATACAAGCTCGACAGATCTCCATTGCCAGCTTCTCCTCCAGGAGGAGATGAGCGTGGTCTATCCGCTCGGCCATCCGGTCGGCGCATTGAAAAAGGCCACGCTGGAAGCGGTGATCCAGCATCCCCTCGTGCTGCTCGACGGCGATTCGGATTCACGCACGCGTATCGACGCGGCAATCGCCGGCGCAGGCTATCTGATCGCCCCGGCGGCCGAAGCAGCCTACATGTCGACAGCGCTTGCCCTCGTCGAGGCGGGCCTAGGCATCACGATCCTGCCGAAAATGGCAATCAACCTGAAGGTCTATCCCAACCTGCGCAAGCGCTCCATTGAGGACACGCGCCTGATCCGGCCTGTGGGCATCGCCACCAAGCGCAACTATTTCGTCTCGCCCGCAGCCCGCGCATTCATTGAAACGCTACGCGCCGTCAGTGCCGAATATAAGGGCGAGGATACAATCGAGCCGGAAATGGGTGAAGCCAAGCTGGCATTGCAGCAATAGGAGTCGGCTTATCCGATAATGTAATCGCCATTATTAAAAGTTTTCAGTTCTATCCATTTCATTCGCCACCTACACTGCGGCTATCGAAGCAAAACTAGCTAGTGCCTTGGAGGGGAATGTGACAAACGTCGCTCGAATACCGGAACAAGACGGCGAAAAATCTGATTTTGGACGACGCGATTTCATGAGGGCAGCCGCCCTTACCGGCGTTTTAGGCACGGCAAGCGTATCCGCGGTGGCCAGCGCCGCAACGGGAGCCGGCAGCGGGTCGATGGAAATCGCACGCCCCGCCGGTCTCGGTCCACGCGCCATGATCGATTCCCGCTTTCCCTTATCCTATGAGGATACGGTGCCGAACGGAGTGGCGACGCTCACCCGGTTCTTCAAGGCCCTCCAACAGCGCGACATGAAAGCGCTGGCCCAGACGCTGCATTTTCCGTTCGGGACCTATGAGGGCATTGACGCCGTGGTGGTGCAGACGCCCGAAGAGCTGTTCGCAAAAACGCCTCCCTCGCTCAACATGACCGACAACCCCGAGCGTTATACGAACCAGGACGGTTATATGAAGCGCGGCTCCTATGACCTGTTCCTGGGCATAGAAGTCCTGAACTGGGACCCTGTCTCCTGCTGCATGGCGATGACCTACGACCGCTACGATACCAATGGCAAGCGGCTGCTGCGATGCGAAGGTGTCTACACCGCCACCAACAATGACGGGCGATGGGGCCTGGAACTGATGTCGACCATCTTCACGCCGGACGACATGATCGGCGTCGTTTACGCGGACGCCGTCGAGAGTGCGAAGAAATCCCGCCGTCTGCATACGCTGGCCGGATCCTATGAGAAGGCCGATGTCGATATCGACCGCGCCTCCTATCAGCCGATCGGTACGAAGCTCAGCCTTTCTCCCGGCGGCCAGGGCGTATCATGGAATTCAGGGCCGCGCGGTCAAATCATGGACGTGTATCGGATCAAGGGCGTCAAGAGTCGCCTGCGTATATCCAACGAACCATATCGGAATAGCGTTGGCGCTGACTATCGCGACCTGTTCAAGATGACCGGGGTCGGCAACTGGGGGTTTCTGGTGGCCAACCCCGATCTGCGCGCGGTGCATCATACCGTCGACAAGGTCCATCTCTGGTCCGGCGCGGCACGGTTCACCACCGCCGGCGAATTCATCAGCCTCGATACCGACGTCGAGATCATCACCTTCCGCAAGAACGTCTGGGGCAATGCCGGCACTCTCGCCTACACCACGGTCCACGACCGGGCCAACAACGTAGGGGCGCGGTGAGCACCGCCGATGGCCGGCCCGCAAGCGGGGTGGCCGATCGCCGGGCGGGCTGGGCGGCAAGCTGCTCTGGCATGCCCGTGCGCTGCTATGTCGCGCCGGACAACATCTTCACGGATCGGGACTGACGGCCATGTTCGCTCCTCCCCCTTCGATCGACGCGGAAGTCTTCGCCGAGATTCCCGAATCCTTCATGATTCGGAGCAAACTCTCTGTCTGGGGCGACGTCCACGTCCGCAACCCGGATCTGCCGGTTTTCCTCGAAGGCCCTTCTTTCGACCGGGAGGGCAATCTCTGGGTGGTCGATATTCCGTGGGGCCGTCTGTTCAAGATCACGCCGGACGGACAGGTGAGTTGCGAACTGGAATATGACGGCCGGCCCAACGGCCTGAAATTCCATAAGGACGGCCGTGCCTTCATCGCAGACGGCAAGAATGGCCTGATGGTCTTCGATCCACGAAAGGGCGCGATCGAGCCAGTGCTCCGGGACGTGTTGCTCGAGCCGTTCAAAGGCCTCAACGACCTCCACTTCGCTTCCAATGGCGACCTCTATTTCACCGACCAGGGCCATACCGGCCTGCACGACCCTTCGGGCAGGCTCTTCCGGCTGGGTGCCGACGGCAAGCTCGAATGCCTGCTGAGCAACGTGCCCAGCCCCAACGGGCTGGTGCTCGATACCAGCGAGCGCACGCTCTACCTCGCCGCCACACGTGGCAACGCGGTCTGGCGCGTGCCGCTCGTGGAGGATGGGCTGGTCATGCGGGTCGGCATCTTCATCCAGATGTCCGGCGGCAACGGACCGGATGGCCTTGCGATCGACGCGACCGATGGGCTCGCCATCTGCCACCTCGGACTCGGCTCGGTCTGGCTGCTCAGCCCGCAAGGAGAACCGATCCTCCGGATCCGCACGCCGGACGCCCCCCTCACGACAAACTGTGCCTTCGGTGGTCCCGACCGCAGGCAACTCTACATCACTACCCCTTCCGCAGTGCTCGTCGCGCCGGTCCCGGTCAGCGGCGCGCCGATGTTCTCTCACAGCGAGTTTTAGGAGCCTCCAGTGGCCCGTGACCAACACTTTGCATCTCTTGACAAGACCAGCCCGGAGGCAACGCCGGAGAAAATCGTTTCGATCGAAGCATGCACGGTCCGCATTCCGCTCGACAATGTAACTTCCTTCGCGACCCGCGTGGTCAGCGATCGCATTTATTGCCTTGTCAGAGTGCGGTCCTCGGATGGAATCGAGGGCATCGGCTTCTGCTATGCCGGCAACCGGGTGGGCGGCCTCGTCGCCGCGGCGGTGCGTGAGCTTTTTGCTCCGCTCCTGATCGGCGAGGACCCATGGCGGGTCGAGGCCCATTGGGACCGCATGTATCGCGAAGC
>Ga0180216_1001231_pt1 | contig 23374 bp, 29 predicted proteins | sample eDN3rd37CBELigMG_FD_128879 | JGI IMG/M metagenome (GOLD analysis project Ga0180216, IMG submission 128879) | Enriched Miracle-Growth compost microbial communities from Emeryville, California, USA - eDNA 3rd pass 37_C BE-Lig MG (version 2)... ...
CAATGTCGCTGGGCGGGATGTCGCCCAGCAGGTCCAGCGGCCCGCCGTTGGACGCCGCCGGCGGCGCGGGGAGGGTGGCCGGCGGCAGTTCCGACACCGAGCCCTTGCGTGCCTTCATGCGCTTCTTGGCCGCTTTCGCTGCACCGGCCATCCCTCAACGACAGGCAAAGAGTGCGGCGCAACCGGTCGTCGTGAGAGGCACCGTGACCGCGGCGCCTTCTGCAAGTGGATACGCACCCGCAGCGGCAGCGGCCACGGGCGACGGCGATGACTCGCCTTCCGTCGGTGCCGCTGGCGCCGCAGCGGCGGCGGCCGGCGGCTCGTCCGGCGGGGCCGCCGGTGCCGTCGTCGGCCTGTGTGCGGCCGCCGCACCCACGCCCGTGCGAGGACGTTAGCACGTGCATGTGCATGGTAACGGCATCGTGCCAGGATCGGCCGGCGTACGGGAACTTTTGCAAAAGCTGATGCCAAAGCGCCGCGTCACCCACGTACTTTTCCGGGTCGTTCAGCAAGCTGTACGCGCGGATGTCCGAGTGGGGGTCGAAGCCCTCACACCGCGCGTGCACCGTCGTCATGAACTGGGCCCAGGGTCCCAGCATGGAGCAGAAGGCACGCGCGGACGCAAGTCAGTGCGTCGCAAGGCTGCAGCCGTTCCGCTGGCGGGCCGCCGGGGGGGACGAACGGACCTCCTTGTCCGCAGCAGCGGTCTCGATCACCGCGGTGGCGGCATGCGCGAGCGCGCTCTTCAGCGCCTTGAGGCGCTCCAGGTCGGCCTTCTCCAGCGCGGCCATGGCCTCCGTGAACTCTTTCTCCCACTTTTTCCGCGTCTTGTCCGAGCCATCCTTGGACTTTTTCTCTGTTGCGGCCCCTCCCAAGCACGGAATGTTGCGCGCTTCACAGTGAGCGGATGCGTCCAAAGCTGCCACGAATGCTCGTTGTCCGTACCCTTGTCCTTCCCCTTGGACTTGCCCGGCTGGGTCGGCGACGGCCGCACATTGCCAGCGAGTCGCGCTTCAGCTGCCGTGCGCAGGCTACCTTCGCTTTGCAATCGTGCCGCGCACCTTCTCTTTGGCGGCGGGGTCGGCCAGCACCTTGGCCTCCTGCTGCTCCAGCTCCTTGAGCAGACTGTCGTGCTTGTGGAACTGGGTCCGCCGCCGCGCTTCCCGGCACGCGGCTAGACGAGCCGTCAGGACGGCCCCAACATCGATGATGGCACCAAGCCGGGCGGGGGCCGCACCTGTTGCGACGCGGCGAGGTACCGGTCGTCGCTGCTCACCGCGGCAGAGACGGTGTTGGCATGCTTGCGCAGCGTCTCGGCAAGGCTGGCGTGCTCGGCGGCCGAGGCCGACGTCCGCGCCAACCAGTCCTTCCAGATCGGTGCAAACGTGCTGCGGGCGCGCCCAACGTTGAGCGCTCCTAGGTAGCTCCCGTGAGTTCGCTGCACGCTCCCGCACGTTGCAGGGCGGCTGGCCCCCGAAGGACGGCAGTACCCCAAGTCGTGCTCCGCGATGTCGCTGGACGCGCTCAAGGTTCGCAGCTGCTCGGCGAACGCGGCCTCCGCCTTGGCCCTGAGGGCGGCAGCGGGTGCGCGACGCGCTTCCGACAGCTGCGTCAGTTTAACGGCCTCGGTACGCTGTGCTGCCTCGCACATCACCCGCCTACCGCTGCTGCAGCCAGCTCGCAATGTTAACATGCAAGGAGCGGCTGCGGTCGACGCGCAGGCGCGCCAGCTCCGTCCGCATCCGCGGGCTCTCGTGCTGTTGTCCGTGGTATATACACACAGAGCCACGACGGCTGCGTGTGAGCATGACCGCGCGCTCCGCCCCGCCCCGCCATCGGGCGCCAGCCGTCCCACGCACCTTGAACCCGGCGGCCAAAGAATGGTCTGCCATCGCGCCGGCGGTGGGTCACGCGAGATCCGCGCGCTCGTGGCTATTCCAGCCGGCACTGACCAGGTACCCCTATGACAGCCTTGGCGGCGACGTATGCGCGCTGGTTCTCCCGGGCGACACGCCAGGGGTGGGGGGCGTTGCCGCTGCGCCGCCCCCGCACACGTTCTGCTGCAGTGGTGTTTCTGGCGGCGTGCCAGCGGCGTCCCGCCCTGAACGGCGCCCCAGCACCCGCGTCCAACGCGTCCCCACTCTGTCCCTCTCTCTCACACACCTCTCTCTCCCCCTCCCTCCCTGCCTCCTCCGCGGCCACGCCTGCTGGCCCAGCGCCCGAGGAAGCGGCGCGGCGTGCCTCCGGCGGCGGCGGCGGCGTCCGCGCACAGCGTTGCAAGGCGACTGATGACGTCATCGATCCCTGTTTCGCGCCATTTTTTGCTGTGGACGCCCGCGGCCGCCGCCGACGCTCGCGCCGGGGCCGCTGGCTGTGTCGTCTTCGCGCCGGCTCGCCCAACGTGGCGCGCAGCAACCGCCCGCCACCATGGCGTGGGAGACCAAGTCGCCGTACGCCTACCTGGAGCAGCTCAAGAAGCAGCCCGAGCTCCGGGGCAAGATGTACGCCCACCAGGCCGAGCTGCCCCGCCTGCCCGTCCCCGACCTCCGCAACGCCTGCGAGCGCTACCTGAAGGCTGTGCGGCCGGTCATCAACGGCGCCATCCCGGATCTCAGCCCGGCGGAGCGCAGCGCCATGCTCGCCGCCACCGAGGCCAACGTCGCCGAGTTTTGCAAGCCGGGCGGCCGCGGCGAGGAGCTCCACCGGCGCCTCCTGGAGCACGAGGAGAAGTGCAAGGCCGCCGGCGAGGCGTCGTGGCTGAAGCGGTGGTGGCTGTACGCCGCCTACCACGCCGACCCGACGCCGATTCCCGTCAACTCGAACGTCTACTGCGTCTCGCGCGACCACCCGATCTCGGTGATCCAGGAGGTCGACTGGGTGTGCCGCGCCGCCGCCATGATTGAGCACTCGATGATCTTTAGCCGCATGATCGACAACGGCGACGTGCCCGTGGACACCGCCGGCAAGCGCAAACTGTGCATGGACCAGTACACGCGCGTTCTCCGCACCGTTCGCATCCCCGGCGAGACCGCCGACCACATCGTGACGTACCCGCCGGAGCAGTCGCGGCACGTCATCATCCTCGTGCGCGACCACTTCTTCGCGCTGGACGCGCTGGAGCCGGACCTGACGCCGCGGCCCGCCGCGGCGCTCCTGCCGGACCTGGAGGACATCCTCGCCGTCGCAGAGACGCTGCCGCCGGCGGACGGCATCGGCGTCTTCACCTACGAGTACCGCCCGGTGTGGGCCAAGGCGCGCGCGCGCCTGCTGGAGCACTCGGCAACCAACGCCGCCAGCCTCGAGGCGATCCAGAGCGCGCAGTCCATCTTCATCTTTGACGAGAACCGCCCGACGACGCGTCAGGAGATCGGCCGGCTCGCGCTGCAGGGCGACGGCCGCAACCGCTTCTTCGACAAGACCAGCCAGCTCATCATCTTCCGCAACGGCAAGATGGGCTTCAACGCCGAGCACTCGCCGTTCGACGCGCCGCCGACCGCGCACGGCAACATGTCCTTCACGACGGCCATGGAGACCGTCGAGGAGTACATCAAGCTGCACCAGCTGCGGCGCTGGGGCCCGCCGCAGTCGCTGCTGGGCCCGCCCACGTCGGCGCCGGAGCCCAACCCGGCGGGCTTCCCGGGCGCCGGCGGCGCGCCCCAGACGCCGGCCGCGACCGCCGGCAGCCGCTGGCGCCTGCTCTCGTTCGACGTGCCGGCGGACGTGCGCGCGATGCAGGCCAAGGCCGTGCTGACGGCCAAGCACCTCATCCAGTCGTCGCAGCTCGAGTTCCTGGAGTACCAGCCGTACGGCATGGAGGTGCGCGGCTTGCGAGCATGTGCACACGCAGCGCCACGGGCGGCGCCTCACGCTGCGCGCATGCGTGGCATGTTGGTGTGGCGCGCGGGCGCGCAGTTCATCCGCCGCAAGGCGCGGCTCAGCCCGGACTCGTACCTGCAGATGGCGCTCCAGCTGGCCTACTACCGCGTGTACGGCCACTTTGCCAGCACCTACGAGACCCAGCAGACGCGCGCGTTCCTGCACGGGCGCACCGGTGCGTCCTGCGCGGGCGCCGTGGTGGCACGTGGTGAACCGCGGGCTGAGCCGCCGGGCGTGGGATGCGGCGGGCGGGCGGGGGCTGGCGGACAGAAACGGGCCGGTCGCTGACAGACGAGGCGATCGCGTTTGTGCGCGCCATGGAGGACCCCAAGGCGACGCCGCAGCAGCGCGGCGTCGCCCTGCGCAAGGCCATCGACACGCACGTCACCTACATGGCCGACGCCGCCAACGGCAAGGCCTTTGACCGGTGCGCCCCGGGCGCGGGCAGAGGGGCCGTAGCGTGCGTGCACAGCGCGCGCGCGGTGCTGACACGACTGCATACGCAGCCGGTCACCGCGCTTTCCCTGTCGCAGCTACTTCCTGGGCCTGCGCCTGTGCATCAAACCCGGCGAGGAGGTGCCCGCGATCTTCAAAGACCCCGCATTTGCGGCCGCGAACAACTTTTTGCTGGTGCGCCCCAGCCCGCAGGCGGAGGGATGGGAACCGACAGGATCTGCAGCGTGCTAACTGTGTGCGAGTATTGCGCGAGTGACGGCGTTTTCCCAGTCGACGTCCAACATGACGCCCGGCACGTACTGGCAGGGCGGCTTTGGCGCCTACCTCGAGAAGGGGTACGGCGCCGCCGCCCACCACGACATGATGATGGCGGGAGACTTAACGCGTGGCAGCAAAGGTTGCGTTTCAAGGTTGTGTGTGCGGGGCGTGCGCCAGCTATGGCTGCTGCTACGGCTTCCGTCCGCACAGCATTTGGATCTCGATTGCGTCGCGCACGACGTGCCCCACGACGGACTCGGTCCTGTACGGCCAGCCCCGCCCAACACGAAACGCGGCGCTGGGAACGCCCGCTCACAGCAATGTGTGTGTGTCTAATGGCCACCCTGTGCGCGTGCAGGTTCAAGCAGGCGGTCCACGCGGCGCTGGACGACATGGGCCGCCTCGTCGAGTACCTCGTCGCCCACGACCCGAAGGCCATTGCGGGCGAGAAGCGCTCCAAGTTGTAAGACGCGTGGCACAGTTTTGCATCACCTCCATCCATCACCGTAGCTTTGTGCGCAGTTTTTTTCGGCCTCATCGGCCTGGCATGTTGTTGTGCACGCGCATGTTTGTACACCATATACAACGCTGTTTACAACGTTTCTAGATTTACACACGGCTGCTACGTGCGCGTTGGCGGGCGCCGCGCAGAGTTGCGCACGGGCCCAGCACGGAACTTGCCCAGCTGGCTCCGCAGCGACCCGTCGTCGTCCACCACTCGCACGCGCTCCGCCTCCGGACGGCGGAGCACGGGCCGAATAGAGGACGCCTGCACAGCGCGCGCCGGGCCGATGCCACGCTCGCCCACAGAACGATCAGCCGGTGCGCGCGCTCGGGCGCATCACCGACGGCGAAGCGTACCTTTTGCATCAGCACCTTGCCGCCGAGGTTGACGACGACCATCAGGCCGTCCTTGCGAACTTTGATGACGCGGCCGAGCTGCCACGGGTTGTCCGGCGCGTCCTCGCCCTCGCGGACGCGACCCTCGCACATGTCGCCGGCGCGCCAGCTGCAGCGGCCAGGGCAGAATAGCATTTTCATGGCGCACGGCACAGCGTGAGCGTTAGGCCACGGCACTTGGATCGCGTGGGCGTCGCACGCACCTGATGTTGGTGTCGTCCTCGCCCTCCAAGTTCATCAGCTCCATGTAGTGGGACGGGTCAAACTCGAGCACCGTCGACGCCTCGGTCCACTCGGGCTGGAAAAAGTCCAGCAAGTCCTGCTCGTGTACGATCCAGTCCCTGGCGTGCCGAGTCAAACCAGTGCGCAAACAGAGCTGTCGCTCAGCATCGTCCAATCGTGCGTGCATTTTCACGTCGCCCGACAACGCCCGTACGTGCTCGAATGCGAGCTTTCCTCGCTGTCTTGCGGATCAATATCAAAGTTGCGCAAGAGGCGCTGCGCCTCGTCCTCCGGCAACTGGGCGGGCGGCAGCAGCGAGGGGACGGCGCGGTGCAGCGAGAACTGAGCGCCCGCGACGGCACCCGCCGCCTTCCTAGGGGGTGCACACGCACGTCCGACAGATCGTCGTCGCTGAGCGCGTTCACGACGACGACCTCGCTGGCGTACACCTTCTTGATCGGCTCGCCGGTGGCGTCCACGGACGCCGCCGACACTGGCGCCGGACGGCTGCCATACGTCTCGTCAACGTGGCGCACCTGAGACTCGAGCCGCTCCTGGCAACACGTCAAGCACGCGGTCCGTCCCAGTACGCGGTGAGCCGAGGAAAGATGGGGCACGCGCCGGGGGGCATCACGGCCACGCACGCGGCGATGCTCGGCGCGGGTGGGCGAGTCGTGCCGACGCAGCGCGGCCGCGGTCGGGGGCATCGGCGCCAGGTGGACGTCCTCGTCGGCGTCCGCAAACATCGCCGCAGCCGACAGCTGCAGGTGCATTGCGGCGCCCGCGCCGTGCACGTCGTCGCGGGGCATTGCCGGCGACGCCACGGGGGCGGTGGTCATCTGACCGGTGTTTTTGGCGTAATGGTGTGCATGCCGAGCCCTCTGTGAGCCTCGCAGTCCAGCACAGAGCGGGGCGGATGGCGCCAGCCGTACCCGGAGCTCTCGCAGGGCCAGCCGGCCCAGCGGCAGGCGCTCCACGTCGGCAAGCCGCGCGGCCAATTGGCCCCGGAACTGTGCAATGGGTGGCCGCACTGAACACGGCCGGCGCTCGCCCCTTGGAACCGTCGCCCCGGTGCTACAGCGCATTGGAGCCCGCCCGGGCGTACCGCTTGCTGTTGCTGCGGGTCGGCACAGCGGAGCACGGTCTGGACAAACTGCGCGGCCTCCGCCTGGGCGAGCAGGACCAGCAAGGACGGCAGCTGGTCGGTCCGCGTCCAAACGACCTCGTCGATCAGTTGGCTGCGCTCCTCTAGGTTGGCGTGGTGCAGGCACTCGCACACGACGCTGCCAATGCGCCACGCCCGCGTGGTGGCAGTGGGTAGTGAGCTAACTGACCGACAACGTTCTTCCTGCGCCCAGCGCCGAGCGGCCGCGTACGCAGCGCTATAGGTAGTCCGGCCGAGCTGCACGACCTTGCCGATGAGACGGCGAAAGATGTAGAGATGCGCCTTGTATCGGAAGCTGTCGGGCAACCTATATGGGCGGCGGCGGCAGGCGAACCGCGGTGTGTCGGCAACCCGTGAGCTGTCGTTCAGAGACCGACTCCATTGCGCGCCATCGCCGAGACGCACCCGTAGAGCTCCGAGAGCACCAAGCACCCGTTGGGCGACTGCAGCAACACGCTGGCCAGGTTGAGCACGTCGTCCAGCATTTGCGTCTGGTGGAGCGACGTAGCGCCCACGTGCGGCGGGGACGACGGTCAAACGTGTGCAGCATTTTTGAGGGGCGATGTCGGAAACGAAGCTAGCTCGCACCGCAGAGTCTTCGGGGCCGCTCTGCAAGAAGGCGACGAGCACGCGGCTGGCCTCCGCCGTGGCGACCAGGTCCAGGACCTTGCCGGACAGCTCTTCGGGGAGCATGGGCAGCTCGTCCGCCTCGAGCTGCTGCAGGCAGCGGCACAGAAACGCGGAGCTGCATAGCCCGCGGTACGCGTTGCCGCGCCGCGGCGTCAGCGCTATGCCAGTCGCGGTGCGGCGAGCGCGGGCAACCGGCGGTACCCTTCGACAGAGTGGGCCAGATCCAGCACGTGGCCCTCCATGGCGCGTAGCATGTCCTGCCGCTGCTGGGCGCGGCCGACCTTGATCAGCGCCACCAGCGGCTCCGCCAAGCCGGCCACGCGGTATAGGCGCAGCGCGTCCGGAATGAGCTCCTGAAGCAGCAACCGGCAGTCCTCGCGGTCCCAGTCTGGCCGTGGCCGGGACGCTGCAGGGCGACCGGTGTCGCCACGCTGTTAAGCGACGGGTCTCCGTTCCCAGCCACGCGGCTGCGGCAAAACGCACCCTCGAGCGCCTGGAGCAGCTGCCACGCCTGGTCCGTGCCCATGCCCGCCGTTCCCAGCATCAGCTCGGCCACCTCCTGGCATCGGCAACGGTCGGCATGGCCAGATCCAGCGGCAGCGGCGGCGTCAGCCACGCGCCCAGCGCGGCCAAGGCGGCGCAACGCGGGCCGCACCTTGACGTGGGCCGGCAGCTCTTGGACGATCACGTCGTCCGCCTCGGGCTCTGGCGCCTCTGTGCGCCGGCATCAACGGCCACGATGCGCGTCACCTGGCGCCGACCATCGGTGAGCGCGCGCCTGCGTCGCTGCCCTGGCACGCCTGCGGGCATACCGTCGTCAGCGTCGTCGTAGACGCCGAGGCCCTCGGGCCCCAAGACACCGGCGCCGTGCAGCGCCTCTGCGACGACCGGATCCTGCAGGATTTCCGCGGCCGACACGTACGGCCGCGCCGGCGGCTGCGCCGGCAGCGGAATGGGCATCCCGCGGCCGCGGCCCGAGGGCACCGTGCGAATCGGCTGGACGTCGTACGCCGACGCGACCGGCTGCGTCGGCGGCGCCCGGTCCTTGGGCACCAGCCGCGCCTGGTCCGCTTCGAGGTAGTACGGCTCCATTTCTTCAAAGTGCATCGTGGCCAGGTGCTGCCGCATGCGTTCCCTGGTGCGTCCGGCAAAGCCAACGGTGCCCCTCACGGCCGCGTCAGCCCGCGGGCGCCGTCGGCTCCGTCCCGCGGCGCTCCGTACACACATGGGCACAACGTGCGGTCCGAACGGGCAGATGTACCAGCTGCTCTCGAGCGACCGCTGGATCTCGATGGGCTCCAGCCGGCTCGTCGGCGCGGCCTCCGCGTGCCAGCTCACGGCCTCGGGCCGGCCCGGTGGCGATGCGGGGGGCGCGGCCACGGTCGGCGCGCCGCGTTCCTGGTCCATCTCCGCGTTCAGGAAGCGCGTGTACCGCTCGAGCAGGTTCGCGCCCAGCGGTTCGATCTCCATCTGTCGGCACCGTGACCCGACACGAAGCGTGGTCGGGCGCATGAGCACGGCGCTGCCGGCACCAAGCGACGCCTTCACAGGGGCTGCCGCTGCTGTACCGTCAGGAACATTTTCAGGATTTCATTGGCGGCTTCGACTTTTTCGTCGTCGGTCAAGCCCTCCGACTGGATGACGCTCACAATGTAAGAGACGATGATCTGCAGGCGGGCGCCCTCGTCCAGTGGCGAGCCGGCAAAGCGTCAGCGGACGGCACTGTCATAGCGGTCCCTCAGCCGCCGCGCGTTGACGCACGTCCACGTCGGCGTTTGGGTCCAGCAGCGGCTCGAGCGCGCGCAGGAGCCATGCCCGGAAGCGCGCCGCCGCCGCCGCGACCGCGGCGGCCTTGGGCTTGCCGTCCTTGGCCGCCAGCCAGGGTGGCACGCCGTCCGGCCCGCCATAGCCGCCGCCATGGCTGCCGTAGCCGCCGGCGCCGCCGCCGGGCCCGCCCGTGGCCGGCCGCACCGGCGCGACGCCCCGCAGCGCCGCCATCGTCGGCTGTCGGCGGCGCCGCCGAGGGTTTTTGGCGCGAGAAAACAGCACTCACTGACCATCGATGACGTCATCGGTGACGCCGCGCGCGAAGGAGGTGGGGCAGGCAGACGTGAGCTGACGAGGCGCGCGCCCCGCGGCGCCTGTAGACCCGTCAGGACGCTAACGCGGCGCCGGGTGTGCGCCTTGTACAGCCTCGCCGTGATCCAAGCAAACAGCGGCAGTGCCGCGGATGCGCGTGGGACGGTGCCAAAGTTTGGGCCACACACTTCGCACCACACCGGCCGGTGCGTGTTCTGAAACGGCGCGATAAGGCAAAAACAAACAACGCCACTTATGGCGACGTGCGCGCAGCGTCGTGGCGAGCGGTTGTCTGGGCGCCAACAGCGGCGGCAAACCCGCCTCCCTAGGCCTTGCGCACCATGGACGGCGGCCGGCAGCGGTGGCTCCCGCTCGAGTCCAACCCAGAGGTAGGCTGGGCGAGGAGAACCACGCAAGCGTGGTGGACCGCCCCAGAGCTTCCTAACGGCCGCGCTGGCTGTTCTGCCCTGCGTTGTGGAGCATGCGCCGTCCGCGCCAGGTCATGACCAAGGTGAGCGGCCCGGCCGGCTGATGGCGACGATTTTGGGACCTGAGCACTAAGCCCACCCCGTCGTAGCCCCAGCGGTTGTGCGCGACAGTTTGTCCACGACCTGGGCGTCAGCAAGGACTGGCAGTACACGGACATCTACGGCCTGGACGACGACCTGCTGGCCATGGTGCCGCAGCCCGTCGCCGCGGTGCTGCTGCTCTTCCCCATCAACGAGCCGGTAGGGATTGAGTTTCGTGCCTTGCCCTGCATCCGGCCCAGCCTGACGCCCGCGCCAGCGCGACCGCGTGCTGCGTGGCTGCACCGTGCCAGTACGAACGCTACCGCCAGGAGGAGCAGGCGCGGATTGAGGCGTCGGGCCAGGAGGTGAGCAAGAACGTGATCTTTGTCAAGCAGACGATCAGCAACGCGTGCGGCACCATCGCGCTCATCCACAGCGTGTGCAACAACGCCGACCGCATCCCGCTCGGTGCGACGCCGCCGCGGGCGATCGGGCGGGCGGGGTGACGACAGCAGTCGCTGATTTAACCTCCTGGGCGCGCGCCGTCCGCCACTGCGAGGCACCCAGGATCGGGCTTTTTTGCTCGCGTCGCGGAAGAGGCCAAGACCAAGTCGCCGGCGGAGCTGGCACAGCTGTTGGAAGAGGACACGCAGCTCGCCCAAGTCCACGAGGTGCACGCACAGTCCGGGCAAACGGAGGCACGTCGTTGAGCCGGCGCCTGCGATCGGTGTAGGGCGGGCAGCTCACATCAGCTGCGGCGCACGTGTGTGGGAAGAATGTTACTCAGGCGCCGCCGCTGGAGGAGGAGATCAACCTGCACTTTATTGCCTTCGTGCACCGTGACGGATCGCTGTACGAGCTGGACGGCCGGAAGCCCTTCCCGATCAACCATGGTCCGTCGTCCGACGACACGCTCCTCAAGGTGCCGGCTTGTGGGCGATCGTGGCCGTGCACTGGCGGCGGCCTGCTAATATCTCTGGCGCGCCCTGTGTTCGGATGCCTCCGACCTCAGGACGCCACGGCCGTCGTCAGAGCCTTCATGGACCGCGACCCGACCAATCTGCAGTTCACGATGATTGCCCTCGCGCCCGCCGTCGAAGCGTAAACGCGCGCGCATGCGAATTTTTTGTGGTGTTGGTGTGTACAGGCTGTTGCATGCTTTTATTGAACTTTAGGCTGTACTCGAACATACGCAGCATCCATCCTCGCCGACGCGCCCTGCACAGTCGTCGTGCGTGCTGCCTGGCGTGCGGGGCGCTCTGGCGGCGGGTGCGTCCCTTCGATCATGTCGCTGGCTGGCGGTGGCGGCGGGGTGGCCCCGATGACGTCATAGGCGTCCGTCGCGCAACGGTTTCTCGGCGGCGGCGGCCGCCGCGGCGGCGGCGGCGGCCGCGGTGAGGACACATCGAGCCACCACCGCGCCGCCTTGACCGGCCCTTACATGCACGTGGTCGGGCAGTGCAACGTGGCGGCAAGAGGGCCGGAGAGCCGATCGGGGCACATCGGACACGATCTACGAGCCGTTGGCGCAGCGACGCAGTGGGGGAGGGGCGTGCCGTGCACGCGTCAGGCGCCCCGATCGGACCCCGCTCGCAGTGGCCGCAAGGCAGGCTCGGTTGATCAGGCCACGAGATCGCACTACCAGCCGGACGCCTGCGCCAGTTGGCGCGGCGCGATAGCGGCCGGGCGATGGCGCCGGCGATCGAGGCCGGGGCGACCGGCACGGAGGGCGGCGCCGGCGCGCCGGCCGCGGGGCCGCTGCGCGCGGTGCCGACGCCGCCGCCTTCGGCCGGCGGCAAAGCGGCGCTCGGGCGCGCCGGCCCGGGGCCGGGGAGCGCGTCGGTGCGCGTGGCCCTGCGCATCCGCCCGCTCTCGGCGGAGGAACGCTGCCAAGGCGGCCAGGTCTGCGTGTACAAGGACCCCGCCGGCCCGAGCGTGCAGTTCGTCGCGAGCGGGTCGCGACCGGCGGTCTTCACCTTTGACCACGTCTTTGACGCGACGTCGTCGCAGGCCCACGTCTTTGACACCGCGGTCGTGCCGCTCATCGACAACTTTTTCGAGGGCTACAACGCCACCGTCTTTGCCTACGGCCAGGTGCGGACCTGCGGGCAGTGCGCGCCAGAGGGGCCTACGTACTGAAGGCGCAGCTTCGCACCGCTGCGCACCGCGCGCCGTGCCAGACGGGCTCGGGCAAGACGTTTACGATGGGCTCGGGACGCAACATCGACGAGACGACGCTGCCGACCTACGACGACGAGACGAGCGGTACGGGAACGCTTCCCGCGCGGGGCGCAAACAGACGCGGTGGGCCGCGGCGCCTAACCAGCCCCTCCCCCATTCGCCGTTGCGCGCTCTGCAACTGGCCAGGCGTGATTCCACGGGCGGCGCGCCAAATCTTTCGGCGCATTGCGGCGCTCACGGAGGAGGCCGAGGCGCAGGGGCTCGCGCCACCGACGTTCCGGCTGTCCTGCACGTTCGTGGAGCTGTACAACGAAAAGTTTTTCGATCTGCTGGCGACGGGCCGGAAAGAGGTCAAGCTGGCCGACCAGTCGGACGGCACCAATGCCGACTTTAGCAACGCCACCGTGGACGACGTACGAGCGCGCGCCTGGCTGCCTCGGGCTCGTCGACCGCGCCGTGCGAACGGGGCTCAGTGGCCCCGCGTGGTTGGACGGAGACTGCGCGCTGCAGATCACGAGTGCGGAGCGCATCTTTGCCAAGCTCGACCAGGGCTCGCTCAATCGGACGGTCGGCAAGACGGAGATGAACGCGGCGTCGTCGCGGTCGCACGCCATCTTCACGCTGACGCTCCGCCAAGTTCGCCCCACCGGTGCGGCCGGGCAACCGCCCGCCCGCCCGCCGTCGGCGAGGTGTTTGGGCACGCTGGACCTGACGAGGGGCGCTCTTTGTTGTCAGCGACGCCGACGCCGCAGGTCCGCCGGAAGGCACGGAGCCGCCGCTCAAGCTGCTGTCCAAGCTCCACTTTGTCGACCTGGCCGGCTCGGAGCGCCTCGCCAAGACGATGGGTAACGCTTGCGTTGCGTTCCGCGGTACGCTGGGTCGACTCTGTGCTGAGCGTGCGGCCGTCCTGGCACGTGCCTGTCTGTGGCCCGCAGCGACGGGCATGCGCGCCGCGGAAGGCGTCAAGATCAACCTGAGCTTGTTCACGCTCAGCCGTGTGGTGCAGGCGCTGGCCGAGGGCACCATGCACGTGCCGTACCGCGAGTCCAAGCTGACCAAGTACGGGGGACGGGCGGCGCGAAGAGAGCAAACGCGTCACGCCCGCCCGCTCAAACCGGTGCTCCCTCAGCTTGCGCACGCTGTGCTGGCCTGCAGGCTGCTGCAAAACTCGCTGGGCGGCAACAGCCGAACGCTGATGATTGCGTGCGTCTCGCCCTCGAGCCACAACGAGCAGGAGACGCAGTCGACGATGGTGTACGCCACCAACGCCCGCAAAATCAAGAACACCGTCCTGATCAACACCGACGTCGGCAGCATGGAGGCCGCTGAGCTCAAGCGCGAGGCATGCTGCTGCGCCCGAGCGGGGGCGGAGCGCGTGACTGGGTGCGTTTCGCTGACATGCACCGTCGCGCTCGGTTGTGCCATGCACGTGCACAGGTGGCCATGCTGCGCGAGCGGGTGCGCCTCCTGGAAGCGGGCGGGGCGGCGCCACCGGTGATCGCGGACCCGGGCCTGCTGGAGGCTAAGGAGGCGCGCATCGCGGCGCTCGTCCGCGAAGTGCACGAGCTCAAGCTCGCCAACGAGCAGCTGCGCCATCGCCTCAACGACGCCACGCAGACCGCTCTCCACGATGAGGTGACGCGCGTCCTGCAGGCGGCCGGCCTCGGTGCGCCGCCAGCCGACCGCACCTCCGCCAGCGGCGACGAGTCGGCCGCGGGAGAAGCCGCCCCGGCGCCGGCGGGCGAGACGCCCGCGGCGCTCATCGAAGGTTTCCTGGGCACCATCAGCCACCTCCGCACCAAGCTGCAGGACTTGGAGGACCAGCTGGAGCTGGAGCGCGCCAAGGGCACGAGCCGCAGGCGCAAGCCCCGCAACAGCGGCAGCAAGGGCAAAGCGACCGTCGCCGACGACGACGCGACGGCCGTGACGCCGCTCACGTCGCTCACGCCATTCACCCCCGGGGCCGCCGGCGGCGGCGGCGACGGCGACGGCGAGGCCGCGGACGCCGACGCGGTGCACTCGCGGCTGCAGGCGTCGCTGCAGCTTGTGGAAGACGATCTGGCGCGGAGCCGGCGGTATATGGAGGAGCTGGACAGCGACGTGGAGAGCCAGGCCGGCGACCTCGCCGACGAGGTGGAGCGCCTGCGCAGCCAGCTGGAGCGCACCAAGCGGGAGAAGGACGAGGCCGTGGCCAGGGCCCGCGCCCTGCCGAACGCTGTAGGCCCCTGAGAAAGTTAGCTAAGGGGAAGCGGCCGACCTGCCCTCTGACAATAGTGCCGTGGATGATCCGCCTCCGTCCGCTTTGGCAGGAGGCGATGCGCGCCAACTACGAGACCAAGATCCGCCAGCTGACGGCGCAGCTAGACGAAGCCCGCCGGAAGCAACGCGAGGTAGGCGCGCGCTGGGCGGACGCGCGGCTGGGCGCGGCAACGCGTGGCCGACGTGGCCGCTTCACTCGTGTATGCTGCGTGCTGTGCCCTGCAGCTCGAGGCGCACCGCGCCCGGGCGCAGACCGAGCTGCCCGCGCTCAAGGACTCGTTGGAATCTGTGCGGCGGCAGCGTGAGGTACGTTCGGTTGAGCGCCGGATGCATCACTAAAAAAAAGAAAAAAAGCAGCGGCCTCACCACGTCCAGGCGTATGTGCCGGACGTGATGGGCTTCGCGGCCGCAGAAACTGAACGAAGTGCTCCGCGAGACGGAGGCGCGTTCGAAGAAACTGCGCGCGGAGCTGTCCAAGGCGCTCCTGCAGGCGGACAAGAGCCGCCGTACCGCCGACAAGACCATCGCCGACCAGCGGGCCAAGATCGCTCAGCTGGTGCGTCGGCCACCGCGCGCGCCGCATGCCGGGGCCCGCAGCCAGCCTCATCAGCGTGTCCCTCGCGGTGCTCGGGGATGCGTCGGGCAGACGGCGGCGGAGAAACGCCTGCGCGAGCAGCGGGACGACCTCCAGCGCCAGCTCGAACGGGCGCTGCGCAAGCCCAAGACGGTGGCTGCCCATGCCATCAACGGCGGCGGCAGCTCCGCGTCACTGCTCGACGACTCCGGCTCGTCGCTCGAGCTGGCGACGGCGGCCATCCTCCCGCCCAAGAAGCGGCGCAACCTCGACGAAGAGATCCTGGACATTGTCCGCCAACGGTACGACGGGAGGGCTTTCCGCACCGGGTGCGCTGAGCTGATTCTCACGAGTCTGATGCATCGTTCGCCCCTGCGCCGGATCGCACAGAGTTGCGGCGGAGCCGCTGCACCGGCGGCGCGTGGAGGCGGCCGCCGAGCTCAAGGCCCTGACGGACCAGCGGCAGGGGCTGCTGCAGCAGGCCAGCGGCCCCGATGCGATGGCGCAGGTGCAGGCCAAGTTGCAGCTCGTGGGGCTGGAAGCGGCCGTGGACGAGGCGACCAAGCGGCTGGCCGCTGCCGAGGCCGACGTCGTCGCCGCGGGCGCGCGCGTCGCCAAGGCGCGGCAGGCCCTGACCAAGCGGCTCAACGCGCTTTCGCACCAAATGCGCCGGCAGCTCGTCTTTACTCTCATCGACGAGCTCGTCGCGACCCAGATCGCTGCGCAGCGCCAGCAGCCCCTGGCGGGAGCCGCCCCTGTGCCCGCGGCGGCGGCCACCAGCGCAACCGCAGCGGCGCCGGTAGCGGTCGCCCAAGCAGCACCGGCGCCGGCGCCCACCGGCGCGCGACCGGTCCGGCTGCTCACCGTCAAACACCGCACGGCAGGCCACGAGCAGCCGATCGTGGACATCGCTGCCGGGCCGGGCTGCGTCATTTCGGCCAGCATCGGTGCGCACCGTGCACGAGGCGTGCTCGCAGCAAGCTGCGGCGGCGGTGACGGGCCGTTGCCTGACCATTTTGTTCCACTTACGCGGACTCTCGTGCCCGACGGCAGATGGCGCCGTCAAGCTCTGGGACCTCAGCAGCACCCAGCCGCTTCGGACGTGGGTGGTCGTGGGCGCCAAGTACGGGCGAGCGGGTGGCCGCGAACGGTGCCGCATTCCCATGAAGCGGCTCACCATCGCAGTGCGCTGGCTGGTGTGTGCCATCCGCAGGCCCACGGCGGTGGCGGTGGGCCAAGACACGACGCTGGTGGCGGCGGGCTCGGTTGTGTACGAGTACGACTGGGCCGTTGACAGCAACGACCCGTCACGAACACTGGCCGTGTACGTCGGCGGGCGCCCGGCAACGAAGGCTTCGCGCTGCCGCACTTGCTAACAGTCGCGATCTCGTGTGCGTTGGGACGCATTAACCCGCAGGCCGCCCGAGCTGGGCGTGGGCATCGTCACGACGCTGTGCCGACATCCCGATGGCACCCACCTGCTTGGATCGACTGCCGAGGGCGTGGCGGTAGGCCGAACGAGCAGCACGTCGCATACGCACAGGTCGGCGGGCGCGCTTACGCGTGCACAGCGCCAGCGGCGCGGCGGGCGGCGTGGGGCAGGTGTGGGACCTGCGAAGCGGCGCCGTCGTGGCCACGATCCTGCACGCGCTGCCGGTGGACGGCCGCGGCGTGCTTGCCGTGGACGGCACGACCGTCCTGGTGGCGGACCGCGAGCACACGGTCCGGTGCGTTCAGACGCCTGCGCAGTAGGCATGCCACCAGCCAGGCACCTTACTCGGCAACCGAATCGCGTCCTGCCTCGTAAACAGGCGCGTGTCGTCCGAGCCGTGGGCGATCGCGCCACAGCCGGTAGCGCGCGTGGGCGCCGTGGCGCCGTCGGCGCTCGCGGCGGCCCAGGACTTTGCCTTTGTGGCCAATGCCCACCGCGAGCGGCACGTCGTGCAGCGCTGGCCGGCGCCGACCGACGGCACCGAGGCCGTGCCGGCCGAGCTGATCAACCGCGCCACCCCGTTCACCGGTACAGGGAGTGAACAAGTCAGGCTCGCTTAGCAATCCCTCGCTGACGCGCCTCCGCTGGTGTCTGAGTGGTGGGTCGGTCCGCCGCTGCACCGCAGCGCTCGTGGTGCGTCCGGCGGACATGTGCGTGCTGGCGGCGGCGGCGGACGGCACGGGCGTCCTGCTGGATGGCCGGCCGGGCAGCACGGTGCCGCCGCGCGACGTCAAGCTTGACCGGGGCGCGAGCATCACCGCGCTGGCGCTGGCGGGCGCGCGGCAGGAGCTGCTGGTGAGCGCCGCGGGCACGACGCTGCGGCTGTGGGAGCTGGGCCGCCTCGACGCGGTGGCCGGTGGTGGCAGCGCGTAAATGTACAGATGGAAACTTGTTTGTTATGTACAGGGGTTGCTTTACATCCGCCGCATGCGCTGCTGCATCCATCCGCCGCACGCCCTGCGGCCATGCGCCGGCCATGCGCTGTACGTGCGCCGGGCATGCGCATGCAGCGCTGGCGTCCGGTCGTCGACGTCGTGTCACTCGGATATTACCGCCGACCCACCGCCACCACGTGCCACGACGCCTTCACCGCCGCCGCCGCAACCACCACCACCACAACCGCACAGCGCCGCCGCAGGCTCGCGGGGTGGCCACGGGCAGACGGGCCAGCCATGTCGGCCATTACGGCGGCCGCCACGGCCGTCGACGCCCTCGCCGCCGCCGTCGCCGCCTGGCCGCCCACCGACCCGCCCGCCGACGGTACGCACCACCGGCCCCGTGTGCACCCCCGCGGCTGAGCTAACACAGCCGCAAGGGCCCGCGTGCCTCCACCAACGCGCACAGACGCCGCGGCGGTGCTCGCCTGGCGCGACACCGTCGCCGCCGTCCACGCCCGCGCCGCCGAGCTCGCGCCGCAGATCGCCAAGCTGGTGGCCAAGGCCCGCGAGACCGACCCCGACAAGGCGCTCTACGGCCCCCAGACGGCACAGCGCATCCTCGCCTTCGGCGCTACGTTTCAGACGGTGCAGGCGCAGGTGCAGGCCCGCCTGGAGGCCGCCGCCGCGGCCGCGGCACCCCACCGGGAACGGCAGGCTGCCGCCGAGGCCGAGCGCGCCGCTGCGGCGGCGGCCGAGGCGGCGCGCCGGGCGCAGGAGGCCGCCGAGCGTGAGGCCGCGGAGGAGCGCGCCCGGCAGGAGGCGGCCCGCGCCGCGGCCGAGGCGCGCGAGCGCACCGAGCAGGAGCGCGCCGCCCGCGAGCGGCAGCGGCAGCTGGAGGCCGAGGCCGAGGCCGAGCGGGAGCGCGCGGCGGCCGCCGAGCGCGCCGCGGCGCGGGAGCGGGCCAAGGCGGCCAAGGCGCTGGCGGCGGAGCTGGAGGCCGCGCGGCAGCACAACGCGGTGGCGCTGGGCCTGGACTACACGCTGAGCCGGCTGCAGGCGCAGTGCCCGTCGCGCCTGGCGTACCGCAAGGCGCTCAAGGCGCTGCGGGCGATCGTGCGCCACGTCGTGGGCGACCCCGACGAGCCCGTGTTTCGGCGCGTGCGCAAGGCCAACAAGGACCTGCGGGAGGACCTGCTGCAGTGGCCGGCCGGCGAGGAGTGCCTGTGGGCGGTGGGCTTTGCGGAGCGGCGCACCGTGCCCGTCTCGGCCGCCAAGCTGCTCGCCCACGCCGCGGAGGACCCGCTCCTACGTGCGGCGCACTACGACGCTGGTGGTGGTGGTGGCGGCGGCGGCGGCGGCGGCGGCGGCGGCGGGGTCGCCGGCCTGGCCGTCGGCAGCGGGCCCAAGCGGCCGACGCGCGCCCAGCCGACGCCGGACGAGGACGAGGACGCGGGGGCGCCGCCCGAGGCCGCGCAGGCCGAGTCGGTGCTCGTCCTTGACGAGCCCGATATGGAAGCGGACACGGACGCGTGGCTGGCGTGGTACGACAAGCTCAAGGCGAACTTGGCGACGCTGGACGACGCCCTCGCCGCCGCCGAGCGCCACGCATGAACGGCTGTGTGGTGTTGTATAGGCGATGCTGTAAAGATGGTTGTACAGTGAGGTTGCAAGATATGTACACTGTAAAAGGCGGTCGTCAGTTGTTGCCGCGGCGACCCCGCGCGCCGCCGCCGCCGCTGCCGCCGGCGCCGCCGCCGGGCGCCTTGCGGCCACCGGCGCGGGCCGCCGCGGCTTCCTCTTCCTCCAGGAGGTCCAGCTCCTTCATCTTGCGCAGGATCGGCTGCATGGCTTCGTACGCCTCCTTGGCCAGCTCGAAGCCCGTGCGGCGGAGCTCCTTGCCTGCAGCACGCGACGCCCCGCGTCAGCGCCACCCGGAGAGCGCGTGAGATGATGGTGGCAAGGCCTGCCAGAGCGCGCGAAAGGACGCCTACCAATGTGCTGCTGGTCGCGTGCGTAGGCCTCCTTGAGCCAGTGCTCCGCTGTGGCCGCACCACCCCTGCACCGCCAAGCCTGCGGCGGTGAGCGCGCGTGCACGCCTTGCCAACCGTACCGGCCGCTAGCGTACAGGTGCGCGCATAAAACTCGGCCAGTGGCTCGTCGACTTTGGGCGTGGCCACCGCCTGCAGCGTAAGTAGCTGCTGCTTCAGCGCCTCGCGCTGGCCTCGCCCGCCCTTGGCCGCCTTGGTGTTGACCGCCGCCGCCGTTGTGGTAGCCTACGCCGCTGGCACCGAGCAGACCGTGCACGCGCGCATGTGTCAGGTAGCGGGCGCGCGCCAGTGCCCGTGTTCGACACTAACGTACCGTCAGGCCCTGGGCGCCGCTGACGGCCACGACGGGCGCGTCAAAGTCGTCGTCGTCCCAGGACGCGGCGGGCTCGTCCGGCGCCGCTGCAGGTGCGCCAGTTGGGGCGGCGGGCGCGGCGGCGGGCACGGCGGCGGACGCGGCGGCAGCGGGTTTCCCGCTGTCCGCTTCGTCGTCGCTGCTGCTGTCGTCGCTGCCGCTGCCGCTGCCGTCGTCCGAGTCGTCGTCGTCGCCGCTGCCGTCGTCCTCCGAGTCGGAGCTCTCCCATGTTGTCTCGGTTGGCTGCGCCTGCAGCACCTCAAACTTGTCGAGCTTGTCGAGGTTCAGCGCGTACAGGTCGCTGAGCGTGATCTCCTGGTCCTCCACCTCGACCAGGCCGCCGTAGCTATGACCCCCCACAATGCGACAGATGAGCCGAGCGGCTCGCGTGAGCCCTTGGACGGTAGCGGCCGCAAGCCTTACCCCAGCGCCATACAGGTAGAGGATGTTGCGCTGGACGGCCAGCTGCGCGTTGAAGCGCGGCGACGGATACACCGGCGCTTCGGCCGCCTCGCCGTCGGCGGCCGTGGCCGCGGCCTCGCCATCCGGCTCGGCGCCGTCGGTGGCCAGGTCGCCCGCGTCGCCGCCATGGTCCGCGGCATCGGGAGTGCCGTCGGCTTCCTCATGGTCGGCGTCGCCGGATCCAGTTGCGGCGCCGCCGCCCGCTTGCCCAGCCGCGCCGCGGGCCTTCTTGCCGCGCCGCTTGCCCGCGCCAGCCTTTTTCGGCGCTCGCAGGGTCAGTGGGTACCACCGCGCGCTCTCGGCCTGGAACTGCACACTGGCGACGGGCGCCGCGGAATGCGACACCACACCTTGCAACAATGGTTAGCATGGCCGCGGCCAGTGGGCGTGGGTGATTGCTCGTGCAGCGCGGTATACAATTCATTGAAGAACGTCGACACCATGCGCTCTTCGCTGACGTCTTCGTCGGCCACGCCGCCAAAGAAGATGGCGCGCGTCTTGTGCACTGCCACGGACATGCCGCTGCGCGGGCTGTAGCCGGGGGCGCAGCGCTGACGCGCGACGTCCGTGGGCTGTGAGCGGATTGTCAGGTGTCGGCAACGGTGCGCCGCGCGGACGTACGTTGGCATGTACGGCGAGCGCTTCCGGCGCTCCCAGCGCAAGCTCTTCAGATCCGTGCCCAGCTTGAGCGACCAGAAATCTGTATGAATGTAGCCGCAACACCGCAGTCGCCCAGGTCAGGACCCCCACAGCGCCGGTGGAATCGCGTAGGCAGCCCGCCCATACCAGAGTGGACGACGCCCTTGGCCTTCTCGCCTTTGGGGAAGATCTTGCAGTAGCCGCCGTACAGGTACAGCACGTCGTTGATCACAAACATTTGGAAGCCGCTCCGTGGGCTGCAAGACAACGGCCGACCGCGAGGCAGGGAGGGGGGGGGACCTTTCAGAGCTGGCGCTTCCAACGGAGCGGTAGTGGTGCGCCCCGCTTTGACCACCGACCTAGGCTTGGGCGAGTTTTCCGGCAACGTCGCGCGCGTCCAGCGCATCTCGCCGAGGTCAAAGAACCACAGGTCGTCGTAGTACCGCGTCTCGCGGACGGTGTCGAAGAAGCCTGAACCGAGATCCACGCACCGACACGCGCACCGGCCGGGGCAGGTCCCCTGTTGGCTTCCGCACCGAGCGGAGGTGACACGCCTGAGCCGACGTACCGCCAAACAAGATGATGTGCGACTTCCAGTGGATCATGCGATGGCCGGACCTGCGCACGGCTCGCCAAGCACCGATGCTGACGCGCGCGGTGCGTCAGCGGGGCTGAACTGGGTAGGAAGGCGGTCGCTGCGATGCCCGCACCGTGGCGACGGCCGCACATCCATGTCCAGCTGTTGCCACGTGTTTGTGGCCAAGTCCAGCACCCTAGGGTTGCAATAGCTCGCGCGCGGCGAATGCACGGCACTCCGGCTCAGGACTTCCAGAGCTCATTGTCCTCGTCCTCGCTGGCGCGCCTCGGGCCGTACCAAAAGTCCTTGTAGTGGAAGAACTGGTTCTGGCTCGCCGAGGCGAACTCGCCTGTGCCATCCGCTCGGCCCGGCATGCGGCGTCATGCCCAGTCAGGACGTCACCGCTGGACCCGCCCCGGTTGGATCGACGCGGCAGCGTACCGCCAAAGAGGTAGAGCTGGCCGGAGGGGGTGGCGACCGCCTGGTGGGACGACCGCGGGCCTGGCGAGTTGGGCGACGTGATCCGCCGCCACTCCCGCTTGTCGACGTTGTAGCGGTACAGGTCGCTAAAGAAGGTGCACCGCCGGCCGTTGTAGTGCTCGCCGCCAAAGAGGATGAGCTCGCTCGGGTTCACCGGGTTGGCAATGAGCGTCGCGTGCGCGCGCGGCGACGGCGGCGGCGCGTTCACCTCCTCCGTGACCTTGACAAACTCTTCTTGCTGCGTGCCCACAACAGCGCGACGGAGCGCTCCCTCGCAGGTTCAGCTGGGATGGATGGCCGTGTGTGCACGCGTAGACAGGGCCCGCGCGCGGACCTCCTTCTTGAAGCGGGCCAGGATGGTCTCAATGTCCTCCTCGTCTTCCTCCTCGTCGTCCACGGGCCGCTTCTTGCCCTTCTTGGACGACTTGGACGACTTGCCGCCGCCCCCGCTGGCGCTGCTGCTGGCCGCCGCTGCCGCCTGGACCGCGTCCCACCACAGGGGAGGGAAAGCCGGCGGTGGGCACGATCAGCTGCGCGCTCCGTCTTCGGCCAGGCGAGGCCCGGCTTCGCGCCCTGACCTTGGTGGCCGGGCCGCCCTTGGTGGCTGGGGAAACCCGCCGGTCGATTCGAAGGGCGACGGCTGGGGTGAGCGGGGGGCCGTGGCGACCTCGGCCGGGCGCTGTGTGCCCCGGCGTACCTTTGACCTTCTCCAGCCGCTCCAGGCGGGCCTGGTGGGCCGTCTTGTTCGCGCTCAGCTTGGCCTGCTGGCGCTTCCGCTTGGACCGGCCCTTGCCCATGGCGGCGCTTCAGCCGGCCGGCCGGCGGCCCTAACCGGTGGTGGTGGATCGGCCGCTACTCCTCGAGCGCTTCTCGTCCGTCGTCCAAGGCTCTCCGCCTTGGGCTTAGGCGTGGCCGTGGGCCACTCGGTGCCGCGTGGGGAGGCGGCGGCCGCCCGCTCGTGGTGCGGTTCAAACTGGCAGCACCGGCAGTGGCCACATGGCCAATGCACTCGCAAAGTCCACCCCTTGTCTCTCGCAAGAGCGATGCCTGAAACTACAGACGGCTTAGGGCCCCCCGACCAGTCGTCTCCTCCCACGCTGGGCTGTGCGCTACCTACTGCCTAGGCTGCATCCAAGCAGCAGCCGCATGTGCAGGGCTTCGCCCACGTCGCACGCATGCGCATGGATATCATGGCTTCCGCACCCACCACCACCGTCTACGGCCATACACACCTGAAAGCGACCGTACCCGTTCCGCTCACGGAATCTAAGCAGGTGCTGGCGCGGTCAGTACTGGGGAGGGTGACCACTCGGGAATACCGCGTGCTGTAGACTCCC
>Ga0180216_1001232_pt1 | contig 23364 bp, 20 predicted proteins | sample eDN3rd37CBELigMG_FD_128879 | JGI IMG/M metagenome (GOLD analysis project Ga0180216, IMG submission 128879) | Enriched Miracle-Growth compost microbial communities from Emeryville, California, USA - eDNA 3rd pass 37_C BE-Lig MG (version 2)... ...
GATCACGGCGCTGGTGAACATGATCGCCAGGATGTCGTTGTTGAGCATCGCCGACTCGTAGGCGATCTGGGGCTGGAAGGCGACGAAGGCGGGCACGGTCATCGCCAGGAAGCGGTCCCGGGGAAAGATGGTGCGGACGGTGAGGTAGGCGAACAGCACGGTCAGCAGCCCGAAGGGGATCGTCGCCACCCGGAAGAAATAGATCTGGGTGTCGAGGTCGAGCCCCTTCACAAGCCAGTAAACCGGAGCCATCGATAGGTAAAACAACGGAGGGTGGTTGCCAGTGTAGATCCAGCCCGAGGGGTAGAAATTGGCGCCACCAAAGTGGATAGCCCAGACAACATAAGGCTCCCCGCCGAACCAGTCGGGAGTGACATAGTCGGTGGGATAGGCGGCGCCGTCATGATTCGATGCGTATTTGTAGAGATCCGCCGGGGCATGGTCGAACGTCGGTTGCACGACACCCGATTGCGCGCGCTCGTCCCGCCAGGCCTGGAGATCGGGGATCAGCGGTACCCTCCCCTCCACCAACACCTTGAGATACGCGTAGTGCATCACCTCGTCGTGTCCGGAATACGGCGGAAACACCAGGGCGGTAACGATACCCTTGGCGAGAAAAAGAAGGAGCACCAAGGCGAGAAAGCGTTGCGGCACGTTCGTCGCGCGAAGAACACGCCATCTGGAGCCCGCCAGTTCATCGCCCTCTTTTTTTCTCGACACGGTGCGGCTCCCTGTGTACGATCTCGATATTTCCGCTGGCAGTGTACCCTTCAACTCTCGCAGGAGAACACCATATGGGCGTGAACTATACCAACACCCTGATCGCCGTCGCCGAGGATTGCCCGGTCACCAGCGCTGTCATCCCACACCGAAACGACGAGAAACCGACGATTGCGGCCGAGCAATACCGGCTCATCTCCGAACGGCCGTACCAACTGACGTCCGAAGACGTCATCTTCGAAATCGTCGCCAACAAGCAGGGAATCGCCGATGACGAGCGCCCTGCCGCCCGGGCAGAGTACTTTTCAACCGGACGGGCCTGCCTGCGCACATCTCCCCTTGCGAAGAAGTACGGTTGGGGCTTGCACAACGACGCCGAGGGACGGCTGGCGCTGGTCGGGATGGACACGGAAGAATACCGACGCCTGGCAGCCGGAGAGAACGGCACGAAGGTCGTCCGGGCCATGCGTTCCAGCCGGAAGTGATACTCCCCTCCCCATGCCATGTTGATCGTCAGTTCCCGGAGTCGCCCTCTCCCGCCACTTCGGGCATACTCCCTGCAATGTCGAACCGCAATACGGGGAGGGATCATCGGGTATGTTGAAGGTACGGTTGTGTTTCGACGATGACGGACAGCCGTGCGAACCCAAAAGCGATCAGGAGATTCGCGATGTCCTTTCGAACCCGAAGGCGCTGACATGGATTGATGTCGATCGCGATCATCTGGACTCGCTGAAGCGATTCAGCGATGTGATCCATTTGCATCCTCTCGCGATTGAAGATGCAACAACCCCGCACCAACGACCGATCACGAGCCGGTACGGCGAAACCATCTTCGTTCTCTTCTACGAGCTGGCCCGAGAAAGCAACGACACGATTCACGCCTACCCGTACTCATTCTTCGTGGGCTCGAACTATGTGGTGACGATTCGCGACATCGCTCGCTCGACCCTCGACGGCGTCGCCAAACGTTGGCACGAGTTCTCGGAACAGGTGCAGAACAGGAACTCCGGGTTCCTGCTCTACGCCATGCTGGACGCCATCGTCGACGAGTATTTCCCGATCATCGACTCGCTGGGCGACCGCATTGAAGACCTGGAAGAAGTTATCGTCAATGCGAGGAACTTCACGCCCCAGCGGCAGGTTGTAGGTATCCGGAAAGAGCTGTTCGTGATTCGCCGGGTGCTTTCCCCGAGCCGTGAGGCGCTCAACGAGCTGATCCGCCGCGATACGCCGCTGATCGACGAAGAAACCATCACCTACATGCACGATGTCTACGATCACGTCTTGCGCGTGCTGGACTGGCTGGATGCCTATCGCGATATGGCGAGCACGCTGTTTGATATGCAACTGGCGATGTCATCGCATCGGCTGGACGAGATCATGCGGACGCTGACGGTCGCGTCGATCATTCTGATGGTCGCCTCGTTGATTGCGGGGATTTACGGCATGAACTTCAAAGTCATGCCAGAGCTGCACTGGGTGCTTGGCTATCCGATGGCGCTCGGGATGATGATGCTCACCGGGGTCCTGCTGGCATTGTATTTCCGGCACCGCCGATGGCTGTAGTGCCTGCAATGAGCCCCGATCTCGCAATCGACCTCACTCGTCCTCCCCTGCTCGCTCGTCATCCGGGATCAGACGCGCGTACTCGGTGAAATCGCCCTCCTCCGCGTCGACGATGACCGCTCGCCGGGGCTCGTAAACCGCAGATTCCAGCGCGTCCTGTCCAGCGGCTGCCAATTTGCCGGCATCCGGCGCGAAATCGTGACTGTGCCGGGCCCGGTCGACCGCGCGGATCCACGTCGCGGCCTCGAAAGTCCACTGATCCACCATCTCGTACAGGCAATGACCGCCGGCCGGATACCAGACGAGCGTCGCTCGCTCCCCTGCCCTCTCCGCCAGCAATTGCGACTCGTTCGGCGGCACGAGGATATCGCGTCCGCCACCGAAGACCAGGATCGGTTCGCGAGACGCATCAACCGCCTGTTCGAGCCCGAATTCGGCGACCCGCTCCCGCGTCTCCGAGAGACTCTCTTCCTCCACCATGAACTCCAGCTCACGGATCAGCAGCGGATTTGCCCGATCCAACCATCGAGCCGGCTCGTAGGGAGGTGTGATGGCAACGGCGGCCAAAATCCGCCGGTCGTGTGCGGCGACCCGGATCGCCTGGTTCCCACCAAGGCTGGCGCCGAGGATGACGACCCGGTCGAGGTCGATCATCGGCTCTCGCTGGAAAACCGCGAAAACACCGTCCAGGATGTCGTCCTGGTCAGCCGCCGCGCCAGCAACCCCGGCCGCCTCCCCGGTTCCCGGGCTATCGATCGACATCACCGCGTATCCCTGATCCAGGAAGCGAGGGTGCCAGGCAAGCGTTTCCTCTTTCGAGATACTCGTTCCGTTGAGGATGACCACCAGCCCTACCGGTTCGGAGATGGGGTCCGGCGTCTGGATCAAGACCGGGAGCGAGCTGGATCGCCATGGTATCCACATGTGTCGAACATTGGGATACAGCGGTGGCAAAGTCTGGGTAAAGAGCGATGCCGCCGCCGAACGGCATTGCGCCATGGTCCGGCGATCGAAGATCTCGAATATCTGCGCGGCGTGGTAACACAATGCGGCGATCTGGCGGCTTTGTGCTGCCTCGCGGACGTTCATCGCCGAAACGTGCCGGCGTGACTCCCCGAGGAAGCGTTGCGCGGTCTCGATCCACTGGGTGCTCCACTGATCTGCGCGCCGGATACGGCCGAGTGTCTCACCGACAACGTCAGCCGGGATACCCATGTCGATGAATCGGGTTCGGGCCGAGGCGGGCAGCACGCGGGCGCTCCGGGCGCGGAACACCATATCGACATATCGGACATCGACCCGGCGAGAGAAGCGCCAGGCATCGGCGATGTATCGCCAGGACCGGAGCGTGGACTGGCCAGTTGCCCCGGTCATCGGCATCCTCGTCTCCTGCGTATCGTCAGGAAGCGGTGCGGCCATGGCTCTCGTGCCTCGCTAGACCTGAAGTCCCCACCATTGGCGGCGAGCTTCGATGAGTGCGTGTTCAAGATCGCGGACTTCACGCGCATCGTGGCAGACAAGCACGATCCGCTCCAACCGGGAGGTAAAGCGTCGCAAATGAGCGACGACTTCTTCCGACATGATGATCAGGACGGCGTCGCTGCCATAACGCCCGATACCGGGTCCATTTCCGAGTGGAGGCAGGACCAGCGACCGGAAACGTTGGCGGTCAGCCGCCGCAAGCGTTGACATCGTGGCTTCCCGGATGATGTGCTCGCGGGTTGGCGTCCCCAGGGCATCGGAGATGACGGCGTGGATGATCGCGCGCGTCCCCTGCTCGGCCAGTTTGCCAGCCGAGGTGACCACCGCCGACCCCATGGTCAATGGTGCCAATGCCATGGCCTCGCGCTCGATCTCGGTCCCGCCATGAATGCGGATCTGACCGGAAACGCCAACCCCCATGACACCGCGTCGGTTGGCTGGTGTGGCGATCGCATCCAGACGGTGCTCGAAGATCGGCTCCGCCGAAGGGATCACCAGCGTACGGCCAAATCGTACACCGGGTTCTTGCAGCAGGTTGTTGTTCTGCGTTCGCATCCAGCGTCGCGTCCCTTGTCCGGCATGTACCGCCTCGTGGCGATTCCCTGCATCGAGTCTAGCACTGATGGCAGGGAGTGATACCGCGACAATGGGTCCACCCAGGTGGACCCATTGGTCAGTCGCTTCGCGTTTGCCTACGACTCGGGATCCGGGATTTGCATCAGGGTTCCCGTTGCCTCGTTCTGGAATACGACGCCGCTGTTGAGCCAGAGGACCGTTCCCGGCTGCATATCGGGCGAGGCATAGGTAGAGATCAGGTTTCCGTCGAGGTCGTAAATCTCGATCGCCGAGCCGGTACTGACGACGATCCGGCTGCCACCTGGCGAGACATCGAAGTCGACGCCGTTGAATGGCGCGCTCCCGATCGGGGATCCCGGCGCATCGGTTGTCGCCACGATGACCTTGCCATCAGCGACGTACGCGACGATCGAGCCTTCGCCGGTCGCCGCGAACCGGAGCAGCCGTGGCGAACCGAAGTCATCCCCGTAAAGATGCGCCGTACCGTCGGTCAACGCCAGCCAGCCACTCCCCTGCGTGATCACCCAGACCTGGTTGTCTGCCCGGTAGACCGGAAAAGTGGGTCCGAGGTCAGCGCCGCCATCGTACAGCACGGTGTCACTCGCCGCCGCCGTACCGGCGTCATTCGGTACCAGGGCATGATATGAAATCCTGCCACCGGAGTCGCGCACGTAGATCAGCGCGCCATTAATCCAGCTCAACGGGGTGTCGGTGGAAGGTCCATCGGCCGACTCGCTCGATACATCCGCGCACTCGTCACCGCTGCAAAGGACAACCGCCTGTCCATCCGATGTCGCTTCCGTCTCGGCCTTCAGGCCATCGCCGGACGTCAGGATCGCCGGATGCGCCTGTGGCTGGTACTCCATGCGTCCGTCATCCAGAACCAACCGGCCCGAGGGATCACCAGCGATTCCGCCATAGGCTTCCGAGTTGGCGTCAAGATCGATCGCATTCTCGTCGGTAGACGTTTCCGTCGCCGGCGCTTCTGTCGATTCCGGGGTCTCTTCGCTGGCGGACGTGCTTTCAGGGCTGGTACCGCCGATGGGCTCGATCCGTTGCGGGGTATCAGATCCACCCCCGGTGCCGTCACTCGTACTGATGGGCTGAATCGTCGTGTCTGTTTCGTCGGGGGTCGCTTCCTGGGTTGATTCGGCCTCCGACGTCGCGGTCGCCTCGACGTCTTCCGGCGCCTCGATCACGTTTGCCCCATCGACCGGAACGATCGGCGGCGCTTCGCCGGAATCCTCCGGCGTCGAGGTTGGTTCCGGCGCCGGCGACTCGGTGGGTGAAGGCTCGACCGTCGCGGTTGCGGTCGGCGAAGGCTCCGGCGTCGCTGTTGGTTGCGGAGTGGCGTGCTCCTCCTCCCCGGTCAGGTCGACAGGCTGCGAGGTGGCCGCCGTATTCGCAATCATGGGCGCGTTCGTCGCCGTGGGTTCCGGTGGTGTGGTGGCCGTTGGCTCGGGCGGCGTGGTTGCGGTCGGCACCGGCGCGGTGGTCTCCGTCGGGACTGGTGCTTGCGTTTCCGTCGGCGCCGGCGTCTCGGTCGGCATCATCGTCGCCGTGGGCTCGCTGGTCGCGGACGCGGTTGGCTCAGGCGTTCCGGGGACGGTGAAGGTCCGAGGTGTCTCCGGTGGGACCGTCGGTTGCGACGCCAATTGCTGATTCCCCTGATCCGGCGGGGTCCGACCGTCGAGCACGAAGCGGTTGAGGACGAAGAATCCCAACAGGAGGACAACCGCGATGATCGCCAGCGTCGAGAAGGCCGGCCCGGGATTCGAAAGGAATCCGCCGAAGTTGAGCCATGGTGAGCGCCCTTCTTCGACGCGTGCCATGACGCCTCTGCTGACCGTCGGGCTGGGCGGCAGGTATGGCAGATCGCGCAGTCCGGTCGCGAGCGCGCTGGTCGATCGGGCGAAGGCCCGGCACTGCTGGCACGTCGCCAGGTGGGCGGCGAGCTCGCGTTCGGTCAGGGGGTCGAGTTGCTGGTCAAGCCGGGCGGAGATGAGGACTTCGGCTTCGTAATGGGAGATCATGAGCGCGCCTCCTCATCAACCGTGCCGTCCGGCGCGACGCCGTAGATCTTGGCAAACGCCTTCCGGGCCCGAAAGAGCCGGAGCTTTGCCGCATTTTCCGTGATTTCCAATGCCTCTGCTGTCTCCGCGAGAGAAAGTCCCTGGTAGTGTCGAAGCAGCAAAACCGCCGCATAGTGCTTTGGAAGCTGGTTCAGCACTGATTCGATATCCGTCTGCCGCGTCACGGTCCGATCGACACGCTCGTCATTGGTTTCCCGGTCCCCAAGAAACGGCAGGAACTTGACGATCTTGCCGCGTCGAAGGTGTGACAGGGCAGTATTGGTGGCGATGCGGTACAGCCATGCCTTGAACTGCAGGTCCGGCTGTGTTCTCGGCAACGCCTTGTAGGCCTTGACGAACGTATCCTGTGTCAAATCCTCCGCGAGTGCCCGGTCGGACACCATGCGGTGCAAATAATTGAGGATGGGCGCATGGAACTGCTCGAACAGCACGGCGAAGGCCGTGTCGTCGCCTGCCCGAGCACGTTCGACGAGGTTCCTGTCGTCGAGCGACACGCAGAATCTCCCTGGTATGAAACGGGACCATGATGCGCCCCGGTCGAGTGTGAGAACCATCCTGCGGTCGTCCTCCATCCCTCCCTCGAACATTGAACGAGTGGGGAGTCGGGTCCGTTTCGCAGGTGGTATATGCCGTTGTTAGGGTGAGTATGCCAGCATTGCCTGGACGCCGCATCCGAAGATCCGGCGCGTGAACACATCCCCGTGTGGATTCTTTCACACGGGGATGTGTTTCACGTGAAACATTATCCGCAACTGGAGGAGTGGATATTCGGCCAGGTATTCGCGACGAAATCGCGGGTCGTCACCGATCCCTGGATGCGGGCCCGATACCGTCGAGGACATCATCGCCGCGGTTTATCCGGGCTGCCTCGGGTCCAGCCTGCGGGGCCCCGTTATCCTCACGATGCTGGCTGGCGTGGGGCAACTCCTTTTGCACCGCCATATTGATCACTCCGCCCAGAAGCGCCAATAGGGACATCACGTAGAGCCAGAAGATGAATGCCAGAACGGCGCCGAACGCACCGTAGGCGGCGTTGTAGCCTCCGCTGAAGCTGAAGTAGATGCCGAGTGCGAATGTGGCGAACGCCATGGCGATGACGGTGAAGACCGCACCCGGGACAAACCAGCGGATATCGGCCTCCACATTCGGGCCGTATCGATGGATGATCGCGACCGCGATGACGATGACGACGAAGACGACCGGCCAGCGCAGCCACATCGACGCAGTGGCCCAGGCGTCGCCGAGGCCGATCACTTCCGCGAGATCGGCGCCGACACCCGAGCCGATGATAATCAGGAAACCCGCAACACCGACCATGATGCCGATAGCGACGGTCAATCCAATGGACACCAACGTCTGGCGAATGAATGAACGATCCTCCTTGGCGTCATATGCCACATTGAGGCCCTTGATCACCCCGCCCATCGCGCTCTGGGCGCCCCAAAGCGCGAGAATCCCGCCGATGGACAGCAGGAAGCCGGGACTTGTCGACAGCGCATTGTCGATCGGCTCGCGCAGGAAGTCGGCTGCATTCGATGGCAGGTTATCCGTTACCCATTTCAGAACCGGCTCGGCGGGATTTTTCTGGTCGCTGTTCACGGCTCGCGTCACAATGCCAGCGAGGGCCGTGACGAAGATCAGCAGTGGGGCAATCGAGAAGAGGATGTTGTAGGCAACCTCCTTGGCCACACCGCTAAGATCTTTTTCTCTGAACGCCACAAATACTCGCTTGCCAATCGACATCGATTCCCGCTTCAGGTCTTCCTTCGATCCATCGCTCACACGCATCACTCCATTCGCGCTGATTCACACGTTCTGGCAGGCCTACCGCATGCTGGATACCATCCAGCCAGCGTCATGACGGCACGTGGCATGATGAAGGGAGTGGAAGAGGGGACAAAACGCCCCAGTCCACCCGGGTGGACTGGGGCCGGACAAACCTGAGGAGATCTGATGAACCTGCACGCCGACGCCGTGATCGTGAACATCGCGCAAAATGCCATCCAGTTACGTGTTCCGGGCTTCGAGGAACGAAGCGCCGAGACGGGTATGCTCGATGTTGGGGCGAACGGCCGGTTATTGGGTCTGGAAGTGGGGGAGACGTACATCGACGTCATGGAGTCGGCGCTTGGCGATGATCCTTACGCCAGGACGGCGTGTATCCCGATCAGCATCTCCGGCGACGAGCCGCCGGTGGTGACGATTCCCCGCCGTGGCTCGTCCTGGGAGATCACGTACCCCAGCGGCAACGAATGCTGGCAAACGACGTTGCAGGACGGCAAGCTCATCCAGGTCTGCGCCGCGATCGCCGATTGACACCCGGCGCCTGTCGCCGGGCACGCATTCGCGCATCCGGCGTGACGACGCCGGGTCCGAGGATTTCCTGCGCCCTGGCGAGCTGGTCCTGCCGGACGTAGAGCTGATGCTCGAAGGTCGCGGCCGATGCCCACGCACCCATCCCGGGACCACCGGATTTTACGAGGACATTGACGCCGGCGTCCCGCAGGGTGCTCGCCCACATCTGCCCTTCCACTTCCGACTGGGCAACGGCCAGCAAGACGATCTCCGCCTCCGCATCCTGGTGCTTCGATTTATTCCACATCGAGATTCTCCCTCGCTCCACCCGGGTGGAGTGCGCGCTATCGTCCGGAAATCGGTCTCCAACATAAAGTATAGTGACCCTCCGGAAGGACCCCGGCCTGTTCGGTTAACGATAATCCGGCATTCGGATGGCTCGGCTGCCGGTGGTCTCTATCCTGCAAGGAAACGACGATGCGGTCGTTTCGTCTTATGCCAATCGGGCGCGAGGCCCAAAGGAGCATCACGTTTATGAGTCTGGAAAACACTCGTCTCACTCGCCGATCATTCTCCATTCTCGGCGCCGGAGCCATCTCAGCCGCAAGCCTGCTTGGAATTGCCGCCAAGGCCATCGCCCAGGATGCCACCCCGGGCGCATCGCCAGAGGTCGCTGATCTTGGCGCCTTCGAGGGCCTTGACCTCACCGAGATCGTTGTCAGTGCCACCCAGTACACCTATTCGGCCAGCGTCCCCGGCGCCATGCCGGAGGGTTGGTACATCATCACCTTGAAGAACGATTCCGACGCAGTGGCGAGCTTGAACCTGGCCATGCTGCCGGAAGGCACGAGCGGCGGCGACCTCAGCTCGGCGGTTTCGCAGAGCTTCCAGGGCGAGGGCGGCGAGATGCCAGATTGGTGGGAGAATGCCACCTTCGCGGGCGGCAACGTCGCCGCGGCTGGCGCGAGCAACTCGACGCTGGCGTACCTCGTGCCCGGCAAGTGGTACATGTTCAGCACCAATCCGGCCTCCACGCAGTCCCCGTCAAGCTTCAACATCCTGACGTCCGAGGAGCTTGACGAGAACTACGGCATCACCTCCGAAGCGACGCCTGAGGCTAGCCCGGTATCGGCGGCACCCGAGGGCGTCGTCGCGACGTCCAACGTTGATGTCGAGGACGATAGCCTGACGCTCGACAACGAGCCGGCTGCCGCCCAGCAGGTACTGCAAGTGACCAACGGAGGCGACCAGGTGCACGATGTCGTCATCCTGCGCACCGATGACACCCTCGACGAAAGTGGGGCCGCGTCGCTCGCGACCTCGTGGGCGAAGGGCGAGGAAACCAATGCGACGGTACTCGGCGGCGTCGGCACCCTCAGCCCGGGCGCGACGGCTTTCGCGGCGCTCGATGTCGAGCCGGGCACCTACATCGCGTTCAGCTCGCTGCCGGACGAGAATGGCGGTCTCCAGGTCGATAACGGCGTCGTTGCGATCTTCAGCGCCCAGTAGTCGGGCTTCCCGGTATCCGGGACACGTGTGTCCCGGATACCGATGCCGGGCAGTCATGCGCGGCCGGGGGCAGGCACTCTCGACGAAACCCGCACAATTGGGTAGGCTAGGCATAACAGTGCGTCGCCCGGCGCGCTTCCTCGCGACCCGCATACCCTGCAGGCGACGAGCGCCACGGGCACGCCAATGGCCGGGGAGCAACAGCCGCCAGAAGGCGCTGGGGATGAGGAAACACCATGCTTGAATTCAGCCGTATTCTGACTGCCGCCGGATGGACCGCCTTCGGTGTCGGGTTCACGATCTACGGGATTGGCCTCGCAGTTCGGAATGAGATTTGGGAGACCAACTTCGGCCTGATCCTCGCCATCGTCGGGGTCGTGGCCGGTGTCATCGGCATGGTGATGCATCGCCAGCTCTTCGAGGACTAATCGTCGCCCTCGATACCAACGCGCAGACACAAGGAAACCGCCCCTAAGGGGCGGTTTCCTTGTGTCTGCGCCATTCCGAATTGCACGGTGATTATTCTGGCCAGGACGTGCGCTGCGCGACGATATCCCGCTCGGGGTACCAGCGCTCCCGGATGTTTCCGACGAGGTACAACGATCCCGTAACCAGCACCGCATCATCGCGCGCGGAATCCGCTTCCGCCAGGGCGCGGGTGATCGCGTTCGTCGGATCTCGCTCGACGATAACCTCGCCCACGAAGCCCGCCTCCCGCGCCAATTCAGCCACGCTTCCCGCCTGTTTCGATGCCTTGGCGAGGACCTGTGGGCTTGTTGCGATCAACAGGTCGAGCGCCGGAACGATGCTCTGCAGCATCTCGTCGCCCTTCTTCGCGTCCAGCAACCCAACGACGCCGATCCGCCGTCCACCTTCCGCCACCGGAAGCAAGGCCGGCACATCCCGGGCGAACGCTGCCAGCTTTTCCGGGTTGTGCGCCCCGTCCAGCAACACGCGACGATCACCGGGGATCAGTTCCGCCCGGCCGGGAATCCGGGCCGAAGCCAGCCCGGCCGCGATCGCCTCCGGCGGGATCGAGAACCCGAGATCGTCCAGCAGACGCGCGGCAGAGAGCGCCGCCTGACCGTTCCGGGCCTGGAACGAGCCCGCCATTCCCATCCGGTGCTCCTCGCCGGATGCCCGTTCCCGCCACGATGTTCCCTGCGGCCCGGTCACGACACCGGTGATCGCCTCGTCGAGATCGACCACCGTCAGCGGTGCCTTCTGTAACCGCGCCTCCTCGATGATGATCTCCCGTGCCACGGGATTTGGCACCGTCGTCAAGGCGGGAAGTCCCGGTTTGATGATGCCCGCCTTGTGCCAGGCGATATCCTCGATCGTTGGACCCAGGGTATTGGTGTGATCGATTCCCACCGTCGTGATGACGCTCAGCACCGGCGTGAGGATGTTCGTCAGGTCGAACCGTCCCCCGGCACCCACTTCAACGACGCCGACATCCACCTTCTCGGCCCGAAAGAATAACCACGTCAGTGCATTCCACGCCTCGCCGTAGGTCAACGGTTCCTCGCCATCGGCGATCCAACGGTCGTGTTCGTCCAGAAATTCGGCGGCGACGCCGACGAAGACATCGGGATCGATCAGACGGCCGTCGATCTGGAGCTTTTCAAGCGGCGTCTGGAGATACGGAGAGGTGTGCAGTCCGGTCCGGTAGCCAGCAGCCGTCAGGATCGCCGCCAGCGTCGTGCTGGTCGACCCCTTGCCGGATGTCCCGCCGATATGGATCAGCGGGCGTCCTTCCTGCGGATTGCCGAGGCGGTCCAGAAAGCGAACCAACCGGCCCATCCGGATTTCCGCCCGGGCGCGAACCGCCTGGCGCGAGGTATCGGTCGGCGTCGGTGTCAGATCGATCAGAGCATCCAACCGGGATGCCGCCTCGTGGTATCGTTCGATAGTGGTGGTCATGTTCATTCCTGCGATGGTCCCATCGCCTACGCCGTGTCACACGACACGATAATCAGTCGAATAGTCCACCCAATGATTTGCTTTTCGCAAGAGGCCGGAGAACACCGTCATCCGGTCACAGGACAGATCGATGCTCAGCCTTCTTCTTAACATCGTGCTGCCGACGATCATCATGATCCGCTTCGCCGGCGAGGACAAACTCGGGCCGGTCAACGCCCTGCTGATCGCATTGGCGTTCCCGCTCGTGTATGGCGTGTACGGGATGATCCGCGAGCGCAAGATCGGCTGGATGCCGGTGCTCGGGCTCGTTTCGATCCTCATCTCCGGCGGTGTCGGGCTGCTCAAGCTCCCGGCCGAATGGATCGCCGTGAAGGAGGCCACGATCCCGCTGATCCTGGCGCTGGCGATCCTCATCTCGGCCTGGATCGGGAAGCCACTTGCCCGGATCTTCCTGAACCAGGTGCTGGATCGAGATCGGGTTTACGCGGCACTGGAAGAGAAGGGGACGACCGACGAATACGAACGGCGGACCGCCGTCGCCACCTGGTTGTTGGCGAGTGCGTTCCTGCTCTCGGCGATCCTCAACTTCGGGCTGGCCAAGGTCGTCGTGACGGCCGATGGGGGCACCCAGCAGTACACCGAGCAGATCGGGCGGATGACCGCGCTGAGCTTCCCGGTCATCACTGTGCCGGTCTTCATCGTCCTCACCGGAACGATCCTCTACATCATGAGCACGGTCAGCAAGCTCACGGGATTGGACGCGGAGCACGTCCTTCGCGACCAGAAGAAGGAAAAGCAGAACGCGCTGGCAGAGCACGAGCAAGTAACGCACGGGTAGGGGAGGGGGGCATCCGGACACTCCCCGCACACCGTCTCTGTCATTCAGAGCGAAGCGAAGAATCCGACGCGAAGCGATGTACACGAGGGGTGAGAGCGTATCTTGAATCGCGTACGCGAAAAAGAGACAGGCATCACCGAATTGCCCCGGTTCTCCGGATCGCTTCGCGTCGGCTTCGCCGGCCTTCGGCTTCTGAATGCCGATGACGTGCGTTCCAAAGAGGGGAGCGACCTACAAAAACGCCCCGGCAACGTCGTTGGCCAGCATCATCCCGCGTTGGGTGAGACGGAAGCCCTGACTGGTCTGCTCCAGCATCCCCAGCTCCGTCATCCGGACGATCGGTTCCGCGAAGTGCGATTCCAACTCGACCCCGTGTCGCGCGGCGAAGGCCGCTGCATCGACGCCATCATCCAGTAGCCGCAATCCGAGCATCATCGTCTCGCTGCGGGCCGTTGCCTCGTCGAGCGTCTCGATGTTGGAGTGGGGGAGCGCCTCATCCGCCACCGCGGCGATATACGTCTCCGGCAAGAGGTGATTCATCGCACGCAGGCCACGCACCGTGCCAAAGGCTCCGGCCCCGATACCCAGATAATCGCCATGCCGCCAGTAGATGGCGTTATGCCGGGAATACCGGTCCGGTGTCCGGGCCCAGTTCGCGATCTCGTAATGATCCCAACCAGCGTCACCAAGGAGCGCGATCGCATCCTCATACAGATCGGCGGCCGCATCGTCATCCGGAATGTGAAGGATGCCCCTCGCGGCAGCATCGGCGTAGGGAGTGCCCGGCTCGATGATCAGGCTGTACAGCGAGAGATGATCCGGTCCCGAATCGCCAAGCGCCAGCACCTTCTCGAGGTCGGACCGCCAGATATCGCGATCCTGGCCCGGCCAGCCGAAGATGAAATCGAGATTGAGCCGATCGAATCCGGCCTCCCGCGCCAGATGAAGGGCATCCAGCACATCGCTCGCCTCGTGCTGTCGGCCAAGGCGGCGTAACCCGTGGCGATCCAGCGTCTGCGCCCCGATGCTGAGCCGGTCGACTCCGGTTTTCCGGAATCCGGCCAGCGTTTCCGCATCCAGTCCGTTCGGATTGGCTTCCATCGTGATCTCGTCCACCGCGCGGGTATCGAAATGCGCGTGGCAGGCCGCGATGATCCTGGCGATCTGCTCCGGCGAGAGCAGCGATGGTGTGCCGCCGCCAAAGTAGATGGTCTCCGCAGGACGTCCGGTCATCTCCCCGGCACGCATTGTCAGCTCGCCGATTACAGCATCGACGTAGCGGGGAATGAGATCGTCCTTGCCAGCGTAGGTGTTGAAATCGCAGTAGGGGCAGATATGGGCGCAAAACGGGATGTGAATGTAGATGCCGAACGAGGCGCCGGGAAGACTGGGTGCAGTGATCATGAGTGGATACGTGCCTGACGATACGGGGAGGGGACGAAGGGCCGAGGTGCGACTCTATGAGTCTGATAATACCGCGTCCATCCCGTCTTCCGTACTCCAAATACCGTCTCCTGAGCACCCCCTCTTCACCCTGAGCGTCTCCTCTTCATCCTGAGCGCAGCGAAGGATCCCCGTGCGAAGTACAATGCGGCCAGTCACCAGTCCGAACCGGCTACCGTCCGGCACTCCACTCACGTACCTTCATCTTAGAATCGTGAGCGATTCCCTTCTCCTGTCATCCCGAGCCGATGAGATGCCCGGAAGGCGTCGAATCGTGTCGAGGGATCTTTGTCTCTGGCCACCACGGCGGTTTGGGGGAGCAAAGATCCCTCGACTGCGCTCGGGATGACGGAGCCTTGCGGCGGGAATGGCAACGACGCAAGCCGCGAGAGCCTGCGTGTGGGGCGTTCGGCACACGTGCATCGACGTCCCACAAAACTTCGTCATTCTGAGCGAACGCGAAGAATCCCTCGGCGAAGCCGCTGCCCACAGGGCAGAACGGGACGCCCTCACGCCGCAGATGTGCTTCGCACGGGGATCCTTCCCCTTCGACGTCGCTCAGGGTCAGGATGACGGTTTTTTTTGGCGGCAGGACAATTGTGCCGTGACGCGCCATTCAGCCATCCATCCTGACAGTGAATTGCAGAAAGCCCGGATCCTCGACGTCCTGCGGGCGCCGAGAGGGCGAACGGGGCCGCTTCCGCTTTTCGGTCGCTGAGGCGACCTCACCCCACCAGCCTGCGGCCATCCGCCCCTACGTGCGATCGGCTTCGATTATGTCAATATTCATGCAACTCGCTCTAATACGCGGATTTTTCGCTTCTACACAAAGGTCTCCCACAGGAGAAACAGGTTCAGGGCGATGATCAGGGCGCTCACGCCCCACGCCAACACGGTGGTGACGCGGAGGTTGACGAGCGTTTCGCCCATGATGTCCCGGCGGGATGTAAAGATCACCAGCGGCACCAGCGCGAACGGGATACCGAATGAGAGGACGACCTGGCTGATGACCAGCACCGATGTGGTGTCCAGCGCCATTGCCACGATGACCAGCGAGGGCAGCATGGTGATCACCCGCCGGACCCAGAGCGGGATGTGGAAGTGCATGAAGCCCTGCATCACCGTCTGCCCGGCCATGGTCCCGACCGTGGTGCTCGCGAGCCCGGCGACCAACAACGAGATTCCGAATAACGCGCTGGCAGCGGGGCCGACCAGCGGTTCCAGCGTCCGGTGCGCCTCCTCGATCGATGCGATATCGCTCAAACCGGCCTGGAAGAATGTTGCCGCCGCCATGATCAGCATCGCGACATTGACCGCCCCGGCGATGACCATCGCGATCCCGATGTCGATCATCTCGAACCGGAAGAGCCGCTTTTCCTGCTCCGGCGTCTTCGCCTCGATCCGGTTTTGTGTCAGCGCCGAATGCAGGTAGATCACATGGGGCATCACCGTCGCGCCGAGGATACCCGCAGCCAGCATAACGCTATCCGGACCCTGGAAACGCGGTTGGATGATCGATGTCCCGACCTCACCCCAGGCCGGACGCTCCAGGAGCATCTGGATCAGGTAGCAGAACGCCACGGTGCCGAGCATCACGACGATCACCGCTTCCAGCGGTCGTATCCCGCGATCCTGCAATCCCAGCAGGACGATGGTCGCGATACCGACGATGACCGTGGATGGCAGCATCGGGATGCCGGTCAGCAGGTTCAGTCCCAGCGCCGCCCCGATGAACTCCGCGATATCGGTCGCGATTGCGACCAGCTCGGAAATGATCCACATTGACCAGCGGAGCCAGTCCGGCATGTGATCGCGCGAGATTTCGGCGAGATTGTGCCCGGTAGCGATTCCGAGTTTGGCCGAAAGGGTTTGGATCAGGATGGCCATCAGGTTCGAGGCGAAGATGACCCAGACCAGAAGGTATCCGTATTTGGCTCCGGCCTGGATATTGGTCGCGAAATTTCCCGGATCGATATAGGCGACGGCGGCGATAAACGCCGGTCCAAGAAAGGGAAGAAGCCGACGGTACCACGGAACGTCGCTGGTCTGATGCAGGACCGCGTGCGCATGCTCGAGATAGGTCGTGCCGGATGGGGGTGTGCCCTCGTTGCGTGCTACCTGGCTGCGCATGGAGTGTTCATCGTCCAATCGCGTGTCAAAGGATTGACCCGGCGCGTGTCGGGACGAGGTTTAGCATCAGCTAAATCTTCATAACAAGTATCGCGGATCGATGCTTCGGTTGCAAGTGGCCTGGAACACGTTTCAGATCCCAGATGCAGAACACGCTGGATGATCCACTGATTACAGTGCGCGATGAGCGGCGGATCGACATCCACCAGCCGCATCTGTCGTTCGACGGTCCCCTGATGTGCCGGGAATCGCATCCTGCCGAATCCGGATCTTCGCTCAGGTGAAGGATGCCATCATGCCGCTGCGCACGCATGAGGATGGGCATATCCCGGATGCAGACCGGGGCGTTGCCCGCGTGGGCGACGCCCCGTCATTGCTCATACGGATGTCGTCTCAAATCCCGGTTTTACAATGCGAACGTGTTATCGATGCGGAAGCCGCGTGGTGGCATCGCGTGCAAGACGTGCTCGGTGAGGTAGTCCCATATCCGTCGTTCCACATAGGTGCCACGGTTGCTAAACACATGATCATCGCCCGGGATGACGAGCAGGTCGAAGTCACGATCGGCCTCAATCATGCGGTCGATGAGACGGTAGGCGTGGAAGACGGTGCAATCGACATCCATCTCTCCGTGCACGATCAGAAATTTGCCGGTGATATCGCCGCCAAACTCCACTGCAGATGCCCGCTGCCAGGATATGGCATCGTAGGGGTCGTCATACGCCTCCATGATCATCGCCATCACCATGCGGCCCTCGAAACGTCCGCCTGCCGCGATCCCGACTTTGTAGAAATCGGGGAAGAGTTCCATCGCTCGTGCTGCGGCGAATCCACCAGCAGAATGCCCGTAGACTGCGACGTTGTCCGCGTCGATCCACGCCCGGGTTTCGGCAAGTTCCTTGATGGCGGCAACATGGTCCTCCAGCCCGGATCCCGCACCGACGTTTTGCCAGGATGCATCGGTGAACGCGCGTTCCCGCATCGGAGTGCCGCGGCCGTCGATGGTGACACCTATCATCCCGAGCGCGGCAAATGGCTCTACTTCGTCGCCTTCAAAGTAGGGAACCGACCTGAAGTCCTGTGGACCCGGGTAGACATGATCCACGACCGGGTATTTCATTGCTGGATCGAAATGAGGTGGAAAGAAGAGGGTGCCGAAAATCTCGGTGATACCATCGGCGGCCTTCGCGCGGAATCTCTCCGGAGATCTCCAGCCACTTGCCACGAGGGTGGAGATATCGATCTGGCCGAGATCCACCAGCACCTCACCGTCCCACGATCGAACCGTGTAGCGGGTTGGATCGGCGACTGTTGAACTGGCATCCAGGAACCAGGGATGTCTCTCTGGCGATGCCGGTGTCATCAGGACTCTGTGATCGAAGTTGTCTTCGAAGAGACGTGTGATTTCACCGGTGTCAATGTGTATACGGCAGACTGTCTCGCGATAGACGTCCTGTTCGATGAGTCCGGCGATACTCGCCCAGAGCGTGCGAGTGCTCCAGTCAACCCGATGATTACGTGAAACCAGATACTCGCCATTTGTGATTTGGCTTTTGCATTTGCCGGTCTCGGCATCGTAAAGGTAGAGATGTCCCCACCCATCTCGTTCAGAGAACCAGATTGCTTCTGTGGCAGTACCACTGAGGTCATTGACCGCAACGTTAGGCTCCTGATGGAACATCGTGTTTGGACGGATGCGTTTGGTGTTCTCCTCATGAACGAGGACGCGGGTGCTTCCGTTCGCCGGATTGATCTCAACCAGAGAGAGTTGTAGCCAGTCCCTCGTCGAGTGGACGAAATAAAGGTTGCCCGTGGTGGTGCTCCACCACAGATCCCTGCGCATCAGCGGAGAAGTATGTGTGGCTGCAACAGGCTCCAGGTCCGCCTGGACGATAGTACCGTCGTACGTGTCGACGATCAGCAGGTTGAGTTCTGGCACCCGCTCGTCTCCCGGAAATGCATCGATGAACTCGTGTGTTGTGGGCAGGCCGCCGCCTCGCGGAGCTGATTCGGTGACGACAATGATATTGACTCCGCGCAAATCCAGTCGCTGGGTGACTACATAGCGACCATCGGGCGACCACAGGAACACTGGCCGGCTCATAAACTCGTTGTACGGTCTCGACTGTCTGCCCTGGCCATAGGGATGGTCTGCTGTTCCATCGGTGGTGAGTTGCTTTTCCTGGCCGGTGTCGAGATCAACCAACCAGAGATTGAAGTCGCGCAAGTCGATTCGGTGTTTGCCGTCAGGGGAGACAGGAGTGCGGGGATTTGCCGGGTCTTGCGGATCACTATTATCGGCGGCTGCCGTCATTTCGCCCGAATGAATATCAAACTGCACCAGTCGCTTTTTACCGAAATCGTGAATCACGGCAAAACCGCCGTCTGAACCGGCATCGGCAAATGCACTTTTCACCACACCTCGCAGAGCCTCCTCTCGCTTCTCGGGACGCCAAAGGCGAGCAACTTCATACGCGGCGGTCATGTCAGGCATCGGTGCATCAGGCATCGGAGAGGTGTTCCTTGTCAACGTGTAGAAATCTGGTACGCTTCGCCCTCAGTATATCCGACTCTTTTGCTAGGGTATGAAATTCGTACCGGTCTCTTACGGAGGAACTCGTATGTCCAGGTCACTCACACGGCGATCGTTTGCGGCTGGAATTGCGGCAACAGGTGCACTGGGTGTCGTAGCTCGCGGCGTTGCCAAGACACCGGACGCGTCGGCAGATAGCGAGTCCCGAGTCGTTTCATCAGCCAACGGCGACATTGAATTGACGGGCACACCAACCCGGGTGGTTGTTTTGGAATACGAGCTCGTTGAGCACGTCCAAGCCGCCGGAGTGACGCCGGTAGGTGTCACAGAGCGAGATACGGTGAACGAGTACGTCCCGCTTCGTGAGATGCTGGGCGACGACGTCGTCGATGTCGGTATGCGCGACGAGCCAAATCTTGAAGCCATCATCACGTTGGAACCCGACTTGATCATTGCCGCCAGTCCTCGTCAGGATGCGACTATCGAGCGACTACAGGGAATTGCGCCCACGGTGCAGGTGGCGACGTACTCTCCATTTGCGGCGCCCACCGGTGATCTCGGAGCGCTCGACCATGCCAAGAAAGTATTCCGAACGGTTGCACTCGCACTGAACCAGGCAGAAGTGGCAGAGGCGGAGATTGAGACGTTTGACGCACACCTGCAGGCTACGTCTGGACGCGTGATTGAGCTTGGCTACGAGGGCCAGCCTTACGTGTACGGATCGATTAACCTGCCTGGCGACGATTCTTTTGAAGTCAACACGGACCTGTCGCGCACGGCTGCCGCCATCAGTGCGATCGGACTGACGAATGCGATATCGTTGGACGACTATCCAGGAGAGCATTTCTCAACGCTTTCGATGGAGCAGATCGGTACGTTGCCAGACGACATTCTCTTTTTCTTCTCTCGCAGCGAGGCAGCCAACGCGAATATCGATGAGGCCCTCGAGAGCGATGTACTGAAAAGTGCAGGATTTGTGCAGAATGGTGGTTTGGTGGATCTGGGCGAACCATTCATCTGGTTCGCTGGCGGCCTGATCACGCTCACCAACGTAGTCGACCGTGTCGTGGCGGCACTGGAAGCGCGATAACCCGACGCAAAACAGGTAACGTTCACAGGGCCACCGATTGGCCGGTGGCCCTGTGAACGTTTTATTTTCGAAATCCAGCGCCTGAACGGTGACGGTCACATCAACAATCGCGTCCAAAACCTGATGGGCGACGGAGCTTACGCTGGCATGGATACACCGCAATCGACGGTTAGTGTTGCGCTACGAGCATCTGGCGGATATCCGCGTCAATGTGCCCGGGCGGTTTTTACCTCACCCGACAGCGGCGCAGGAACGACGGGCTCGGTCCGGATGACGCCGAATTCCCGTCGCATCAGCCACATCCCGAGCGCCGTCGCCGCGGCAACCGCGGCATAGACAACCCACGGCAAGACCGGAGTCGTCGCGGTGCCGAAATCGTATATGACGCCACCCAGGTAATTCCCCAATCCGCCTCCGACAGCCAGTGAGAGCGCGGCGACGCCAAAATAGGTGCCTCGCGCCGCAGGATCCGCCAGATTTGCCGTAACGGTCTCCTGTCCCGGCCGCGCCAGGACCGCGCCAAGCGAGAAAACCGCCACGGCAACGAGAATTGCGATGATGTTTCCGGCAAGCCCAACCGCGAGCAGGCCGGCTGCGATCATCGCCGTACCGGCGATGATGAGCTGTAGCGGCGTCATCCAACGTTCCAGCCACCGTGGCAGGAAATAGCCGAGCCCGACCGTGATTGATGCCTGGACGAGGTAGATCCACGAGACAGCGCTGTCTGTACCGGCGACATCGGTGGCTGCAAGCAGGATCGTCAGCCCGAACTGTGTCGTGGCGAACCAGTAGCCGGCGAGGATGATCAGATAGAAGATGAAGACCCGGTCGGCGAAGACATGCCGCATCCCGATCGACGACCCACCCGGGCTCATCGAAACGCCGATGGGCGGCATCATGATCACGATCGCGAGGGCCACGAGGAGAAAGGCGACGGCACCGGCAAGGCAGACCGCCGCAAAGTCAGCCCGGATCAGGAGGGCTCCAAGCTGGGTGCCGACGGTTGTGCCAATGCCGCCGATCACGCCGATGATCGAGAAGATACGCTGGCGTGTTTCCGGCGTGGCGAGCGTCGCCAGCGAGGCGGATTTCGGCGCTTCGAACATCGCGCCACCGAAGGCGACGACCAGGGCGGCGATCAGGACGGGCCAGAATGTTTCCGCATACGCCATTGCGACGAAACCGCCAGCGCGGATAAGCATCCCTGTGCTGATGAGGGGTTTGGGACCGATCCGGTCGCAGATGATGCCAAACAGGGTGGTGAGGCCCTGCTGGCTGAATTGACGCAAGGCGAGGACGATCCCGAGCGTGCCCGCCGCCCAACCCAGATGGTCGACGTAATGGATCGCCATCAGGGGGATTACGAGGAAGAACCCCGCCCAGGAGAAGAACGTGCTGATCATTAGCGCATGAATACCGCGCGAGCGTTCGGTATCGGTCAGGTCTGTTGGGCGGATGGTGCGCGGCATGAACGTCCGGTCCTGTCACATGATGTGGCGGGTCTGTCACCCGCGCAGATTGTCCCGCCATGCGCGCGTCGCGGCAAGGTGCAAGTGGTCAGCGGTCCCGCAGCACCATCACAATAGGCGCGGCGGGGGTGGATCGGCCGCATATCGCCGATGATACGTTCACGCCCGGAAGGGGACCGGACAGGGATGGGACATCTCGAACTTTTCGACATCGTTGATCTGATGGCGGTCTTCATCGGCGCATTGACCGGCGCCCTGGTCGCCCGGCGATTGCGCTACGACATCACCGGACACTGGACTTTGGCGCTGATCAGCGGGCTGGGTGGCGGAATTATCCGCGATGTGCTCATCGCATCCGGACCGCCGTTGGCCCTGACGGTACCGGCCTATCTGCCGACCGTGCTGGTCGCGGCGATGGTCAGCGCTTTGTTCGGATCGCGGATCGACCAGCTACGCAAGACGATCCTCGTAGTCGATGCGGTCTCGATCGCGAACTTCGCCGTCGCGGGAAGCCTGCGCGCGATCGATGCCGGGCTGGCGGTCTGGCCGATCCTCCTGCTCGGGGTGATCACGGCGGTGGGAGGCGGCGTCATCCGCGAAGTCATGATCGGGGAAACCCCGACCGTCTTCCGCCGATCGGAGCTCTATGCCACTGCGGCGCTCGGTACCTGCCTGGCGGTGGTTGTGCTCCACTCACTGGGGTCGCCCCGCGCCGCGACGGTCATCGCCTGTATGGCATTCGGCACCTTCCTGAGGCTCGGCTCGGTTCGCTGGGGGTGGATGTCGTGGCAACCGAAGTAGGGGGCGTTGCGCTACCGTCTCGTCCCGTACGTCCCGTAGCGCGTGTACACTGAATGACCGGACCCGGAGGCAACGTCAGGTCCCCCACCATCGATCACCGAACGAGGAGGAGAGGCGTGTCGTCGCATGTGACGCAGGAAACCGGGAGGGTCACCATGCCGGTCGAGACCGGGACACCGCCGGGGATTCCCGATGTCGCCAGGTATCCTTCGCGTCGCCAGCGTGTCATCCGATCCATCCGCACCGCCTCGACACCTGCCCGCTTTCTGGCACTCCTCCTCGTCCTCTTCCTGTTCAAGGGCATCCTGATCTCACTCGTATTCCCGCCATATTCAGGGCATGACGAGGTCGCTCACTACGCCTACCTGAAGATCATGGCGGACGATCACCGGGTGCCTCTAATCCCCGATCCGTACGAGTTCGACCGGGAATACCGGAAGGACGATACGTATTCCGATTGGGACATGATCCCCGACGAGTTCTACAAGTACGCGCATGATGAAGGCGGGATCGGCAATTACACCACGAAGGACTGGTGGGGAGGCTACGCGGAACCGGTCCGCGCGGTGACTTTTGATGGAATGTACCTGCCTTCCGGCTGGGTCTACACCGGCAATCACCCGCCGCTCTTCTACGTCTTCATGGTGCCGGTCTTCAAACTCGTCCAGCATCTGGATATCGACACCCAGATCTATTTCTTCCGGATGGCGACGATCCCCTTCGGGCTGCTGACCGTGCTATTTTCCTACCTCACCGTCCGCACCATCTTCCCCCGGGACCGCTTCCTGGCGATGACCGTGCCCGCCTTCGTCGCCTTCCAGCCCCAGATCGCCTACGAGTCGGCGATGCTCAACAACGACATCCTGGCGATCATGTTCACCAGCGCCGTGATC
>Ga0180216_1001233_pt1 | contig 23347 bp, 20 predicted proteins | sample eDN3rd37CBELigMG_FD_128879 | JGI IMG/M metagenome (GOLD analysis project Ga0180216, IMG submission 128879) | Enriched Miracle-Growth compost microbial communities from Emeryville, California, USA - eDNA 3rd pass 37_C BE-Lig MG (version 2)... ...
GCGAACATCCAGAGCAGCACACCGAAGCCGATCTCCGGCAGATGCCGCGCGGCGACTGGCGTGACAGCCAGAACGGCGCCAACGGCAAAGCCCAGCAGGGTCTGCGCGGCGCCCGCCGCCGAGCGGCTGACAAGAAACCCGAGCCCGATGCTGGCGATGCCGCCGGCAAGAACCGCAACCCCGGGCCTGTCGGCGAAAGCGACGACGCCGGTCAGCCCGACGAGCGCGGCGGCGCCCCAGCCGGCGGCATAACGGCCCTGCGCCGGGATGGACTGGGCCAGGGCGCACCACTCCCGGGCGGCGACGGCGCCGGCCAGGGCCCACACGATCGCCAGCGGCCAGCCGCCAGTCCAGGCGGAGGCGAGCGCCACCGCGCCAAGGACGATGGCCGACGCCGTGCGGAGCGCCAGCTCCGGGCGCCCACCCCGGGAGCCGCCTGACAGGAAACCGCCGCTCAAGCCTCTTCGCCTCCCCCTGTCTGGACGCCGGTCTCGCCAACGCCGCCAAAGCGCCTGTCGCGCCGGGTGAATTCGGCGATGGCGGCGCCCAGCGCCTCCCCGTCGAAATCGGGCCACAGCACGGGCGTGAACACATATTCGGAATACGCCGTCTGCCACGGCAGGAAATTGGACGTGCGGATTTCACCTGAGGTGCGGATGACCAGGTCGGGGTCGGGCATGCCGGTGGTGTCCAGCATGCGGCCGACCAGTTCCTCGCCGACGTCTTCCGGCTTCAGCTCGCCAGCGGCCGCCAGTTCCGCGATGCGCCGCGCGGCGGCGGCGATTTCCTGCCGGCCGCCGTAGTTGAACGCCACCACCAGGTTGAGGCCGGTGTTCCGGGCGGTGCGCCTTTCCGCTTCATCCAGAATGGCGCGCACGTCATCCTGGAGGCCGCCGCGCTCGCCGATAAAGCGGACGCGGACGTTAATGCGCTCCAGATCAGCGAGGTCACGGCGAAAGAACAGGCGCAACAGGCCCATGAGGGCGCCGACCTCAGCGGCCGGCCGGCGCCAGTTCTCCGAGGAGAACGAATACACTGTCAGATATTGGAGGCCGATGTCGACGGCGGCGCGCACGGTGCGGCGCAGGGCTTCGACGCCGCGCCGGTGGCCCTCGGCCCGCGGCAGGCCGCGACGGGTCGCCCAGCGCCCGTTGCCATCCATGATGATGGCGACATGCCGCACGGCGGGGGCGGCGCCGGCCGCCACATCGCCAGAAGCGGGCGTCGTCAACTTTTCACCTGCAACGCCCATCCGTTTCCTGACCCCAGCCCTGGTTCCGGCAAACCCCATCGTCGCCGGCCCCGGTCCGCCTGTCGCGGACAAACCCGGACGCGGACGCCGGATCTGCCTGCCCCTGCAAGTTAGCGCATTCCTCCGAACTGAAGCGAAATCCGCTTCACCGGGCGGGGCGCCCCGAAGGCCCTCGCGGACCGTCAGACCTGCATGATTTCCTTTTCCTTGGCGGCGACGGTCTGATCGGCCTCCGCAACAGCCTGATCCGTGGCCTTCTGCACCTGGTCGCCAAAGCGGGTCTGATCGTCCTCGCTGATGTCGCCAGCTTTCTCCAGCTTCTTGAGCAGGTCCATGCCGTCGCGGCGCACATGGCGGATCGCGACCTTGGCCTCCTCGCCATACTTGTGGGCGACCTTGACCATTTCCTTGCGGCGCTGCTCGTTCATCTCCGGGATGCGCAGGCGGATGACCTGACCTTCGGTGTTGGGATTGAGGCCGAGGTCCGACTCACGGATCGCCTTCTCCACCGCGTTGACCATGCCGCGATCCCAGACCTGGACGCTGAGCAGGCGCGGCTCCGGCACGGAAATCGTCGCCACCTGGCTGATCGGCGTCGCGGCGCCATAGGCGTCCACCGAGATCGGATCAAGCAGGTTTGCCGAGGCGCGACCGGTGCGCAGGCTCGCGAGATCATGGCGCAGCGCATTGATGGCGCCGGTCATGCGGCGCTTGATGTCTTCAAGATCGAAATTCGCGGTTGTCATATGTCTCGCCCAGGCAATCAGTTTGGTTGAGTGGCGGCGCCGCGGCGCGCCAGGCGGAAGAGGCGGCGACGCCGTCCCCGCCTCCGACAGATCGCAGCTTCATAGCGGCTTTATGCGCCGCGCGCGAGCATCGCGCGTCAGCAAACGGAAAACCGCCCCACGATGCTATTGCGGCGCGACCAGCGTGAATGCGCCCTCGCCGCGCAGGGCGGCGCAAATGGCGCCTGGCGCATGCAGCGAGAATACCAGGATGCTGAGGCCGCTGTCCCGCGCCAGCGCGAAGGCCGCGGTGTCCATCACCTTGAGGTCGCGGGCGATGGCCTCCGCGTGGGTCAGGCGGTCGAAACGGATGGCGTGGGGATTGGCGCGCGGGTCGGAATCATAAACGCCGTCAACGTTTGTGCCCTTCAGCAGCACGTCGCACTCCAGCTCGGCGGCGCGCAGGGCCGCGCCAGTGTCGGTGGTGAACCAGGGGTTGCCGGTGCCTCCGCCCAGCACCACCACCTTGCCATTGCCCAAGTGGTCAATGGCGCGCCGGCGGGCGTAGCTTTCGCAAAGGGCCGGCATGGCGATGGCCGACATGGCCCGGGCGGGAACGCCGGCGGCCTCGATGGCGTGCTCCAGCGCCAGGGCGTTCATCACCGTGCCCAGCATGCCGATCGAATCGCCGGCGTTGCGGGTAAGACCGCGCGAGAGACCCTGCACGCCCCGGAAAAAATTGCCGCCGCCGACAACGATGGCGACCTCGAAGCCCGCCCGGTTGGCCGCAGCGATATCAGCGGCGATCGCCGTGAGGGTCTCGCCATGCAGTCCCGACCCGTTCGGACCGGCAAGCGCCTCACCGGACAGTTTGAGCAGCGCGCGTTTCACCTGCATGCGATCCCCCAATTTCTGGCCAGCTGGCCGGGCGTTCTCCCGCCAGCCGGGCGAAGGGCGGGCGGGACAGCGTCCTCAAGCTCTGGCGCAGCGAGCAGCTTCGCCCAAAAAGCCTCTGATGCGCCAACCCCGGCCAAACGGGCCGGGGTCGGGATTACCAAGCGGGTAGCCGCGGCCGGATCGCCAGTTCCGCGATCCGCCCGTCAACCAGCAATAGCGCAGGAGAAGCTTTGATCCATCAGATCAAAAACCGACTCCAAACTGCTGTTTATGCTTCAATTTACCTCGAAGCAAACCCGCATCGCGTCTTTGCGCAAGCCTCTTGCGCCAGCCTCTTGCCTCAGCCCTTGGCGGCGGCGGCGACTTCAGCGGCGAAGTCCGGCGCCTCTTCCTTCTCGATGCCGTCGCCCAGACCGTAGCGCACGAAACCCTTCAGGGCGACCGGCGCGCCGACCTTGCCCTCGGCTTCCTTCAGCACCTGGTTGATGGTCTTCGACGGATCATGGATGAACGGCTGCTCCACAAGGGTGTTTTCCTTGAAGTAGCTCTTCATGCCGCTCTCGACGATCTTCTCGAGCACGTTCTCGGGCTTGCCGGCGTTCTTGTCGCGCAGGATGGCCTTCTCGCGCTCCAGCACCTCGGCCGGGATCGACGCGGCGTCGAGGCCAGCCGGGCTGGTGGCGGCCACGTGCATGGCGATCTGGCGGCCAAGCGTCTCAAGCTGCGACACGTCGCCGGTCGACTCCAGGGCGACCAGAACGCCGATCTTGCCAAGGCCCTCGCCGGCGGCGTTGTGGACGTAGGTGGCGATGAAGCCATTGTCCACGTGCAGGCGGTTGACGCGGCGCAGGTTCATGTTCTCGCCGATGGTGGCGATCAGTTCCTGCAGGCGATCCTTGACGGTGACGCTCTCACCCGGGAAGTGGGCGGCCTCGAGGTTGGCGAGCGTGCCGTCGCCATTGAGGGCGATCTTGGCGGCTTCACGGGCAAACGCCTGGAAGCTGTCGTTGCGGGCGACGAAGTCGGTCTCGGAGTTCACCTCGACGATCGCGGCGGTCTTGCCCGACGACTCAACGGCGACCAGACCCTCGGCGGCGACGCGGCCAGCCTTCTTGGCGGCCTTGGACAGACCCTTCTTGCGCAGCCAGTCGACAGCGGCCTCGATGTCGCCGCCGGACTCGTTGAGCGCCGACTTGCAGTCCATCATGCCCGCGCCGGTCTTCTCACGAAGCTCTTTCACCATTGCGGCTGTAATGTTCGACATGGTCGTCCCCTGAAAATATGGCCAGGAACATGCGTCCGGCCCGGAGCATTTTCAAGCGCGGCTGACGCGGCCTTGCCAACGAAAATGCGTGAAATCAAAAACCTGGGCGTCTTCGCAACCTTGCGCAACCTTGCCTGACGCAAAGCCACAACCCAAGACAGGCAGGGCCCGGCGTTGGTGAAACGCCGGGCCGATCAGTTTCAAAGCCCCCCGCCCGGCGACCATCCGGCCACCCGGGCGGATCGCCCTGGAGACGTCAATCAGACCGCGATCAGGCGGCTTCGACGAGCGCGCGCGCCTGGGAAACCCAGTTGTCGCGCTGGATGCGACCATTGAGCTTCAGCTCCGCGTCGAGGCGGGCGATATCCGCGTCCTTCAGGGCGCCGATCTGCCAGTAGTGGAAGACGCCGCCTTCGTTCAGCTTGGCTTCCAGCTCCGGGCCAACGCCGTGCAGCTTGGTGAGATCGTCCGGCGCGCCGCGCGGAGCGGCCAGCGCCTCGAAGACCTCGTCAGCGAAAGCTTCGGGAGCGTCGCTCACGACCAGTTCCTCGACGATCGGCGCTTCTTCAGCACCCTGATCGAAGCCCATGTCGCCAGCGCCGCGCGAGATGCCGTCGATGGCGGCGCGGGCGACCAGGTCGCAGTACAGCTGGATGGCGCGGCCGGCGTCGTCATTGCCCGGGACCGGATAGGTGATGCCGTCCGGGTCGCAGTTGGTGTCGACGATGGCCACGACCGGGATGCCCAGACGACGGGCTTCCTTGATCGCCAGCTGCTCCTTGTTGGTGTCGATGATGAACAGCAGGTCAGGCGTGCCGCCCATGTCCTTGATGCCGCCAAGCGCCTTCTCGAGCTTCTCCTGCTCGCGCGACAGCATCAGACGCTCTTTCTTGGTCAGCGCCTGGGCGGCGCCGCTGGAAAGCATCTCGTCGAGCTTGCGCAGACGCTGGATGGAGCCGGCGATGGTCTTCCAGTTGGTGAGCATGCCGCCGAGCCAGCGGGAGTTCACGAAGTACTGGGCCGAATTGCGGGCCGATTCAGCGATGGAGTCGGCCGCCTGACGCTTGGTGCCGACGAACAGCACGCGGCCGCCAGCGGCCACGGTGTCGGACACGGCCTGCAGGGCGCGGTGCAGCATCGGCACCGACTGGGCCAGGTCGATGATGTGAATGTTGTTGCGGACGCCGAAGATGTACTCGCTCATCTTCGGGTTCCAGCGGTGGGCCTGGTGGCCAAAGTGCGCGCCAGCTTCGAGCAGCTGACGCATGGTGAATTCAGGAAGCGCCATGATATTTTCTCCGGTTGTACCTCCGTGGAGCCGAGAAGACCGCCAGCCGGGAAAGCCGCGATCACCGGACAGCCCATTACGCTCATGGGCCAGAACTCCACGTGTGGGATGGCGCGGCTTATAGGCGCCGGACGCCAGTTAGGCAAGTGTCGGGAGCGCCACCGGGCGCAGAAAACCGCCGGAAAACAGCCGCTGACGCAAGGCGCGCCCGAACGTGAAGGCAAAATGTCCGCAAAACGCCGGGAATGAACGACGCACAAGGGGCCGGACGTGGCGCAAGGCGGGCCTGAAGCGGGCCGGGACAGTCGCCGTCATGCCCGGGACGCCAGGCCGCCACGCGGGACGGCCTGTCGACAAGAACGCGCGCGCAAGCGAAAACTGCCCTGCGGACCGGGCCCGGCGGGAATCACCGAGGCGGCGCCCGGCCGATCTCCAGAGCCATTCACGGAGCCCCGGGCAGGCATGGCCTGGCCAGGGCGCTCGCAGGACGCTGGCCGCGAAGCGCCGGCTGCGCTGCTTCCCGCCGCTGGCTCCCGTTCCGTCACGACGCAGGAGCGCCCGGATAACTGACATGACCCAAGATCACGACGCACAGCACCCGTCACAGGCTTCCTGGCAGGCGTTCGCCGCCGCGCTTGTCCCGGCCGGCGCGCCGGAGGCGCTCAACCGCATCGCTGCGGCGCTGGAGCGCGCCTGGCCCGAGCCGCCGCCCATCGCGGATTTTGAGAGCGCCGACGCCTTCGTCTGGCACGCCGCGCCGCCGCGCCTTGCCGCCGTGCCGCACGTCAACCGGGTCGAGATGGTGCTGTTGCAGGGGGTCGACCGGGCGCGCGACCAGTTGCAGGACAACACCACGCGCTTCGCCCGCGGCCTGCCCGCCAACAACGCCCTGCTGTGGGGCGCGCGCGGCATGGGCAAGTCCTCGCTGGTCAAGGCAGTGCACGCCGCCATTAACAATGGCGACGGCACTGGCGCCCGGCGAACTGGCAATGACCGGCTGAAGCTGATCGAGATCCATCGCGAGGACATCGCCAGCCTGCCGGTGCTGATGAACCTCCTGCGCGAGGCGCCTTACAATTTCATCGTGTTCTGCGACGACCTGTCCTTCGATTCCGACGACACCTCCTACAAGTCGCTGAAGGCGGCCCTCGACGGCGGCATCGAGGGGCGGCCGCGCAACGTGCTGTTTTACGCCACCTCCAACCGCCGGCACCTGCTGCCGCGCGACATGATGGAGAATGAGCGCTCCACCGCCATCAATCCTGGCGAGGCCGTGGAAGAAAAGGTGTCGCTCTCCGACCGTTTCGGCCTGTGGCTTGGCTTCCACAAGTGCAGCCAGGACGAATACCTTGCCATGGTCAACGGCTATGTCAGCCACTACGGCCTCGCGATCGATCCGGCTGAATTGCGCCGCGACGCGCTGGAATGGGCGACGACGCGGGGCTATCGTTCCGGTCGCACGGCCTGGCAATACATCCAGGACCTGGCCGGGCGTCTCGGCCGGACGCTGGAGACCTGAGCCGGCCCGCAAGGGAGGGACGCATGCGGATCGCGCTGCTCGTTTATGACGGCATGACGGCGCTGGACGCCGTGGGGCCGTATGATTCCCTGTCGCGGCTGCCTGAAGCCGACATCGTCACGGTGTCGCCGGACGGCGGCCCGGTCACATGCGGCGGCGGCATTGTCATCCAGGCGGCCGCGTCGCTGGACAATGTGGACCGCGCCGACGTGCTGATCGTTCCCGGCGGCATGCCATCTGCCCTGCGCGGCCTGCTGGGGGACGCCGCGGTGATGGAGTGGCTGCGACGGATCGACCAGACCAGCCGCTACACCTGTTCGGTGTGCACGGGCGCCCTGCTGCTGGCGTCGGCTGGCGTGCTGCGGAACCGGGCCGCCGCCACGCACTGGCGCGCCCATGACGCTCTGGCCGCGCTCGGCGCCACGCCAGTCGCGGATCGCGTGCATGTGGACGGCAAATATCTGACCTCCGGCGGGGTGTCCGCCGGCATCGACATGGGTCTTGTGCTCTGCGGCCTGCTGGTTGGGCGCGAACTCGGCGAAGCCATCGAGCTCAGCATGCATTATGCCCCGCAGCCGCCGTTCGGTACGGGCGATCCGGCCACGGCGTTGACGCCAGCGCGGCGGCAACTGATTGAGGAGCGCCTCCGCAACTGAACCTGGCGCCTCCCGTGGGAGCGCCTTCCAGATCAATCAAACAAACGATTGTCCGGCTCGCGCCGGCAGCGGTTTATGGGAGTGAATGATGAAAGCCTGGCAGCTTCAGGACGCCTCTGGCCTCGACGGCCTGCGCAAGGTGGAGATTGACCGGCCAACGCCGGGGCGCGGCGAGGTGCTGGTGCGCATCAACGCCGTCTCGCTGAATTATCGCGACCTCATCACGGTGCGCGGCGGCTATGGCTCGCGGCAAAAATTTCCGCTGATCCCCGTCTCCGACGGCGCCGGCGTCATCGCGGAAATCGGGCCTGGCGTGCGCGGCTGGAACGAAGGCGACCGGGTCATCGGCTCGTTCTTCGAGAACTGGCACGGCGGCGACGCCAGCGCGGAGAAGATGGCGGCGGCGCTCGGCGGCTCGGTCGATGGCGTATTGTGCGAATATCGGGTGTTCCCGGCGCACGCCGTGGTCGCGGCGCCTGCGCACCTCAGCGACGCCGAGGCGGCCTGCCTGCCCTGCGCCGCCCTCACGGCCTGGAGCGCCGTGGTGAAATGCGGCCAGGTGAAGCCGGGCGACACCGTGCTGACCCAGGGTACCGGCGGCGTTTCACTGTTCGCGCTGCAATTCGCCAAACTGGCCGGCGCCCGCGTCATCGCCACGTCGTCCAGCGACGCCAAGATTGAACGGCTGAAGACGCTCGGCGCGGATGAAACCATCAACTATCGCGAAACGCCGGAATGGGGGAAGCTGGCCCGCGTGCTGACCGGCGGTCGCGGCGTCGACATCGTCGTGGAGGTGGGCGGCGTCGGCACCCTCAACGAGTCGATCCGGTCGCTGCGCATCGGCGGCATGATCGGCTTCATCGGCGTGCTGGCCGGCGAGGCCAGCCAGGAGCCGCGCCTGTCGCTGATGGTGATGCAGCAGCAGCGCCTGCAGGGCGTCACGGTCGGCTCCATCGACGACCTGAAATCCATGTGCGTCGCCATCGCCGAAAACCAGCTGAAGCCGGCGCTGGATCGCACCTTCAGCTTCGATGAGGCTCGGGAAGCCTTCCGCTACATGTCGAGCGGCGCGCATTTCGGCAAGGTGGCCATCGCCATCGGCTGACGGAGGATCTGGGCCCCGGCCTGCCAGCCGGGGGCGCCGGGCGCCGGCGCAAGCAGCCCGGGCAGCGCAGGGGCGCCGTGGCGTCCCGTCCTGCCCGCTGACCCTGGAGATTTGCCTTTCAAACGCAGAAAACGCCCCGGGAGGGGCTCCGGGGCGTTTTCTGTTTCTCCGGTGGGGTCTCAACCTCCGGCGAGATGGGGCATCGGATCCACGGGCGTGGACCCCTTGCGCAATTCGAAATGCAACTGCGGCGTGGAGACATTGCCGGACTGGCCGGATTTCGCCACCGTCTGGCCGCGACTGACCTTGTCGCCGCGCTTCACCGTCAGTTCGCCGTTATTGGCGTAGGCGGAGACCCAGCCGTTCTCGTGGCGGATCAGCACCAGATTGCCATAACCTTTCAGCTCGCTGCCGGCGTAAGCGACGACGCCGCCCTCAGCCGCCTTGACGGGCGTGCCTTCCGGCAGGGCGATATTGATGCCCTCATTGCCGCTGCGGCCGTTAAAGCCCTGAATGATGCGGCCGCGCGCCGGCCAGCGGAACGACCCGCCGGACGCCTGGGCGGCTTCCTCTTTCGCGGCGGGCGCCTGCGGCGCCGCGACGGCGACCTGCTGACGCTCCGGCGCTTTCTGCTCAACCGCCGGCGCCTTGGGCTGGGCCTGGGCGACCGCCCTGGCGGGCGCTTCAGCAACCGGCTTCACCTGCGCGACTGCCTTTGGCTGGGCCTTCGCGGCGGCCTGAGCCTGCGCTGCGGTTTGGGCCTGGGAGGCGGCTTTCTGCGTCGCGGCGCCCGGATGGCCGGCGACGGCATGCGCCTGCTGTTGCAGGCTTCTCGGCGGCTGGCCGGCCTTGACCGGCGACTGGACCGCGGCGCGCGAGGCGGCGATAACCTGGGCGGCCCGATCGTTGGCTGAGCCGGCATGCGGCTGGCCGGCGCGCTGCCCGCCCTGGGCCGCATACGTGGCCCTGCCCGGGACGGACGCAACGGCATTGGCGGCGCGCGACGCCGGAGCGACGGCGTGCTCCACGGCGCGACCGGCCGGCTGGACGGCGCCGCGCGCCGCCGCAACGGAGCTGGCGCCAGGATTGTAAACTGGAATGACAACGCTTGAGCCCGGGGTCAGGCCATGGCCGCCAAGATTATTGGCGGCGCGAATGGCCGCTGGCGGCACGCCATAACGATCGGCGATGGACTGAACCGTATCGCCCTGCCCCACGGACACCGTGGCGCCGCCGGCGGCGGTCCAGCCATTGGCGCTGCCCGAGATGGCGTCTGGACGGACGCCCGCGAAGCCGGATGAGCCGCTGGAAGAGGGGCTGGACGCGCCAGAGGGCGGAGGCAGCGACGAGGTCTGCACCGCGGACGAGCCGCCGTAAGTCCCGCTGCCGGCCACCCCGTAGGAGCCGCCGCCATAGGCTGGGGCGACGCCGGGCACGTCGGACGGCGGCAGGCTGCCGGTAGACATGTTATCGGCCCCGCCGATGCCGGCGAAACGCTGGGTATCGGCGGCGCAGGCCGCGGCCAGCAGTGACAGGAGGCTGACGCCAGCTATCCGGGCCAGCGCTCCAGGACGGTTCGTCGGAATCGAATGAGGCATTTGAAATCCACCGGCTACGCAACACACGCAGTTAAAGCGGATTCAGGTTAAGCAACGGTTTCCAACCGGCTCCCCCGGCCCCTTTCTGACCCACCTGGAAGAAAATTCGCACAGAAAACAATAATTGGCGGAAACTCCCGACCTTCGGCCGGGACAGGACGGAATTCAGAGCGCCTGCGCCAGCCCTGCCTGCAACGGCGGCAGGCGCAGGGGGCCACACAGGGTTTCCGGCAGGGCTTCGCCATGACGCTCGACCCGGACCAGGCGGGGCCCCTGGGGCGTGATCATGGCCCCGACGAGACGTCCGCCGTCGTTCAGCGCCTCGATCAGGCCTGGCGGCGCGTGGGCGAGCGACCCGTTGAGAATGATGCGGTCGAAACGTCCCCAGGCCGCCACGTCGGCCGCGAGGCCGTCGCCCACTTCCACGGTCACATGCCCAAGTTCAAGCCGGCGGATGCGGCTGGCCGCGGCGATCGCCAGGGTGCGCATGCGCTCAAGACTCACCACCTCGCCGGCGAGATGTCCGAGAACCGCGGTGAGATAACCGGAGCCGGCGCCGATCTCGAGCACCCGGTGCTGGCGGCTGACCGCCAGTTCACGCAACATCAGCGCCAGCTGCATGGGCGAGGTCATGGTCTGGCCGCACGGCAGCGGCAGCGCCACGTCGGAGCGGGCGAGATCAGCGAAACGGCGCGGCGCGAACATGTCGCGCGGCGCCAGTTCCATGGCGCGCAGGATGGCGACATCCCGAATGCCCCGCGACCGCAGGTTGAGGAGGAACGCCGCCGTCTCCTGACGCCCCAGGTCTTCTCGTGTCTGCAACTGCGCCAGCGCCGCCACCTTGCACCTCCGCCATCCGGGCCACGCGGCCATGGCCGCTCCTGCATAGCATTACAGCGCGGATTTTATTAAGAAATTATCCCCGCCCAGGCGTCGTTCGCCCGGCGCGGAACCTGGCGCATCCGGTGGTATCTGGCCGCATTTCGTCTGAACTGGCGGAGCCTGGCTGGCGTTTCGTCCGCCGTTGCGGAGCGGGCGCCAGCCAGCGCCGGACAAACGCCATGCAACTCAGACGAACCCCCGGGCGTAACGGGTCATCAGCGGCTCGTCGGTCATGTTGATGCGCAGGGGCGTGACCGAGATTTTCCGGTCGAACAGGGCTTTCAGATCGGTGCCGTTGCGCGGCGTGGACGGGGTGCGGCGGAAGGTGAGCCAGTAATAGGGAATCAGCCTCCCGTCAGCGCGCTCCTCGATATCGAGCAGGCCGGGATCGCGCCGTCCCTGGGCGGTGACGGCGATCCCCGTGACCTCCCCGGCCGGACAGGGCGGGAAGTTGACGTTGACCAGGGTGTCGGCGTCCATGCCAAGCTCCAGCACCTTGCGAACCACGGCCTCGCCGTGCACGGCGGCGCAATCCCACGGCGCGGCCTCGCGCAGGCCTGGCGGGAACGACTGGGACAGGGCGATCGACGGGATGCCCAGCATGGCGCCTTCCATGGCGGCGGCGATGGTGCCGGAGTAGATCACATCCTCGGCGACGTTGTGGCCCTTGTTGACGCCGGAGAGCACCAGATCCGGCCGGTGCTCCTTCATCACCTGGCGCACGCCCATCAGCACGCAATCGGTGGGCGTGCCGCGCACGGCGTAGCGCTTCTCATCGATCTGGCGCAGCCGCAGGGGATCGCTGAGCGACAGGGAGTGGCCGACGCCGCTCTGGTCGGATTCGGGCGCGATCACCCAGACATCGTCCGAGATCGCCCGGGCGATTTTCTCCAGCACGCCGAGGCCCTCGGCGTTCACGCCGTCGTCGTTGGTGATCAGGATGCGCACGAACAATCTCCCGGGCTGCGAAAAAGGGCGCTCCCGCGTCGCGCGCGGGGCTGTCCATAAACGTTCTCCGGCGCGGCGGGCATCGCCGTTACGCGGGAAAACCACATCAACTCGAATGCCGGGGCCAGACTTCACCCCGGCATGAACGGAGGCCGGCCCCCGCATCAGGCCCCGTATCAGACCCTGGCCTCAATCCGCGTGACGCCGCCCATGTAAGGAACCAGCGCCGCCGGCACGGTGATCGAGCCATCGGCGTTCTGGTAAGTCTCCATCACGGCGATCATGGCGCGGCCGACGGCGGTGCCTGAGCCGTTGAGCGTGTGAACGAACCTGGTTTGCCGGCTGTCCTTCGCCCGGCAGCGGGCATTCATGCGCCGCGCCTGGAAGTCGTTGCACACCGACACCGACGACACTTCGCGATAGGCCTGCTGGCCCGGCAGCCACACTTCCAGATCGAAGGTGCGGGCCGAGGCGAAGCCCATGTCGCCAGTGCACAGGGTGACGACGCGATAGTGCAAATCCAGCTTCTGCAGCACCGCCTCGGCGCAGGCCAGCATGCGCTCATGCTCGGCCAGCGACGCCTCCGGCGTGGTGACGGACACCAGCTCCACCTTGCTGAACTGGTGCTGGCGCAGCATGCCGCGCGTATCGCGGCCGGCGGCGCCGGCCTCGGCGCGGAAGCAGTGGGTGAGCGCGGTGAAACGCTTCGGCAGCTCCTCCTCCGCCACGATGCTCTCGCGCACCAGATTGGTGAGCGGCACCTCGGCGGTGGGGATCAGCCAGTGGCCATTGTCCTGCCAGTCGGCGAAGGCCTGGCCGGCCGGATCGGCAACGCCCGCCTCCGCATGGCGGCGGGCGCTGGCCTCGAATTCCGCCCGGGTCAGCCCCCCGGCGACCACGCGAAACTGGTCCTCGCGGAACTTCGGCAACTGCGCCGTGCCGAACATGGCGTCGTCGCGCACCAGCACCGGCGGATTGACTTCCTCATAGCCATGCTCGCCCACATGCAGATCGAGCATGAACTGGCCAAGCGCCCGCTCCAGCCGGGCAAGCCGCCCCTTCAGCACGACGAAACGCGAGCCGGAGAGCTTCGCCGCTGTTTCGAAATCCATCAGGCCGAGCGCTTCGCCAAGCTCGAAGTGCTGCCTGGGCTCCACGACGCCCTGCAGGCGGTCGGGGCGCGCGTCAGGACGCTCGCCAAAGATGCTTTTGACGACATTGTCGCTCTCATCGGCGCCATCGGGGACTTCGGCAAGCGGCGCGTTGGGGATCGCCGCCAGTTCCTGATCGAGCGCCGCCTGGGCGGCCTTTTCGCGCTGCTCCAGCTCGGGCGCCGTCTCCTTCAGGCGCGCCACCTCGGCCTTCAGGGCGTTGGCGCGATCGACGTCCTTCGCCCGCATGGCCTCGCCGACCTCTTTCGACAACGCGTTACGGCGCTCCTGGGCGGTCTGGGCCTCCTGAATGGCGGCGCGGCGCGCGTCATCCAGCTCCAGCAGCCGGGACGACAGCGGCGCCAGTCCACGGCGGGCGAGCGCCCGGTCGAAGGCTTGCGGATCGTCGCGAATGAGGCGGATGTCGTGCATGGGATCACACGCTGGTTGGCGCATTCTCCGCCGGGGCGATCGCAGCCCCGCGCGGACAACACATTGGTTCAGACAGGTTGCGCGCGGCGCAACGGATACGGAAACGCAGGTTGCGCGAGGCGCAACAGATACGGAAATGAAAGCAGGCGCCGCCGGAAGAGCGACGCCAGGCGCTTGCAAGGGGTGTTTGCGGCCCCTGGCGCGCCGGGTCAACCCCTGCCCGGCTTCCGAAATGAAACCGCCCCGGCCGTTGCAGGCCGGGGCGGCGGATTGTTTCAGGCGTCGGTCATATGCCGTCTCCGGCTGTCGGCAAATCCTCCGCCGCCTCTTCCTCCGCCCGTTTGGCGTCCGCCTCGGCGCGTTTGCGCTCGACAATCTTCACGGCGAAAATCGACGCCTCGTAGAGCAGCAGCGTCGGGATCGCCAGGGAGAGCTGGCTGATAACGTCCGGCGGCGTCAGCACCGCCGCCACCACGAACACCAGCACGATGGCGTAACGGCGTTTTTCCTTGAGAAAATCAGAGGTCACAAGCCCGGCGCGCGCCAGCAGGGTCAGGATGACCGGCAGCTGGAAACAGATGCCGAAGGCGAAAATCAGCGTCATGATCAGCGACAGATATTCGCTGACCTTGGGAAGCAGCTGGATCGTCGCCTCGCCCACCCCGCCAAGCTGCTGCTGGCCGATGGAGAACTTCATCACCACGGGCATGGCGATGAAATAAACAACCGCCGCGCCAAGCAGGAAAAATACCGGCGTGGCGACCAGATAGGGCAGGAACGCCTGACGCTCGTTCTTGTACAGGCCCGGCGCGACAAACTTGTAGATCTGCCCCGCAACCACAGGAAACGACAGGAAGCCGGCGCCGAACACGGCGATGCGGATCTGGGTAAACAGATACTCCAGCGGCGCCGTGTAGATCAGCCGCACGTCCGCCCCGGAGCCCGCCGCGAACACGTAGGGCCACACCAGCACGTTGTAGATGTAACGCGCCAGGGCGAAGCACAGGAAGAACATCACCACGAACGCGATCAGCGAACGGATGAGGCGCGCCCTCAGTTCGATCAGGTGGTCGATCAGAGGGGCGCGGGAGGCCTCAATATCGTCGTCGCTCATGATGTTCCGTCGCTGGCGGGCTTGTGGGCGGGCGTGATGACTTCAGCGGACGGCGCGGTCGCCGGCGGAGCCCCGACACCAGGCGCCATGCTCGCGGCGCTGGCGCCGCCGGCAGCCGCTGGGGCCTTCCTGCGCGGCGCGGATTTTTTCGGCGCGGCGTCGGCGGTCATCGCGTCAGTGGTCGCGGCCTTGCGGGCGCGCGTCCGTTTCGGCGCGGCGGGCGCCTCTGGCGGCAAAACGGGATGCGTATCCACCGGCAAGGCGCCGGCTTTCGCGGCGCTGGCCGGGGATTTGCGGCGCGGGCGCGGCGGCTTTGGGCTGGCGGGCTGCGCTGCACCCTCACCCATCGTCTCCGGGGTCCCCGGCCGGGCGGCGCGCTTCTTGCCGACAGACGCCCCGGAGGTTTCCGTCCCGGCTCCCGTCGCCCTTGCCTCACCCTGCGTCGCCGCCTTTGCCGGCGCGGCTTCGGCCGCGATCACCTGCCCGGCCGGCTCCAGGGCTGGCTGCTCCGGCAGGTTGGTAAAGTAATCGCCAGCGGTCGACGCATCGGTCACTGGCTGCGACTTGGGCGCGCCGCTGTCGTCGATGGCGTCCCTGATCTCGTTGCGCAGCCGGTCGATGGGATTGAAATTGTTCTTCAGGTCGCGGGCGGTGTCGACCACGTCGGAGACGCCCTGACGGAACTCCTCCATGTCGGCCTCGCGCATGGCTTCATTGAACTGGCGCTGGAAATCAGCCGCCATGCGCTTCATTTTGGCAGTGGTCTGGCCAAGGGTGCGCAGGGCGCGGGGCAAGTCTCTCGGCCCAATCACCACGAGCGCAACGCCGCCGATCAGCAGCAATTCACTCCAACCAATATCGAACATTCCGCGCTCGCTGGCCCTGGGGCATGTTGCGTTTTCACGAAACCGGCCTCGTGAAAACGCAACATGCCCGGAGATTGTCGTGAGAGACGGCCCTTGCGCCGGACTGGATCATGCCGGTGACCCGGACCAGCGCCAAAACCCCTCAGGCGTGGACCGGCCCGCGCCCGCGCAACCTCGCCCGGCCCCGCGCAGACATTCAGGGCATGTCTGCGCGGCCGATGCGCAACCGTTGGTCGCGGGCCGCCGCGACGTGCAGGGCCACGGGCCAGGCGATCAGAGCTTCTGACCCGCCTCGCTCCGGACTCCGGCCTGCGCGTCAGTCGCCTGCTGGTTTTCCAGCGGGCGCGGCTGTTCAGCCGGAGCGCGCGGCGCGTCCTCGTCGTCCTGCATGCCCTTCTTGAAGGATTTGATGCCCTTGGCTACGTCGCCCATCAGATCTGAAATCTTGCCGCGCCCAAAAAGCAGAAGCACGATCACTCCGACAACAACCCAGTGCCAGATGCTTGCGCCACCCATCGAAATTCTCCCAACCGCCAGCCAGCGATATGGATCGCCCGGCGCGTAAAGCCATCAGCCCGCGCCGGTTCCCCGGCCTTTCCCGGGTCGACAACGCCCGCGCGGCTGACCTGATATAGGTCAAACCTACGCGGCCCTCGCGGCCAAAACAAGGAAATGCGGACCAGCTCCAGCTGGTCCGCACGCCTGTTTTCCGCCCAGAAATGCTTTTCGTCAGGCAACAGCCGGCGTCAGCAATGCGGCAAGACGGGCGCGCGCCGCCGCAACATCAAGCGGTTCAACGGTTTCAAGAATGCGACCCAGCGCCATCTCCGCCCGCCGCGCCGCCGCGCCATTGAGCAGCGGCGTGGCTGCGGCGATCTGCTCCATCTCGCCGCGCTCGCCATTACAGTGCAAAACCACGTCGCAGCCGGCGGCGATCGAATCCCGGGCGCGCGCGGCGAAATCCCCCCTGAGCGCCTTCATCGACAGATCGTCGCTCATCAGCAGGCCCTCAAATCCGATGGCGCCGCGGATAATCCGGCTGATCACCTCCGGCGACGTGGTGGCCGGGCGCCCGGCGTCGATGGCCGTGAACACCACGTGAGCGGTCATGGCCAGCGGCATGTCGGCCAGAACGCGGAACGGCGCGAAATCGCGGGCCTCCAGCTCGGCCAGCGGCGCATCCACCACGGGCAGATCGTGGTGGCTGTCGGCCCCGGCCCGACCGTGACCCGGAATATGCTTGACCACTGGCAACACGCCGCCGGACAGCAGCCCCTCCGCGGCGGCGCGGCCAAGGCTGGCCACAGTCGCCGGGTCAGCGCCATAGGCGCGATCACCGATAACATCATGGGCGCCGGGCGACGGCACGTCGAGCACCGGCAGGCAATCCACATCGACGCCGACCTCATGCAGGTCATGGGCGATCAGCCGGGCGCCCAGCCAGGCCGCCTCACGCCGGGCAAAGGGCGATGCAAGCTGGCCATAGGCGCGGCCCGGCGGATAGGCCGGCCACACCGGCGGCGCGAGGCGCTGCACCCGGCCGCCCTCCTGGTCGATCAACACCGGGGCGCGACGCCCCACCGCGGCGCGCAACTCCGCCGTCAGGCGGGCAACCTGGGCCCGGTCGACGACATTGCGCCGGAACAGGATGAACCCCCACGGATCGATCTCGCGAAAGAACCGGCGCTCGTCATCCGTCAGATCCGGGCCGGAAAGGCCAACGATCAGGGCCCGTGCGGTCATGTGCTGCTCTCCAGGGGAGTTTGAGACGTGGTGGCGATCGCACCATGAAGCGCCGCCGGGCAAACCGGAATTCGCCCCCCCAAACGCACGCAGGGCTCCCGCAATGGAAGCCCCGTGAGCATCAGACGCCGGCGGACACGCCAACCGGTTACCCTTGAGCGACAAAGCAGTTGCCGCCAACCGACTTGAGCTGCTGGCAAAGGCTGGTGGCGCTTTCGCGGCTGAGGCCTGGCACCCGCAGCCGGTAAACCGTACGGCCATTGGACTGCGCCTTGACGACGGCGGTGCCATGGCTGGCCAGGACGCCATACTTGCGCTTGAGGTTGGCCGCCATCGCCTTCGCTTCATGCTCGGAACCAGGCGCGCCAAGCTGCACTGAGTAGCCGCCCTTGCCAGCCGGCGCCGTGGCGACAGCCTTTGGCTTCGGCGCGGCGGTCGCCGCGGCGCCCACCGAACCCGTGGGCGTATTGTCGACCATGGTCGGCTGCACGCGGTGCTCCTGCTTGACCGCGGCCTGCTGCACGGCACGGACTGGCGACGCGGGCTTCGCCACGGGCGCCGGCGCGGCCTGGGCGGTTTCGCGCACCGACTGGGGAGCCGCGGCCTGCTGCTGTCCAGCGTCCCTCACCTTGCCGTCCGGCCCGATGGAAACCGTACGCACCCGGCGCGGCTCGCCCAGACCAGAGCGCGGATCACGATTGGCTGCATGGGTTGGAAGCGGCGCCACGCCTGGCGCACCGAAGGTGCCGGAATCATCACTGACTTCCGACGGCAACTTGCCCGAGGCCACAGCGGCGGCGCGCTGCTGACGCAGGGTCTGCTCCACGTCGACAGGCTGCTCGTTGCTGGCGACGACCTTCGTCTCACCCGGCGCCCTGGCGATCTGCTCGTAAATTTCCTTGGTCGGAGCCGGCGCGGTGGCATTGTCCGCCGGCGGCTTCACCTTCACGGCCGAAGCGTCAGCGTGAATCACCGGCGCCTCGCCGCCTCCACCCGCGCCGCCGCCGCGCAGGCCGAAATAGCCGGCGGACGCCGTGACGCACATGGCGACAACAGCAACCGCCCCATAGAGCGGCGCGCGTGACGGCCGCCGCCGCCGCAGGCGCGCGCCTTCGATCGCCTCAAGCGGATCAAGCGCCGGGGCGAACGCGTGGCGTCCCTCGCCATAGCGCCCCTGCCCGGAATGCCTCTGCCCAGGCTCGCCGCCCGGCGCCGCCACGGAACCATCCCACGCCTGCCCCGCATGACCAGAATCCCAGGCCTCCTGCGACGCCGGACCAACATCGTTCGGGGTGGATTGCTGATATGAATCGGGCTGCGGAGCGTGCCCGTACTGCTCCCACTGCTGATCGGGATAACCGGCCTGATGGCCGGCGCCGCCGACCGCCTGATGCCCCTGATAGCCGGCGTCATGGCCCGCCTCATAGCCTGCCGCCGGGGCGTTCACCCACGTCCGCAGATGGGCTGGATCTTCCGCGTACGCAGGCGCCGGCTCCTGCCAGGCAGCCTGCGAGCGGGCCATGTGATCGCCGCCGCCCGGGGGGCGCAGCAGATCACGAAAACGGTCGTTCTGGCCGACAATGCGGGCCAGTTCAGCCAGGCGGGCGTCTTCGGACGCCCCACCAGCGCGCGAAGGCTCGCCGGCGCCGGCGATGCCTGCTTCAAGCGCATCAAGATCGAGCGCAACGCGGGAGGAGGATCGGTCAGTCATCGGCGCGTTCCGTTTCCTTTTGTGAGCTGGCAGCCCGGGAACGCACACCAACGACCGACGCGACCGGTCCGTTCAGCGCATTTCCTCAGGCGCTCCGACCCCCAGCACCCCGAGACCCGAAGCCAGAACCGACCGGACCGCATCAACAAGGGCCAGCCGTGCTTGCGACAACTCTGGATTCTCCTGGTTAACAAACCGTAAGGCCACCGCGTCGCGCCCCCGGTTCCAGAGGCTGTGGAAGGCGCTCGCCAGATCATACAGGTAGAATGCGACGCGATGCGGTTCATGCGCGGACGCCGCAGCCCCGATAACGCGCGGATATTGCGCCAGCCAGCGCAGCAGATCGACCTCCGCCCCGTCAGACAGTCCGCTCACATCCGCGCCGACCAGCGCCGCCCGGTCAAAACTGCGCCCGGGGAACGCCTCCGCCGCCTGACGGAACACCGAAGCGCACCGCGCATGCGCATATTGCACATAAAACACGGCGTTATCTTTGGACTGTTCAACCACTTTCGCAAGATCGAAATCCAGCGTGGCGTCGTTTTTGCGAAACAGCATCATGAAGCGAACCGGGTCGGACCCGACTTCATCAATCACATCACGAAGCGTGACGAAGTCACCGGAACGCTTGGACATTTTTACCTGCTCGCCATCGCGGAGCAAGCGAACCAGCTGGCACAACTTCACGTCGAGCTTGCCCTTGCCGCCCGTGACAGCGGCGACAGCGGCGTTCATCCGCTTCACGTAACCGCCATGGTCGGCGCCCCAGACGTCGATCATCGTGGCGAAGCCGCGCTGGTATTTGGAGCGGTGGTAGGCGATGTCGGCGGCGAAATAGGTGTAGGAGCCGTCGGACTTGAGCAGCGGCCGGTCCACGTCGTCGCCAAAGGCGGTGGCGCGGAACAGGGTCTGCTCGCGGTCCTCCCAATCCTCCACCGGCTGGCCCTTCGGCGGCGGCAGACGCCCCTCATAGACCAGATCGCGGGCGCGCAGATCGGCGATGGTCGCGCCAATCTGGTCGCCATCCGGCCCGCGGCTCAGCGAGCGCTCGGAAAAGAACACGTCGTGGCTGATGCCGATGGCCGCCAGATCGCCCCGGATCATTGCCATCATGGCGTCGATGGCGGCGTCACGGGCGATGGGCAGCCACTCTTCCTCCGGCATCTGGCGCAGCGCATGGCCGTGCGTTTCCGCGAGGGCCTGGCCAACCGGGACCAGATAATCTCCAGGGTACAGGCCCGCCGGGATTTCGCCAATGTCCTCCCCCAGCGCCTCACGATACCGCAGATAGGCGGAGCGGCCGAGCACATCGACCTGGGCGCCCGCGTCGTTGATGTAATACTCGCGCGTCACTTCGTGGCCGGCGAACGCCAGCAGGCTGGCGAGCGCGTCGCCGAACACCGCGCCGCGCCCGTGGCCAACGTGCATCGGCCCGGTGGGATTGGCCGAGACATATTCCACATTGACCGCGCCGCGACCGGCGCCCCCACGGCCATAGGCCTGCGGATCGCTGACAATGTTCTTCAGGACGTCGAGATAAACCTCTGGATTCAGGCGAATATTAATAAATCCAGGCCCAGCGATCTCAACGGAGGCAATGCCGGCGACTTCACCAAGCGGGCCGGCGATCAGGGTCGCCAGGGCGCGGGGATTGGTCTTCGCTTCCTTCGCCAGCACCATGGCCGCGTTGGTGGCGAGATCGCCATGGCTCATGTCGCGCGGCGGCTCGACCACCACCCGGGAGAAATCAAGCCCCTGTGGGATGGCGCCGGCGGCGACAAGCCCCTCCAGCACTGTTTTCAGCCGCTGTTCGAAAATATCAAAAATGTTCATTGCAAACGCTTCTTCACACGCCTGGCGGCCACAGGGCGTCAATTTCGCTGCCTGACGCCCGCAATAATCCTGCCGCCCGCAATAGCAGGAGTCAGGGCAAAACCCAATCAGCCGACCAGGCGGTTCTGGACGCCAGCTTTGGCGATGCCCTCGCCGCGTCCGCAATTCGGCGGCGGGAGCCGCGGCGCGCGACCCGCAACCCGCCGGCAGTAGGCGGGAACGAAGGCCACGACGATCCGGCTGCGTTCAAGGCCAGCAATCCCAAGGCCAGCAATCCCAGGGGCAGAAATGATTGAGCTCAGGCAGCCTCAGTTGCCGGGACTATCGGAGCCGTCCGCCCATGTGTCGGGCCTTGCGGTGACGTCGGGGGTATGAGGAAACAGCGCCCGGTGGCGGGCCAGGGCGTAGCTGTCGGTCATGCCGGCGATATAATCCGCCACCCGCCGTTGCAGGCGCATGTCCTCCCCCGCCTCACCGTTCAGGTCACGCCGCCACTCCGCCGGGAGCAGTTCGGGCGCGGCGAGAAAACGGGCGTAGAGATCACGCACGATGGCGTCCGCACCCTCGCGCAGGCGCATCAGCCGTTTGTGCCGGTACATGTGGGGGAACAGAAACTGCTTCATGTCGCGATCGGCGGCGGCGAGCCGCTCCGAGAACGCGATCACCGGCTCCGGCGCGAAACGGATATCGTCGGCGGTCGCGGGCGCGAGCGCCGTGATTCGCCGGTCGCTTTCAGCAATGACGTCTTCGACGAAACGGGTGATGACGCGCCGCACCACCTCGTGGATCGTGCGGGCGAGGTCCAGGCCGGGCCAGAGCTGCTCCACCTCGTTGAGGATGCCGGCCAGGAAGGGGGCCTTGCGCACGTCCTCCGCCGTGAACAGGCCGGCGCGCCAGCCATCGTCCAGGTCATGGGCGTTGTAGGCGATGTCATCGGCGATGGCGGCGCACTGGGCCTCGGCGCTGGCCTGGGTGTGCAGCCACAGGTCGTGGCTGGCGTTGTATTCCAGAATCGCCCCCGGCACGCCGCGGCTGGCGTACCGCGCCGTTGGCCGGCCGCGCGCATCGAGCAGCGGCCCGTTGTGCTTCACCAAACCCTCAAGGGTTTCCCAGGTCAGGTTGAGCCCGTCCCAGGCGGCGTAGCGCCGCTCCAGGCGGGTCACCACGCGCAGGGCCTGGGCGTTATGATCAAAACCGCCGATGGCCCGCGCGCAGGCTTCCAGCGCATCCTCGCCCGCATGGCCGAAGGGGGTGTGGCCCAAATCATGCGCCAGGGCGATGGCCTCGGCCAGGTCCTCGTCGAGGCCCAGACAGCGGGCGATGGCCCGGGCAATCTGGCTCACCTCGATGGTGTGGGTGAGACGGGTGCGATAGTGGTCGCCCTCGTGCTGCACGAACACCTGGGTCTTGTGCTTCAGCCGCCGGAAGGCCGTGGCGTGAATGATCCGGTCGCGGTCACGCTGGAACGGGCTGCGGGTCGGCGAATCGTCATCGGGCCAGCGACGCCCGCGACTTTGCCCAGGGTCGCAGGCCCAGGCCGCTGTCCACCGCTCTCCATGCAGACGCAGGTGCGTCATCCAGGATCCCCCAAACTGTTCCGCCGCGACAATCACGGCTTCGGAAGGCGTGCGCGCCAATCCGCCGGTTCTGAACCGCCCCGGGCGGGCCATGGCTTCCATCCGGTCCATGGCCTGCCTGTCCATGCCGGCGACGTCGGCCAGACGTCGCAGCCCGGGTGGTTAAAACCCGGGTGGTTGAAGCCTTGCCCTGGTGGACATACCTTTGGGACAGGTCCAGGGAAAGCCGCGGCTGGCGCCACGGGTTGCCGGCCATATGTTGCAGGAACATCCGCGATGCAGAACGTTACGGTCACAGAGCGCGCCGCCCGGCGGATCCGGCAGGTGCTGGCGGGCGAGCCCGAAGGGGCGATGCTGCGCATCAGCGTCAACGGCGGCGGTTGCTCGGGCTTCCAGTACGCGTTCGATATCGACCGCGAGCGCGCCGATGACGATATCGTCATCGAACGTGACGGGGCCGGCGTGCTGGTTGATCCGGTTTCGCTGGAATACATGCAGGGATCCGTGATCGACTTCGTCGATGATTTGATGGGGCAGGCATTCAGGATCGAGAATCCCAACGCCACCGCGTCCTGCGGCTGCGGCACGTCGTTCGCCCTGTAATTTCCGCCGTGGTTGGCGCGCCCAGGCCGGCGCGGCGAGGTTTGCCCGCAGGGCCAGGATTTGAGGGCCAGGATTTGCTCTACGGCCGCCATGGTAAAGGCCCAAAGCCGCGCCCTGATGACGCCTCGCGGAACAAACCGGGCGTTTGCCTCCCTGCCTTATACAAGTCCGCCGTCGCCTCCC
>Ga0180216_1001234_pt1 | contig 23343 bp, 21 predicted proteins | sample eDN3rd37CBELigMG_FD_128879 | JGI IMG/M metagenome (GOLD analysis project Ga0180216, IMG submission 128879) | Enriched Miracle-Growth compost microbial communities from Emeryville, California, USA - eDNA 3rd pass 37_C BE-Lig MG (version 2)... ...
ACACCAGAATCAGAATCTTCTCTGCAGACCAATTTCCAATATTTAATCGCTTCCTTGTAACTCCCTATATTATACGCCGCCACCGCACAGTAGTGAAACAATTGAAAGTCAAGGTGCCAAGCATAGTCAGCAAGCTGTTTAAAAAGAAGGTAAGCAGATTTGTGCTCGCCCAAAACTCCAAGGGTAATCCCCAGCTTATAGGCTTGATCATACTGTAAAGGGACTACTTTGGACAAATTAGAAAGCAGCTTCTTTAACTTCTCCTTTTCCTGGTTGTGGAAGTATAATACAGCAAGATTACATAATCCATGCAAATTATGAGGTTCTTGCTCAAGTACAGAGAAAATAGTTTGTTCTGCCTTTTGGAAGTCCCCCATATAATAGTAACATAATGCTAGATTGTTTTTGGCAGCAATGAAATCGGGAAACTCTTCTTCCAATTGAACAAGAATCTTCTCCGCTTGGACGAAGTTTCCTTCCTCTAACAGTTGGCGTGCCTGTTCGTGCTGCTTCGTTTTTTCGTCCATGTCCCCTTGCATTATGGGATAAAACCATGGTCGATCCAGTTCCACTCCGACGTAATCCAATAAATCCCGGATATCGGCTATGTACTTTCCATCCTCGGTTTTTTCTAAATATTTTATGGCATGCTCCTCTGCCTCTTCCAACAGATCCATATGAGCATAATTACAAGCCATATAATAATGGGAATCCACGGCACCCTCCGCAAAATCTTCCAGCAGGTGCTGCAATACTTCATTGGAAGCTTTGTAATCCCCCATCTGTGTCAAGACTCCTGCTACATTGTAGTGGTGCCGCGGATTCTCTGGTTCTAAACGGGATGCGCGGGTAAAATATCGCAGTGCTTTCTGATAATTAAATCGGTTGAGTGATTTAACGGCAATATGGTTAAATGCTTCTGCATTCATGTTTAGTTCAATCACATTATTTGGTTTAGAAGACATATAAACTCCTCATAATCTATGATTCTTAACCAAGTATAGCATAAGTTCCCGTTTAAAACTTGCTTGTCACTACTTTTAACTATTTATGATACCTTCCAGATAGTTCCTTTAACACGTCATCCAAAGGCAGCTGTTGTTCACGCAGTAAAACTAATAGGTGATAAATTAAATCGCTAGCCTCCCAGCGCAATTCCTCATGACTGCGATTTTTCGCTGCAATAATCACTTCACCCGCTTCTTCTCCTACCTTTTTAAGGATTTTATCTACACCTTTTTCAAATAGATAGGTAGTATAAGCCCCTTCTGGTCTTTCCGCATCACGCTTGGCAATCAATTCTTCCAACTGGCTTAGGATCTCAAACCGACCAGGCCCAGCCTGTTTCTCATCTGTAAGGGAGGTGAAACAGGTATAGGTGTTATTATGGCATGCAGGACCTGCTGGATCTACCTGAATCAACAAGGTATCTCCGTCACAATCCAACGATATTCTCGTTACTTTTTGTGTATTGCCTGAGGTTTCACCCTTGTGCCAAAGCTCTTGTCTAGAACGGCTCCAAAACCAGGTTTCTCCTGTATCCAATGTTTTTTGCAACGATTCCTTGTTCATATAGGCCATCATAAGCACTTCTTTACTTTGTGCATCCTGGATAATGGCTGGTACAAGCCCTTGTGGATCAAATGTGATTTTTTCCCAATCTATCATTTGCATCGTACTTCGACTCCTTTTTCATTCAAGTATTGTTTGACCTGATCAATGGTTACTTCTTTATAGTGGAAAATCGAAGCAGCGAGGGCAGCATCTGCCTTTCCATCGCGAAATGCCTGCAAAAAGTGTTCCTCGTTCCCCGCTCCTCCAGAAGCGATCACGGGAATCCCAACAGCTTCGGAAATAGCCTTAGTCAAAGGAATATCAAAACCGTCTTTATGTCCATCCGTATCCATACTTGTTAACAAGATTTCCCCAGCGCCCAATTGCTCAACCTGCTTGGCCCATTCCACTGCATCTCGTCCTGTAGCTTGCCTTCCACCATGGGTATAAACTTCCCAACTTTTCTTCTCTTCCACCCATTTGGCATCAATAGCAACGACAATACATTGAGAGCCGAACACCTCTGCCCCTTCACGGACAAGCACTGGATTTCGCACAGCAGATGTATTCATGGAAACTTTGTCCGCTCCTGCGCGCAATACCCGTCGCATGTCTTCAATACTATTAATCCCACCGCCCACGGTAAAAGGAATGGTAACCTTCGCCGCCGTTTGGCGAATCACTTCAACCATCGTCTCCCGCCCTTCATGGGAAGCAGAAATATCAAGAAAAACCAGTTCATCTGCCCCTTCACGGCTATAAAGTTCAGCCAGCTCAACGGGATCACCGGCATCACGCAAATTGACAAAGCTAACGCCTTTGACTACTCTTCCATCTTTTACGTCCAAGCAAGGGATAATTCGCTTCGTTAACAATTATTTCACCTCTATTTCGCGGACCGCATCCGCCAAATTGATCCGCTCAGTATAGAGAGCCTTTCCTACGATTGCACCGCATACCCCGTCACTGGCATATTGGCCAAGATTCCGTAAGTCGTTCATCACGCTGACTCCCCCTGAAGCGATCACCTCAACCTCTGCTGTACGGGCTAAACTCACAATTTCCGCTACGTTTGGTCCTTGCAGCGTTCCATCGCGAGATATATCAGTGTAAATAAAAGTCTCTGCGCCTTTTTTCGCTAATTCCTGGGCCAATTTCTCCGCCTTCACCTCAGAGGTTTCCAGCCACCCATGTGTAGCAACATACCCGTTTCTCGCATCAATCCCAATCGCCACTCGAGAGCCGCCATATTGCCGAAGCGCATCCTCTACAAAAGGTCGATCCTGGATCGCTGCTGTTCCAAGGATTACCCGTGCCACTCCGCCTTCTAAATAGCGGTTCACCTCTTGCATGGTACGAATGCCGCCGCCAACCTGAACTGGAATCGAGAGGGCAGCTGCAATTTCCAATATGATCGCATCGTTCACCGGGTGTCCAGCCTTCGCCCCATCAAGATCGACGAGATGTACCCAGCTTGCACCTTGCTTCTCCCATTGTTTAGCCATTTCCAAAGGCGAATCCCCATAAACCGTTTCCTGATTATAATCTCCCTGTAACAACCTTACACATTTTCCTCCGCGAATATCAATCGCAGGATAGATAATAAACTCCCCCATATTACGTCCCCTCCTTTACCATCTGGGCGAAATTCCGTAAGATCTGCATCCCTACTTCACCACTTTTTTCCGGATGGAATTGGGTCGCCATCACATTGCCTTTTCCAATGATTGCCGGGACCTCCTGAAAATAATCGGCAGTAGCAAGGAGGACATCAGGCTCCGTCGTCTCTGGCTGTAAAAAGTAGGAGTGTACGAAATACGCGTACCCTTCTTCCACACCTTGTAAAATGGGATGCTTCCTCAGAAATTGCAGTCTGTTCCAACCCATATGCGGAATCTTGTAATCTCCCTGAAAACGTCGCACAACACCAGGAAAAAGGCCAATCCCTTGATGGTTGCCATGTTCCTCACTTTCCGCAAACAAAAGCTGCATTCCCAAGCAAATCCCAAACAAGGGACGCCCTGAAGCAGCAAAATTCTTTATCGCGGGAATGAAATCCCGCTCTTGCAAATTTCGCATAGCATCTCCAAAAGCACCAACTCCAGGCAAAATGGCACCCGATGCTTCCTTTAATTGCTCAGGCTGATCGATGATTTGATAGTCATAGCCTAATCTCTCAATCGCCTTGCTAACGCTATGCAAATTTCCCATTCCGTAATCGATGATCGCTATCATTTAAAGCATCCCTTTCGTCGATGGAACGCCTTTGACTCGTGGATCAATCATCGTCGCTTCATCTAAAGCTCGGCCCAGGGCCTTAAAAATCGCTTCAATCATATGGTGGGTATTCATCCCGTAATGCAAGATAATGTGCAGATTCATCCGAGCTTCCAAGGCGAGTTTTGACATGAATTCATGGACAAGTTCGGTAGGAAACTGACCTACCTGCTGGCTTGGATAGGACGCGCGGTATTCCAGATGTGGGCGGTTGCTTAAATCGATAGCTACCTGTGCCAAGGTTTCATCCATCGGGACGAAGAAATTCCCGTATCGTCTAATCCCCTTTTTGTCGCCCAAGGCTTCTCGTAAGACTTGTCCGAGACAAATCGCAATATCCTCCACCGTATGGTGGTAATCGATCTCGATATCTCCTACAGCTTTCACCTGCAGGTCGAATTGGCCGTGTTTGGCAAAAAGATCAAGCATATGATCAAGGAAAGGTACCCCAGTTTCTATTGAGGTTTTGCCCTCTCCATCTATATTAAAGCTTAGTTCAATGTTTGTCTCATTCGTCTTGCGTTTGATTTCACCGGTTCGCATTATCTGGATAAACCCCTCTCTTTTGTCAATCGAACTTCAATTGCCTTGGCATGTGCAGTTAGCCCTTCTGATTCGGCTAAGGCTATCATTTTATCGCCGTTTCTTAGTAAATCAGTTCGGCTGTAGGCAATAAGGCTTGATTTTTTAATAAAATCATCAAGGTTTAATGGAGATGAAAAACGAGCTGTTCCGTTGGTAGGAAGCACGTGATTCGGGCCGGCGAAATAATCGCCAACAGGCTCTGAACTGTATTCTCCAAGGAAAATGGCCCCAGCGTTCTCTATTTTACCTAGGTAATCAAAAGGTTGAGCAATCAGTAATTCCAGGTGTTCTGGAGCCAACTCATTGACTACTTGAATGCCTTCCTCTAGATCTTCTACTACACAAATCGCGCCATAATCACGGATCGATGCCTCAGCTATATTTTTACGAGGCAGATTTTCTAGTTGCCTTGTGATTTCACTTTGGACTTGCTCAGCTAGTTCCGACGATGGCGTCACAAGGACCGCGGAAGCCATCGGATCATGCTCCGCTTGACTGAGTAAATCGGCAGCGACATAACAAGGATCTGCCTGTTCATCAGCAAGCACGACAATCTCACTCGGTCCAGCAACCATATCGATATCGACGAATCCAAACACTTCCCGTTTGGCAAGCGCCACATAGATGTTTCCTGGTCCTACAATTTTATCGACAGCCTTAATTGACTCTGTTCCATAGGTCAAAGCTGCAATCGCCTGCGCCCCGCCTACTTTATAGATTTCCGTTACCCCAGCGATAGCTGCTGCAGTTAACACCCCGGGGTCGATATTCCCTTGTTGGTCTGGCGGGGTAACCATGACGATTTCCTTTACTCCTGCCACCTGTGCGGGAATGGCGTTCATTAAAACGGATGAGGGATATGCGGCGCGTCCCCCTGGCACATAGATTCCCACTCGCCTTAGAGGGCGGATCAGCTGCCCTAGGATCGTTCCGGAGTCGGACGTTTGCATCCACGATTGACGCTTTTGCTTTTCATGGAATGTGCGGATGTTTTCCGCTGCTTCCTGCAGGGCTTGGCGAACTTCTTGGCTTACTGCTGTTTGTGCCTGTTCGATTTCCGCTTCGGTTACCTTCATGGAAGTCAAGTGCACCCGGTCAAATTTTTCCGTAAAAGCCAAGACTGCCTGGTCACCCTCTTGCTTTACTTGGGTGAGAATCTCAAGAACTGCTTTTCGCTGTTCATCTGTTCCCGATTCCACATCCCGTTTGGTAGAGAAATTTTTTCTATCTACGATTTTCATTATTCTAACACCCCTATAAAGTGTAGCCTATGACGGAATCACCGAGGCAAATTTTTCGACTACATAATCAATGGCCTCGCTTTTCATTCGGTAACTAACCCGATTGGCAATTAAGCGTGAGGTGATCGGCATGATTTCCTCCAACTCAACCAAACCATTTTCTTTTAACGTTCTTCCCGTGGAAACAATGTCAACGATTCGATCAGCCAAACCGATCATCGGTGCCAATTCAATCGACCCGTTCAATTTGATGACTTCCACTTGTGCCCCTTTTTCACGAAAGTATTTGGAAGCGACCTTCGGATATTTGGTTGCCACCCGCGGTGAATCCGTCGGCTGCCAATTGGCTAAACCAGCTACAGATAATCGGCAGTAACTGATTTTCAAATCGAGCAACTCGTAAACGTCACGTTCCTCTTCCAGCAAAACATCCTTTCCAACGACACCGATATCGGCTACTCCGTATTCTACATAGGTTGGGACATCTGTTGGTTTCGCCAGGATGAAATCCATTCCGATCTCATCAACAGGAATAATTAAGCGGCGGGAATCTTCAAATTCTGGTGGAATATCCAGTCCGGCTTTGCGTAAAAGCTCGACAGCCTCTTCAAAGATTCGCCCTTTCGGCATGGCGACGGTTAGCTTAGACATCTTCATGGCCTCCTCGAAAATCTATGATCTGATCAAATGCCTGCGATGGTTCCCCTATTCCAGTGACAACAATCGCTTCTTTTCTTAACAACATGGCTCTTTTCAGAGCTAGGTTGCGTGTTTCTTGATCAAATCGGATGTAAATAGTTTTCTTTTCTTGCGTCGGCTGCAGGTCGGAGGACTGGATCAAGCGGTCCATTTTAATCGCAAATCCCGTAGAAGGATTGTCCATGCCAAATTGCTTGAACAGGTCGTCATATCGTCCTCCTCCACAAATCGGAAAACCTTGATTTGCCGCATACCCCTCAAAAAGAATACCAGTATAATAATTTAAGCTGCTTAGCAAATTTAAATCAAACATGACATAGTCTGTCACATCATAGGCTTGCAGTGCAGCCCATAGTTCTTTCAGGTTGCGTACAGCACGACGAGCACGGCCATTAATCGTTAGCGCCTCGGCATCCTCCAGTCGAGTGGCACCGCCTCTTAGTTTGAGAATCCCTCGTAGCCGCTGTTTTTCATCTTCGGAGATGTTAAGTGCTTCAATGTCCTGCCTGAACCCGACATAATCGGAATTATGCAGACGCTCTTTTAATTGGTCACGGTCGCTTTTTTCTGGAACCACTTCTTCCAGCAGCCCTTCGATAAAGCCAACATGTCCAATAGCAATTTTAAATTCTTCGAGCCCAGCTTCTTTCAAACAGGCCACCGCCAAGGCGATCACCTCGGCATCAGCCTCAACGGAAGGGTCGCCAATCAACTCAACGCCTGCCTGAGTGAATTCTGCGTTTCGTCCTGCTTCCTTTTCCTGTGCGCGGAAAACATTTGTATTATACATCAGCCGAAGGGGCCTTGGTTCATCTTTTAGAAGAGAGGAAGCCACGCGTGCAATCGGAGCCGTAACATCCGGTCTAAGCACAAGCGTCCGTCCTTGCTTATCAAGTAATTTAAATAGTTTGCTGTCATGCGTCGCACTTGCTTCGCCTACTGTGTCATAGTATTCCAGTGTTGGGGTTAGAATCTCTTGATAGCCCCAGTGCAGCATGCATCTATGTAGTTTCTCCTCAATCTGTCGCTGCTTCCATAGCAAATCAGGAAGATAATCGCGCATTCCTAATGGCTTCTCAAAACCTAACGGCTTTGTCATATGATTCACCCCATCTAGTTATTTCACTTTAGTCTGCTAATATGATAAAGCGATTCTACCATAGATAAACAAAATACGTCAAGCGTGGGTGGTAAGCAGACAGTGGATCCGTTAAATCTGGCAGTTTTAACAGGGCGCGGATACAAAATCCCCTAATAACGAGGCATTTAGTGGAACCTAAGTCGACTGAACCCAGGCTGATTAAAAATAGCGGAAATTTTTTCCGTAATTCCTTATTTTAAGCCTAATAAGGAATAAATAACGGTAAAATTTTCCGCTATAGACATTTGCAATCGTTTACAAACAATCTTGTCGGATCCATAACGGAAAAACCTTCCGCTATTTCACCTATCTTCAATAGCATCTCAAGATTAACGGAAATTTTTTCCGCTATCGGCAGATGATCCGCTTCAACCTAAGAATTATACACATACCCACGATAAATCAAGTCTGCGAATGCCAGTGCCCCCGGGACATTGAGGTACCACACATAGAAACGGCGTAGTCTAGGGACATCGATCCAGTCAAAGCCTCTTAATTTGTTGAGGCCTACCCGAACTGAAAACATCAACCAGTACACGGACCAATTGATCATCGGCAAATATAGCACAAAAAACCAGAGGAAATTGATCGAGTCCTCCCCTAGATAAAAACGGAGCAGCGTGCAGGGGATGAGAACGAGAAGAAAACGGCGAATAATTTGTCCCCTGCTCATGTTTCGCTCGCTTCCTTTAAGCGTATCACCTTGGCCGGGTTTCCTCCCACGAAAGCTCCAGCAGGCACATCGCGAATGACCAGGGAAGCAGCGGAGACAACCGCCCCATCACCGATCCTAACTCCCGGCAAAATCGTGCTGTTCGCCCCGATCATCACATTGGAACCGATCTCCACTTCTCCAATCCGATATTCATCAATCAAATACTCATGAGCCAAAATCGTGGTATTGTATCCAATAATAGTATTGGTGCCAATTGTTATTTTCTCCGGGTATAAAATATCGGGCACTACCATAAAAGCCAGGGCCGCATGCTCCCCGATTTTCATACCCAAGAAACTGCGAAACAGCCAGTTTTTCCAGCTTGGAAAAGGGATATAACGGCCAATCACAATGACAACCGTATTCCGCAAGGCGCGCCAAAAGCTAATCGTCTTATACAGCTGCCAGAGCGAATTCGCCCCTTTGACGGGAATCCGTTCCGTTCGTCGCATGTGGCATCAATCTCCTTTGACGATAGAGATTAATTCTCGCATATCATAAAGCATATATTCAGGCTTGAATTGTTTTAGAAACTCCGGTCCCTTCAAACTCCAGGCCACACCTGCAGCATGGATCCCGGCGTTATGTGCACCATCAATATCATATTGACTGTCCCCGACCATTAGCGTTGTTCGAGGGTCTGCATGGACATTCTTCATGGCCAAAAGGATCGGTTCCGGATGCGGCTTATGGTGTATAGTATCCTGATGCACAATAAAGGTCTTCATAAATCTATCAATGCCGAACAATTGGGCGCCCTTTTCTGCGGTCACGCGCTGCTTCGTTGTCACAACCCCCATGGTGACGCCCAGCTTTTGCAGCTCTTCAAGCGTTGTCATAATATGCGGGAATTCCTTGACCAATTCATCATGAACTTCGACATTATATTTCCGATATGCCTCAACCAGTTCCTCACGCAATTCCGCCCCGCCGAAAAATTCCATTTGCTCCGGAAGTGGCTTGCCCATTTGGGGAATAATATCTTCCCTTTTAAACTTTCCAGGAAACCACTTTTCCAAGATATATAAGAAAGAAGTAATAATTAATTCGTTCGTATCTATGATTGTCCCATCTAAATCAAATAAAACCGTTTGATATCTCAACACCTTAGGTAACTCCTTATTCACCATATTTCTCGTTCGCGTACCCGAGTTTTCTTCGGGCAATCCATAGGACAATTGCTGCAGCAATGATAACGATACTTATGACTTGGGCAATCCGCAAGGTATCTGTCAGCATAAGGCTGTCTGTGCGCATCCCTTCGATGAAGAAACGGCCAATGGAATACCAGATAAAATAGCTGAGAAACAGCTCGCCACGATGCAGGGGCAACTTACGACGAATAATCAAAAGAATAATTACTCCAGCAAAATTCCATAAGGATTCATAGAGAAACGTCGGATGATAATAGGTTCCATTAATATACATTTGATTAATGATCCAATCAGGCAAATGGAGGGATTGTAAAAATTCAAGGGATGTTGGCCCGCCATGTGCTTCTTGATTCATAAAATTTCCCCAGCGTCCGATTGCTTGTCCAAGAATCAACCCTGGTGCGGCGATATCCGCGATCCGCCAGAAACTTACCTTTTTCACATAAGTAAACACAACGGCAGTCAAAATGGCGCCGATTAATGCCCCATGAATGGCGATGCCACCTTTCCAGACAGCAATAATATCTGCTGGATGAAGCTTATAGTAATCCCACTCAAATATCACATAATAGGCTCGGGCAAAAATGATCGATATCGGTACGCCAAACATCACAAGGTCTAAAAACAAATCGGGATTAAGCCCTTGCCGTTTCGCTTCATTCATGGCCAAGAGAAGCCCCAACAATGCCCCTGTTCCCAATATAATCCCATACCAGTGAACAGCTATTGGACCTAGTTGAAATGCTATCGGATCCAACGGAGTGATTGTATTCATATATCCTCCACCTTTTTAGATTTCTTCTGTTGCCTCTTCAATCGTATCGGTCAATCGCTTGCTGAAATGTACGGCAGCATTATAACCCATGCGTTTCAGACGGAAGTTCATCGCTGCCACTTCACAGATCACCGCCATGTTTCTACCAGGTCGAACTGGAATTGTAATTTGCGGAATTTCGGTATCCATCACCTTCATTGTTTCTTCATCGATTCCCAGGCGTTCATATTGCTTTTGCGGATCCCAAATCTCCATCCGAATTGCAAACGAAATCTTCTTGAAATTCCGTACAGCCCCGGCCCCAAACAAGGTCATCACATTAATAATACCTAAGCCGCGAATTTCCAGCAAATGCTGGATTAGCTCGGGGGCGCTGCCAATTAGTTGATTCTCAAGGGTTTGGCGAATTTCCACGGCATCATCGGCAATTAAGCGATGCCCTCTTTTAACCAATTCTAGGGCTGTTTCACTTTTCCCGATTCCGCTCCCTCCGATCAATAAAACCCCAACCCCATAGATGTCAATCAACACCCCATGGATCGTCGTTCGCGGAGCTAACCGTCCCTCTAGAAAGGTAGTAATTTTACTCGACAGCTTCGTTGTCGGAAGAGAGGACTGTACAATGGGAATATTCTTTTCCTCGGCTGCCTGCAACAGCTCTTCAGGTATGTCCAGCAATCGGGATACGCAAAAACAAGGGATCTCACCCAAGCTGCAAAGCTTACGGAAACGTTCCAGTCTTTCCTCAGTGCTTAAGGTAGAAATAAACCCCATTTCGGTTTTCCCAAGCAACTGCACCCGTTCTGCTGTGTAGAAATTAAAGAAACCGGCGATCTCCAACCCCGGCCGATTGATATCACTCGTTTTAATTTCACGAAACAATCCTTTTTCGCCGCTTATGACCTTTAGCTGAAACTGCTGGACGATGTCTTTGACAACAGTTCTTTTCATTTTGTTGCCCCCTTTAATTTCTTCAACCATTCTAACATAGAAAAAGCCAACATGCGTGAAAAAAATGCCACCTCCTTCAAACAGAGGCGGCTTTAAAAATATTAGATGTTATACAGTCACCAGGCTAGGAAGTCGCTGCTTGTTTCTCGTATTCTGCAATTTGCTTCTCAGTGCGTTTGCGATCACGCTCGATAATCGGGGCCAGATATTGTCCTGTATAGGACTCCGCCACACGGCAGACTTCTTCTGGGGTCCCCTTAGCGACAATTAATCCTCCACGCTCACCGCCTTCTGGTCCCAAATCAATAATATAGTCGGCTGTTTTTATTACGTCCAGATTATGCTCAATGACAAGCACAGAATCCCCCGCTTCAACCAGGCGTTGCAGCACTTTCAACAAACGATCAATATCATGAACATGTAGACCAGTCGTTGGCTCATCCAGGATATATAAGGTTTTCCCCGTACTGCGTCGGTGCAGTTCAGAGGCAAGTTTAATTCGCTGTGCCTCTCCTCCCGAAAGGGTGGTTGCGGGTTGCCCCAATCTCATGTAACCTACTCCAACATCATAAAGAGTTTGCAGTTTGCGATGGATCCGCGGGATGTTTTTGAAAAATTCCACTGCATCCTCTACCGTTAAGTTGAGTACATCTGCAATATTTAGACCTTTATATTTGACCTCCAACGTTTCTCGATTATATCGTTTCCCTTTACAGATTTCGCAAGGAACATAAACGTCGGGTAGGAAGTGCATCTCAATTTTGATGATCCCATCACCGCGACATGCCTCACAGCGCCCGCCCTTAACATTGAAACTAAAGCGACCTTTCTTGTAACCTCGAACCTTGGCTTCATTTGTCTGGGCGAAAACATCGCGGATATCATCAAATACCCCAGTATACGTTGCAGGGTTTGACCTTGGCGAACGTCCAATCGGAGATTGGTCGATATCAATAACCTTATCCAGATGCTCTAGCCCTTCGATTTTCCGATAGGACCCTGGCTTAGTCTTGGCCCTGTTTAAATCACGAGCTAATGCCTTATGCAAAATTTCATTTACTAACGTACTTTTCCCTGAACCAGAAACCCCGGTCACACAGGTAAAAACGCCTAGCGGAAATTTTACCGATATATTTTTCAGATTGTTTTCCTTTGCCCCAACTACCCCAATCCATTTTCCATTCGGTTTTCTTCTTTCCAATGGGACCGGGATGAACTTTTTGCCTGACAGGTATTGCCCGGTAAGTGAATTCGGATCTTTCATGACCTCTTCCGGTGTTCCCTGGGAGACCACTTTCCCCCCGTGTACACCAGCACCAGGTCCAATATCGACAATATAATCAGCAGCAAACATCGTATCTTCATCGTGTTCAACGACAATCAAGGTATTGCCTAGATCACGCATATGTTCAAGGGTTTTGATAAGCTTGTTATTATCCCGTTGGTGCAAACCAATGCTCGGCTCGTCCAGAATATACAGAACCCCCATTAAGGAGGAGCCAATCTGGGTAGCCAGCCGGATCCGCTGCGCTTCCCCACCGGAAAGGGTTCCTGCCGCACGGCTAAGGGTTAGATAATCGAGCCCGACATCTAGCAAAAAACCTAAACGAAATTTGATTTCTTTCAGAATCAGGCGGGCAATGGCCATATCTTTTTCAGATAGCTGCAGCTGATCGAAAAATTGATGGGCATCCTTCACAGACAATCCAGTGACATATGAGATATTCTTTTCTCCCACGAAAACAGCCAAAACCTCTGGTCGTAGACGCTGTCCTTTACAAGACGGACAGGCTTTTTGTGCCATATAATGCTCTAATGATTCCCGCATAAGATCTGAGGTAGATTCCACATAACGGCGGTGTATTTGGTTGATGACCCCTTCAAAATAAATTTCTGAATCCCGCCGTCCGCCAAAGTCACTGTCAAAGACAAAACGGAATTTTTCCTTACGATTCCCGTATAGGATGATATCTAAATGTTCTTTAGGAAGCTGTTCGACAGGCAGATCCATGTCGATTTTAAAGTGCTTGCAAACCGAATGAAGGAGCTGCTCATAATAATTGCTTGTCGAGCTTTCCCAAGGTTCAATGGCCCCTTCACTTAGGCTTTTCGTGCGATCAGGAATGACTAGATCAGGATCCACCTCCTGCTTCATGCCCAATCCATCACAGGTCGGACAAGCTCCATAAGGTGCGTTAAAGGAAAACATACGGGGTTCCAGTTCCGGCATGCTAAATCCACACTGTGGACAGGCTAGGTTTTGACTGAACAGCAATTCTTCCTGTTCGATGATATCCACGATGACTTTCCCCTCACCAAGCTTAAGGGCTGTTTCTAGTGAATCTGCGACCCGCGAATGAATTCCCTCCTTCACAACAATTCGGTCAATCACTACGTCGATCGTGTGCTTTTTATTCTTTTCAAGCTGAATATCTTCCGATAAATCCCTTGTTTCCCCATCAATTCGAACACGGACATACCCCTGTTTGCGAATATCTTCGAGTAACTTGATATGTTCACCTTTCCGCCCTTGTATAAGGGGAGCAAGAATTTGCAGTCTCGTCCGTTCTGGATATTCCAAAATCCGGTCGACCATCTGCTCAACCGTTTGCGCGGAAATCTCCGTATGGTGTTCCGGGCAAAAAGGCTTCCCAATACGGGCAAATAGAAGCCGTAAATAATCATAGATTTCCGTAACGGTTCCCACAGTAGATCTCGGATTTCTGCTTGTCGTCTTTTGATCGATGGAGATCGCCGGGGAGAGCCCTTCAATTGAATCTACATCCGGTTTATCCATCTGCCCTAAAAATTGACGAGCATAAGCTGACAAGGATTCTACATAACGGCGTTGTCCCTCGGCATAGATCGTATCAAATGCCAGAGACGATTTACCCGACCCGGAAAGGCCCGTCAAAACGACAAATTGATCGCGGGGAATAGTCACATCAATATCTTTTAAGTTATGTGTTCTCGCCCCTTTGATCACAATATTTTCAATGCTCACAAACAATCATCCTTCCGCTTTCAGTTCAATCACTAAATCCCTTAATTCTGCCGCACGCTCAAATTGCAAATGTCTGGCGGCATCTTTCATTTCTGCTTCTAGTTTTTCGATCAAGACCTTACGGTCTTTTTTCGTTAACTTGCGATATTCCTTGGTCGGCAAGTAATCTTCTTTTTCTTCCGCAACCTTTGTCGCTTCTATGACATCACGGATCGCCTTTTTAATCGTCTGAGGCGTAATACCGTGCTGCTCATTATAAGCCTTCTGGATTTCCCGACGGCGTGCTGTTTCGAGGATCGCACGTTCCATTGAGCTGGTCATCCGGTCAGCGTACATAATGACCTGTCCATCGGCATTTCGCGCCGCACGACCAATCGTCTGAATTAATGAGCGTTCGTCCCGCAGGAAACCTTCTTTATCCGCGTCAAGGATGGCAACGAGAGATACCTCTGGCAGGTCTAGCCCTTCTCTTAGCAAATTGATTCCAACTAATACGTCAAATGTTCCGACTCGTAAATCACGTAAGATTTGCATCCGCTCAATGGTCTTGATATCAGAGTGCAAATATTTCACCTTAATGCCAATATCTTTGAGATAATCCGTCAGATCCTCGGACATCTTTTTCGTTAATGTCGTTACCAATACGCGTTCATTTCGATTGGTCCGCTCATGTATCTCCCCAATCAAGTCATCGATTTGCCCTTTAATCGGACGCACCTGCACAATAGGATCGAGCAGACCTGTTGGACGGATCACCTGCTGCACCACATCGGGAGCATGATCCAGTTCGTAGGGTCCAGGTGTAGCGGAAACAAAAATAATCCGATCGATATGTTTTTCAAATTCATCAAACCGCATCGGCCGGTTATCCGCTGCAGAAGGCAAGCGAAACCCGTGATTAATGAGCATTTCTTTGCGGGCCCGGTCCCCATTGTACATCCCGCGAATTTGCGGAAGGGTAATATGGGACTCATCCACAATGATCAGCATATCATCTGGGAAGAAATCAAACAGAGTATATGGCGTTGCACCGGCTGGGAGTCCCGTAAGATGCCTGGAGTAGTTTTCAATCCCCGAGCAGAACCCCATTTCCGCCATCATTTCCATATCATAACGTGTCCGCTGTTCCAGTCTTTGTGCTTCAAGCAGCTTTCCTTCTTCACGGAATTTCGCTAATTGCTGTTCCAATTCTTTTTCGATGTTGATTAATGCCTCTCTCATTTTCTCTTCTCTTGTAACATAGTGAGAAGCTGGAAAGATCGCAACATGATCCCGCTCACCCAGGATCTCACCGGTAAGAACATCGATTTCTGTAATTCGATCAATTTCATCGCCGAAAAATTCTACGCGAATAGCCTGTTCACTTCGTGAAACAGGGAAAATTTCCACCACATCTCCACGAACGCGGAAAGTACCACGGGTAAAATTAATATCATTTCTTTCATATTGGATATCTACTAACTGATGCAGTACCTCGTCCCTGCCTTTTTCCATTCCGGTCCGCAGGGATACGAGCAACTCCCGATATTCCTCAGGCGAACCCAAACCGTAAATACAGGACACACTGGCCACGATAATCACATCATTGCGTTCAAATAAGGAACTGGTTGCAGAGTGACGCAGTTTATCAATTTCATCATTGACACTTGCGTCCTTCTCAATATAGGTATCTGTATGCGGAATATAAGCTTCCGGTTGATAGTAGTCGTAGTAGCTGACGAAGTATTCCACCGCATTTTCCGGGAAAAATTCCTTGAATTCACTGCACAATTGCGCAGCGAGTGTTTTATTATGGGCAATAACCAGGGTGGGTTTATTTACCTTGTTGATCACTTGGGCAATTGTAAAGGTTTTCCCTGTCCCAGTAGCCCCAAGCAATGTTTGATATTTCTTATTCTTTTGGACTCCATCAACCAACTGGCTGATCGCCATTGGTTGATCTCCCTTTGGCTCATATTCGGAGACCAATTTAAAAGTTTCCATGGATTTCACCTTCTTCTTTGGGAAATTCAACACCGAATATATCTATACGTTTTCTAGTTTAATGCTTTTTCAGCTATTTTGCGAATTTGATGTCATGGTACATTATACCAAACATTTGTTCTAAGTAGCAAATTTGATTGTGATCTTAAAACGAAACAAAGAGGTGCTCTCCTTGCACCTCTTTGTCTTATGCCCCTCGCTGAATTTGCTGGCGGATCAGTTGCACGATACTGATCGGTTTTAAATCCACATAGTATTCAGATTGCTCATCTGGAGCAAAAATTAACCCCAACTCGTGATGTTCCCCTTGATAAATCGTCCGTTGCAAATATTTGATATGTCCTTTTTCATTCAATACCTCCATCTTGCAAAAGGTAGAGGTGGAGCGTAAAGCAGGATACACTTCATCAGGGTGGTGGATCTCTATCCCATTAATTTTTAATAGAACATCGCCAACTTCAATCCCCATTTCGGCGGCAGGACTATGTGCAATCACTGCCAGTACTGCAACCCCCTCACGACGTGGAACGAATAGCAAGGGCCGTTTCCATTCTAACCAATTTCCAATTCGTATCATTACCTCATGCCCTAAGATCATCCATAAGGCTGCAAGTACTCCTGCCCCGGCCCAAAATCGGATACCGAGAGCCAAACCAAGCAAAATGAAACTGTAAAAGATTATTTGCTTGGAAACTCTCTTAATCTTATGGGATGGCAGCGACGAGATTGCCAAACTGGTGTGCCCGATTACAACCGGAATAAGCAGAATGGTAAATCCTGTCCCTATTGATGACAGCAGTGGCCACCAGGAAGGGTGTCCCACAGGGATGGCTAATTCAGGTGGAACCGCTGCCACGACGAAGACGGGAGCAAGCCAAAATTTTTGAACTTGATGAACCCCGACAAGCATTCCCCTTTTTCCATTGACCAACATGGGAGAGCTATCCTTCCCGCCATTACGCAGCAATAAAAAGGATTCCAGCAAGTGAAGGATCGCGATCAGTGCAAAGAGTGACGAAAGATCCAAAGTAATTAAAGTTTGCCAGATGCCACTCAGCCAAGAAATGGAAGCCCCTTGCGGCCATGTCTTGGCGATTAAGGCAAGGAGACTTAACACCCCACCAGCATAGGCATAACATAGATACTGAATATGGTAACAGGCTAACAAGAAACTTATCACGCAAAGCAATAGAAGTTGGGACGGTTGGATAACAATCCCCATTGCTATGGTCAATAAGGAAACCACGATCCCGCCACCGAGTCCTTGTACAACTGATTCTAAAAACTGTTCCCAAGGATTATGCACCCTTACACTGAATAACCTTCGTTCAAACAAGGTTTGCCGCCGGTACTGCATCCAGATGAGGACAAGAAATATGTAAAGAAAAGGATTTGTAAAAAAAGATAAAACTCCTCTACCGATAATAAACAATAGATCAAATGTTGTTTGCAAGCTTTTGTTTCACCACCATCAGCTTTGTCAACGAAAAAAAGTAATGACAGAATTTTGACTGTCATTACTTTTTCTACATAAAATCCTCAGTTCCCTTCTCTTTTACGGGATTATTTTTTTACCTGTTCTAGCAAAACCTGGATCGCTGCTTGAAGCTGCAAATCGTTGGCCGGTTCCTGTATCTTTTTAATCAAATGGTCCTGCATAAGCTGAGCGGTTTTCTGATCGACCTTTCCAGTCATGGGCAGATTGTTTAGCTTCTGGAAGGCCTTCACCGCTGTCTCTGTTTTTTGGTCGAAATACCCATCAGATCTTCCTGGTGGGAATCCTAGACCATCCAAGATGACCTGTAGATTCTTAACCGCCTCGTTATTCTGGTCAAATTGCAGGGAACCCTTTTTCACATCGATCGGTGCAGCCAAGAAGTACTTTGGTTGTTCAATCGGAATGTTAGGTTCAATTCCCTTTTTGTGAATCCATTCGCCAGAAGGGGTCAGCCACTTGGCAATGGTCATTTTCACCTGGCTTTTATCTCCAAGTTCAACCGTGTTTTGTACGGTACCTTTCCCAAAAGTGTGCTGTCCGACCAATTTATAGCCGTTTTCTTTCAATGCAGCAGCCATTATTTCGGAGGCACTTGCACTTCCTTTATCGACAAGTACGGTGATCGGATAGTTTTTCTTCCCGTCGATGGTTGACTTCACCACTTCACGGTTTCCTTCTGGATCCTCCAATTGAAGAATGGGTTGATCCTTTGGTAAAAGCATTTGGGACATCTCCACCACGGCAGGAAGCAATCCTCCTGGGTCTCCACGCAAATCAATGATCAAGCCATCGACCTGCTGCTGTTCCATTTTTTCCAGTTGTTCTTTAAAGTGGGCAGCTGTATCCGTAGAGAACTGTGCCACTTCAATTTTCCCAAAGGTATGTCCATCCCTTTGAATGGTTTCCGTATAAACCGTTTCTAACGGGATATCATCACGAACAACGGTAACTGTGAGCGGATCGGAGATTCCCGGACGTAATACACTTAACTCTGCTTCAGAACCCTTCGGTCCTCGTATTTTCAGAACGGCCTGATAGAGATCCAATCCTTCTAACGTTTCACCATTTACACTGATAATTTGATCCTTGGGGCGAAGGCCTGCCTTCTCCGCTGGAGATCCTTTAAATGGAGAAACGATGGTCACTTTGCCACCCTCCATTGTTACTTCCGCGCCAATCCCTTGAAATGAAGAAGAAATAGATTGATTGAATTGTTCCGCCGATTTGGGATCCATGTAAACGGTGTATGGATCGTCCAATGCGTTAATCATCCCATTGATGGCTCCATCAATGAGCTTTTGCTGATCCACATCTTCAAGATAATTATCCTGGATGAGTCCGTAAATTTCATACACTTTCTTTAGGTTAGCTGCTTGTTCAGCATCTTGGGGATTACTGTTTGTTCTGTTCTCCTTTTCAGGACCTATTTGTCCAAGAAACCCCTGAAGAAAGCCCTTTTCGGAATCCGTTGCTGCATATGTCAGCAGGCTGCTTACGATCACGGTAATCCCCAGCAGTGCTGCCAACGTGCGCCCTTTCATCTGCAATCCCTTCACACCACCTTTCTACCAATATTGAAGCCACCTTAGTTTGTCCCTAGTAGTATATGATGGCCCATGGATGGTTATGAACATATACATGCTGGAGTTATGTTCAGGATAGCAGGTTTATCGTTAATTTTTCAAATAACCCATCGGATCAACAGCTGTATTTCCTTTTAGAACAGTAAAATGAAGGTGTGGGCCTGTCGATCGACCTGTAGAACCGACTTCTGCAATCTTATCCCCTTTTTTCACTTCCTGGCCTTCCTTTACCATCAGACCGCCTTCGCGTATATGCCCGTATAAAGTAGAGATTCCGCCCCCGTGATCAATAATCACACAGTTTCCAAATCCTCTTACATAACCTGATACAATAACGGTTCCGTCGGCAGCCGCGATGATCGTAGTCCCTTGTGGAGCCCCGATGTCCATTCCATTATGCCCGCTGCTCTTCCCGGTAAAAGGATCCTTGCGCCCTCCAAAATAAGAAGTAATTCGGCTGCTGTCAGGAACAGGCCAGGCAAACTTTCCACCGGTAAATTTCCGTTGACTAAGTAGCTTATTTTTCTCGTACAAAGCAGCCTTCATTTCCTGGACGAGCGCAAGCATCGCTTGTTCATGCTCTTCCTTAATTTCTTCCAGTTCCCCTTCTTCTTTTTCCAGCTGGGCCATGAAAACGGTACGCTCTTTTTGCTGCTGTTTCAGATCAGCTTTTAATTGCTCCGCAGCGGCATAATACCCTTGAAGTTTAGATAAATAATCATCGACTTCTTTTTTCTTTAGGGCAATCGTTTCTTTATCTTTAATATTATCTTCCAAGATTTTCGTATCTTGATTAATAATCAGATTTACAGCGTGCAGACGGTTCAAAAAATCACCAAAATCGGTGGATCCTAGCAAAACTTCAAGGTATGAAACATCTCCCATTTCATACATCACCTTGACCCTAGTCCTTAACAACTCATTCCGTTCTTCTACCCTCTTTAACGCTTCATCAAGCTGTACTGCAGCTTCTTGTGCCTTAAGTGTTGTTGTATCGATTTGCAAATCCAACTCCTGGATTCTTTCCTGTGTTTCATTCAATTTCAGATCAATCTGCATAATATCCCGTTTGACTTGAGTTTTTTGGCCTTCGATTGCCTGAATACGGTTTTCTATTGTTGAAATCTGGTTTGAAGCATTATTTTGTTCCTTTTTGATTGTCGAAATTCGTTGATTGAGTTGATCCAACGTACTAGCAGCTTGTCCATGCCATGGCAACAAAACACCTGCTGCGAGCACAGTAGCGGTCAATAAAGGTAATCTTTTCATATTCCCCTCCCGAATTTTATACTTTTAAGAAACGGTGCACGGACATCATGCTTCCCCAAACACCAATAAAAGCGCCGATTCCCATTAACAAAAGGGCAAGTTGCCAGGCCAGCGGATTGAGCGGGAGCAAATCTAGGAAGTATAAATTCAGATCCACCTGAACCAATTCTATTAAATAGTGATAACCCACAAGCAGCAGAATAATAGGAACAACCGACCCCAAACTGCCCATTAATAATCCTTCAATAAAGAATGGCCAGCGGATGAAGGAATTCGTGGCTCCAACCAGTTTCATAATCTCTATTTCCCTACGACGGGCAACGATTGTCAATTTAATCGTGTTGGCAATTAAAAACATCGCGGTAAATGCCAGTGCTACAATAAAAGCAACCCCTATGTTACGAACCATCGTAGTTATGGTAAACAGTTTTTTGATCATATCCTTGGCATAGTTGACACTTTCCACATATGGAAGGTTTTTAATCCGTTCTGCAACCATTTCCGTTTCTACTGGATCTTTTGTTTTTACAACAAATTCATCCGATAATGGATTCTCTTTTTCCAGTCCTTCAAACCAATATGCCTTATCTCCAAAGCTTTTCTTAAAATTCTCCAAACCTTCCTCTTTCGGAATAAAAGTGACGGACTCTACTTGGGAAAGATCCTTTAGCTTTTCTCCTAGTTTGTCTACTTCGCTTTGCTCGACATCCTGTTTTACAAAAACGCGGATTTCCACTTGTCTTTCTACGACATTCGCAATATGGTTAACATTGAGAGCCAAAAGAAGGAAAACACCTAATATAAACAAGGTAATCGCTACTGAACTCATGGAAGCAAAGGACATCCAACCATTTCGGGTTATATTGCGGGAACCCTCCCGTAGGTGTCGTCCCATTGTTCTAACCTTCATAGCCGTATTCCCCCCTTTGCTCGTCACGGACAATCCGACCACTTTCAATGGCAATCACTCGTTTTCTTAGCGTGTTAACAATCTCCCGATTGTGGGTGGCCATCACCACGGTTGTCCCTCGCACATTGATCTCTTCAAAAATCCGCATAATCTCCCAAGAGGTCTCCGGATCCAGGTTCCCTGTAGGCTCATCGGCAATAATCGTTCCGGGACTATTAACTAGCGCACGGGCGATCGACACTCGTTGTTGCTCTCCACCGGAAAGCTCTGATGGATAGGAGCGAAGTTTGTTTTTCAGCTTAACCAGCTCTAACATTTCAAGGACTCGGGGTTTGGTTTGTTTTTTTGAGGCCTCTACGACTTCCATGGCAAACGCTACATTTTCATAGACATTTAATTTAGGAAGCAGCTTATAATCCTGAAACACTACCCCTATGCTGCGTCGCACTTTCGGAATCTGACTTTCTTTTAATTTTGATATATTAAACCCATTTAATAGAATCGTCCCTTTGGTAGGCTTTTCCTCACGATACATCAATTTAATGAAGGTTGACTTCCCTGCACCGCTCGGCCCAACAACATAGACAAATTCACCTTTTTCAATTTTCACATTAATGCCTTCCAGCGCATTCGTTCCATTCGGATATGTTTTCCAAACGTCTATCATCTCTATCACTTAAAGTCACCTGCTTTTTCTCCTGAGATGGTTGCTAACACCTCATTTTCCATCTCATGCTATTTCGACAGTTTCCTAGCAAAATCCTGCCTAATCCCCTAATATTTCCTAGGAAATGACACCATCCGCCACGATAAGCCTTTAATATTATAACAAAATAGAGATTGATGACGATATAGGTTAGAAGTTGGAATGTATGAAAGTTATGTAGAGAATTCCTATTTGTAAGCGATATAAAGAAGGTGGGCTAGGATGTGGGAAATCCAGTGAAGAGGATAGACTAAGGGGGTTGAGTATTGTAGAACAGGGAGATTGAAGGAAGGAGACGTGGATATTTATCTTCTGAAACCTTTGGGCACTCTCCCTTCCCATCAGTTTTTTTGCGTATCGGGACTGGACTCCAAAAAACCAAGGCCCTTCAAACAAAAAAATACCCATTATAGGGTATTTAACGTCTTAAGGATATTTGGTTGTAGCTGTTTAATTTTTGATCAAGCAGCTGGCTGACCTCAACTAATTTGGGATGTGTCAAATTGCCCATATCGCGACTTAATTCATTCAAGTGGAGTCGGAGGGTATAGATTTCTTCCAATAATAAATCCAAATTTAATTTGGATGAGGTTTCATTTGGCATTGACACCATGAACAGATTCCTCCCTAAACACTTTCGTTATCTATTCTGACTTCTCCCAAATTTTGCTGTGCATTCTATCTATATGCTTAGAATTAAAAGTAATTCCCAATTTTTGATCAGAAGACATTTTCATATTTCAAGATATTCTATGTCGACTGCCCATCTCCTTCAATCTATAGTAACATTCTTTCCTTTTGTTACAAAATCTAGACTTATCATAGTAAAGTAAGATCTTTTTTCTCTTCGTGTGCTAGGAAATCAGCTGGGTTTTGTCCCTTATAATTACCCTTGGAATATGAATATGAGGGTACCTCATATTGCGGAAAAAATTTCCGTTATCAAAGAAAATCTAGTCTAATCAACTAAAATAGCGGAATTTTTTTTCGCTATATAGTTGATCTAGCCAATCTTAGGTAGGTAAACTTCGCCATAACGGAAAGGTTTTCCGTTATTTAGCCTAAATTCATCCAACAATCATAGTTAACGGAAAAGTTTTCCGCTATCGTTCAGCCAATGGATAAAGGGGGTTCTATCTGCTTACCCCACCACCCTCAACTAGTCCATCAAAAAAAAGATCCCAAACTAAAAGGACCTTATCCTCAACTTTCCAGTTAGGATAGGCCCTTTTTTAGATTTACTATAGCTCTACCTGCACCTTTTCACGGTGCTCAGCGACCCAGTTGTCAGTTGCTGT
>Ga0180216_1001240_pt1 | contig 23239 bp, 21 predicted proteins | sample eDN3rd37CBELigMG_FD_128879 | JGI IMG/M metagenome (GOLD analysis project Ga0180216, IMG submission 128879) | Enriched Miracle-Growth compost microbial communities from Emeryville, California, USA - eDNA 3rd pass 37_C BE-Lig MG (version 2)... ...
CCCGCCTCATCCCAGCATCCCCAATCACCCAATCGCCCCCCCTGCCCCTGGACCCTGACCCCTGACCACAGACCCCCGAAACCCGACCCCCATCCCCCGGTACCCCAACAACCCTGGCCCCCTACCTGCAGTCCTCCCTAATGAATGGACCGGACGAGGCATGAAACCATGGCAGATTCCGACGCACCACACCCGATAGACCTCCACAACCACCTCGTCCCCGGGGTCGACGATGGCGCTCGCACCACTGCGGAGTCGCTCCTCTTCCTCCGCGCCTTCGCCGAAGATGGCGTCGAGCGCATGGCGGTCAGCCCTCACCTCGACGCCCGCCTCGTCCACGACTCCACAGGTGCCCTCTACCAACGTCTCGACCGTCTCGAGAACGCCTTCCGCGACCTCGAGACCACGCTCGCCGGCGAGCAGGGGCTCCCCCGCCTCACCTTCTCCCAGGAGATCCTCGTCCCCGACCCCGACACCGCGACCCTCCTCTTCTCCGAGCCGCGTATCGGGATCAGAGGCACCAACTACGCCACTATCGAATTCGGCTTCGAGCTCCCGGACGACACCGCGGGCGTGGTGCGTGCGGTACGCGACGCCGGGCGTCGCCCCATCGTCGTCCACCCCGAACGCTACCGTCGCGGCACCGACCCGGTCGAGCTGGAGGAGATCCGGAGCTGGAAAGAGGCCGGCGCCATCCTCCAGGTCAACGGCGGCAGCCTCCTCGACGGCTACGGCGCCGGGATCGCGCAGCTCGCCTGGACCCTCATCGACCTCGGCCTAGCCGACCTCATCGGCACCGACCACCACGGCGCCTCCCGCCCCGTCTCCCCGACCGCCGTCATCCGCAAGCTCCAGAGCCGCGGCGCCGGCGAACAGGCCCGGATCCTCTTCTGCGAGAACCCGGGCCGCATACTAGACGATCTCGATACCCTCCCCGTCCCCCCTCACATAGCCCCACCCGCCAGCTGACCTATGCCCCCCCATCCCCTCCCTCGAATCTCTGAAGCCCCTATCCCACGCGCACCCCTCCCCACCCAGCACTCCCCAAAGACAAACCACACCCCCTCATCCCCCGAATCCCAACCCCTGACCCCTAGCCCCTGCCCTCCGACCCCCGAATGCCAAGCGAATACCTAACCGCCTAAGGCTTCCCTCCCAATAACAAGACCGGATCCTCCGGCCACCCATGGCGCCAGACTTCGAAATGCAGATGCGCCCCGCTCGCGTTCCCGCTCCGCCCCGACAACCCGATCACCGCCCGGTCGTCTACCCGTTCCCCCTCCTTCACCTGCACCTCCGAGAGGTGCGCGTAGAGCGAGTAGACCCCGCCGCCGTGGTCGAGCATCACCATCCACCCGTACCCCTGCGCCCACCCCGCGCGCAGCACCTTCCCGCGCCGCATCGCCCGGACCGGCGTCCCCTCCGGCACCGCGATGTCCACCCCGTGGTGCACCCCCGGCCGCAGCCCCCGCATCCGCAGGCCGAAGGGCGAGGTCATCGGGCCGGAGACAGGCCATCGTGGCAGACTGCACCCCTCGACCGCGAGCACGAAGAGGAGTCCGAGCCACGGCCAGGCGCCCCGCAGCAGGCGACGTCGCATGAACCGCCCCCCTCTACCGCGCCCCGGCGCCCGCCGGCGCCGCCGCCGGCTCCCAAACGTTGTCGCGGCGGTTCACATCCGGGAACACCTGCTCCGGGTCCAGCTCCACCCGCGTCACCCGCCCGGGTACCGACACCGTCACCGTCTGGCTCCGCGCCCCGGTCAGCCACGACTCGATCGGCACCGTCGCCCGGCGCACCTCGCCGTTGGCGAGCGTGACCACGACGAAGGTGGGCAGCGGCGCCGTGCCCCGGTCCTCGACCGTGATCGTCACCGCCTCGCCACCTGAAGTCTGTTCGACCCGTACGTTCGCGATCCCCTGGTCGAACACCCCCGTTCCGTACCACCACGGCGTCCAGAACCAATCCAGGTCGCGCCCCGCCACCGATTCGACCGTGTTGAAGAAGTCGATGGCGTGCGGGTGCTTGAACTGCCACCTCCGCGTGTACTCCCGCAGCGCCTCGTGCACCTTCTCCTCGCCGATGATCCCGCCCAGCGCCCGCAACAGCACCGCCGGCTTGAAATACGCCGCGATCCCGAACGACGCATAGGTCGGATAGAGATCCGCCGGCCGCATTATCGGCGTCTCGTAATCGGTCCCCGCGATCTGCAGGTATTGCGTCAGCGGGAGCGCGAACGCTCGTTGCTCCGGGAAGAAATCTGCCGTAGCCAGCTCCTCGATGTAGGTGGCCAACCCCTCGTCCTGCCAGGCGAACTGCGTCTCGTTGTTCCCCACCGTCATCGGGTACCACTGATGTGCTACTTCGTGGTTCATCGTGGAATAGAGGCTGAGCGCGTCGTTGAACCCCGCCACGAAGACCACCATCGGGTACTCCATCCCCCCGATCGGCCCCTCGAGCGCCGTGAGCTGGGGGTATTGGTAAGTCCCCCACCGCTCGGCGTGGAACGTCAGCGCATGCCGCGCGTAGCGCGCCGCCTCCCGCCACGTCCGCACCTGCGGCCTGTAGAAGGCATGGACCAACACCACCTTGGTCGCGCCGGGTCGCTCCGGGTCGGGGACGATCGCCCGCGTCGCGTCCCAGAGGTAGCGGTCCGACGTACCCCAAGCGAAATCCCGGACCCCGCGTGCGACGAAACGCCAGGTCAGCTGCCCCCCCGGCGCCCGCTCGGTCGCGTTCCCCGGCCCCAGGTCGTTCTCGCCGACGACATGGATCACCGTATCCCGCTGCGACGCCAGCCCGAGGCGGTACCGGACCCCCGCCGGGAGCACCTCCTCCGGGTTCTGCAACTCCCCCGTCGCCCCCACCAACCACCCCTCCGGCAGCGTCAGCGCCACGTCGAAGTCGCCGTACTCCAGGTAGAACTCGCCGTTCCCCAGGTACGGCTGCCGGTTCCACCCGCGTAGGTCGTCGTAGACCGCCACCTGCGGATACCACTGCGCCACGTTGTAGAGCGAATGTTCGATCCGCCCCGTCCGAGGCGCGCCCCGCGGCGGGACCTCGAAGCTCCACCCGATCGCGACGACCACGCTGTCCCCCGGCGCGAGCGGACGCGGGAGCCGCAGATCCATCAGCGTGCCGTCGATCCGGTAGCTCGCACCCGTCTCCGGCCCCCGCCCCACCGTCACCGCCGCCGCTTCGACCCCGCCCACCGCCACCCGCTCCACCCTCATCCCCCCGGTAACCGGCACCCGGCGTGTCCGCTCCACCCCCTCCGAGAAGAGGTTCTGATAGAGGTGGAAGACCATCCCCCGCAGCGTGTCCGGCGAGTTGTTGTAGTACGTCACCTCCTCCTGACCCTGCAGCACCGCCGTCCTGGGGTCCAGCTCCGCATCGATCCGGTAGCGTACCCGCTGCTGCCAGTACCTCGGCCCCGGCCGCCCATCCTCCGTGCGCGTACCGGCTTCCACCCCCCTGCGGAACGCATACGGCACCGGTACCGGACCCCACCCCGGGAGCGGCTGGTTCGGCACGATCCCACCACCTCGCTGCGCCGCCGCATCCACCGCCGCCGGCGGCTGAGCCACCGGCTCCGGCGACCCCGGCCCCCGGCCACCGGCGCACCCCGCCAACGCCACCCCGAACACCGCCGCCACCCAAACCCGCCGCAACGGCTCCGTATGTGACCGATACGCTCCGCCCACCCTACGGTCCACACCACTCTCCATGACGTTCTCCTCCAGCACCGGGTACCACGTATCGACTCCGGCTAACTATCCAGCCCACAAGTTGCAGCATCGCGATTGCCGAGGCAACTCGGAGGCCAGACGACCGGCCGACGACCCGCGCCGCGGGCGACGTCGCCCTCTCAATCCCCCCGGGCGAGGAACGTAGGCGAGTAGAACGATCCCGGCTCGTCGGGCTCATCCTCGACCACCCGGGTCTCCACATGGATCGGCCCCGACACCCCCGCCCCGACGGTCGACGCTAGACGATCGATGAAGTCGGTCCAGGTATTGGTCTGCATCGGCTCACCGACGGCGCGGAACCCCATCAGCATCCGACGCGAACCCGAGCGGGCGCGGCTCCGGATATGGAAGATGACGTCGCCATGGTCGTTCCGATACGCTCCGAAGGTGATCCGCCCCGCCTCGGGGTGGCCCGACAGCGTCCCGATCGTGATACTGTTGGCATCACGGTGCAGCACCCGGACCCGGAACTCCCCCGCCCAGCGGATCCAGACCTCTAGCTCGTCCCCCACCTCGAGGGGGGCGTCGTCACCGTCGACGCGACGAAACGTTACCAAGTCCTCCGGCGCGAAATCCCAGAACCGGCTCGCCACCAGCTCCGCGATCTCCCGCGGACCGAGCCTGCTCTCCGCGATCACCGCCCAGTAATCCCGCTGCAGGAGCTTACCGAATCCCAGCCGCGCCGGCAGCAACCCCTCCAACAGCCGCTGAAACTTCTTCCCGAGATCCGCCATGCGCCTCGCGACCAGACTCCCCCAGGACCACCAACGACACCAGACCCGCGAGCGTGCAATTACGACACCATGCCGGGTACCCCTGGCACCGACCTTGCCCCCGCCTGACACAGGCCCAGAGGTCGTGGCGATCGGCAGCCGGCGAGGAGCCCGAGGCGCCGATGCGCCCAGTGACACCCGGAGCCGCTTCGGCGATATACCGGAACTTGGTTTGGCAAGTGTAGGAAAGAGAAGATGCAGGATATACCGGACGTGAACCCCGCCAACCCGAAGTCGCGGATCAGCTACATCCCCGCCCCGGTCCTGCGCGCCGAGCACGCCGAGAGCTCGCTGACCCGGCTGATCGAGCAGCAGACCGCCAAGATCCCGTCCGACTTCTTCCTCTTCACCGCCCTCGCCGCCCTCGCCGCCTCCCTCGCCTTCGAGCTCGGCGGGAGCGTGCGGATGAGCAGGTTCATCGGAATGTGGGTCTCTCCCCTGCTCACACTCGGCGTCTACAACAAGCTGGTCAAGACCCTCGGCCCGCGTTAGCCAGCCAGCGCAGCGATCGCTCGGTTCAGCGCAACGTCGAACGCAGACCGGCTCCGAGCGCGAAGACCAACCCGTCCTCGGCCAACCCCAGGGCGGCATCCGGGAACGGCGAACGCCGTCGAGCCAGGCGACGCAGTGTATACAGCGCCCCGGCCACCGCGATCGCCGTGGTCCCCCCCACCATCGCCGCCGCGGCGACCACCCTGCCACTCCCACCTGCCACCAACGCACCGCACAACGCCCCCAGCAGCGCGCGCCCAGCCAGGGGAACCGGTTCGATCCGCGCGGGGGTCCACGGCGCCTTGTCCACCACCATCTCCGCCACCGACAGCAGCCGTAGCACCCGCGACGTGGCAGGCGCCGCGACGACACGAGCCGCTCCACGCCGCGCGGCCGGCGGCCGCGCCTCGGACCACGCCCGACTGAGTAGCGCCGGCGCTGCCAGACTCCGCATCCCCGCCAGCGCACCGATGCCGGCGGCCGTCAACAAGCTCCTGGTGGTCCCGGTCATCACACACCTCGCCTCGTTGGATTCCACTTTACTCCCCCGAACTCTCCGCCTATCTTGACCACCGATGAAACCAGGCGACGCGACGCCACCCCCATCCCCCCCGGGTGACGCACACCCCCCGGACGACCTGCACCCGCCGGGCACACCGCACGGGTTCCGCACCGTCCGCGGCCGTACCATCCTCCGCGCGACCTGGGACTACCGCTTCCCGATCGCCGCCCTCGCCTTCCTCCTCGCCGGCGGCGCCGCCTACCTCTGGCCCCCCTTCCCCGCCGCCGCCCACCTCGTCTGGCTCGTCGGCCTGATCCTGACCGGAGCCCCCGTGCTCTGGCAAACGCTGCGCGGGATCATCCACGGCCACTTCGCCGCCGATATCGTAGCCGCGCTCGCTATCGTCACCGCCATCATCCTGAACGAGCCACTCCCGGGGCTCGTCGTGGTCCTGATGCAGACCGGCGGCGAAGCCCTCGAGCGCTACGCCGAACGACGCGCCTCCAACGCCGTCCGCGCCCTCGAGGAGGAGGCGCCGCGCTTCGCGCACCGGATCACCGACGACTCGGCCCCCGAGCCAGCCGAACCGAGCGCCGGGACCGCCCCCGCGACCCCCGATGCGACGAGCTCGACCAGCTCGACCAAAGACGAGCTACCCGACGCCAACACCGGCACCATCGTCGACATCCCCGCGGAAGACATCGCCGTCGGCGACCTCATCCTCGTCCGTCCGGGCGAGATGGTCCCCTGCGACGGTATCGTCGTCTCCGGCAACTCCCTCGTCGACGCCTCCCGCCTGACCGGCGAGCCCGTCCCCGTCACCGCCGCCCCCGGCGTCGAGCTCCTGAGCGGCTCCCTCAACGGCGACGCCCCGCTGGTCCTACGAGCCACCCGCATCTCCAGCGAGAGCCAGTACGCCCGCATCGTCGAGCTGGTCCGGACCGCGCAGGCCAGCAAATCCCCGCTCCAGCGCCTTGCCGACAGGTACGCCGTCTGGTTCACCCCGCTCACCCTCGCCGTCGCCGCGGCCGCCTTCGCCCTCAGCGGCGAACCGACCCGGATCCTCGCCGTCCTCGTCGTCGCCACTCCCTGCCCCCTCATCCTCGCCACCCCCGTCGCGATCATCGGCGGGATCAACTCCGCCGCGCGCCGCCAGATCGTCGTCAGGAACGGTACCGCACTCGAACAGCTCGGCAAGACCACCGTCGGCATCTTCGACAAGACCGGTACGCTCACCGTCGGGATCCCCGAGGTCGACCGCGTCGTCCCAGCCGCGGGCTACGACGAACGCGAACTACTCCGCCTCACCGCCGCCGTCGAACAGAACTCCGGCCACCTCCTCGCCCGCACCATCGTCGCCGAGGCCCTCGACCGCGGGATCCCCCTGCCACCCGCCACCGACGTGCGCGAAGCCCCCGGACTCGGCGTCAGCGGGATCGTCGAAGGGAAACACGTCGCCATCGGCTCCCGCCACTACCTCGACGAACTCGCCGCCACCGGCACGGCGGAGCGCGCCAGGAGTTTCCAGACGACAACGTCGTCCGACACACCCTCCTCGCCCCCGGACGCCACCTCCGAACCCGCCACCAGCGGCCAGGACCGACTCGAACACCCCGCCGGGCTCGTCTCCTTCATCGCCGTCGACGGCGAGTACGCCGGCCGCATCGAGTATGCCGACCGCCTCCGCCCCGGCCTCGCCCCCTTCTTCCAACGACTCCGCGACCTGGGGATCGATCGCGAGATCCTCCTCTCCGGCGACCACGAGCAGCACGTCCGCGAAGTCGCTGGCTCCGTCGGGATCCCCGAGGCGTACGCCGAGCTCCTCCCGCAAGACAAGGTCCGGATCGTCAACCAGCTGAACGGCCAAGGCTACCGAACCCTGATGGTCGGCGACGGCATCAACGACGCCCCCGCCTTGAGCAGCGCCACCGTCGGCATCGCCCTCGCCGGTCACGGCGGCGGGATAACCGCCGAGGCCGCCGACGTCGTCATCCTCGTCGACGAGCTCGACCGCGTCGCCGACGCGGTCCGTATCAGCAAGGACACACTCCGTATCGCACACCAGAGCATCTGGGTCGGCCTCGGCCTCAGCGGCGCCGCCATGATATTCGCCGCGCTCGGCTACATCCCCCCGGCCGTCGGCGCCTTCCTCCAGGAGGCGATCGACGTCGCCGTGATCCTCAACGCGATTCGCGCCAGCTCGCTGAGCGCCGGATGACCTCGCCGGCCCCCCCCCGCACCCCCGCATTCCCGCACTCCAGCACGTACCCCACGTACCCGAACCACCGCTCCCACATCGCTCTGGCCGCGCCCCCCCTCCACACCGCCGACGCCCCCGTCACCACTCCGCTTTACAGCCCCCGCCGTTCTCCTTATCTTTGAAATATTATGTGTTTACGTTCCTCATCGGTTTCCGGCCCGGACGCCGCGGTGCTGGTCCCGGCCGATCCGCTCCAGAGCCGCGACCGCGCGGGCTCCACAGGTTCGGTACCATGAACGTCAGGGCCGAGGCCGGTTCGATCGGCGGCAGCGTGCAGACGGCTGGGGCGGGTGAAGAGGCTCGGCTCTCGCCGCGCCAACGCCTCGCCGCACTCTACCAGATGACCAAGCCGGGGATCACCCGGCATATCCTCGTCACGACCGCGGCCGGCTTCTACATGGCCTCCCCTCAGGGCGGCTTCGACCTCGGTCTGCTCCTCCACATGCTCCTCGGTACCGCTCTCGCCTCGAGCGGCACCCTCGGCCTCAACCAATACTGCGAGCGCGACGTAGACGCTCGGATGTCCAGGACGGCGTCCAGGCCGATCCCATCCGGCCGCGTCACCCCGCAGCTCGCTCTCTGGGTCTCCCTGGCCCTGGCCGTCTCGGGGATCGCCTACCAGGGCTTCGTCGTCAACTGGATCACCGCCCTGATCACCCTCGCCACCCTGGTGAGCTACATCTTCATCTATACACCGCTCAAGCGAGTGACCTCGCTCAACACACTCGTCGGTGCGGTGCCGGGGGCGCTCCCGATCCTCGCCGGTTGGACCGCGACCGGGCGACCCGCCGATCTCGGGGGGTGGCTCCTCTTCGCGATCATGTTCCTCTGGCAGATCCCCCACTTCCTCGCCCTCGCTTGGCTCTACCGCGAGGACTACCGCGCCGGCGGCTTCGTCATGCTCAGCGCCACCGACCCCGACGGCCGCAGGACCAGCCGCCAGGTCGTCAACTACACTGCGATCCTGCTCCCCGTCAGCCTGCTCCCCAGCGCGATCGGGATGGCAGGCGCCATCTACTTCGTGCCCGCACTCCTCCTCGGCCTCGCCTTCCTCATAGTCGGGATCATGACCCTCGTCCGTAACGACGACGCCTGGTCGCGCCGCCTCTTCATCGTCTCCGTCATTTACCTCCCGCTCCTCCTCCTCGCCCTCGTCCTGGGGAAGCTCATCCCCGCAGTCCTGGCCGGCTGACGGCCGGCCTAGCGTTACTCGCGCGCCGATTCTTGCGTCACTCCCCTGTTCTGCCGGAACGGGCCGGCTATCGTCGCGCCGGTGTCGTCCACTTCCTGCCCTGATTTTGCGGGTACCGCGAGAGAGGGGATCGGCGCCGCGACACCGACGACGCCTGACGTTCGGTAGCGCCCGGCGCGTGCGGCGCCACACACCGATCGATGCGAGGAGGAGATACCATGATACGACAACACCCAATCCGCCGTGGGCTCTTCGCCGGCTTCCTCGCCGGCTCCGTGGTCGCGATCTGGTTCCTCATCGTCGACATCATCACGGCCGTCCCACTCCGCACCCCGGACTTCCTCGTCCAGATCCTCTTCGGCGTCACCGATGAATCTGCCACGATCCCCATGATCATCGCCTATACGGTGCTCCATTACGCCGTGTTCGCGATGCTCGGGGTGATCGCGGCCCGCTTCTGCACACGACTCCCGCCCCGCGCTCACCTACCGGTCGGGATCGTCGTCGGGTTCCTCCTCTTCGACCTGATCTTCTACGGGAGCCTCCTCGTCACCGGCGTCAACGTCCTCGATGCCCTCGGCTGGCCAGTCGTCCTCGCCGGGAACCTCCTGGCCGGGATAACCCTCCTCGAGTACCTCCGGCTCACCGCCCCCACCCGCGCACCGGGGTGGCGCGCCGTCCTCCGCGAGCGCCCGATCCTCCGCAAAGGGGTCGTCGCCGGGCTCCTCGGCGCCAGCGCCGTCGCCCTCACCCTCCTCGTCATCGACCTGATCTTCCGGCAAGCCCTCTTCACCCCGGGTGCCCTCGGCTCCGCACTCATCCTGCAGGCGGCCGGACCGGACGAGATCCAGATCACCCTCACCACCGTCCTCGGCTATACCGCACTCCACTTCGCCGCCTTCATGGCGATCGGCCTCGTCGCCGCCTCCATCCTTGCCCGCGCCGAGGACCACCCAGGGCTCATCCTCGGCTTCATCCTGGTCCTCGTCACCGCCGAGACCCTCTTCATCGGCGCCGTCGCCATCTTCGCGGCCTGGATCCTCGATACCATCGGATGGTGGAACGTCCTCATCGGCAATGTCGTGGCAACCTGCACCATGACCGGCTACCTCGCCTATACCCACCCGGCGATTTGGCGCCTCCTGCGCAAGGGACCACTCGCCGCACCGCAATGAGGACACTTACCCAAGCTACCATGAAATGCGAAGGGCCCCACCCGACCTGGGTGAGGCCCTCTGCCACGATCACGCCGATCGCTGGCCGCCCCAACGCCCCGCTACCACGGGGTCGCTGGCTGCCACATCACATGTACGCCACGACCTTGAAGACCGCCAGCATCGACAGCACCAGGAAGAGCGCCAGCGAGAACGGCAGCAGGAAGACCCCGCTGAAGAGCCGGTGGTCGAACTTCAGGTGCATGTAGTACAGCACGACCAGCAGGAACTTGGCCGTCGACAGCACCAAGAGAATGGGGAAGAGTATCGATGCCAGCGAGTCGATGGCGTACGCCGCTACCTCCGCCGCCGTCAGGATGCAGAGGACCACGCCGACGAATACGTACTTCCGCACACCCGGATGAGCGTGCTCCGCCGGCTGAACCGCGCCCCCGGCTGCGTACGAATGCGATGCCATGGTCCCTCCTAATCCAACAGATAGACGAAGGTGAAGATGATGATCCAGACGATGTCGACGAAGTGCCAGTACAACCCGGCCACCTCCACACGCAACGCATCCCCCTGGCCGAGCTGGCCGCGCAGCGCCTGTACCCAGAGCGCCAGGAGCCACAGCACACCCACCGTCACGTGGGCACCGTGGAACCCGGTCAGGAGATAGAAGGTCGAACCGAAGAGGTTCGTGTCGAGCTTCAGGCCGTTGTGCACGAAGTGCGTGAACTCATAGGCCTGGAACCCGAGGAAGATCATCCCCATGACCGCCGTCGCCAGCAGCCAGAAGAGCGAGCCCTTCCGGCTCCCCTTCTGGACCATCGCCAGCGCCAACACCATCGCCAAACTGCTCATCAGCAGCACGAAGGTGCTGAGCGTCGTCAACTCGATGTCGAACACGTTCGACGGGTACGGCCCCGTCACGCTACGGCCCTGGTAGACCATGTACACCGAGATCAGCGCCCCGAAGAAGAGCGTCTCCGACCCGATGAAGGTCCAGAACCCCAGCTTGAAGTTGGATAGCCCCGTCGAGGTCTCCTCGTGCGTCGCGGCTACTGCAGTATGATTCACGGTCGTATCCTGTCCGTTAAGGTCCCGATTCCTCCACGACTCACGCCGGCTCGTGCGTCCAGTTCAGGATCCCGAGCGCGATCAGACCGAAGCCGATCAGCGGAGCCCACCACTGCCCGGTCATCAGCAGCGCCGACGACAACACGATCGCGAACGCCGTGAAGATCGGCCAGTACGACGAGTTCGGCATGTGGATCGGCTTCTTGATCTCGCCGTTCGCCTGCTCCAGCATCGCCGCCTCGTCATCCCACAACGGCTCGCGGCTCGTCACCACCGGGATGTTGTTGAAGTTGTGCGCCGGCGGCGGCGACTGCGTCGCCCACTCCAACGCGGACGCACCCCACGGGTTCGGCCCGGCGGTCGCGGGACCCTTCAGGCTCTTGATCAGGTTGTACGCGAAGATCAACGCACCGATACCGGTCAGGAACCCGCCGATCGTGATGATCATGTTGATCGTCTCGAGATTCAGATCGGCCGAGTAGGTGAAGATACGACGCGGCATCCCCAACAGACCGGCTATGTGCATCGGGAAGAAGGTCATGTTCATCCCGATCACGTAGAACCAGAAGTGCCAGCGGCCGATCTTCTCGCTCAGGAACTTCCCCGTGATCTTCGGGAACCAATAGTAGATCCCCGCGAAGATCGCCATCACCAGACCGCCCAGGAGCACGTAGTGGAAGTGCGCGACCACGTAGTACGTGTCGGTCTCCTGCAGGTCCGCCGGCGCGACCCCGAGATGGATCCCCGAGACGCCCCCGAAGGTGAAGAAGAGGAGGAAGGCGATCGCCCACAGCATCGGCATCTTGAACTCGATCGTCCCACCCCACATCGTGGCCAACCAGTTGAAGATCTTCACACCGGTCGGGATCGCCACGATCAGCGAGGTGATCGCGAAGAACGAATCCGCGATCGGACCCATCCCCACCGCGAACATGTGGTGCGCCCACACACCCCAACCGACCAGCGCGATCAGGATCCCCGAGTAGATCACCAGCGAATAACCGAAGAGCGGCTTCCGCGAGAAGGTCGGGATCACCTCGGAGATGATGCCGAACCCAGGCAGGATCAGAATGTACACCTCGGGGTGCCCGAAGACCCAGAAGAGATGCTGGTAGAGCTCCGCATCACCACCCGCCATGGGATCGAAGAACCGGGTCCCGAAGAACCGGTCGAACGTCACCATGAAGAGCGCCACCGCAAAGACCGGCAACGCCGTGATCACCAGGAAGCTCGTCACCATCGTCATCCAGGTGAACGGCGGCAGCCGCATCAACTTCATCCCGGGCGCCCGCATGTTCAGGATCGTCGTGATGAAGTTGACACCACCCATGATCGAGCTCACACCCAGCACCTGCAGCCCGATCACCCAGAAATCCATGTTGGGACCCGGCGAATAATCCGAGCTCAACGGCACGTACCCGAACCAACCCCCGTTCGGCGCGGCATTGAACAGGAAGCTGGCGTTCATGAAGATCGCGCCGAAGAGGTAGATCCAGTACGAGAGCGCGTTCAACCGCGGGAACGCGACGTCGCGCGCCCCGATCTGCAACGGCATCAGATAGTTGAAGAACGCGACCGCGATCGGCATACCGACCAGGAAGATCATGGTCGTGCCGTGCATCGTGTACAGCTGGTTGAAGGTCTCGGCACTCACGAAGTCGTTCTCCGGACGCGCCAACTGTATCCGGAGCAGGAGCGCCTCGAGACCGCCGACCAGGAAGAAGAAGATCGCCGTCACACCGTACATCAGGCCGATCCTCTTGTGATCGACCGTCGTGATCCAGCTCCAGATCCCGCTCTCCGACTTCGGTACGGTCCGGATTGTAGCTTCCGCAGTGACCATCTACAGTATCCCGCTCTTATTCATTAGGGCTAAAGAACACACGTCGCTGGCGACATCCTTATTTGAGACTCCGCAAGTACGCAACGAGAGCCTCGAGATCCTCCCCGGCGATCTGCGGGAAGGGCGTCATCTGCGAGCCAGGCTTCATCGACCCCGAATTCTGGATCCACTTCGCCAGATTCTCGGGGGTGTTGTGCGCCGTGCCCGCACCGATCGACCAGCGCGAACCGATACCGGTCAGATTCGGACCGACCGAGCTGAAGGTCGCGGAAGTCCCGTTGATCGAGTGGCACGCTATGCAGCCGCCCCGCATGAAGGTGTTGTAACCACGCTCCTCCAGCGTCCCCGGCTCCGGGATCGCATTCGCAGGCGACTTCATCGACTCCGCCCACGCCTGGAACTCGGCCTCCGTCTGCGCCACCACCTTCATCCTCATGAGCGCGTGCGACGTGCCGCAGAACTCCGCGCACTGGCCGAGATACTCGCCCGGCTCCTCGATCGTGAACGATAACCGCTTGTAGTTCTTCGGCGCCGGCGCACCCTCCGGCAACGCTACCGTCGGATAGTTGTAACGCTTGCCCCCGATCCGCGGGACCCAGAAGTTGTGCAGCACGTCCTTCGACGAAAGCTGGATCTCGACCGGCCGGCCCACCGGGAGATGCAGCTGGTTCGCCGTCGTGAGCCCGAGCTCCGGGTAGCGGAACTCCCACCACCACTGATGGCCGATCGCCTCGACCACCAGCGCACCCTCGGGCGCCTCCTTGTACGTGTTGAAGATCGTCCGGACCGTCGGCACCAGGATGATCACCACGATCACGGCAGGACCCGCCGTCCAGAGGATCTCCGCCAGATTGTTGCCGTAGATCTTCCGCGGCGTCGCACCAGGACGGCTACGATACCTGACCAGCACATAGCCGAGCACGACCACGACGATCGCCAGGATCGCCATCGTCAGCCAGAACGCCAGATAGAAGACGCTGTTGATCTCGGCGCCGAAATCGGTTACTGGCTGTAACGTAGTCTGCGGATACTCAGTCGCGCACGCCGTAAAGGACAGCGCGGACAAAGCGATCGGTAGGACCGCGAACCTGCGCAGTAGCGGTTGCCTGAAGGACATTCACTCCTCTCTCGATCCTGCTTAGGGAAAGAGCCGGGTATCTCTCGCTGGCGTGGAACGGCTCACAACGTCCGGAAAACTTCCAGCTTATCATCCTATCACGCCACGGTCAAGCACCTTCGCTCGACCAAGCACCCGGACGCCCGGAATACGACCATCACCCAGAGCACTGCACCGAACGCCGGCGACTCGGCCGACGTGCCCCTGGATCGCCCCTCCGCCCCCCCCACACCGCGACCTACCCGACGCACGGAACGCCCTGAACGCGCCCGACGGCGACGCACCGGGGTACGCTTCGCCCCGCGGAGGGCGGCCGTCCGCGCCTGCCGGGACAGTCGATACCTGGTCGATTCCGTTGAATATGCAACATCTTGCACCTCTTGGCCAGGGTGTACACGACAGCGTGTGTAGAGGTCCCCCCGACTCCCGCGCCCGTGATTCTCCCGACTCCGCCCTTCCTGCCTCCAACGGCGCGCCCGTACCGCTTGACAACCCCTCCCCCACGCCGCCACCTTCCCCACGAGACCGCACACAGGCTTGTATTCGGAGGGAGAACCATGGCCCAACCGCTGAGGTACCCCCTGCGCCGTTCCCGCACCAACAACGTCATCGCCGGCATCATGGGCGGCTTCGCTGAGTACTTCGATCTCAGCGCGACGAACCTGCGCATCGCCTTCGTCGCGGTCTCGGTACTCTCGGCCGGTATCCCCGGCATCTTGATCTACCTGGCTCTCTGGTTCGTGATTCCCCGAGAATGAAACGACATCATCGCGCCCACGCCCTAGCCGTCTTCCTGCTCCTCGCCCTCCCCGGCGCGGCCGTCTGCCGTCAAGCCGCGACGGCGGCCGAATATGCGTCGTCCGATAGGAGCGGTGCAGACATGAGCTACACCACCGGTACCGAGCCATCTCCCGCCGACCGTCCCCTCGACCGGCGCCCACGCGCCCGTGAGGCCGGTGTCGTCGTGGGGATACTCCCGACCGGCCCCCTCAACGCCATCACCGACGTCGCGGGTGTCCGCGTCGGGCAGGTCACGGTCGCGGAAGGCGACGCTGTCCGGACCGGCGTCACGGCGATCCTCCCGCACCCGGGCAACCCCTTCCGCGAGCGGGTCCCCGCCGCGATCGTCGTCGGGAACGGCTTCGGCAAGCTCCTCGGTATCTCGCAGGTCCGTGAGCTCGGCGAGCTCGAGACCCCGATCCTCCTCACCTGCACCCTCTGCGTCTGGAAGGCCGCCGACGCGATGGTGGAATGGCTCCTCCGCCAACCGGGGATGGAAAACGTCCGCTCGATCAACCCCGTCGTCGGCGAGACGAACGACGGCCAGCTGAACGATATCCGCTCGCGGCCGATCAAGCCCGAGCACGTCGTCCGCGCCCTCGAGAGCGCCTCCTCCGGCCCCGTCGAGGAGGGCGCGGTCGGCGCCGGGACCGGGACCGTCGCCTTCGGCTGGAAGGGCGGGATCGGAACGAGCTCGCGTCGCCTACCCGAATCTCTCGGCGGCTACACCGTCGGCGTGCTCGTCCAGAGCAACTACGGCGGCGTCCTAACCATCAACGGCGCCCCCGTGGGACGCGAGCTCCGTCGCTACGCCTTCCAGCGCGAGCTGGAGGTCGCCATCCGCGACGACCGCCCACAGCACGACGAAGGGCGCGTCCTCGACCGCGACGCCGCCGGCTTCTCCGCCGACGGGAGCATCATGATCATCGTCGCGACCGATGCCCCCCTCGACCCGCTCAACCTCGAGCGGCTCGCCAACCGCGCCCTCGTCGGCCTCGCCCGCACCGGCTCCAGCATGACCAACGGCTCCGGCGACTACGTCATCGCCTTCTCGACCGCCGAGTCGGTGCGCCGCGGCCGCGGTTCGTCCTCGCCGAACGCGGAGCTCGTCCCGAACGACAAGATCTCGCCCCTCTTCCAGGCGGTCGCCGAGGCCACCGAAGAGGCGATCTACAACTCCCTCTTCCGCGCCACCACCACCCGCGGCCGCGGGGGCCGCGTCGTCGAGGCGCTCCCCCTCGAGAAGACCCTCGAGATCCTCCGCGCCTACAACGCCCTCGACTGGGACCGCACCCTCCCCCCGGGGACGCCGCGGTAAGGCACTCGCAGGGGATGGCAGGAAAAAGGAGCTGGCGCCGCGATCGGGCGGCGCCAGCTCGTTTGCTTTCCGCGGTGATACCCAACACGGCTGCTCATCGCCTGAAGCGTAGGCGCGGGGTACTCCCCTGGAGCGGAGTTGCGCAGGAGGGAGCAGAGACCCCGCAGGGGCGGCAACGCCGCCCCGAGGAGGCTCCGCGACCGGGCGCCCGGAGCGAAAGGGGAGTACCCCGCGCCGGAGCGCTGTCAGCCATCAACCGAAGCGTAAGCCGAGTCCCCCGCACCGAAGCGCTGCCAGCCATCAACCGAAGCGCAAAACGAGCACCCCGGCCGGAACACCGCCGAAGTAAACGCAAATGTTAAGAACTCAGCGCTTGGAACGCAGCAACGGCCGCACCTTCGCCAACCGCCCGGACGCCTTGGGGTTGGGCTTCAGCCCCAGGATCTCGGCGAGCAACGGGTAGATGTGCACGTTCTCGAAGGTGGGTACCCGCGCCCCCTCCTTGAACGCCGGCCCCATCGCCAGGAAGAGCCCATGCATCTCGGGCGAGGCCGGGTCGTAACCGTGCGCCCCCCCTTTCCGCGGCTGCGAGCTCCTGCGCCGCACCACCTGATGACCAGGTTCGGCCAAGACGAGGATGTCCCCCACCCGGTCGTTCCCGCGGTACCGGAAACGCTCCGGGATCTCGTAGCGACGGTACGCCCGGGCGTGGCGGAGCCCAGCGTTCAAGCGGTCGCGGATCGAGTCCGCCCGCGCCGAGTCCCCCACCCAGAGGTTGGTGTACGGGCCGGCGTTGACCATGCGCACCCCTCGCAGGCTCACGAAGTCCTCGAGGAACTCGGCCCGCTCGGGTACCACCTCGGCCATCCCGTGGTCGGAGACCAGGATCAAGTTCACCTTGTCGGCTATCGGGAGCGCCTCTATCCCATCGAGGAGTTGGCCGAGGTAGCGATCGACCCGCTGCACCGCCGCCGCCACCTCGCTGGAGTTCGGGCCGTGTTCGTGGCCGGCCGCGTCGACCGGCGATATGTAGAGCATGATGAGGTGCGGGCGCCGCTCCGGGGGGAGATTCAGCCACGCCAGCGCCTCGCGCACACGGTTGGCGAAGGAGTACCTCTTCCCGTAGTCGACCGGGAGCGACGGCCGCACCCCGCCGGCCCCCGCCCTGACCCCCACCCAGTGCAGCGCCCCGGTCACCATCCCCTGCCGCTCCGCGGTCACCCAGATCGGTTCCCCGCCGTACCAGCGACCATCCCAGGAGATGGTGCTGTCCCTGTACCGGAAGGTTTCCCGGAAGACGGGGTCGTAGAAGTTGTTGTCCACGATCCCGTGCTCTTCGGGGTACATCCCGGTCGCGATCGAATAGTGGTTCGGGTAGGTCTTGCTCGGGAAGACCGGGATCAACCCGTCCGCCCGCACCCCTCGCTCCGCCACCCGCCGGAAGTTAGGCGTCTCCACCCGGTCCATGTAATCCGCCCGGAATCCATCGAACGATACCACGATCACGTACGGCTTATCCAGGTGCTCCGGCCGGTTCACCCCCCCGGACCCACCCCCACCCTGCCCCACCGGCGCCGCCACCCCCTCGACCGGCACCACCACCCGCCCCCCACACCCCACCAGACCGGCCACCACCACCCAAGCGACCAAGACCAACACCCTACGCCCCATGACTCTCACCTCACCATCTAGCTTACATTCCCCAACCCCCGACCCCTAACCCCCAAACCCCAACCCGCACTTTTCCCTCCCATCCAGGTATCATAGTATATTGCTCAGCCCTGACTCACCATCGCCGACAGAGGTCATCGTGGACGCTCTCTTCGCCGGCCCCTGGGGACCGCTCCTCATCTTCTCGCTCCGCATCTGTGACGTCTCGCTCGCGCTACTGCGCACGCTGCTGGCTGTGCGCAACGTAAAGATAGCGGTGCCTATCATCGGCTTCTTCGAGGTCCTCATCTGGATCTTCGCCGTCGGCGCTGCGATCCGTAATCTGAGCAGCCCCTGGCACCTCCTGGGCTACGCCGGCGGCTTCGCCATGGGGAACGTCGTCGGGATGTGGATCGAGGGGAAGCTCGCCTTCGGCCTCGCCATCGTCCGCGTCATCTCCAAGCACGGCGGCGTCGAGGTCGCCGAAGCCCTACGTGAAAAGGGGTTCGGCGTCACCGAGTTCACCGGCCACGGCCGGGACGGCACCGTGGAGATCCTGGACACCGTCGTCAAGCGCCGCCACATCCCCGAAGTCTTACGCGTCGTCGATCTCTGGGACCCTCGCGCCTTCGTCATGGTCGAGGAACCGCGACTCATCCGTCACGGTTGGCTCCATTCCAGACCCTCCGACCGCATCCCCATCCCCTTCAACTGGCGCGCCCGTACCCGCCCCGCCACCCCGAGCAACGCGGAGGCGGCCACCCCAGAGCAACAGCACCAGGACACCCCGAAAGAACCGGTCTGATACCGAACGATACGAATACACGAAGGCGCGGAGGGTGAATCCACGACCCTCCGCGCCTCCTTGCTACACCGAGACTCCGCGGCTCAGTCCCCGAGCTGAGCCTGCTTCACCTCGATCACCTCGGGTATCTGGATCAGGCTCTGGACGATCTCGTCGCTGAGCCGGCCATCCACGGTGATCGCGGCCAGCGCCTGGCCACCCGGGGTGGTACGGGCCTGGTGGTACTCGCCGATGTTGATCTCGGCCCGGCCCAGCACCGTACCGACGCGGCCGATGACCCCCGGCACGTCGTGGTTGCGGAGCACGACCAACGAGCCGCGCGGCGGCACGTCGACCCGGTACTCGTCGATCCGGACCAACCGCGGGTACCCCTCGGCCGGAAGCGCACCCGCCACCAACGTCTCGCGCCCCTCGCTGGCCAGCCGGACCTCGAGGTACTCACCGTAGTCCGAGTGCGGCCCGGAGCGCGCCCGCTGCACCTTGATCCCGCGCGACTCCGCCAGGTGCACCGCGTTGACAAAGTTCACCGCGCCGCGGCCCAGGATGTTCGTGAGCAACCCGACCAGCGCGCCGGCGGAGAGGAGCGTGAGCGCATCGTCATTGGCGCCGGCGTAGCGGACCTCGACCCGGGTGATCCCACCCTGCGCGAGCGAGCCCGCCAGCATCCCCAGCCGCTCCGCCAGGTCGAGGAGCGGACGCAGCCGCCGCATCTTCTCGCCCCCGATCGCCGGAGCGTTCACCGCGTGCGAGAAGTCGCTCTCCAGCAGCGCGGCCCGGATCGCCTCGGCGATCTCCAGCGCCACGTTCTGCTGCGCCTCGTCCGTCGAGGCCCCGAGGTGCGGCGTCATGACCACGTTCTCCAGCTGCCGCAACGGGCTGTCCGCCGGGAGCGGCTCGGCCGCGTAGACGTCGAGCGCCGCGCCCGCCAGGTGCCCCTCGACCAGCGCGTTGTAGAGCGCCTCCTCGTTCACCACACCGCCCCGCGCAGCGTTGATCAGGTACGCACCCCGGCGCAGCTTCTTCAACGCCGCGGCGTCGATCAGGTCACGCGTCGCCTCGGTCAGCGGCGTGTGCAGCGAGATGACGTCCGCCCTCTCCAGCACCTCGTCCAGCGTGGCCAGCTCGATCTGCAGCGAGCTCGCCCGCTCCTCGCTCAGATACGGATCGTAGGCGACGACCTGCATCCCGAACGCCCGCGCCCGCCGCGCCACCTCGCCGCCGATACGACCCGCGCCCACCAGACCGAGCGTCTTGCCGTACAGCTCGATGCCCTTGAAGGTCTTGCGGTCCCACTCGCCGCGCTTCATCGAACGATCCGCGGCCGGGACCTTCCGGACCAGCGAGAGGAGGAGCGCCAGCGTCAGCTCCGCCGCCGAGATCGTGTTCCCCGACGGGGCGTTGAGCACCGCGATACCACGCTCGGTCGCCGCCTCGACATCGATGTTGTCCACACCGACACCGGCACGACCGATCACCCGCAGACGATCGGCACGGGCGAGCGACTCCCGCGTGATCGTCGTCGAGCTACGCACGATCACCGCATCGAAATCGGCCAGCGCGTCGGTCAACGCCTGCCCCTTCAACCCGGGCAGGGTCACCAACTCGAATTTGGATTCGTCGGCAAGCGGCGCCAGCCCCTCGTCGTTGATCGGATCCGCGATCAGGATTCTATAACGGCTCATTGTAGGAACACCCCTTCCAACACCGCGAGGAGTCCCTCGAGCCCCTCCAGTGTATGATCACCCATGTGTCCGATTCGGAACCACTCGTCCTTCGTCTTGCCGTACCCCGGGGCGACCGTGTAACCCTTGGCCTTCGCCGCCGCCACGACCTGCGGCCCGGTGATCCCCTCCGGGAGCCGGATGCAGGTCACCGTAGGCGCACGGTTCCCCTCGGGCGCCACTACCGAGATATCGACGCCCCGCTCGCGCAGCGAGTCTACCCACTCGTAGGTCCGCCGCGCCATCGCCTCGTGACGCGCCCAGCGCGCCTCCACACCCTCGCGCATGATGTCGTCGACCTGCGCCGCCAGCGCATAGATCAACGAGACCGCCGGCGTGTTCGGCGTCTGGTTCTTCTGGATATTCTTCTCGAACTCCAGGAAATCGAAGTAGACCCCGCGGTCCGGCTTCCCCGCCGCCCGCTCCAGGATGTGCGGCTGCGCCACGCCGAACGCCAGCCCCGGCGGGAGCGCGAACGCCTTCTGCGAACCGGTCAGCACGAAGTCCAGACCCCACTCATCCGTCTCGATCTGCGCGCCGGCCATGCTGCTCACCGCATCCACCAAGAGCGCCACGTCACCGGCCGCGTGCGCCGCCTCGGCCAACTCACGGATCGGGTTGAGCACCCCCGTCGAGGTCTCCGAATGCACCACCGTCACCGCGTCGTAATCCTTCTTCTTCAGCGCATCCGCCAGCATCTCCGGGGTATGCGCCTCCCCCCACGGAACGGTGAGCGCATCGGCCTCGAGACCGGTGGCCAGCGCGATCTTGTAGAAACGCTCGCTGAACGCACCGTTCACCAGGCTCAGCACCCGCCGACGCGCACCGTTGCGGACCGCGCCCTCCATGAAGCCGGTCGCCGAGGACGCCGCGATGTAGACCGGCCGCTCGGTGCGGAAGATCGCACGCAGCCCCGGCTGAACCCGCGCGATCAGCTCCTCCATACCCTTGTCGCGGTGCCCCATCATCGGGCCATCCTGGGCGGCGAGCACGGCCGGCCTCACCTCCGTCGGGCCCGGCAGGAAGAAATGGCCGAAAGCTTTCTGTTCAGGCATCGTCACTCCGTATTCGATACTGAGCGTTATCGTCGTTCGGAACTCTCGAGTAACTCCATGCCCCGCGCCAAGAGCTGCGCAGACCCGGGGCTCCGTGGCGCCTCGCCCCCAAGGGCCAGCGCCAGGACCGGTGCGAGAGAAAATGCACGGATCACCCGGTCGGCCTGCTCGACCACCGGCGCCCGCTCGGCGACTCCCGCAAAGGCGACGAAAGTATCCACGACCGACCGCGCCTCGAGATCGGTCACCCCATCCCCCACCATCATGATCGGACGCGGCAACGCCGCTTGCCACCTCTCGATCACCACTCGCTTGCCTCCCGAATAGGCAAGCGGCGAATCGGTGTCGTACCCCCGGTACGCACCGGACTCGTCGAAATAGATGTCGACCGCCGCGATCCCGGGCTCCGCCACCCCCAACCCACGCCCCAACTCCCGGACCGCGGGGAGCAGCCCACCCGAGATGAGACGGACCTCGATCCCCTCGGCCTGCAACGCCGCCACCGTCTCGCGCGCATCCGGCACCAGCGTCTCGAGGTAGCGCCCCCCCAACGCCGCTACCCGCCCACGCGTCGGCGCACACAAGGCGAGCCGCCGGCCGTATACCTCCTCGAGCGGGATCGCGCCTCGCATCGCGGCATCGGTCAACGCCTCCACCTCGGCGCGCCGATCCGCGGCCAGCTCCTCGATCCCCTCGATCGTCGACAATGTTGAGTCACAATCAAAGATAACGGTTCCGTACCGCGGCATGAAGCACTACCTCGGACCAATTTCTCGATTAAGCAGCCGATCGTGAAGTTGGTAAAGATGTACAACCCGCCCCCCGGTGACAAGTGAAGACCTGAAATGACTTGCATCGCCTTGCATCCTCCATCCCCGCCGCACCGGCTGGACAACCCGCACCCCCCCCCCCTAGCTTCCATCGACTGGGACAACCTGTCGTGCACCTGATCTTCCGCTCCCGCGCCCGCCGGAATCGAGACCACTGCCGCGCAGGGGCATCGACTGGCGGGCGGGGAGATCGACCCGAGGAGCACAGGGCATCGATCCATGACCGACCCCCGAGCGACCTTGCACAACCCCACCCGACCAAACGCCGCGCCGGCACCTCACGACGAGAGGCTCGCCACCCTCGGCCGCCTCGTCGCGCAGGTGACGCACGAGCTCAACAGCCCCCTCACGACCGCCCGGCTCATCGCCGAGACACTAGACCTCGAGCCGATCCCTTACCCGGCCATGGAGCTGGTCCAGACCCTCCGCCGCGAGCTCGAGCACGCCGAGAACATCGTCCGCGACCTCCTCATCTTCGTGCACCCGGGACCGGTCGCCTTCGACGAACTCGACCCCGCCGAGACGATCAGGGACGCTCTCGGCTGCTTCGAACGACGCCTCGCCGCAGCCGGCTTTGCCTTGCACCTCGAACTCGACGAGCCGCTCCCGCCCCTGCGCGGCGACCGGCACGCACTCCGGCGCGTCATCACCAACCTCATCCAGAATGCCTTACACGCCCTCGCCGAGGTCGACGGCGACCGTCGCCTCACCATTCGGGCGCACGCGGACACTGCGCACGAGCCGCGGTCGGTCGTCATCGAGGTCGAGGACAGCGGACCGGGGATCCCGGCCGAAGCGCTCCCCAGGATCTTCGAACCCTTCTTCACCACCAAGCCGCTAGGCGAGGGCACCGGTCTGGGGCTGTCGATCGTGAGAGAGCTGGTCGCGAAGCACGGCGGGACCGTCGAAGCGCTCCCG
>Ga0180216_1001244_pt1 | contig 23206 bp, 20 predicted proteins | sample eDN3rd37CBELigMG_FD_128879 | JGI IMG/M metagenome (GOLD analysis project Ga0180216, IMG submission 128879) | Enriched Miracle-Growth compost microbial communities from Emeryville, California, USA - eDNA 3rd pass 37_C BE-Lig MG (version 2)... ...
GATTTCGCCGATGACCGGCGTTTCCAGGCCGACCACGCTGGCCTGCGCGACGGCGGGGTGCTCGAGCAGCACATTCTCGACTTCCAGCGGGTAGACGTTGTAGCCCCCACGGATATACATGTCCGAACTGCGTCCGGCCAGCACCAGGTTGCCCCTGGGGTCGAAATAGCCAAGATCGCCGGTGATGAGCCAGCCGTCGCTGGTGAGCGAGTTGGCCGTCATCTCCGGATCGTTCCAATAGCCCCGCATGACACAGGGGCCGCGCACCCGGATGCCGCCGACTTCGCCCGCCGGCAGCGAAGCGCCGGTATCGTCGGTTATCCGTATTTCTATACCGTCCTGGGCGCGCCCGACCGTGTGGACAAGCACTTCCGGCGGATCGCCCGGATCCGTGCCGCTGATGGAGGGAGACTCCGTCATCCCGTAGCGGCTGATGACGGGACGGCCGAGGCGCTCGATGATCTGTTCGATCAGCTCGGCCGATGCCGGCGCGGTGGCGGTAAAGCCCAGCCGCACGTGCGGCAGGCTCGAAGGGGTCATTTCCTCGAGTTCGAGCAGCTTGGCCCATTGCGTGGGCACGCAGGCGGCGACCGTAATGTTCTCGGCTTGCCACAGTTCGAGGGCCTCGGCCGCCTTCCAGGGCGTAGGAAGGATGATGATCGTCTTGGCGTAGGCCAGTTGATCCCAAATCTTGCTCATGTAGCCGGCATGGGCGAAGGGGGTCGTCGACGATCGCCGGTCGAAGGCGGCGCTCATGATGCCGGCGGTGCGCACCGCTGCCTTCAGGTTGGCATGGTCGTACCAGGCGCCTTTCGGATTGCCGGTGGTGCCGCTTGTCCAGACGATGACGGCGGGATCGCCGGCGCGCCCGGCATCGTAGTGGCGGGCAAGCGGAGGGCTGTTCAATGCCCCGGCCAGTTCGCCGCGGCGAAGGGTCGCGAAAGCCGCGCTGGTCGGCGGCAGTTCGGTGCCGTCTTCGGTGATGACGACCGCCGGCCGGCATCGTTCGATGATGGCGGCGCATTCCCTCGGGCCGAGCCGGGTATTCATTCCGGACCCGACGCCGCCTATCAGCATGACCGCGGCCAGGCAGACGGCATAGTCGATGGAAGTCGGCAAATGGATGATGACGACGCTGCCGGGCACGACGCCCAACCGGGACAGATGCGTGGCCAGGCTGGCCGCATCGCGCGCCCATTGGGCGTAGGTCAGCCGGCGGCTGCCCTCTATATAGGCTTCGTGGTCCGCCAATTGTCTTGCGGCCGCCATGAAGGCCTGCGGGAAGGTTTCATGGTCTCCGGCGAGCGCCATGGCCGGCGTTTGTCCGGACATTGGATTCGACATGGATGCCTCGACTCACGTTGATATTATTTTGTGCCAAAAAACGGGATTTATATTCTATATTTTGGATATAGAATAAGATGAAATCGAATGCCGCGCACGAAATAAATGGCTCGGCGGGTTGTTCCGGCCTTGCCCCGCGGCCGCTGGCCGCGCCGGGGACGCAGGCTGCAATGGCTGCTTTCGGGCGACGCCTGTCTTTTGATCGGGAGGTCGTGTGGACATCGTCATGTTTGGAACCGGAGCCGTCGGGCAAGCGCTGGCCGGATGCTGGAAGAGAATCGGGCATTGCGTGACGTTCGCGTCGCGCGACCCCGCCGGTGCGCGCGTGCGGGCATTGGCTGCCGACACGGGTATTCCCGTCGTCGGGATCGACGAGGCCGGCCCCTTCGATGCCGGGGTATTGGCGGTGCCATGGGGGGGTGTGCCGGAACTGTGCGCTCGTATCGCGTCGAGGGTGTCCGGACGCGTCATGCTGGATGCCACTAATCCGCTTGCGCCCGGCCTGCAACTGGCGATCGGCCATGCCGTCTCGGGAGGCGAACAAATAGCCTCCTGGCTACCACAGGCCAACATCGTGAAAATTTTCAACACCACCGGGTACGGGAACCTGGCCGATCCCCGCTATGGGGCGGAACGGCCGACCATGTTCTATTGCGGCGACGATGCGCCAAGCTGCGCCGTGGCTCGCCAGCTGGCCGAAGATATCGGGTTCGAGGCGGTATGTGCCGGGCCGTTGTCGGAATCCCGCACGCTGCCAAAAAATGGATTGAAAGTCCCGATATGCTGTGAAATAATGCTGAAAGACACGCCGATCAGAGCGTGCGGCCGGTCCGGCCTCTGGAGACGCCTGATGAAGTTCTTCGCGATGATCGCTGCCGGCCTGATGGGCCTCTGCCTGGGCCCGGCCCAGGTTCAGGCGGCGGATGCGAGCTTCCCGTCCCGGCCGATCAAGATCCTGGTTCCCTTCGCGCCGGGGGGCACGTCGGACAATCTCGCGCGCACGCTTGCGAACGCGATGCAGTCCAGGCTGAAGGTTTCGGTCATCGTCGAGAACAAGCCCGGCGGCAGCGGCGCCATCGCCATCGAGGACGTCGCGCACGCACCGGCCAATGGCTATACCTTGCTATGGGGAACCGACGCCGTCGTCGTCCAGCCGCTGCTGCACAAGGATTTTCCCGTCAAGGTCGAGCGTGATCTGGAGCCCCTGGCGCGAGTGGGATATACACCCATGCTCTTCGTTGCCAACAAGAGATTGCCGGCCGACAACATCCAGCAGTTGATCTCGATGGCCAAAGCCAATCCGGGCAAGCTGAGATACGGGTCGGGCGGCACCGGCACCGTTCTTCATATCACCGGCGAACGGTTCAACCTCGCCGCGGGGATAGACATCGCGCACATACCCATCTGCGAAAGCGCCATCCACAACGTCATGGCCAACAACTATGGCCCCGACGACGTGCGGCTGTACGTCACCAACCCGGCCGGCATCAATATCTTCCAGGTCTGCTTCAACATGCTCACGGGCATGACGACCGTGCTCGACGACTACGATACCGTGCGGTTCCTGGAATTGGTCGCCGAACATCGCGTCACGACGATCACGGTGATTCCGACCATACTTCGCCGCCTGATCGACGAGATCAAATCGGGCCATTACGATGTCTCGTCGCTCAAGCAGGTCTGCTACGGGACCATGCCGATAACGCCGGCGCTGATCCGCACGGCCTACGACACGCTGGGGTGTACCTTCATGCAGCGCTATGGCGTGTCGGAATCGGCCGGCGCGGTCGCCGCGCTGCGGGACTCGGACCACCGCCTGGCCTTGCAGGGAGAGCCTGAACTGTTGACCTCGGTGGGGCGTCCGCTGCTGCATGCCGATGTATCGATCCGCGGCGACGACGGCAGTGAACTGCCGCGCGGAGAACTCGGCACGGTCTGGATCCGCAGCGAAACGCTGATGAGCGGCTACCTGAACCGCCCCGAGGAAACCGCCGAGGCCCTGGCGCTGCCTTGGCTGCGCACCGGCGACTTCGGCCGCATGGACGAGCGTGGGTACATCTACCTGGGTGATCGCAAGAAACACATGATCATATCGGGGGGCATGAACGTCTATCCCCTCGGGGTCGAGAATGCGCTGGCGGAGCATCCGGCCGTGCGCGAGGCGGTGGTGGTCGGCATGCCGCATCCCGAATGGGGCGAGGCCGTCGTCGCCGCGGTGTCCCTGGTGCCCGGCGCGCGGGTGCGCCCCGACGAACTGATCGCGCACTGCAAACACTACGTGGCGAAATACGAAACGCCCAAGCATGTCGAGGTCTTCGACACCCTGCCGCAGGGCAATACGAACAAGATCGACAAGAAGCGCATCAAGGAGTTGCTGCGCGACAAGATGCCCTGGGCAATCGAAGTCGAATAGCAAAAGCTGATATCTCTCAGGAGGAAAACCATGTCTGCCATTCCCATTCACACGGAGGCCGAAGCGTTCGCGCGCAGCTCGCTCGACTACGATCGGCTGATCGAAAACGACCGGGTCCATGCTTCGCTCTACGCCGATCCGGCGGTGTTCCACGACGAATTGGCGACCATGTACGCCACCGGCTGGGTCTACGTGGGGCACGCCAGCGAGGTGCCGCAGCCCGGCGATTACGCGACCAAGGCCGTCGGCCTGCAATCGGTCATCATGGCGCGCCACACCGATGGCAAGGTCTACGTTCTGCACAATCGATGCACCCACCGCTCGTCGCAGGTCTGCCACGAACCCGCGGGGCACGGCGATCGGCTGACCTGTCCTTACCATGGATGGTCGTTTGCCATGAACGGCGAACTGAAGACCGTCCCCGGTCCGGGGGGCTACGATCAATCGTTCGACAAGGCGGCGCTGGGACTCGTGCCGCTGCCCCGTGTCGGGGAATACCGCGGCTTTGTCTTCGCCAGCCTGGCGGCCACGGGGGTCAGCCTGGACGAACACCTGGGGCGGGCGAAAGAATCGATCGACATGATCTGCAATCTGTCGCCGCAGGGCGAGATCGAGCTGAGCGCCGGGTGGATGAAGACACGTATTCGCGCCAACTGGAAGATGATCGTCGAGAACCAGGTCGACGGCTACCACGCGCCTTTCGTGCATGGCTCGCTGATGCGCGCCAACCGCAGGTTCGCCACGGTGCGCGATCGCCGGGAATCGTCGCCCGCGCGCGTGCGCGACCTGGGCAACGGGCATTCCGAGATCGATCACGCCACCGACTATCGCGACAAGGGCACGACGCTGCGCTGGAGCGGCAACATCGAGGAGTCGCGCCTGCCCAGGTACGTGGCGGCCATGAATGCCGCCTATGGGCCGGACGAGGCGCGCCGCCGCATGATCGACGGGCCGCCGCATACGGCGATATTCCCGAACCTGTTCCTGGCCGAGATGGCCATCATGGTGGTCCAGCCCATTTCGGAAAAGGAAACCATCCACTGGACCACGCCGGTCATGCTCAAGGGCGGGGAAGAGCTCAACGAACGCACACTGCGCCGGGGCGAGGGCGCGGTCGGGCCGGCCGGCTTCATCATTGCCGACGACATCGAAGTGTCCGAGCGGGCCCAGAAATCGATCAACAACCTGCATCCGGAATGGCTGGTGCTCAAGCGCGGCCTGCACACCGAGGAATTGCAGCCGGACGGGACGCGCACCGCCGGCCTGATGGACGAAACCACGCAGCGCGCGTTCTGGCGCCAATACAAAAAGGTCATGGGAGCAGGCAAGTGAGTATCGATTCCAGCATCGTCGAGTTCATTTACCGCGAGGCGCGCCTGCAGGATGAACATCGCTATGAGGAGTGGGAGGCATTGTGGACCGACGATGCGCTCTACTGGGTGCCGGCCAATGACGACAATGCCGATCCGACGCGCCAGGTTTCCTATATCTACGACAACCGCTCCCGCATCGCCAGCCGTATCCAGCAGCTCAAGACCGGGCAGCGCCACGCCCAGTCGCCGGCATCGCGCATGCGCCGGGTCGTCTCGAACATAGAACTGGAGTCCGAAGATGGCGCGGACGTGAGGGCGGCGGCCAATTTCCTGCTCATCGAGGTACGGCATGGCGAGCAGAACGTCTGGTGCGGCCGCACGCTGTACCGGCTGCGGCGCGAGGATGGCGGATTGCGCATGCAGCAGAAGAAGGTTCTGCTGGTCAACAATGCCGAGCCGATCCGCAACCTCGCCTTCCTGATCTGAGCCATGACCACGCGCCCGAGTGCGGCTATCGTGGGGTTGGGCCTGGCGGGCCTGACCCGCACCGAATCCGCCGCGGCGCCCATGCTGGCGGCAAGGGCCATTCGCGATGCCCTGGCCGACGCCGGACTGGCGCCGGGCGACATCGACGGCTGCATGTTGCATCGCAGTGGCGCCGCATCCGAAAGTTCGTTCGGTCTGTCGCATTTGGCGCTGGCGGGCCTGCGCGATCTGCGCCTGGCACAGGTGATCCTGTGCGACGGCGCCAGTTCCATCGCCGGCGTGCAGACCGCCGCCATGGCGGTTGCCGTGGGCGCGGCCCGATATGTGGTGTGCGTTTTCGCGGACGCCGCGCTCAAGCCCGACAAGCGCATCAGCGAGACCTTCGGCCGCGTCAAGACCGTCGAGGGCATTGCCGGCCTGCGCTATACGGCGGGCCTGATCGGCGGAGCCGCCTCGCACGCGCTGGTGGCCAGCCGGTACATGCAGCGCTATGGCGTAACGCCGGAGCAATTGGGTGCGGTGGCGGTTTCCACGCGGAAATGGGCGGCGATGAACCCGCGCGCGGTTTTCCGCGATCCGCTGACGCTCGAGGCTTACCTGGCCGCGCGCTATGTGGCCGAACCGCTTCGCCTTTACGACTGCGCGATTCCCGTCAATGGGGCGATCGCCGTGATCGTCGCGAGCGTCGAAGACGCCCGCGACCTGCGGCAGCCGCCCGTTCATGTGCTGGGCTTCGGGCAGGGGCATGGCAATCATCCCGACCAGCGCGGCTGTCCGTACCCGGAAGAAGGCGCGGCCCTTGCCGCCGGCATGGCTTACCGCATGGCCGGGGCCGGACCGCGGGACGTGACCCAGTGCCAGATCTACGATGCGTTCAGCATCAATACCCTGCTGATGCTGGAGCAATATGGACTATGCGAGGCCGGAGAGGCCGCCCATCTGGTGGCGCGCGGCGATACGGGTCCGGGGGGCGTGCTGCCGGTGAATACCGGCGGCGGACATTTGTCGGGCTATTACCTGCAAGGCATGACGCCCATCGCCGAAGCCGTGTGCCAGGCAAGGGGCCAGGCCGGAGAGCGGCAATGTCCCAATGGCCTGATATTGATCACCAACGAGGGAGGACAGTTCGATCACCACGCCTGCCTGCTGGTGTCGCCCGGCGCCTGACGAATGCGGCGCTTTCGGGGCGCCGGTTCCGCATGCGAACAACCGGTCCGGCGCCCGCCTCATTCCGCCGGTTCGAACACCGGCACCGATATACCCGTGGAAAGAACGTCGATCTTCAAGACGACGGGCAGGCCGATCCGCGCCTCGGTTGGCTGTGCGCCGACGATGCTGGCGTGGATGCGCGGGCCCTCGTCCAGTTCGACCGTCGCGGCGTCGTAGGGAATGTCGGCCTTGAAGGCCGGCTGGTAGGCGATGTGCATGCGCGTCAGCGCGCTTATCGTGCCGCGGCCGCTGGCCGGCAGCCATTCGGGCTCCGGCGCATCGCAGCCATGGCAGGCAAGCGCGCCCAATTGCCATGTCGAGCAGGCCTTGCAGCGCTGCAGAAAGAGCCGCCCCTGGGCCAGGGCCGCGAAGAAAGGCGCCGATACGGCGTCGGGTTCGGGGGATGGACGGTCAGGGCTCACGGCGGTCTCCTTGGACGGTTCGTGTAGGGGAATTCGCTAGGCACGGATTCATTGCGAGCTCCGGTGTCTGGGAATAGAATAACCGAATATTGAACTATGGATTTCAAAAAATGAGCATAGTTGTCCGGACGTTTGCGGTCGTGGTTCTGTCTTTCCTGGGGTCGGCGTCCAGGCCCAGGGGTATCCGTCCAAGCCGATCAAATTGATTGTGCCGTTCGCGCCCGGCGGGGCGATCGATCGGGCCGCGCGGGTGTTTGCCATGGCGCTGGGCGAGAAGCTGAAAGGCCAGGTCGTGGTGGACAATCGTCCCGGCGCCAGCGGCGTCATCGCCATCGAGGCCGTGGCCAGGGCCGAACCGGATGGCTACACGCTGCTGTTCGCTTCGGATTCGTTCGTGCTGGTCCAGCTGACGCACAAGAATCTGCCCTATACCTACGACGATTTCATCCCCCTTGCCAGGGTGCGCAGCAGCTCGATCTACATGGCTGTCAATGCAAAGGTGCCGGCCGACAACCTGCAAGAGCTGGTCGCGCTGGCCAGGTCCAGGCCGGGCAAGCTGACCTATGCCTCCGGCGGCACCGGCACCATCCTGCATTTCGCGGGAGAAATGTTCAAGCAGAAAACGGGCACGAATATCGTCCACGTACCCTACAAGGGTTCGGCGCCCGCCATCAATGACACGGTGGGCGGCATGGTCGACATGGTGTTCGGCGGCGCGGCGGAAATGCGGCCTTTCATCGATGCAGGACGGCTCAAGCCCATAGGCATGACAGGGGCCGTGCCGTCGCCCGGGACGCCCATGCAGCCGGCGTTCGCGCAGCACGGTTATCCCGACTTCGTCATGACCACCTGGCAGGGCATATTGGCGCCGGCCAGAACCGAACCGGCAATCGTCGATCTGCTGACCGAAGCCTGTGCCGACGTGGCCGCGACACCCGATTATTTCAAGGCGATCGAGCCTACCGGCGCCGAGCCCGCGCCGCCCCTGAAAGGCAAGGAGTTTTCGGATTTCATACGCAAGACCGACAAACAATACCGGGAACTGGTCAGCCAGGCCAAGCTGGCTTTCGGCGACGAGTGATGGCGGCTACGTCCATGCCCGGCTCGGCGGTGCGCGGGCGGATCATCGATGCCGCCTGGCTGGCCCGCGCGCGCGAAGAGATACTGGAACCCGAACTGCCGATCGTGGACGCCCATCACCACCTTTGGCGGCGGCCCGACGGCGCGTATCTGTGGCCGGACTACCTGGCCGATGCCACGGGCCACCGCGTCGAGGCTACCTTGTTCGTGGAGTGCACGGCCTCGTATCGCGACCATGGCGACGAAACGCAAAGACCTGTGGGCGAAACGGTGTTCGCCGTCGCCCAGGGCCGGGAGGCGGCAGTCGCAGGGCACGCCATAGCGGCCGGCATCGTGGGCTATGCGGACCTGGGGCTGGGGGCGGCCGTCGAGCCGGTGCTGCACGCACATCTGGCCGCGGCCGGAAGCCGGTTCAAGGGGGTGCGCAATTCGGCAAGCTGGCACGCCGACGAACAACTGCGCATGCAATTGCGGCCGCCCAAGCGGGCGATCGAGGCCGGCATGCTGTCGCAGCCTGCGCTGCGCGAAGCGGTCGCGCTGCTGGGGCGCCTCGGCCTGTCGTTCGATGTCTGGCTCTACCACACGCAACTGGACGAGCTGGCGGCGCTGGCGCGCGCCTGTCCGGATACCGCGATCATCGTCAACCACCTCGGCGGCGTCCTCGGGGTCGGGCCATATGCCGGCCATCCCGGCCAGGCCCTGGACGAATGGCGCGGGGCGCTGGCCGGCGTGGCGGGCTGTTCCAACATCGTCGTCAAGTTCGGCGGCCTGGGCATGAGAGTGTTCGGGCTCTCGCAAGGCGTGGAAGAGGCCGACCAGCCCGCCTCGTCGGCAGCACTGGCTTCGGCGTGGCGTCCGTACTTCGAGGTTTGCATGGAAGCCTTCGGCCCGTCGCGCTGCATGTTCGAAAGCAATTTTCCGATGGACAAGGGCGCGATGAGCTACGCCACGCTGTGGAATGCCTTCAAGCGGCTGACCGCCCATTGGCCGGCCGCCGAGCGCGACGCGCTCTTTCGTGGTACCGCCACCCGCGTCTACCGGTTGTTCCCACCATCCCATGCCGAGGCTCGAACCGACCATGTGGTATGAAATGCGCACCTATCATTGCGCGCCCGGGCGGCTGCCCGACGTATTGGACCGATTCGCCAATTCGGTGCTGGCGCTGTTCGCGCGGCACGGATTCCAGCCTGTCGGCTTCTGGACCGTGGCGATAGGCGAGTCGAACAACGACTTGATCTACATGCTGCGCTGGTCGTCGATGGCCGACCGGGAGCACGCGTGGGCGGCGCTGGGCGCCGATGCCGAATGGCCGCGCATTCGCGCGGCGACCGAGGCGAACGGCCCTATCGTCAATTCGATCAGCAGCACCCTCTTGAAGGCCACGGCTTTCTCGCCGCCGGTCTGATCCCGGCGGCCGCCGGACGCGCCATGGAGAGGAATGCCGGAACCCAAGGCGCCGCGCAGCGGATCCGAAGCTAGCGCGGCCGCCGTCGTCGCGCCGGATCCGATGCGGCCGACGGCTGGGCGTCGGCGTCCTGCCGGGCGGTGCTGAATTGCGGATACAGGCGGGCGACGACTTCGCCATCGGTTGCCCAGGTCTTGCAGCCGTCCAGAAAATGGGGGCGCGAGGCGGGGGCCGAAGCGGGCGTTCCCTGGTTTTTCTTCCATACGCCCATGGTCTGGTAGCAGACGGTGGCCATGGGAGCGAGCAGCTCGCGCAAATGCGTGCATCCCAGCACGCCACCCACGCGCGCGTCGACCTCGCGGCGCCAGCCCTTGCCTATGGTGACGCCCACCAGCGTCTTGAATGCTTCGAGCACGTGCGGACAGACGTCGAAAGGCGTGCCGGGCATGGCGGCCTCCACGTTACGGATGGTGAAGTCGAGACCTACGGTCAGGCGCAGCCACATGTCATGCACGATGCGATCGGCCTGGCCGTTGCCGTTGCCGTAGCCGTAGCGGTCGGCGGCGGCAGGCCGCGTATCCAGCAGATGCGCCTCGACATCGAACAGGCCATCGCCGCGCCGAAACCCTTCGCAGCGGATCTGGCGGACGTGGAGAGGCTCGCGCGGCGCGCTGGGCGGCAGTTGCGCGGGAGCTGGAAGGTCGTCTTGCATGGCCTGGCCTTTCTCGAAGAACTCTCATTGGATAAATGATCCCATAAATCGGGCAGTGAGTTCCTTAAAACGCTCTCTTTTGGTCAAGGTACGTCTTAGGGGTTTTCAATTAGTCTCGTAATATGAATTGACAATCTCATTTTACGGGTTCATGATTTGTATCAAGTAGGAATGATGTCCCATATTTTGGGTTCGTCAGAACGGGCTAGCGGCATTGGTGCCGACGCCGTCCAACAAATCGATACCTACTATGGCCTGGAGGAGAAATGAAAAAGAAATTGCTGTTTGCGGTACTGATGCTGGGGGCAGCACCTGCTTTCGCGCAATCGAGCGTGACGCTGTATGGCATAGCGGACGCGGGTGTGTCGTTCGATGACAATGGCGTCAATGGCCGCCAGGGCCGGTTGCAGAACGGCTTTCTGAGCGGCTCCCGGTGGGGGATGCGCGGTTCGGAAGACCTGGGCAACGGGATCAAGGCGGTCTTCAATCTGGAGCAGGCGATCTCGCTCGATACGGGTGCGGCCAAGTCGTATATCGGCCAACCCGGCAGCACGACCTCGGGGGTGGGGTTCAACCGGATCTCGTACGTAGGCCTGGACACGCCGTATGGCTCGGTGATGCTTGGCCGCTGGTACACGCCGTTTTTCAATGCATCACTGGCTACCGACAACTTTGGGCTGGGGCTGTACGGCAGCAACCTGATGCAGGTGGAGCTGAACGGCGGCGACGCCGAGAACCTGCACCGCGCCAGCAACGCCGTGTACTACACCTCGCCGAACATGGCCGGGTTCGTGGTGCGCGGAGTGGTGAGCGCCGGCGCGGAGAAAACCACTTCGCCGAAGGCCGTGGGCCGCCTGTATGGCATAGGCGGCGATTACAAGAAAGGTCCGGTGGTGCTGTCGGTAGGCTTCCAGGGGGTCGAGACACTGGTCAATGCCGGCACGGATACGCAGCTGCGCAAAGACTTCATTATCGGCGGCAACTACGACTTCACCGTGGCCAAGCTCGGCGGCGGATATGCGCAGATAGATCCCCCCGGCGGCGGCAATACGGCCAAGCACTGGTGGGTGGGCGGCACGATGCCATGGGGGCGCGGCACTTTCCGCCTCCAGTACGGACAGATGACGTTCAACAATCCGGGTGCGGCCACGGGCAAGGCCCAGATACTCGGCGTCGGCTACGTGTATTCGCTGTCCAAGCAGACCTCGCTATACGCGACCTACGGCAAGGTGTGGAACAACAACGCGTCGCGGGTGACGCTGTTCGGGGCGGCGGCCAACGTTGCGCCCGGAGCCGTGGGCGCCGATCCGGACGGCTTCGGCATCGGCATGCGCAAGCTCTTCTAGGGCGGGGACGCCGGTCTTCATCCTCCATCCCCACGAGACGAGAATCGACATGCTTGACGAAAAGACCATACGTTCGGCCGCCGCCAGCCTGAGCAGGGCGGAAGCCGAACGTAGCCAGATCCGCCAGTTTCACCGCGAATACCCGGGCTTGGACCTGGATGCGGCCTATGCCATCCAGCACGAATGGGTGCGCATGAAGCTGGCGGCGGGGCGGCGCCTGATCGGCCGCAAGGTGGGTCTGACGTCGAGGGCGATGCAAACCTCGGTGGGAATCAACGAGCCGGACTACGGCGCCTTGCTGGACGACATGCTGTTCCAGGATGGCGCCGAGATCCCCGCCGATCGCTTCATCGAGCCTCGCATCGAGGTGGAGCTCGCGTTCGTGCTGGGCCGAACGCTGCGAGGGCCGGGCTGCACGATGTGGGACGCCATCGAGGCGACCGACTATATCGTCCCGGCCATCGAGATCATCGACTCCCGGCTGCAGCGCACCGACCCCGAGACCGGCGAGACGCGCAAGATCGTCGACTCGATCGCCGACAATGCCGCCAATGCGGGCATCGTGCTGGGCGCCCGTCCCATCGGTCCGAAAGAGACCGACCTGCGCTGGATATCGGCTCTGCTGCTCCGCAACGGGGCGATCGAGGAAACCGGCGTGGCGGCCGGCGTGCTGAGCCATCCCGCCAACGGCGTGGCTTGGCTGGCGAACAAATTGTCCGGCTTCGACATCGCGCTCGAGCCTGGGCAGATCATCCTGAGCGGATCGTTCACGCGGGCGATTTTCGGCTTCAAGGGCGATACCTTCCATGCCGATTACGGCCCGTTCGGGTCGGTCGGCTTTCATTTTTCCTGAGCATGGACGATGCAGATACCGCGTAATACCTTCAAGGCGGCGCTCAAGGGCGGCCAAGCCCAGATCGGCTTCTGGCTGGGCCTGGCCGATGCCTACGCGGCGGAAATATGCGCCGGCGCGGATTTCGACTGGCTGCTGATCGACGGCGAGCATGCGCCCAACGATGTCCGGTCGCTGCTGGCCCAGCTGCAGGCGGTGGCGCCCTATCGCTCGCAGCCCGTGTTGCGGCCGCCGGTGGGCGATACCCACCTCATCAAGCAATTGCTGGACATCGGCGCCCAGACGCTGCTGATCCCCATGGTGGAAACGGCGCAGCAGGCGCGGGACCTGGTGCGTGCCACGCGTTATCCGCCGGCCGGCATCCGGGGCGTGGGCAGCGCGCTGGCGCGCGCCTCCCGGTTCAACCGAATCCCGGACTACCTGCACCGCGCCAACGACGAAGTCTGCCTGCTGGTGCAGATCGAGAGCGTGCCGGGACTGGACAGGCTGGACGAGATCCTGCGGGTGGAGGGGGTCGACGGCGTGTTCATCGGGCCCTCGGACCTGTCGGCGGCCCTGGGGCACATCGGCGATCCCAACCACCCCGAAGTGCAGGCGGCGATAGAAAAGGCCGTGCGCGCCATCGTGGCCGCGGGCAAGGCCGCCGGCATCCTGACTTCGGACCAGGTTCTGGCGCGCAGATACCTGGAATGGGGATGCACCTTCGTCGCGGTGGGGACGGATGTGACGGTGCTGACGCTGGGCGCCCAGCGGCTGGCGCAAGGATTCCGCGCCGGAGCGGCCGACGCGCCCGCCGCCGCGCCGGCGCCGGGATCGGTTTATTGAGAAAGTCTCCGCGGCGTCCGGCGCCGCCGGGAACGATGGAAGCAAACATGCAGCAGTATCAACTCTATATAGGCGGGCAGAGCGTGGATCCCGCCGCCGGCGCCTGGCTGGAATCCGAAGACCCCTATACCTGCCGGCCCTGGGCCCGGATTCCCCGCGGCAATGCCGAGGATGTGGAGCGCGCGGTGCAAAGCGCCCATCGGGCCTTCGAGCAGGGCGAATGGGCGGGCCTGACGGCCACCCAGCGCGGGCTCTTGCTGCACAAGGTGGGCGATCTGATTGCGCGCGATGCCCGCCGGCTGGCGGAAATCGAAGTACGCGACAACGGCAAGCTCATCAACGAAATGGCCGGGCAACTGGCCTACATCCCGCAGTGGTTCTATTACTACGGCGGACTGGCCGACAAGATCGGCGGGCAGGTGCTGCCCCTGGACAAGAAGGGCTTGTTCGGCTTCACCCGCAAGGAGCCGCTGGGCGTGGTGGGCATCATCACGCCCTGGAATTCGCCCTTGCTGCTGCTGGCCTGGAAGCTGGCGCCGGCCCTGGCCGCCGGCTGCACGGTCGTGATCAAGCCGTCCGAGTTCACCTCGGCGTCCACGCTTGAACTGGCGCGGCTCTTCGGCGAGGCGGGTTTCCCCGCCGGCGTGGTCAACGTCGTGACCGGGTTCGGCGCCGAAGTGGGTAGCCCGCTCGTCGAACACCCGCTGGTGCGCAAGATCAGTTTCACCGGTTCCGACGCCACGGGCCGGCAGATTGCCGCGGCCGCCGGCAAGACGCTCAAGCACGTGGGGCTGGAACTGGGCGGCAAGTCGCCCAACATCGTGTTCGAGGACGCCGATCTGGATGCCGCCGTCAATGGCGTGGTGTCGGGGATCTTCGCCGCGACCGGCCAGACCTGCATCGCCGGCTCGCGCCTGCTGCTGCAAGACAGCATCTACGACGATTTCATCGCCCGCCTGATTGCGCTGGCCAAGACGGCGCGCATGGGCAATCCCATGGATCCCGATACCCAGGTCGGTCCGGTGACCACGCCCCAGCAGTACGAAAAAATCCTCTACTACATCGGTGTCGCCGCCGATGAGGGAGCCAAGCTGCTGCTTGGGGGCAAGAAGGCCGAGACCCCGGAGTGCGGCGCCGGGCGCTTCATCGAGCCCACCATCTTCGGCGATGTGGGCAGAGGCATGCGCATCGCGCAGGAAGAAGTGTTCGGGCCGGTGCTGGCAGTGGTGCGCTTCAAGGACGAAGAAGAGGCGGTCGCCATCGCCAACGACTCCCGCTATGGCCTGGGAGCCGGCGTCTGGACCGGCGATATCGCGCGTGCGCTGCGCATGTCCGAAAAAATCCAATCGGGCACGGTCTGGGTCAATACCTACCGGGCGGTCAGTTTCATGGCGCCGTTCGGCGGTTACAAGGATTCCGGCCTGGGGCGCGAGAACGGCGCCGAGGCCATTCAGGAATATCTGCACACCAAGACAGTGTGGATCAATAGCGGCGCCGCGACGGGCAATCCGTTCGTGATGCGCTAGAGCCAAGAAAGAGGAGATCAGGCAACATCATGACCAAAGGCATGTATCGATTCCTGCGTTGCGTCGGGCTGGCGCTGGCAGTGGGCGCCGCGGGCGCGGCTTCGGCGGCCTGGCCCGACCGGCCGATCAGGATGATCGTGCCGCTGCCTCCCGGCGGCGGCGGGGACTCCGTGGCGCGGCTGGTTTCGGCCGAACTCACGAAGAGGCTGGGCCAGACCGTGGTGGTGGAGAACCGCAGCGGCGGCAGCAGCATTATCGGGACCCAGGCCGTTGCCCGGGCGCCGAACGATGGCTACACCTTTCTGTTCGCCACCGATTTCCACGTGATCAACGGCGCCTTCGGGAACCTGCCTTACGATTCGGTCGAGGATTTCGCGATGGTTGCCCAGCTGATCGATTTCCAGATCGTCCTGCTGTCGCGTCCCAACCGCTCGTGGAAGTCCCTGGCGGATATGGTGGCGCAGGCAAGGAAGACGCCTGGCAAGGTGATCGCCGCGTCGCCCGGCACCAGCAGCCCCCACTATCTTGCCTACAAGTTGCTGGAACAGATGGCGGGCATCGAGTTCCTCAATGTTCCGTACCAGGGGACGGGCCCCGTGACGGCGGCCTTCCTGGGCGACCAGGTGGACTTGATGTTCGCCGGGGTCGGGGCGGGCAAGGTCCTGGTCGAACAGGGCAGGGCGGTTCCCCTGGCCGTGACGGGACCCGAGCGCGACCGGTTGCTTCCGAACCTGCCCACGGTGGCGGAATCGGGATACCCCGGTTATTCGATCGTCAGCTGGATGGCCGTCATGGCGCCCGCCGGCACCCCCGCCGATATCGTCGACCGCATGAACAAGGCCATCCGCGCGACGCTGGCGGAAAAGTCCGTGCAATCCCAACTGACCGACCTGGGCTTCTCCATCAGGACCGGTTCGCCGGACGACTTGAAGAAGCTGGTGGTGAGCGACATCAAGAAGCTGCGCGGCGTCATCCAGGCTGCCCACATCCAGGCTGAAAACCGCTAGCGAACGCGCAGGTGCCGCTGCCCCTGCCGCGCGGCACATTCGAGGCCCCGCCGGCATATCGCCGGCGGGGCCTCCGGCGCCATGGCTATCGAGCCGCCGGGCGGGCGGCTTCCGACGATAGTTGTTCCCGGACGACCTTGCCCCAGCGCAGCGCGTCGGCGCGCGCGCGTTCTTCGAATTCGCGGGATGAACCGGCGACGATCTTGAACCCTTCGGCCTGCAATTTCGATTTCACCTCCGGGGCATCCAGCGCCTGGCGCAGGCAGGCTTCGATCTTGCTCGCCACGTCCTCGGGCAGGCCGGCCGGCGCCAGGAGCCCTACCCAGGATTCGGCCAGGTATCCGGGCAGGAATTCGGCGATCGTGGGCACGTCGGGCAATTGGGGCTGCCGGGTTGCCGTGCCCACGCCCACCGCATGGACCTGGTTGGAGGCGGCGAGCCGGACGGCCGTCGGCAGGCTGGGCATGAACACGTCGACCTCGCCGCTCAGGATGGCGCTGAGCAGTGCCCCACCGCCGCGATAGGGGACGTGGGTGAAGCGCACGCCGGCGGCGCTTTCGAAAGCGCCGGCATTCGGATGGTTGACCCCGCCCCCGCCGCTGGTGCCGTAGTTGATCTTGCCTGGATGGGCGCGCGCTTCGGCCAGCAGCTTGGGCAGCGTATCGAGTCCAGATTGCCTGGAGGTCATGAGCACGATGGGCAGCGTGCCGATCAGACTAAGGTAGTCGAACGACTTGAAGGTATCGTATTTCAGGTCCTTGTACAGCAGGTCGTTGATGGTGTGCGTATCGAAGATCATCAACAAGGTATAGCCGTCGGGCGCGGCGCGCGCCGCCTCGTAGGTGCCGATGGTGCCCGAGGCGCCGCCGCGGTTGTCGATGACGACCGTCTGCCCAAGTTCTTCCGAGAACTTCGCCTGGATGGCGCGGGCCACGTAATCGACCGAACCGCCGGGCGGGAAGGGCACGATCAGCCTGACGGGGCGTGCGGGATAAGTCTGGGCGCAGGCGGGGACGAACGCAGGCGACCACAGCGCGCCTGCCAGCAACAAGGGAACGATGGGTTTCATGGCCGTCCTTGGCGTGCGAAGGGGAGGAGTCAGGCCGCCGGCGTGGCGAGCAGGGCGCGCGCGTCGTTCGTTACCTGTGGCAGGTCGGCATGGCGACATACGCCCATGACGTAGCGGTCGGGACGCAGGATGACGACGTCGCGGGGGGCGTTGTCGTCCAGCCAGTCGCGGAAATAGCCTTCGACATCGTCGAGGACCAGGGTGTCCCCGCGAGTGCCGGCAAGCAAATGGGCGCCGCCACGCGATCGGTTGACCTGTACGAAGCGAGCGCCCAGGTCCGTCCAGAACGCCCGCTCCCCGGCTGATAGCGCGGCCTGCGGATCAATGTTGATGCCGATGACGGCAAAGCCCAGGCCGAGGGCGTCGTCCAGCCGGCACGACTTGCGGTCGCGGCCTTCGACGTGGGGTTGCATGAACATCGTCCCCACCGAGGGGTGGGCGCCGGCGGGGCTGTTCTTGGGCAAGACCATGCCGCGGCGGTACTTGGGCATGGGCTTGAACCGCAGTTGCAGGATGTAGTCCCGTACCGGCGGAAACGCCTGCGCCAGGTCGAAGAACGCATCGCGCAGCATTTCGGTGAAACGGTTCCTGGGCTGGTACAGCTTGCCTATCCAGGTGGCGAAGTTGACCATGGCCAGCGCGTGTTCGCGCCGTTCGGCCTCGTAGCTGGCGAGCGCATGGTGCGGGATCCGGCCCGACAGCGCCGCCGCCAGTTTCCAGCCGAGGTTGGTGGCGTCGCGGATGCCCGAATTCATGCCCTGGCCGAAGAAGGGGGGCTGCAGGTGGGCGGCGTCGCCGGCCAGGAATACGCGCCCCACCTGGAACCGGTCCGCGATGCGCGAGTGGTGCATATAGATGCGGCTGCGTTTGACCTGCGGCAGCGGGCAGCCGGAGGGATAGTGCGGGCGCATCAGGCGTTCCAGGGCGGCCGGCGTCTGGACCTCGTTTTCATCGTCTCCCGGGGCCAGCATGAACTCGAAGCGGCGAAAACCATAGGGCAGGTCGATGGACATGTGGGGCCGCGCGGGGCTGCAGTAAACCCCCGAGAACGGCTCGTTCAAGGCATCGTTCAGCACGTCGACCACTAGCCATTTCGTCGGATTCGTCTGGCCGGACAACTGCACGCCGATGGCCTGGCGTACCGTGCTGCGGCCGCCGTCCGCACCGACCAGGTAGCGGCACTGGATGGATACGGCGTCGTCTTCCAGTGTGCCGCCGGCGGTCACGCCGCCGTCGTTCTGCTCGATCGTGTCGATGCAACAGCCATACAGGGCCGTGACATTGGGAAAGCGTTCCAGGCCCTTTCGCAAGGCGGTTTCCAGCATGGGCTGCAGGAACATGTTGCGCCGGGGCCAGCCGAAAGGCCGGTTGCGTGGACGCAGGCTGGCGAAACAGCGGCCTTTCGAGTTGTGGTAGCGCACCGGCGGGTACTGCACCATGTCGGCGATCAGGGTTTCGGCCAGGCCTACGGTTTGCCACGACCGCAGCGCTTCGTCATCCACCCCCACCGCGCGCGGGTAGTCGAGGATGTCGGGGCTGCGATCGACAAGAATGGTGCTGACGCCAAGGGCGCCCAGATGGTTGGCCAGGGTCGTGCCGCAGGGGCCGGCTCCTACGATAGTGACATCGGCGGTGAGTGAACGCATGTACCGGGCATCCGTGGTTGGTTTAGGTTTGTCTACGTTGTTCTGTTTTATGAAAAACGTAGTCCATTATATGGGAATATAAATAACGGAGTAAACCATATGGGACTGCTCGCTTTCGATAAGGAGGAGAAATCGCTTGAGTTTCCGCGCTCTGTGCATAGAATGGGACATTAATTCCGAAAAACAGGAATCGTCTCGGTGGAGGTGACAGGCGCCGTCGCGGCGGTCGAGGAGGGGACATGACGATGAAAGACGGCGCCCGTTACGGCGAGTGGGAAAATGTCGCGGTCGAGTTCGACGCGGGGATCGCCTGGGTGAGCCTGAACCGGCCACACAAGCGCAACGCCATGAGCCCCGCGCTCAACGACGACATGGTCGACGTGCTGGACAGGCTGGAAGCCGACGAGGCGGTCAAGGTGGTGGTCATCACCGGCGCGGGCGAAGCCTTCACGGCGGGGATGGACCTGAAGGAGTTCTTTCGCGCCACCGATGGGCTACCGCCCATCCCGCAACTGCGCGCCCGCCGGTCGATGGCGCTCTGGCAGGGCCAGATGCTGATGCAGTATGCCAAGCCCACTATTGCGATGGTCAACGGCTGGTGCTTTGGCGGCGGATTCATGCCGGTGGTGGCCTGCGACCTTGCCATTGCCGCCGAAGAGGCGCAATTCGGGCTGTCCGAAATCAATTGGGGCATCGTGCCGGCCGGCAACGTGACGCGCGCGGTGGTCGCCGCCATGCCGTTGCGCGAAGCCATGTTGTACGTCTTGACGGGACGTACCTTCGACGGCCGCAAGGCGGCGCAGATGAATCTGGTGAACGAGGCGGTGCCGGCCGCCGAATTGCGCGCCCATACGCGCAAGCTGGCGCTGGAATTGATGGGCAAGAATCCGACCGCGCTGCGGGCCTGCAAGGCGGCAGTCCGCAATGTGCAGGGCATGCCATGGGAGGTCTCCGGCGACTATCTCTCCGCCAAGGCCGCACAGGCCCGTCTTCTGGACGACGAAGGCGGGCGCTCCCTGGCCCTGAAGCAGTTCCTGGACGAGAAAAGCTTCAAGCCCGGACTGGGCGGCTACGCCCGCCAGCCGGATGGCCGGCCAGCGGGAGCGGCTGATGAATCGTGAATCCGCACTCACGAAGATGCCGCCAGAGGCCATGCGGCGCTTCATGCGGCCGCGCTCGATCGCCGTGGTGGGCGCCGCGGCCACGCCGGGCGCGCTGGGGGCCGGCGTGGTGGCCAACTTGCGCCGCTTTGCCTACGCGGGCGATATCCACCTGATCAATCCGCGCCGCGCCGACATCGACGGACATGCCTGCCTGGCGCGTGTCGACGACCTGCCCTACGGCGTCGATTGCGCGGTGCTGGCGATACCCGCCAAGGCGGTACCCGATGCAGTCGAGGCTTGCGCGCGCCGCGGCGTGGGAGGCGTGGTGGTGTATGCCTCGGGCTTTGCCGAGGCCGGCGCGCACGGGGCGGCCCGGCAGGCGCACATTGCCGCGGTCGCGCGCGAGGCCGGCATGGTGCTCGAGGGGCCGAACTGCCTGGGCTACGTGAACAATGTCGATGGCGTTGCGCTGACGTTCGGGCCGGCGCAGCCGGATCCGATGGCCGGCAGGCGAGCCATGAGCGTCGTGGCGCAGAGCGGTTCGATGTCGGGTGTGATTCGCGCCGCCGCCGGCGCGCGCGGGCTGGCGATCGCGTATGCCGTGTCCACCGGCAACGAGGCGGCGAGCGGTATCGAGGATTACCTGGAGTTCCTGCTGGACGACGCGCATACCTCGGTGGTCAGCCTGTTCGTGGAACAGTTCCGCCAGCCTGCCCGCTTCGCGGCATTCTGCCGGCTGGCGAGCCGGCGCGGCGTGAGCGTCGTGCTGCTGCACGTGGCCCGCAGCCCGGCGGGACGGGAATCGGCGCGCACGCACACCGGCGCGATGTGCGGCGACTACGACGTGATGCGCGCGGTGGTCGAGCACGAAGGCGCGATCTGCGTGGACAGCCTGGAGGAACTGCTGGACGTGAGCGAGCTGCTGGTCCGGTTTCCCCGCGGGCTGGACGGCGACGTGGCCATCGTTACCGAATCGGGCGCGTTCAAGAGCATCGCCGCCGATTACTGCGAGCGCCTGGGAATCGCGCTGCGCCAGCCCGCTGGCGGCACTGCGGAAAGCCTGGCGGCGCTTGGCCCCGAGTTGATCGCGCCGGGAAACCCCATAGACCTTACCGGCCTCGCGGTGTCGGATCCGCAGATCTTCGGCCGGTGCATGCAGTCCTTCCTCGACGACCCCGCATACGGCGTCGTGCTGCTCAACAAGACCGGCAGCAGCACCGCCGCGATGAGCCGATCCGGCGGGGCCATCATCGATTCGATCCGGTCCCTGGCGCCTGCCAAGCCGGTCATCTTCACCACCCTGGGCGACGAGGTGCCGGTGGAGCCGGCCATCGTGGATGGCTTCCGGGCGTTGAATGTGCCGTTCTACCGGTCGCCGGAACGCGCGCTGCGTGCCGTCGCGTGCCTGCGGCAGTGGCGGCCGGACGCGCGGCCGGCCGATGGCCGGCCCGCGCCGGTCGACGCCGGCCGCATGGACCTGCCACCGGGCATCGTGCCCGAATACCGATGCAAGCAGGCGCTCGTGGCGCTGGGCATACCGGTGCCGGCCGGCCGGCTGGTGCGCGATGTCGATGCCGCGGTGTCGGCCGCGCGCGAGCTCGGATTTCCGGTGGCGATGAAGGTGCAGTCGGCCCAGCTCGCCCACAAGACCGAGGCGGGAGGTGTGCTGCTTTCCATCGGCAGCGAGCAGGAAGTGGCATCCGGCTGGGCCACGCTGCGCGCTGCGGTCGATACGGCGCGGCCCGGGCTGGCCGTCGACGGCGTCCTGGTCGAGCAAATGCTGCCGCGAGGGCTGGAAATGATCGTGGGGGGCCGGCGCGATCCGCAATGGGGGCCGGTCGTGGTGCTGGGCATGGGCGGGATATGGACCGAGGCGCTGGGTGACGTGGTGATCGTCCCGGCGGGGGCGGGCCGGCCGGCCATCAGGCATGCGCTCGAGAAGCTGAAATCCGCCAGATTGTTCGACGGCTGGCGGGGAAGCCCGCCAGCCGACGTGGATGCGCTGTGCGAGATTGCCGAGCGGGTCGGCCTGTCGATGCTGGCCAGCGACGATATCGTCGAGATGGACCTGAATCCGGTCGTGGTCTACGAGCGGGGCGCGATCGCGCTCGATGTGCTGTTCGTGACCGCGCCCGCCGTCATTCGTTCCACTTGAGGTCCATGGACTGGATCAGGTCCCGGTAGAGTTCATACCGCGTGCGATGTTCGGCCCGGGCCTGGGCCGGCGAGCCGGTCTGGGCTTCGAACCCGAGCTGCTCCAGGCGTTGTCGTACGGCAGGGGTCGTGACGATGGCGCGGGTTTCCTCGTTCAGCTTGTCGATGATGGCGGTGGGGGTGGCGCCAGGCGCATAAAGATAGAATTCGGTGAACAGGGCAAAGCCCGGCACGCCGGCTTCCGCGATGGTCGGAATGTCGGGCGCCGCCGTCGAGCGCGTCTCGCCGGTGACTCCGAGCGCGACGAGTTTGCCGGTATCCGACAGCACCTTGCCTTGCCCGGCGCTGCCGAACACCAGGTCGACTTCGCCGCTGAGTGCCGCCTGCACCGCCGGGCCGCTGCCTTTGTACGGGACTTCCAGAAAGCGGATGCCGGCGGTCTGCTCCAGCAGCTTGAAACTGAAGTAGTGCAGGCCGCTGGTGCCGATATGAGCGGCCTTGATCTCGCCTGGCCGGGCTTTGGCCAGGGCCACGAGTTCCTTGATGTTCCTGACGCCGAGCTTCGGGTTGGCCAGGAGCATGACCGGCACGGTGGCGACTTTCGCCACCGGGGCGATGTCGTTGAGAGGGTCGTAGGGCAGCTTGCGGCCGTAGGCGGCATGGACGACCATCGTGCTGCCGGTCATCATCAGGGTGTAGCCGTCGGGGGCGGCCTGGGTCAGCGCGGTGGTGCCGATGACCTGGTCGGCGCCCCCCTTGTTTTCCACCACGACGGTTTGCTTGAGCCGCCGCGTCAGGTGCTCGGCGATCAGGCGGGCCGCGGTATCGCCGCCGCCGCCCGGCGGGAATGGCACGATCAGGCGGATCTGTCTGTCGGGATAGCCCTGGGCGCCGGCCGGCGCGGGCGCGGCCAGTGGAATGAGGACCAGCGTCGGCAGCAGCGCAATGGCATGGCGTCGAATCGTTTTCATGTTGTCTCCTGGTCCGGCCGTCTGTGCGGCCGGTGATGGGCAAAGGGGATGCGGCGGGGATGGCCGCTAGGGCCGCAGCCTGGCGCGCAGCGCGGACTTGTCGACCTTGAGCATGGCGGTCAGCGGCAGCCGGTCGACGAGTTCGAGGCGATCGGGGGCCTTGTAGTCGGCCAGCCGTTCGCGGCACCACGCGCGCAGCTCGTCGAGCGAGGGCGGGGCCTGCGGGTCGGCCGGCACGACGAATGCCACGCCGATTTCGCCGATGACCGGCGTTTCCAGGCCGACCACGCTGGCCTGCGCGACGGCGGGGTGCTCGAGCAGC
>Ga0180216_1001247_pt1 | contig 23188 bp, 26 predicted proteins | sample eDN3rd37CBELigMG_FD_128879 | JGI IMG/M metagenome (GOLD analysis project Ga0180216, IMG submission 128879) | Enriched Miracle-Growth compost microbial communities from Emeryville, California, USA - eDNA 3rd pass 37_C BE-Lig MG (version 2)... ...
ACCGGCATCGCCATGCTTGGACACCGGCCGCCGAGGGCTTGACTACCTCATCCAATGCTTTCACCTTTATGCCCTCGCTTCGTACGCCACTAGCGTCGTCGACACCTCCCCGGTGCGCTCGTTTTAACGCTTTCGTGGCAACCCACCGACCCTCGCCGCTCCAACATCTGCGACGTTCCACGTCCGCTGGCGGTCCGCAGTGCCCGCTGCGGCGTTCCGCGTCCGCAGGCGGCCCGCGGCGTCCGCTGGCGGTCCGCGGCGTCCGCTGGCGGTCCGCGGCGTCCGCTGCGGCGTTCCGTGTCCGCTGGCGGTCCGCGGCGTCTGCTGGCGGTCCGCGGCGTCTGCTGCAGCGGTCCGCGGCGTCCGCAGGCGGTCCGCGGCGTCCGCTGGCGGTCCGCGGCGTCTGCTGCGGCGGTCCGCGTCCGCGGGCGGTCCGCGTCCGCGGGCGGTCGCAGTGTCCGCGGCGTCTGCTGCGCCGGCGTTGGATGACGTCATCCAACCGATGACGTCACTCGCATACTTTGCTCCTCACGCGCGCCGGCGGACGCGGGACGCCGGACGCCGTCGTCCTCCTCCGCGGCGTCGTCGTCCTCGGTCGCCCGCACGAGAGGCAGCGCTTGCCTCCAGCACCTGGCACCCAGCGCCTCGCTGGCTACTGCTGCGACTGCGGCGCTTGGACGCGTCGGCGCCTGCTGTGGCCGCCCAGGCAGCGCCCGAACGCCAAGGTGCGCGCCCGATCTGCCCACGGAAGAGGACGCTGCCGGACGCCTGCGGGGCCAGACGAGGCTGACCTGCGGTCATCGCTTTCTGGGCGGGCATCAAGATCAGGGTGGACGCCAGCTGCGAGCTCGCCCGGAACGTGGTCGTTGACAGGTGCGGATTCGGTTTGCGGAGGACAGGCTGCGCTGGTTCACGCGGCCCTGACGATCGATCCGCGTGCGCCTTTGGGTGCGCGCTGCGCTGCGCAGCATCGGACGCCGACGACGTGCCGCGCCGTCGTTGCAGGCCACGAACGAGCCGCCATGGCGTCGTACGTTGCTCGCAGATCTCGGCTCTCCGTGGCACTGAGTCGTCCTCACCAACGCCCATCCGTCCAGGTGACTGCAGCCGCCCCAACCAGGGAGGTCCTCGTAGCGGGCAGCCAGGCCCACGTCCTGTACTACAACTCGCAGTCCAAGGCGTGGCAGCCGGCCGGCCAGGGGCCGTCGCGTGTGGAGCTGTACCGTGACCCCGCGCGGGGCACGTACCGCGTTGTGGCCCGTAACATTGCCGACCAATCTGTACGCGCGCACACGCACACACCGCGGGGACCGAAAACGGCTGCGCACTAACACGGTCCCGGCACGTACCGAACCCACGCGGCGGGACGCGCGCTCAGGTGGTGATCAACTCGCAGCTGTACGTCAACCTCGAGTACCGCCGCGCCACGGAAACCTTCCACCAATGGCAGGATGCCCGCTGCGTCTACGGCCTGCACTTTGCCTCCAAGGAGGAAGCCATGATCTTTGGCACCGGCATGGACAAGGCGCTGGTCACCGTGAACAACGCCGGTGCGACGCTTCAGCCGGAAAGCGCCCGCGTGGGACGAACCACACACGACTGACCCGCTGGTACCGTTGTGACACGTGCGCGCGACCCGCACGGAGCAGCGCAAGGGAGTGCGACGACCAACGCCAGCACCAACGCCAACGCTGAGGTAAGGAGGCACGCGCGTGCGGACGCTGGTGGTGCCGCACGCAGCTCACCGCCGAGCGCCCCTTCGCGGCCGTTGGTGCGGCAGGCGGCGGCGGCACAGCCCAAGGCGACCCCCGGCGCGGCAGCAGCCCCGGCGCCGGCGCCGGCAGCCCCCACGTCGCCGGCCAAGCCCGCACCCGTGTCGCCGCCGGTGTCGCTGCCGCCGCCCATGACCGCGGCGCTGGGCGCCCACATCGCGGGGTCGACGCCGCTGCCCCCGCCGGCAATGCCCGGTGCGCCGCCGGCCGACGCGGTGCCGGTGAGCAACACCATGCCTACGCGCGGCAAGACGGCCAACGTCCACCCGGCCGCAAGCACCCTGTTTGCGGCGCCGCCGGCCGCCGCCCCCGTGGTCACCGACGAGGCGCCGGCCGCCCCCGCGCCGGCGGCCCCGCCGGCCCTCGACCACGCCGACGACGGTAGGCTGCCAAGCGAATGCGCGGCGGAGCGGCAGGCACCGTACAAGGGCTGACCCGTTCGCCGTGAGACGATCCCGATGGGCGCTGCCTTGACAGAGCGGTCGTCGTCGCAGGCGAGCGGCCTGCAGGCTGAGCTGCAGAACGTCAAGCTCAAGAAGGCGGCCCGCGTACGTGGCGCTGTGGGGACCACACTGCTGGCGCGACCATCGGATCCTCATTCCATGGCCGCGCCCTGCACCGCCGCGGCGGCGGCTGGCGGACAGGCGGCGGCGGCGACGGAGGCGGAGCCGGCCAAGGAGTCGGCCAAGGCGGCGGCGCCGGCGCCGCCCAAGGGACCCCTGCAGCCGGCTCCCGGTGACATGATGGCGGAGCTGTCGCAGCAGATGAAGAAGCGCAACGCCGAGGACCGGCAGGCAGCGGTGGCCCACTTGGACAACAAGGGGACGGCCGCGGAGGGTACGCGCGCGCCGGTTGAACGCCGTTGTGCCACAGATGGATCTGACCCGGATCTTTGGCGTGCATTGCGTTGGCCGCGGGGCGCGCGCACAGCAGCGCCGGCAGCAGCGGCGCCGGCAGAAAAGACCAAGACTAGCAAAGCCGCGGCCGCCAACGCCGCCGCGGCGGCGGGCGGCGCCTCCAAGCCCGTCAGCCTCAAGTCAGCCAAGAAGGGCTCCTCGGCGAACCTCGCCCTGCCCGACGAGCTGCAGCAGCTCAAGCACGAGATCATGGCCGAGTTCCGCGCGGAGCTGGCGGCGTTCAAGGCCGAGATCCTGGAAGCCATTGCCCAGGCGCATCGGTAAGGCAGCCAGCCGGGGTTGGTGTAGCACGCCGCGCGGGTTCGACGTTGTGGTGAATGTGGCTTGAATAGTTGCGTGTGGAATAGCTCTGTACAATCCCATCCGGTTTCGCGTATCGTTTTTTTTCTTCAGTTCTTTTTTTCCTCGTCGATGGCGTGCTATACTGTACACGGTTGCAGCAGAATACAGGCGGGTGTAAAGAAACGGCGCTTTCACAGCGACTAGGCCATGTGGCGTCGGCCGTCTAGTCCGAGTCCGAGTCCGAGGAGCTCGACTCCGAGGACTCCGAGCCCGAGTCCGAGTCCGAGTCCGAGTCCGACTCCGACTCCGACGAGGAGGAGGAGGAGGACGACGACGACGAGGTCGACGACGCGTCCGAATTGCTGTCGCTGTCCGAGGACGAATCCTCGTCGTCCTCAGAGCTGGAGCTGGACGACGAGCGGGACAGCCCGCGCCGCTTCTTGCTGGGCGAGTTGAGGATCGCGTCCGCGACGCCGGCCCTGCCACAGCATAGCCCAGCCAACGGAAATGGGTGCTGGCCCTGTCATTCAAGAAAGGCCGTGCCGCCATTGCCCCCGGGAAGCTGCCGCAGGCATACCGCTTCGTCACGTCGAGGCTGCCCGGCGCGCCCGGCGCGGACATGCGCATCTTTTCCCGCAGCGCCGGGTTGGCGATCATTGCGGTGCGCGAGGGCCGGCTGACGTACTTGCGCTCGTTCTTGCACTCAAAGGTGAAGTGGCCCGATTTCAGGCAGCGCTGGCACAGCTTCTGCGCCGGCCTGGAAGCCGCATGGGTGGGGAACAACCGCCGATGCTGGCGGGGCACGCCGTCAGTGGCACCGCCGCATGCAAGCGTGCACCTGCGGTGCGTCGATAACGTACACTGTGCTGCGGCTCTGGGCCAGCGGGCGGTGGAAGGAGGACGGGCCCGACATCCTCGAGGCGGGCCGGCAGCGTTGCCGACGACAGCGGGAAGGAGTGGCGACGTCGTGCGTTGAGTGGAGGTGGCCGGACGTACCTTGTCGTCGTGCGTGGTTAATCCACCCCCAGACCACGCCCTGCAGCGGCTCGCCGTCCGTTTTGCCCGTCTACCGCGGCGGGCGCGAAGGCCTTCTCCTGCGCCCTCGTGCGTCCTCCTGCGTCCTCCTGCGTCCTCCTGCGTCCTCCTGCGTCCTGCGTCCGCTGCTTCCGCTGCACACCGGCGTGTGACGGCGGCCTGGCCTCATCACCTGCCGGCTCCTCTATGACGTCACGCAGTGAGGGAAACGACGTCATCCAGGACCCCGACGCGTGACCGCTGCCCGCTGCGCGCCGCCACCGCGCGGCACCGAGCGCGGAGAGAAGCGACGCCGCCCAGCTGCTCGGCTGCTGCGCGCGCCTGCAGGAAGGAAGCGCGTGCCCGTCGTAGAGCACGGCTGTCGTTCGTCGGCGCATCCGCATTTCGCGTGGTACGCGCGCGTGGCGCAGCGCGCGGTTGGCCCTGCAGCGTCCCGCCCTCACGTCGGCGCCGGTGCGGAGCGTCGGGCCGTCGGGCCGCGCCCAGCGGAGCGAAGCCACCATGCTCATCTTGCTCAGCGACGACCACAAGGCGGACTTGGCCGTGCTGGCCAGCGCCAACCGCGAAGGTAACGCTGGGGTGGTTCTGCGGGCACTCGGGCCGGCGCCGCCGTCCACAACCCGACTGAGGCGGTCGTGGCCGCGTCGTCTCGCGATGCTGCCCACTGCGTCCACACAGTGTGGGATCTGCTGGCGACGACGTCGCTGGACGTGCTCAAGAATGGCGCGAACCCCAAGCAGATCGCCGCCGTGGCCCGTGCGTCGACGCGGCGGGCTGAGTGAGCGCAGAGCGAGCTGCGCGCGCTGACGCGGTCGCGCTGCGAACCGCGGTGGTTCCGTGCAGCAGAGCAACTTGGGCTGGCCACGGAGACGGTGCGCCGGGCCATCGAGGGCCTGAACTACCTGTTCACGCAGAGCGCCAAGACACTCGTGTCGCCCATCGACTTTTTGGACTCGGTCATCCTGCTGGCCTTCCCGGACGAGCTCAACCAGCTTCTGCTCAAGGTGCGGGCGCCGGTGGACGGCATGCTGCCGCCCAGCTTGTGGCCGCGAGGGCGCTAACGCCACCCGTTGCACCGCCGCCACGGCGAAGGAGCGTGCCTCGCCGTCACCAGTACTACCAGGACAACGCCAAGGAGCTGCGTGCCATCCTGTCGCAGCTGGCGGTCGGGCCGCCGGCCTACCACGACCTCCAATGGCGGCTCGACGTGACGGTGCGTCTCTGGACGAGATTGCGTGTCTTTTCTAGGGGCAGTGGCTAAGTGCACCGCGAGGCGCCTGCGCTACGGTCGGGCCGCGCTCCAGATCGCGAGCCGGTCGGTGCGTCGCCAGGTGCAGCCGACCTTCCTCTTGCGGTTGGACACCAAGGACGAGACCGGTACAGAGGCCGCGTCCTGCCCCGCCATCGTGCGCTAGCGCGGCCGCTGACGCCAGGCTGGCTGGCGGACGCGGTGCCTGGGCGGTGTCGTGCAGGCATCCACTCGCAGCTGCTGGAGACGGACCCGGCCAACCTGCTGCACCTCGCATCCACCCTGGAGGCGGCGCTGGCCGAGGTGAAGACGGCGTACGTGCGCCGCATTGTCCGCAACATCAAATAAGCGGGCGCAGCCCACAGCGTGCATCGTTGGGAGGTCATGTGTAGCGCCACCGAACGCCGGGCGGCTTGTTCGAACTCTTTTCTCTTTTTATCCCCCCTCTCTATGCTGTACAGTAGCGGCCACTGTTGCGGCGGCCGAATAACAACCAACGTCACGCACGTTGCTGTACATGTGCTGCGCTCTCGCGCGCCCGCACTCTCTAGTAGTACATGGCCTTCCGCATCGTCGCCAGGAACTCGTCCTCGCTCACGACGCCGTCGCGGTCGCGGTCGGCCTCCTCCATCATGATCCGGACGTCGTCCGGCGCGAGCTCTTCGCCCATCTCGCGCGCGACGGAGGCGAGCCGCGTGAGCGTAAGGGCCTCGCGGCTGCCGTTGGTGAGCACGCGGTACGCGGCCCGCAGCTCGTCGTCGTGCTCGCGCTGCGTCTGCTCGTAGGGAGGGACGCACGCCCGGGGCTCAAAGCATTAGCGTCTGCCGCGAGCGCTTCACAGCACGTGTCGGCGACCGCCGTACCAGCTGCTCGCTGACCAGGGCGAGGAACACGGCAAACGGGACGCGGCCAGGCGTGGCGGGGAGGCCCTGCTGCTCGTGCAGCCGGGCAAGCTGCGCGTGCAGCTCGCTGGCGTCGAGGCGGACGCCCAGCGCGCGCAGTGCCACGCCGACCTCGTGGGCGGGCATCTCGCCGGTGCCTTCGACGTCAAAGAGGTCAAACGCGTCGCGGATCTCCTGCTTCCGCTCGGCGGTCAGCCGCCGGGCGGGCGCGGCGGCGCGCCCCGTGCTCGCGCGGCCGCCGCCCGGCCGCGCCGTCGCGGTCGACGACGACGACGCGACCGACGCCATGGTGGTGGAAGCGACACAATGACGACGCAGCCCGACCTTCTGTACCGCATGTACAGCTGCCCCGGTGCCGGCCTTGCCTCCTGCCTCACTGCGGCGTCGCCGCTCGTGGTGACGAGGGGACGACGGACGCGCGCCAGTGCGCTCCAACACCAGACCCGCGGTTTCGCGCCAAAAGTGCGTGTTGAGGGGCAGTTGGCGGCCGGACGTCGCCGGCAGGCCACTGCGGTGCCGTCCACAGCGGGCGCGCCAGCGACGGCGCGCGGCCGGCAACGCAGTGCTCGAGGCAAGTGCGGCGGCCGCAGACCGGGACTCCACACGCAGCGGGAGCAGCGCCGCGGGCGTTCCGGCCGACTGAGCAGCATTGGCACCAGGTACGACGCAGCTCCAGCCGCCGCGTCCGGCTGGCGGTGGAGATCGGGTTCCGCTGAACAAGAGGCGTCCCCTGACAGCTGGCTGGCGGTGTCGCGGGTGCGTCGGGGCTGCACACAGACTCGCCGTGCGACGGCGATCTGCAGCAGCTCAGCCGGCGCCATGAAGCGCGACGAGTGGGCCGGCCTCGTGGGCCGCTCGGTCACGGTCGAGACCGTCACGGGCACCACCGTCGCGGGGCGCGTGTACGCGTGCGACGCCGTGACCAACACGCTCGTCCTGGAGCGCCCGAGCACCACGGGCGGGCCGAGCGCGCGCGACTACGACGTCTTCAAGATCAACATGCTGGCCTCGGTGGCGCCGTCGGTGGACATGGCCGACGCCCCGCCGCTGACGACGCCGGGGCCCGTCAACCTGGGGCACATTGAGGCCGCCGAGCGGCAGCGGCTCGCGGCCGCCGAGCAGGCGCTGGACCGCGTGGGCATCGACGTCTCGCCCGAGGCGCAGGCCTGCTTCAACCGGCTGGCCAAGACGTACGGCGAGCCGGGGCGCGGCTGGCGGCGCACGGACGTCTCCGTGCAGAGGGCTGACAGCCGCACGGGGGCGGTGCTATGGCGCGCGTGTGCGCGCCGGGCGCTTGTCGCGCACAGGCTGCCGTGCCGCTGGGCGGGCAAGTCCATTGTCGTGCTCGATGGCGACGTGGTGGTGGCGCCGCCGTACACGCCGGAGGCATGCACCGGCAAGGACGGCCCGCTGGCGCACGTCCGGAAGATCGTACGTGGCCCCTAGCGCTTTGTGCGGGCCGGGAGCTCGGTAACTCACCCGCACAGAGGCAGCGCTGTGCCGTGGGCGGCGTGTCCGGCAGCTGTCGCTAGCGAGGCCATGAACGCCTGTTCGTGTATGCCTGCATGTTGCTATTGTACAGCCCACCTCAGAGAACCCTCCGCCCCACCCGCAGGCGATGCTCCAACGGTGACCCACAGCCAGGCAGCCAGGCGCGGGTGCGTGGGGTCCGAGGCAGCAGCTGGGGTCGGCGCAGAAGGAAGCGGCGCCACCGACACCAGGCGCGACGCGGCAGGTGCTGTTTTTGCCTCCCCGCCGTGTGCTCGCTCTCTCGCCCCGTCCTGTCCGCCGCTGGGCCCCCAAGCGCCCCTCGCCACCCAGCCGCGGGCCACCAGCGCCGCAGCTGCTCGCCGTCTTTGGCCAGGGCACAGGATCCCGTGTGGAGGGGTCAGCATGGCCGCCGACAGCGACACCCTCGCGGCCTCGTCCGCCGCGGCCGCGGGAGCAGCGCCGGAGGCGCCGGTGCGACGGACGCCGCCGGTGCAGCCGGGCGGCCGCGAGCGCATGAAGGACAACCTCTTCTGCGCCGACGAGGCCGCCGCCAGCTACAAGTGCCTCGACCAGCACCCGGACGACCGCGACAAGTGCTCCGAGTTCTTCCGGGCGTACAAGGAGTGCAAGCGGCGCTGGGTACGCCGTGGGGCCGCACGCTGCACCCGTCCGCTCGTTGGGATCCGCGCTCACCCTGCGTGGGCTGGCGGGGCGGAGCGGCCTGCAGAACGAGGCGCGCGCGGAGGAGCGCCGCAAGACGTTCTACGGCCGGTGAAGGCCACGGCGCCCGCGCGCTCAGTGTCCGCCGGCCGGTGCGTTCATGCAGGGTAGTGTACACTGACGGCGGCTTGCCGGGGTGCGCCAGGACGGCGCCTGTACATAGCGAGCGCTTGCGACCTGTACAAAGGACGTGAACAAAATGCAGGGAACTGCGGCGCGGGTGCTACACCGCCGCGCGCGGCTTGGCCGACGCGGCGCTCGGGTCGTCCGACGGCTTGGCCGCGTTGAGCAGGAACTGCACCCAAAGCTCCGAAAAGCTGAGCGCCTCCTCGCCCTCCGGTGGCGGGTTCTTCGTGGGGTCCCGCTGCACCCGCGGCGGCGGCGCCGCACCGCCAAAGAGGAGGCTGCCCAGCAAGCCCCCGCCGCCGCCCGTCGCAACGCCGTGGGGCCGCAGCAGGCCCATCTGGCGCGCTCGAACACGGGCGCGTCGTCCGCGGAATGGAGCGTTAGCCGAGCGCCCGGCATGGCGCAGCTCGCACACAGGGCGGCACGCACCGCCTGCTTGTCGGCGTCGCTCGCCCCCAGAATGTCGGCGATCACGCGCAGGATCTCGGTCCGCTTGTGCGCATCCCGCTCGCTGGCGTACGCGGTGACCAGGTTGCACATGAGCCGCCTGCCCACGGGGGCACGCACCTCGCACGACCAAGCCATGCGCGTTAACACTGCGTCTGGCCCAGGCCGCCGTGAGCGCTCGGCGTACCGGTCGACGCTCGCCGAGTCGGCGCTGGCGTACGACTCGTTGAGACGGTGCATCGACTCTTGCAAATGCTCCCGGTGGCGCTCCACTGCTCAGCGAGGTGCGTGAGATTCACGAGCGCGCGCTTCCATGAGCTACGCCGATGCTCGTGAGGGCCAGCCTGCGGCGGCGGGCGCGGCCGCGTACCCTCGCGGCGCAGGCGGGCCGACTCCTTTTGCGCGGCCTCCAGCTGGGCCTGCAGTGTAGTTGTCTGGCCAGCTAGTTCCTGCAGCGCCTGGAGCTGCGCCTCGGCCGCCGCCAGCTGCGCACGCGCGTCCTGCAGCGCCGCGTTCGCCTCCTGCAGCCGCCGCTCGTATGCTTCCGTGGTCGCCCGCAGTTGGACGTGGCTCTCTGTACGTTCCAATGCACAACACACATTGCCATGCACATCAGTACGATGCGCCGAAGCAACTCACGCATTCCGTTGCGGCAGGCCGAACCGGTCTGGAGCATTTCGATGACGGCCTGTAGGTTGGCCAGCGCCTGCGCATCGCTCCGCTGGTCGGCCGGCGCCTCCGAGGCGGTCGCACCTCCGTCCGCAGCACCCACGGCCGCCGAGGCCTCGGCTGCCGCCGCTGTCGCCCCTGATGCGCTAACAGGAGCGCCCGTTGCGGCGGCTGCGCGGAGTGCGTCCAGCTCGGCTTGCAGGGCGCGCAGCTGCTCGTCCTGCTGCAAGACCTCCTGCGTGAACGCTTCCTCGCGCGCCAAGATGTGGTTCTGCAGGCGCTCCACCTCTTGCTGCAACCGCCGTTCGCGTGCCGTCTCCCCTGGTCCGGTTCCGGCAGTGGCCGCGCCTTCGGATGCCTAGTCCCCGGGGCCAAAAAGCACGGGCGCTGCGCCGAAACTTGTTACTCGAATGTTCCCCCGCTGCGATCGACGTGAGTGCATCCAACACACCAGCGCCGCGTCGACTGTGCGCACGACCGTCGGCAGCAAGGCAGCGAGGCTGTCGACGAGGGTCGCCAGCACGGCGGCGCCGCCCTCCGAGTCCAGCGAGGCCGGGTCGCGCGCCGCCAGCGCAACGGCGTGCTCGTACACCGCATGCGCCGCCGGAGGGCCGCGAGCCAGCGCCGGCACGGACGCCCACGCGCGCGCCAAGGCATGAGCGGCGGCGACCAACCCGTGCGGGTCCTTGCCACGGCCGCTGCTGCCGTCCTCCGTCGCCTTAGAGCCGTCGATGGGCAGCGCTAGTATTGGTGCCGGCGCTGGCGCGGGCGCCGGCGGAGGCTGCTCAGCAGCCGTGGCGCGGGCCGCCAGCGGCGACGCTATTGCCGGTGCCGCGTCGGCCGCATCCTCGATGGCGGGCGCAGCAGCAACGTGTACAGCAAGGGGAGGGTCCTTCGGTAGCCCCGGCGCCGCGGCGGTCTCCAGCTGGCCGTTAGCGTCTGCCAGGGGCGCCAGTCCGGCCGCCGCGGCTGCAGGCAACGGCGTATGGACTGGTTCCGGCACCGCCGTGGGCCGGTCCAGCGGCGCGCCCGTCGGCAACGGCGCGCCCGTCGGCAGTGGTGGCGACCAAAACGCTGGTGGCGCGGGCGGCCCGGCTTCCGGCACCGGTGCGGTAGCAGGCCGGCTGGCCGCGGCGGGCGTGGGTGCCGTGCCGTTGGACAACTGGCCCGGCTGGCTGCCGGGTTGGCTGAGCCGCGCGACGCTGCCGTCTGTCGCGGCCCTCGCCGGACACAAAAACCGTGCGTCGGCGTCAGCCGGCCTGACAGCCGCGTCAACCGCGACGAGGGCGTCCGCGGGCGTACCGGCCTCTTCCAGCAGGTGCTCCACGGTGCCCCGCAGCTCGGCGATGTTCTCCGAGACCGGCCTCGACAGGACGTTGGCGAGCCACTCGGTCGCCATGTCGGCGTCTCGCGGTCGCCCGCCGCAGATCCGCGCCGCCGACGTAGAGGGTGTGGTCGCCGACCTCACCGTCTAGTCCTTTGGGTTCTGACTCTTCTTGTCGTCCTCGTCCTCGTTCTCTTCTTCACTCTCTCGTGCCGCTCCTCCAGCCGCTCCTCCAGCCGCGCCTCCAGCCGCGCCTCCAGCCGCGCCTCCAGCCGCTTCTCCAGCCGCTTCTCCAGCGGCTCCTCACCCGCCGTCGTCGTCCACTGTGGCGTCACTGACCCGGTGGACGGGATCGCCACGTGGTCCGATCAACGGGACGCTCAGAACGCCCCGCGGCGGAAGCCGACGACGACGCTGCCTGCCTGCCTGCCTGCCTGCCTGCCTGCCTTGCCTGCTGGCCTGCCTGCTGGCCTAGTGCCGGCTGCGGGACGCTGAAGGAAGCCTCCCCGGCGCCAACCATGGCAACCGCCGCGTGGGCCGCCCGCCGCGCCGCCGCGGGTATCGCCCGCATGGCCGGCCGCCCACCCACGCCGCGCCTCGTGGCCGCCACCGCCGCCCGCCCGCGCGCCGCGACGGCGGCGAACGCCGCGCCCGCACAGTGGGCGCGAGCCTTTGCGGCGCCGGCGACGACGCCGAAGAAGGCCACCCAGCAGTCCAGCAAGCTCGGCTGGGTCGTCATGGGCCTCCTGCCCGTCGCCGCGGGTGGCGCGGCGCTGCTCTACTTTGGTACGTCCGCACAGCCAGCCGGCCGGCCGCTCGGTGCGCGCTAACTTGCCTGCGGCACGTGCATGGCGTTTTTGTGCGGGGCGCGCGCGTGCAGGCCGGCCCGAGCCGCCCAAGGAGGCCGACGACATCTTCCCTACGGGATTGGAGAGCCCCTCTGCGGCGACCAAGCCCGCCACCTCTGGTACGGGCGCCAGAACGACCCGGAACCGTGGGCAACAAAAGGGCGAGACGCTGATGTTCGGCTTGCATGGACGGTCTCACCATGCTGCACCAGAACCGGCCGACCCCAAGTCGCTGGGCGTGCTCCCCGGCGAGAACGCCCTCGAAGGGTACTGGCGCCGTGCCAACGTCCGCGTGAAGGCGCTGGTCGAGGTGCGCGCTCTCAGCAGCAATGGGCGTCTCGGGCCGAGCGGTGTGGCTCATTTGGAACCGAGCCGGCTGGGAGCGGGCTGGCCCGAACTGCAACGTAGTCGTTCACGGAGCCCAGCAGCCGCCTGCTCCTGCCGGATCCCCTGCCCCCGGAATACCAGCGGCCGTACACGCTCGTGGTCGACCTGGACGGCACGCTGGTGCAGTCCAAGTGGACGGTACGACGCGGAGTTTAACGGCTGCGGTGCACAGGTCCAGCCGATACTGAAGTGGGGCGCGACCGCGCACTTGGCCGCATGACCTGGCGTCTGTGACGCAGCGCGAGGGTGGCTGGCAGACGCTGAAGCGGACGGGCGTCGAAGAGTTCTTCCGGCGGCTCGGCCCGTACTATGAGATCGTCGTGTTCACTCAGCAGACGCCCTTTGTGCGTCCACAGGCGCAGGCGCTCCGGCGCGCCGGACCCGCGTGCTGACGCGATGGCCGGTGGTTTGCAGTGCCCGTCAATGCCGCGGCGCAGTACGCCGACCCGATCCTCAACCGGATTGATCCGGAAGGCTACATCCTGTACCGCCTGTTCCGGGACAGCACCCGTTACGCCGATGGCAAGCACATCAAGGCACGCCCCAGGCCTATGCGAAATGTCAGGCCGTTTTTTTTTTGGGCGTGGGTCCTAACATTGGCGGCTTCTCCAGTGACTTCGCGGGTGCCTCTTGCCAGGATCTGTCGCTGCTGAACCGGGACATCAAGAAGGTGATCCTCTTCGAGGACCACGCGGAGGCGGCGACGCTGCAGCCGGAGAACACGCTGGACGTGCCCGAGTTTACGGGGGACCCGCAGGACATTTACCTGGTCAAGATCATCCCCTTCCTGGAGAGTACGCGGCGAACTGGCGGCACCCAGCGTCCCCAGTGCCCGCGGCCGCTTGACGCAGCATCCCGCACTGTGCCCGGCGGCGCCCTCCGCCCGCATGTAGCCCTGGCGCTCTCCGGCGTCGAGGACGTCCGGCCGGTGCTGCAGGCCTACCGCGGCAAGGACATTCCGGCCGTCTTTGCCGAGAAGCAGCGCAAGCTGGCCGAGCTGAAGGCGCAGCAGCAGCAGCAGGGCGGCGCCAAGCCGCGCGGCCTCGTGTCGCTCCTACGCTCCACGCCGGTACGCCGTCGCGACGGCCGGGGCACGTCTGCCCCTGCTGACCCAGCTAACAGCGACCGCAGCTTGCGGCTGAGACTCATGTGGGGTGGTCTCCAGGGCGTGGCGCCGCCGGCGGGTGCGCCGCCTGCCGCCGCGTAGGCTTGTTGCTGTACACACAAAAGCAGAAAAGAAGAGGCTGTACAAAGACCAAATGCATGGCTGCTTAAATCAGCGAGTCAAACTCTTTAAGGAACGCCGCACTGGGCTTGCTGCCGGCGGCGCCCGCGTTGGCCGTCGGTTGGCTGGGGGCAGACGTGAAAAAGTCAAAGTCGAGTGCCGCAGCACTGCTGCTGGACGCCGCCGACGGCGCGCCCGTGGGCGGCGGCGCCAGCCCAAAGGTAGCGAACGGATTCGGTGCAGCAGCGGCGGCGGGCGCGGCCGGAGCCGCCGGCGGCCGTGCCGCAAGCGCTGCGAACGGGTCCGCCGCCGGTGCCGCCCCTGCGGCCGGCGACCAGCCGCCGGCGAACCCGCTTGCGGACGTCGCTGCACCCATCGCTGCCATCGACGGTCCACCTGCGGCCTTGGCCGGCGCCGCCGGTGCAGCCGGACGCGTAGACGCCGCCGTCCCAACCGGTGCCGGTGCCGGTGCCGGTGCCGGTGCCGGGCGCGCGGCAGCAGCAACCACCGGCGTCGGCGGCAATGGGCGCGGTGCGGCGGTCGTGGCCGCCGGCCGTGCAGGAGGCGCAGACGCAGCCGCCGCGCCGGCGGCCGATTGGGTGCTCGGCGTCGGTGCGGATGGCCGCTGGTGCCAGACAGATTGCCCACAGCAGAAAACAAAGCCCAGTTCAGTCAACGCCTTTCATAAATTGGCCTGGGGTCCCGGGGGGCCGCTTGTACCGCCGCGGTCGCCTTGAGGATGGAGCTGAACGGGTCCATGGGGTCAAAGCCGACGTCGTCCAACGTAATCGCGGCCACGCCAGCTGCTGGGCTGCCGGCCGCGGCGGCGGCCGCTGGCGCGGGGCTGGCGGTCCGCCGAGTGTCCACGGCGGTGGCGCTGCTGACCAGCTGCGCAAACGACGCCATGTCGCCCTCGGTAACCGCTGCGCACATCAAGGCACGCGGTTCGTGCGCGTCGGGCGTTCTCGTTAGCCTCTCTTGGTTTTCGCGACTGGCGTGGGCCGTGCAGGAGGCGGGGGGCGAACCGCGCGTCGGGTCCATGGCTTGGGCTTGCTGGTCGAGGGCTGCCTTCTGCTCCAGCTTGGCAATTGTCTGCTCCTCGACCTTCTTGGACAGCTCGCGGATGCTGTTGGCGAATATTTTGAACTGCGCTCAGTGTCGTCCACAGGCACGCCACCGAGGCGGAAACCGTCAGAGCACATGGCGGATCGACGCGGCCGCATGACAGCGGCGCACGCACTTGCTGCACGTTCAGGGTGGGCTCCAGCGCAAACCTCCAGAGCGACGGCAGAATCTCGAGCGCAATTGTCTCCACCACCGCGTACTTGCGGCCAATCTCGTCCAGGACGCCCAGCGTGGCCATCTGTGCGCCTCAGCACAGCGGCGCGCGAAAACGCCTCCAGCGCACCTCAGCACGGTGCGCCAGGGGTACGTGGCGATCTCGAGCCGCGGCACGGACCAGCACGGCGGGGTCCGATCCGCGCGGCGTGCGCAGAATCGGAAGCAGCTTTTGCGTCATCGTCGTGGTGTCCAAGGCCTTCAGGAAGGCGTGCACGCAGATGAGGGCTTGGACCCTGGGTGCAAAGGACGGCAAAGGAGCCAGCGAGGTCGCCCGTGAGCGGCGAGCACGGCCTTCCCGCGCCGTGCCGTGCTCGGCGCCCGTGGTACCGGATGGAGGACACTTCCGATGTTGTCAATAGGACCTGTCAGTCGCCACCGCCTTGGCTCTCCCGGCAGGACCGGATGTGAGCGACCGCGGTGCCGCAGCGCCAATACCCCCTGACCGCCCCCCGACCTCGAGCTTGGGGTAAATCGTTGTGCGCAGCGTGCCGTAGTCGACTTGGTCCACCAGGGGCGGCAGCGCTTTGAGGGCCTTGTGCTGCACCTGCGGGTTGGTGACTGAGAGGGCGTGCGCGAGCAGAGGCATGATGTCTGCCGACGAGCAAATGGCGGCGCCACCGCGCCCGCGTGGCGGCCATCAGCACGCGACCGGCCGCAGGCCCCGCAGACGCGCGACCGCGTACTGTCGCGCAGCTCGGCCTTGGGCGTCTTGGCCAGCAGGAGGTCCACGTGCTGGATTAGCATCAGCGGGACCTGCGGCGGGTCCGCGACCGTGAAGAGGAACTTGATGTTGGGCAGGACGCGCGTCGCAAACTGCTCGGCCGTGAGCTTCTCCGCGATGCTCAGGACGCTGCTCAAGATGAACGGCGCCAACTGCAGGTCGCGCACTTCCTCCAGCAGCGTGGGCAGCACCTGCAGTGCCATCCGTCCGTCGCGTCCACTGCCGGCAGGGGTCAGCGGTGGCGGTGCCAGCGCACCCACCGCGCTGCAGCACGCCCGCACCTTGCGCTGCACGATGCGCTCCGGGAACTGGGGCAGCGCTTTGGGCAGGCTCCGGAAGAACTGGGCCTTTTCCGGCGGCGGCTTCTGCGCCAGCACGTCCATGTAGAGGAGCGCCTTCAGGATGAGGCTGTCAAAGAACGGCGCCGTGCCCAGCTGCCGCGCCACGGGGCGCGCCTCGGGCGTCCGATTGAGCATGGCCTGGACCATGGCTGCCCCGGGACCCCCAGTTACGCGGGCAACGCGGGCGTCAGCGCCGCTGCCTCGCTTTGGCCGTCAGCCGCAGGCCGCTGCACACTCACGCATCAGCGGCGCAGGCAGCGCCGCCAGGCTAGCGTTCGGGGCGCGCTTCACGGCGTCGGTGTACGCTGCCAGCGAGTCGTTGGCTTGCACCGGCGAGGCGCCGTGGTTGTACAGCGCGTAGATCAGGCAGCCAAAGCTCCACATGTCGGAGCCGATGTCGCACCGCTTCTCCAGCACATACTCCGGGGCTGTCCAGGCGGTGCGCAAGCCAAAAAAAGCCAAACCCGACCGTTACGCTTGCGCACGGCGAATGAGCCAAGACGTCGGCCGGCATCGCACCCAGATAGTTTAGCGCTGGCTGCGCAAAGGCGGGGAACGCCGGATCAAACTCGGCGTAGTTGAACGGGGCCGGTTTGTCGCCTTCCATGCGCACCGAGTTGCAAAACGCAAAGCCGGCCAGCTTCCAGTCGCCCTGGGGGGGAGGGGCGGCGGCCGCAGGCGGCATAACAGTGGCTTTGTACCGTGTTGGTGCGTGGGCGGTGCGGCACGTGGTGCGTCTACAGCCGTCGTGCCGGACCTTGGCGTTGATGACGATCGCCTCGGGGGTCAAGTTGCCGTGCACCAGCTTGGCGTCGTCGTGGAGGAAGCTCAGGGCTTTGGCCACCTGCAGCATGCCCTTGGACAGCTGGCAGCGGCGCGCACCGAAAGCACGCGAATCGCTTGCCGTGCTCGTCAGCGGCCCCGCGCCCGTAGACGCTTTATGCCGGCCGACCGCGGCGGTACCTCGAGCTCCTCGAACGTGTGCTGCGCCAGCTCGGCCGGCACGGGGCTGAGGTTGCCGTGCTGGCCCAAGACGTTGGCTAGGCTCGCAAAGACGCGCTCCGTCACAAGGGCTGGCGACCACGTAGCACCCGATCGAACCATACCGACGTGAGACCTATCCAGGCCCGCCAGCCGCGCGCCTCCTGTCGGAGGGCGCACCCATCTCGTTGCGCGACTCGATCAGCGGCTCCAGGACCTCCAGCAAGGCCGGGTGCCGGAGCCGCGTTAATTGGACGACCTGCAAGCGCGTGGTGAGCGCGCCATGCCAGAAAGGCGTGTCAGCCTCAGCGCCTCAGCTGGCTCGTCGTAAAGCGAATGGCTTCGCCGTACCTCGCGTTTCAGGATCTCGTAGACGGCGTCCTGGTGCTTCTTGACCGCCGGCACCTTCTTTCCCAGCTGCTCCAGGTACTTGCGCTCAAAGGTCTGCATTGCCCGCGCCGCCGGGCCGTCGGGGCCCACCACCAGAACTCGACCAAATTAGTCGCCCTTCCCTCCATAGTTCCCCCCTGTCGGCCGACGGCTGAACGCACCCAGACGGAGACGGGCCGGCCGTTGCTCTTCTTAACGGCATCGTAGATCTTCCACAGGCCGCCGATGCCGCCGGTGGCGGCCTGGCCCTTAATGTCGTAGTCGCGCGAGAGCTGGTTCCCCATGGTGCGGGCCCCTGGCGTCGGCGACGTCGCCGGCGCCACGCGTCTATACTTTCGACCGACGAACAGGCTGCAGGCGTTTAGGGGGGGGAGCAGTCGAAGCCGCAGGCTGGCGTCCGCAGGCGTGCTGTCACTCGCTGGCGGCGCGCCGCGTCGCTGGCCGTCCAGTCGACGTTGCGGCGGGGAGCCCACAGCTCGCGGACAGCCGCAGGTCGCCGCAGCAGAGTTTTTTGGCGCGCATTTCCTGACAGGGCTCTGACCAGGTTAATGATGACACGTGATCGGTATGTCACGTGTTAGGTGCCTCTGACAGGGTGCGAGACAGAGCCGCGCTCGTCAGTCACCGTCCACCTCCGCCGATCCCTGCTCCCTCGGACGCGCCGTCGCGCCCGCGCCATCCGCCACCATGGGTACGTGAGCCGCCGCCCAAGAGCGGGGCGCCGGAGGCGCCGCTGGACGGACGTTGTGGATGCGCAGGCAGGCAAGGCGCGCTGGCAGCCAGTGGGCGCGGCGCCCACGGGCGCGCGATGGACATGGGTGATGGGACGCGGTGCGCGCCTCGGCCGCGATGGACGATGCGCAGCTCAGCGGTCAGCGGCCATCCATCGGCGCCCGCAGCCTACCGCTGCTGCCGCGGGCGGGCGCTGCCGATGGGCGCCGAGCTGGACGGATGCCGAACGTGGGCGGGGTGCAGGCGGGCCTGGGCGGGCGGGACGGGACGGATCGGCCCCGACGGTGGCGGCCAGCACCCATCGCATTAGACACGGCAGGGCCATGCGAGGCATGAAGTTAACCGCAGTGCTCCTGCCTGGGCGCCGCTTGGTGGCTGCTTTGGGCGTGACCAGGCAAGGGCAAGCCGAGCGGTCTCCATGCCGCCCGCAAGCTGAAGGACCACCGCCGCAACGAGCGCTGGGCCGACAAGAAGTGGAAGAAGAACGCCCTGGGCACCACCTACAAGGTGACCCCGTTCCAGGGCGCTTCCCACGCCAAGGGCATTGCGCTGGAGAAGGTCGGTGTCGAGTCGAAGCAGCCCAACTCTGCCATTCGCAAGTGCGTCCGTGTCCAGCTCATCAAGAACGGCAAGAAGGTCACCGCCTTCGTGCCCATGGACGGCTGCCTCAACTTCATTGAGGAGAACGTACGTGGTCGCGCGCAGCGCTGGAAGCGAAGAGCGGGGCCGGCGCGGTGGGTTCAGCGGGGCTAACGTGGTCGGTGGCTGTGGCGGTTGACGGCGCGCGAATCGCGCAGGACGAGCTGCTGCTCTCCGGCTTCGGTCGCAAGGGCAAGGCCAAGGGTGATATTCCCGGTGTCCGCTTCAAGGTCGTCAAGGTCTCGAACGTGTCGCTCCTGGCCCTCTTCTACGAGAAGAAGGAGAAGCCCCGGTCTTAAACGGACGGCGGTTCCTTGTTCGCGCCTCAGCTTGTAACTATCAATCGCGAAAATGGACGCAGTCTGGTACGCTGTTCCCTCGATGCGCTGCTGGAACCGTCGGCCGCGCACTGCACAGCCGCGCGTTTATTCTTAACACACACGCGCATAGCCGATCAGGAGCCCAGCGCCAGCAGCCGGTCTGGGTCGCAGACATCGCGACCACACAGCGTCGTCCTCGGTTAGACGCACATCCCCACCCACCCATGCCCATTAGGGCCCCTACACACGGCGCAGCCGGTCCGTACCGTCAGCACAGTCCGCGGCACTCGGCACCGCCAGCAGCGCCGAGGGCGGCCGGGTCAGGCGCGCGGCCCACCGCCGCGCCGCCACGATGTCGTCCGCCGCCTGGTCGTGTCCCCCACCCAAGCGAGTGTGCGGCAGGCTGCAACGTCGGACCTCCATCCAGGAATCCGTACGGGCCCTGGCGCGCGGCGCCAACCTTGGTGTGGCGCGCGTGGTCGGCGAGCAGGGCGCCACAGAACGTCTTGGCGAGCTCCAGCGAGAACGCGCGCGCGCTGGCCTCGACCAGACCGCGGCTGCGCAGGCAGCAGCAAGTCCACCGCAGAGTCCGCACGCCTGGCCGATCCGTCAGTGGGTCCACGGCGCGCCCCACCCACAGCGCGCAATGGGGCGCACGTACTCGGCCCGCGCCGCGGCCCCCAAGTACTTTTGCAGCGCCTTGAACGACTCACGCAAGGGGCCAGCCACCTCCGGATCGGCGCCATCCAGCAGCTGCTCCAGCCGCTGGACATCGTGATCCGCAGAAACCACGCAACGGAAGGGCGGGGCGGAATGAGCGGCGCCGCCCGATCGGCCAGAGGACGCCGGAGACCCTCTTACCGTGGCAAAGGCGCCAAACGAGTCGCCCTGGCCGAGCACGCGCAGGACGTCAAGGGACAGGACATTGGTCGTGCCTTCCCAGATCGAGTTGACCTGGCCGGTATAGAACCTAGCGTGCGATGGCGTCGGCGTTAGGCGCATCGGCCGCACCGCGTAGCGAGGGCCGCTCGCTGGGGAACGCACAAAGATGTCACGGAAGTTGCGCGGCGCGCGCGTGTCCTCAATGTAGCCCTGGCATTGGCGCTCCATACGCGAGTGAGGGCACCCCCCCGGGCCACTGAGCAGCTGAACGGCACTCCAGCGCGGCCCGTCGGCGCTGGCGACGCACCAGGCCGCCCAGCGCCTCCATGCCCTCGGCGGTGACGACGATGGCTTGCTTGGCCACGTAGAGCTGCCGCAGTGCATCCAGACTACGTCGCGAACACCGCCCCAGTCAGCCAGCGCACAAGTTTGCGTGGGCCCAGCCTGCGCCGCGCCGCCGCCGCACCTTCATGACTGGCGTCAGCAGGCGCAGCAGCAGCTGGTCCGTCGGCGTGGCCACCTGGCACTCGGCACGGCCCAGGAGCTCGGCCACCTCGAACACCAGGTGCGTGGCCGCGCGCGTCTCCAGCTCCATGGTGGCCAGCGTGGCCAGGTGCAACGGCTTGCGGTCCAGCCGGTCGCCAAACGCCTGCCGGGGCCCAGTGTGACCATTGCATGCGCGCGCAACCGCATCCGTGTCCATTCAGTGGGCCGGCCATGAGCTGGGTCGTGCGAGGGGCGGCCGTACCTCGCGCCGCAGCGCGTAATCCCGCGCCATGGCCACGGCCCGCCGCATGGCGGCGGCGCAGTTGATGCCGGCGTGGATGCGGGTCACGTTGAGGATGGTCGCGATCGTGGCGACGCCGCGGCCTGGAGGGCCCACCTGCGCGATCGAACCGCCGGCCCGGAGCGCGCCCGCTTGTCATGGGGTCAGCACGCGAGGCCGTGGTGCACGCAGGCATGGTGTTCTCCACGGGCAGCCGGCCCGCACCAGCCGCGCTCGCATGTTGTCGAGCTCCAGCTCGGCGGTCGGCAGGGCCTTAGTGCCAAACTTGTTCTTCAGCCGCACCATCCGGATGCCGTTGAGCCGGCCCTCGTCGTCGCGCACGCGGGCGTAGTAGAGCGAGAGGCCCCGGCTGCCCGCCTCGGCGTAGCCGTCCGCGTCGCAAGTCCGCGCCAGGAGCAGTGTCATGTCCGAGTCCGTCGCGCTGCTGAACCACTTGAAGCCCGAGATGGACCAGCTGCCGTCCGCTGTGGCCGCACGCGGCGTGCCCTTCCACACAGCGGCTGCGGCGTCAGCAGGCGGCCACGGTCAGAGAACGCCTCGGCCCTCGGCGCGACGCACGCTGCGGCCGCGCGATCGTTTCGCTGCGGCTGACGTCGCTGCCGCCGGGGCGCTCCGTCATCCACTGGCCCGAGGTCCAGAACCGCGCGGGGTCGCGCGACGTCAGGCGCGGGTACGCTTCCGCTGCACGTCGCGCGCACCCATCCCAGTCCAAGGACGGGCGCCATCGCCGGCGTCAGCCGCCGCGCACCGCGCCGGGGTAGAGGCAGCGCACGGAACGCACTCTGCAGGTACGCGTCCTTGGTCTCCTCGATCAGGCGCGCGGCGCCATCGGTCATGGCCAGCGGGCAGCCGTAGACGGCTGTGGACGGCGTGAACAGGTACAGCTGCCGCCCGGGCCGCGCCGGCGACATGCCGGTGCCCGCCCGCCCACCGCGGCGTGAGCTCGCGCACGCGGCAGCGCGTCCCACGCCTTCCCAGCAGAGCCGCACCTTTGCGATCTGGTACAGCCGACTGTGCGGGCCGTACGCCCGCTCGTACGCGATGGCCACCAGGCCCTCCCGGGCGGACGCTTCGAACAGCTTGCGCCAGCCCTCGGGCGTCAACAGGCGGTCCACGCGGTGGCCAAAGGCATCGTACTGCTCCAGCCGCGGCGGGTTGGCCTCGGCGTCGTCGCCCCAGCGCTGCAGCTCGCCGACGACGCTGCTGCCAAAGCGGCTGAGGTCCGGCGTGACGGCGTCGTAGACCGCCGGCGGCAGGCGCTAACGAGGGCGGGCGAACCAACGCAGCCGCGGCGCGGCTCAGCCACGCCTCGCTGACCGTGGCGCCCGCGGCGCGCGGGAGACCTACCCGACGGAGGATCGACTGCAGCACCGTGTCGTTGTCAAACTGGTTGCCCAGCTGGATGGGGTCCTGCCGGAAGCCGCTCAGGCCGCTGGCGACGGCCGGCTTGAACCTGGCAGGCGGCGCGGCGGCGGTGGCCAGGCCGCGGCGACCGGCCGCGGTGGCCCGGAGGAGCGCCCGCGTCGCGGCGGCCATGGCGGAGCCGACCCGTCGGTGAAGCTGAGGGCCAGTGGCAACGGCGGCGGCGGCGTCTCTTGGTGCCTGTGCTTGAGCAGGAGCAGGAGGAGGTGGGCAGGGGGCACTCGCTCGGGTGGCCCCACGATTGATTGTCTGACACGGCACCAGCACCGCAACGCCACCACAGGCACCCCCGACGGCACCCGCACGGCACGCGAGCCCAGCACAGCACACCGCCGCTGCTCCAGCGGGGCACGGTGCACACTGCACACTGCCCCCCCCCCCCCCCACACACACACACACACCACCGCTGCCGACGGCCGTTGCACCAGGAGGGGAACCTTGCGTGCCGGTGCCAGTGCGGGTCTGACGGGACTGTCGGGCTGTACTGTTGTCGGGGCGCTCGCGGGGCACGATCGCCGTGATCGTCGTGTGGTGCTCCCCATTGGACCGGCTTACGTCATGCGAATCATGCGTAGACAGGGCGCTCGGCGGCGGTGCGGCGCGCGGCGTGCGAGCGCCTCCGCGGCGCACTGACCTGTGACCGAGGGAGCACGGCGGCAGGCCGGGCTGGGCGCGGCCGGACAGGCGGGGCGAGGCGTGGGGCCGAGGGAGGACGGCCGACGACGCGCCAACCGCCGGCACTGGAAAAGACCCTGGGGGGCACTCGGCTGGGAAGCGCAAGAGGGCCACGGCACGCCGCTGCTGCGGGGGTGGAGCCGCCACTGCAAGTCGCCCAACGCGAAACAGCGGCAGCCCACGGCCGGCCGTCCGTCAAACCAAATCCGCCGCTGTCGCTGCTGGTCGGGGCACGGGTACGCTGGGGCGCGATTCGGACAGCACAGCACCCCCGGCTGCCTGGGGCAACGACTGACGGCTGGCGCAGGGCGTAGTGGCCTCGCCCCACCCCCCGGCGACGGCACCCCAGGACGACGCCCGGCGCCGTAGAGAGACGCCGCAGCCGCAACCATGTGGCGCGCCCGCCTGGCCCTGCCGGCGGCCGCCGCCGCGACGGCGCTGGCCGGCTACGCGTACCACACGTCGACGCACCGCCACGGCAAGGCCGCCTACCTCGACGCCGCCCAGGGCGGCGGCGCGGTGGCCCGCTACCCGCAGCCAGCGAACCGCCAGCAGATGCTCTC